>JAEEGG010000327.1_pt1 | contig 186228 bp, 158 predicted proteins | sample 9134161 | NCBI WGS metagenome assembly JAEEGG01 (sample SAMN16246543, study PRJNA631951) | gut metagenome | biome: gut microbiome; feature: rumen; material: CR-attached | host: Bos | place: Iran: Karaj | collected 2018-10 | reverse complement strand
GGAGTGGTTTGGCACCTCGATGTCGGCTCGTCACATCCTGGGGCTGGAGAAGGTCCCAAGGGTTCGGCTGTTCGCCGATTAAAGTGGCACGCGAGCTGGGTTCAGAACGTCGCGAGACAGTTCGGTCTCTATCTGTTGTGGGCGTGAGAAGTTTGAGGGGAGCCGACTCTAGTACGAGAGGACCGAGTTGGACAAACCACTGGTGTATCTGTTGTGTCGCCAGATGCATGGCAGAGTAGCCAAGTTTGGAACGGATAAGTGCTGAAAGCATCTAAGCACGAAACCGGCCTCAAGATAAGACTTCTTCGAAGGGTCGTCAAAGACTATGACGTAGATAGGTTGCAGATGTAAAGGCAGTGATGTCAAAGTCGAGCAATACTAATAGCCCGTAACTTTCAGGCGCGGAAGAGGCGGTGCGATGAGGAGCATATATTATCTTTCATAAAATGTCACCTGTCCGTAGTAGGACAGGAAAAAACAGGAAGGTGACGATAGCAGCGGTGTCCACCTCTTCCCATTCCGAACAGAGAAGTTAAGCCCGCTCACGCCGATGGTACTGCAATTGTGGGAGAGTAGGTAGTTGCCTCCATTTTATACAAAAGCCCGTCATTCCGACGGGCTTTTTTGTTATTAGAATGATGCAGACGACATATACAATACATTACGTCTCTATATCGTTAATATTATTACATGAAACAAAAGACGCATTATAATTATATAATCAACATCTTCGTAGTGATGATATTTGTTGTCTCAGCATGTTTCCCAACTTCTAATATTGCTGATACTTATATTGCCACCACTGAGGCAGACAGCACTTTTTCAATTGATGCCATTAAAACGGCTAATGACTCTGCATATAATTTTGATTTCGCGCGTTATTATTCATTGTCAACATTCCGTTTTCCAAATTTATTGGAATCATACAGATATTCTAAAACAACCGCTGACAGCATTATCGATACTGCATGTTTCTATTTGAATACACCGTATGTTTATGGAGCTGTCGGCCCTGATGAATTTGACTGCTCAGGTTTTACAATGTATGTGTTTGCCTTTTTTGGCATAAATCTGCCTCATTCCTCAATTATACAGTATTCCGTTGGAACCGAGATAAACACCATATCCGAATTGAAAAAAGGAGACCTCGTTTTTTTTAGCGGCCGCAGGATAAGCAAACGCATAGGACATGTCGGCATTGTGATTAATTATTATGAGGAAACCGACCAATTTGAGTTTATTCATGCAAGCCTGAAAGGTGTCATGATATCAAATTCTGGTGAAAAATATTACAAAAAACGATATCTGGGAGCATGCAGAGTGCTTGATGACAACGGCTTCAGATAATGGTCAGAATTTTTCTGCTACTTCTTGGATAATACCAAAAATCTTTTACTTTTGCAAAAAATTTAAAGAAACCGGAAAAATGATTTTCAATAATGAGACGGCAACCGATGTTGCTAAATATCTGCTTGATATAAAGGCGGTTAAGTTAAATGTTTCACATCCTTTCACATGGGCATCAGGTATTAAAAGCCCTATTTATTGTGATAACAGAAAGACACTATCGTACCCTGAAGTCAGAACATTTATATCCAAGAGCATGGTGAAAATAATCCGTGAAAAATACCCTGATGTGGAAGTCATAGCAGGTGTGGCAACTGGGGCTATTGCGGTTGGAATGTTGGTTGCCCAGGAATTGCAGCTGCCGTATGTCTATGTCCGTTCTTCAAAAAAGGATCATGGATTACAGAATAAAATTGAAGGAAATTTAGAGATTGGCAAGAAAGTTGTTGTAATAGAAGATTTGATTTCAACAGGTCAGAGCAGTCTTGATGCGGTTAGAGCCTTAAGAGAGGTACAGTCGAAGGTTTTGGGAATGGTTGCCATATACACGTATGGCCTTCCTGTCTCGATAAGTAATTTCAAATCAGAGGATTGTGAACTGACAACGTTGACAGACTATGATATAACAATATCAACAGCTGCAAAAACGAATTATATAATGGAAAATGAAATGGAAACCCTGAAGGAATGGAAGAAAGACCCGGCTTCATGGTGGAAAGAATGCTAATTATGAAACATTTTGAAAGTAAATCAGTGACAGTGTCACGTCCGGCAGATGTCATTTATGACAAATTTTCAGATTTCAACAATTTCAGAGGATTGATCCCAGAAGAAAGAATTGAGAAATTTGAGTGTACTGAGACTTCCTGTACTATTTCTGCCAAGGGAATACCTGACTTTACATTGGACATTATGGAGAAAATCCCTTGGAGACGTATAGTTTACAACACACACGATCAGAAACCATTGGATATAAGATTTGGTTTCGACATAAAAAGCCTTGATGTGAATTCAACGGAAATCAAGATTTTTATTGATGCAGATGTCAATGGCTTGACAGGAACAATGCTGTCAAGACCATTTCAGAATTTAATTGACATGATGGCAGACAACTTGGAAAGGATAAAATGATGTAAAATAATGTAAAACAACTAATTATTTTTTATTATTATGTATTGGACATTGGAATTGGCATCGAAATTGGAAGATGCTCCCTGGCCTTGTACTAAGGATGAGCTGATTGACTATGCTGTGCGCATGGGAGCTCCAATAGAGGTTATTGACAATCTGAAGGAGATAGAAGATGAAGGCGATGTATATGAAAGCATTGAAGATATATGGCCTGACTATCCGACAAAAGATGATTTCTTCTTCCACGAGGATGAATATTGATTAGATAACTATCTGATTATCAAACATTTAAATAGGCTATTAGGTTAACTAATAGCCTATTTTGTGTTCAAATAAGTCATTATTTGGCCTAATTTGATCCGAAAAGTTAACCTAAAGTTGTACATAATTACTCCTTTTTTTCTAAGAAGATGAATAGTAGGAATACTACTCGCTTTTGTCCCTAAGAAGAATGCTAAGTAAGTGGTTCCGAGGGGACGTTTTGCGAACGGAATTGATAATAGATACCGATCGCGTAATAGTTACCGCCGCAAGGGTTTTCGTGACCTTTGCGGCGGTGTTTGTATTACCTTACAGGCTCAGCTCATACATATACCCGTGGTACTGCAGCGAGCCGTCGATGATGGGGAAGAAGAACTCGTTGTCGTGTTCCACGTTCTTCAACTTGAGGTTCTCCATGATGACAGTCTTGGTGCCATCGTCATTGGTGGTGACAGTTAGTTTGCCTTCCTTGGCGATGTAGCCCGTTTGGGGCTGGAAGGTCCAGAAATCACTGTCGAGAGCCACGTGTACGCAGGGGAACACGGGCAAGTAAGGTGTGCCGATGTAACCGAGGTTGTACTCGCCGTCGATGACTTGACCACCCAGATAACTGACGATGAAGAAACGCTTGCGGTTGGCCGACATGAAGAGCATCGACTTCACGTCAAGGCCCAGCAAGCTGAGACCGTCGAGTGAGGCGACGCCTGCCAGACCGATGGGGCTTTCAATGTTCTTGATCTTGAACTTGTTTTCTGTGTCGAAGGTGTAGGGTGTCAGTGGACCGTTGAAGTTAAGTGCCAGATTGACATTTTGGCCGTTGTTGTTGACGCCCATGCATTGCGACAAAATGACGCTATAGGTGCCATCGTTGTTTTGAACGACAGCCAGTTCACCGTTCATCCAATAATAGGTTTCACCGTAGAACAAAGTGTCGGCGCCCATGATGAAGGGTAGCTCGCCGAGGTTGAACTCGTGGAAACCGACCACAGTGGGGACAGGGTCTTTCGAATTGCCCATTGTGTAGGTGCCGGGGGTGATGGGACCATTGAAAACAATGGCGATGCCTTCGTTCTTGTCGGCAGTCATCTCCTTGTTGGCCAGGACGATGGCGTTTGTCTGGCCGTAAGTGACGGCTTTGGCGGTGACGATGTCGGAGGTGGTGGTATTCACCGTCATTTTACCTGATTGTACTTCGGGGGTAACGGGCGTCCCGTTATTGTCGTCATTGCAACTGGTGCTGATCAGGGCCAGGCCGCAGAGAAGCACTAAACTAAAAAACACTTTTTTCATAACGATAAGTCTTTAGGTTTGTCTTAATACCAAAACGAGTTATTACTACAAAAATTGTGCTGAAATCTAGTGGGCTGCTGTAAATGCGACTTTTCTTCGCATAAGTTGTAAATAATAATTGAAAAGTATACCAGCGCAATAATTCTATGGTATACCACCATGGCTGGATTTGCTCTGATTCCACGAGTCTTATCCCGCCAGGGCTTTGAGCACGCCCAAGTGAAAACGAAGAAGAATCACTTCCTGGAAGAAGACAAATAGTGTCTCTGAATCCATGATACTGCACTTCTTCCTCAGGGAAAAACGATCATCATCGTAACGTTTCGACGAGACTATAATTCATAATCCAATAAAAAAGAAAATTGAAATACGATATAAACGTTGTTCATAAATGTCGGTATTCTTTTTCCTCTAGGAAGACGAATATCTTGTTTTCGAGTAAGACAATTTTTAAGAAATTCGGATGAAAAATTATGCTAATGGTCTGAACTATCCTATGTTAACTTATTTTTTCATTTCGCGGAAAATTCCATAATTTAACGGAAATTAAAGCTAACATAAAGTTGTACATAGCGACCGTAACTAATTGATAATCAATGTGCGTCACAATCTTCCACGAAGATGAGTATTGATTGATTAAATCACTGATTATCAGTGAAATAATAGAGGCTGTTAGGTTAACTAACGGCCTTTTTTGTGTTCAAATATGTCATTATTTGACCTAATTTGAAGGATAAGTTAACCTAAAGTTGTACATAATTATTTCTTTTTTTCTATCTTTGCCATAACGACATGAAGTTCAAATAGGGATGGACATTAAGCACTATTTTATAGAGAGAGGCCAGGGAGTGCCTCTTATTCTCCTTCACGGAAATGGGGAGAACTGTGGCTATTTTATGGGGCAAATAGAGGTGTTTGCCCAGTATTATCACGTGTACGCGTTGGATACCCGTGGGCATGGAAAAACGCCACGAGGCGACGCTTCGTTCACGATTCGTCAGTTTGCCGATGACCTTCGAGACTTTATGGATGAACACGGGATTGAGAAAGCCCACATATTGGGCTTCTCGGATGGTGGAAACATTGCGATGATTTTTGCGATGAAGTATCCGGAGCGTGTGAACCGACTCATCCTGAACGGAGCCAATCTGGATGCCAAGGGTATTAAGCGCTCGGTTCAGATTCCTATTGAGATTGGATATTGGTTTGCCAAGCTTTTTGCGAATAAGAGCCCAGAAGCCAAATTACATGCGGAGACATTGGGGCTGATGGTCAATGATCCGGATGTGAAGCCGATGGAACTGTCGAAGATTCAGGCCAAGACGCTGGTCATCGCTGGGACTAGGGACATGGTCAAAGAAGATCATACACGGCTATTGGCCAGCTACATCCCGGATGTGCAACTGGTTATCCTTGATGGCAATCATTTTATTGCGAACAAATGTCCTGAGGTGTTTAACCGGGCTGTATTGGCTTTTTTACGAGATGAGTGATTTTTACTATGTCTTGTTGGACTTAAAAATATCGGGCTATACAACATGATGAACTTTTTAACTCGCACACGGTTTTTATTGGTGTGGTTCATGCTGTACAGCACTATTTTGAGTTATGGCAAAAGCAATGCACTCACCGCATGGAACGCTGCGTAGTATAGTCTATTGGCTATGTTATCCCAAAGGCCAGCCTGGCGAAGGACCTCAATCTCTGCAAAAGTCCTTTGAGCTTTCTCGACTTCCAAGCCGACGATGATCTTCCTTTCTTCTTTGTTTATGCTCATACCAATAGGATTTTGTCTTGTTCGACATTTTTAAAATAGGGCAAAAATCGTATGGCATCCCATTCCTCCTGTGAATAGGTCTGTACGCTGAAATACTCGCCTAAGTCAAATCCGAGTTCCATAATGGGGTAGGCAATGTCCTGGAAATCCTCCGCTTCCTGCGGACGGTTGAGCAGAATAAGCAGATCCCAATCTGAACCCTCATGATAATCCCCACGGGCACGCGAACCATATAATAACAGGTGCGCGTCCTTAGGCAGAATCTGTTTGCCCAGCTGCTGGATTTGGAAAAGAATGTCGGAATGACTCATGTCTTTATCTAGTTTGCAAACGTAAAAGTAATAAAAATCCTTGAAACACAGAGAAAAGACCAACTTTTATTCAATTTGCCAGCAAGAAGCTGTAAATAATAATCGAAAGAGTAATCCGAAAGATAATTGATTCCAATTATCTGAACTATCCTATGATAACTAAGGGTCTTCTTTTTTGTTGTGGCAAATAACGCCACAAACTATTATCCTTCAGGTGTCGGGCGTATTCCTTTTTCTTGTATCTTTACATTTAATCCCCCTTCTCTCCAACAACCTACATCTCCGATTTCAATACGCCGTCTTTGCCGGTCCTTGGGAAGTAATCATTGTTAGATGAATGACGCTAACTCTTTAATTGAAGTCTCTTTGAAAATCAGCCAAAATCGATAAAAAAGTTGATTTTGGCTGATTTTCTAGAATAATGAATCAAGCGTAACTATGTCATTTACATGTGTTTTATGTTTGGATTCAGTTGTACTAATGGAGGTTATAAGTGCTATGTAAATAGAGTGGCTGGGCTTGTGAATCTTGGAGCTTTTCACAGCTGTTATCTGTCGGGCGAATTCCTCTGCATCTCCGTTTGACAATGTGTATTTGTCTTCTGAGAATTTCATTTCGCAGATATAGTCGGCCAGTTATGCGGTAGCAGGGATGATGAGGTCCACTTGGACTCCTTCGCCATCGGGGGTCTTACCCCGCCAGCTGAAAGGCGTGTGGTATAGCATGTGCGCGTGGCAAAGATAGAGAATCTCATTAAAAAAAGAAAAATTGCAATTGGGATGCAAAATGTAACAAATTTTGTTTACTTTTGCAGTTGAATTGTCAATGTGAACGACTATGGGAGATTATAAAAGCATTTCAAAATGGATTGATGCCATGGCGGTTCGAGGCCGTCACATCTTCACAAAGTCCGAATTACGGGCGGCTTTTCCTGACAAATCGGAAGAAGTTGCCAAGACCGATCTTTCGAGACTGCTTGCCAATGGCACCATTGTGTCACCCTGGCAAAACTTTTATGTGATCGTGCCGACCGAGTACAAGTTGAAAGGAATAGTCCCTCCGGAATTTTATTTGGACAGGTTGATGAAACATTTGGGCTGTAACTACTACATTGCTTTGCTCAATGCGGCCGAGATGTTCGGTGCCGCCCACCAGCGCCCACAGAACTTCACGGTTTTCGTGGAGGGCAAGTCCCTGAGGTCCGGAATTAAGGGAGGGACAGAGTTGCTTATCCATCGGCGTAAAAAGCTCCCGATGGATTTCATCAGAAAATTTCAAACGCAAACTGGATATGTCAACGTGTCTTCCCCTGAGCTCACTGCCCTAGATTTGGTGGGTTCGGAACTAGATGTCGGCGGCCTTACAAGAGTGGCGACGGTTTTGGCTGAATTGGCCGAAGAAATCTATTTCTCCACTGTCTCATCCGAGCTGTTGAACTACTTCAAGGCCCCGGTAATCCAGCGTCTGGGCTATCTGTTGGACGCCGTGCTTGACGAGAGGGAAAAGTCGGATGAGCTGTTTGCCCTGTCGCAGTCTGCGAAGATTCACTTCAGAAAGGTGGCTTTGAAAACGTCAAAGGCAGTGTCTGATGACTGTGAGCTGAACAAACGATGGAAAATAGTTGTAAACCAGAAAATTGAAATAGACGAGTTATGATACCAAAAGACGCGATAACCGAATGGAACCAATTCGCACCTTGGTCCAGCGAGGTTCAAGTGGAACAGGACCTGATTATTTGTAAGGCGTTGGTCGAGATATACAAAGACAACTATCTCGCTGATCATTTGGCTTTTCGTGGAGGCACAGCCTTGCACAAACTTTATCTCCATCCCCAGCCTCGTTACAGCGAGGATATCGATCTCGTCCAGATTGAGGCTAGTCCCATCAAGGAAACCTATGATCATTTGCGCGATGTCCTAGCTTTCCTTGGGGAGCCGAAAGTGAAACAGAAAAAGCATAACAATACGCTGATCTTCAGGATGACATCGTCGGGAGTGCCGTCCCTTCCCATCCATCTGAAGGTGGAGATCAACTGCAAGGAGCATTTCAGTGTTTTACCAATGAAGCGTGAGCCGTTTGAGGTGAAGAGCCAATGGTATGAGGGCGGTGCCGAACTGCTGACCTATCAGTTAGACGAATTGGTCGGAACCAAACTCCGCGCTTTGTACCAGCGCCTCAAAGGCCGCGACCTCTATGATTTGTACAAAGCATTGACCATGGCCAATGTGAATGTCGAAAACGTAATTCGGTGCTACAGGGAATACATGGCCTTCGTTGTTGACCACACGCCGACATATAAGGAATATGTGTTGAACATGGAAGAAAAGATGAAGGATGACGAATTTCTTGGTGACACCAAGAACCTCCTCCGTGTAGGGGACAGTTTCGATCCAGTCAAAGGCTATGAAATTGTTAAAACGGCATTGATAGACCGTCTTCAAGGTTGAATGTCGCTCAAAATAGGGTGGAATTGTGTCACTGTTTATTTGCTAGAAAAGAAGTAGATATCAAGATTTATTTTGTTGCTTAAAAAATGTGGTGTGAAAATCTGTAAACATATAGTGTCACAAACTATTTTCCTTCAGGTGCCGGGCGTATTGCTTTTTCTTGTATCTTTCCATTTAATTCCCCCACCCTCTCCAACAACATACATCTCCGATTTCAATACGCCGTCTTTGTCGGTCAAGTTATCGACAAAAAGAGGTATTTTCATAATGAAATGCTTGCATGAAAATGTATCACCGACCTGCCATTTCGAGTTTTCGGTCTCGATGATTTCAAATCGTTGATTACCAAGATATTTCAAGGTGCTTTTTCGGTTGGGCCACCAAGAGATTTGAAGTGTGTCGCCAATTTTCAAATCATCAGCTTTGATTTTCTTGCCTCTGAAGCTCCCCGAACCGCTGGCCATCATGATGTACAGATGCTCTAAATAGTCACTCCAGTTTTCATAACCCACATATTGCGACAGGATATCCAAAGTGTAAAGCCGGACGCGGGATTCCGCGCTCGTTTTGTCATATCCGAACAATCGTTTCAGGGTCTTGGCATTGATTGCCGCTTGCGGCAGTTTGTCCTTGATTTTTTGCTGTATCAGGTCGAAGTCGCTGGGTGACAAGGTCTTATCCTTCATGCCAGCAGTTTCTTTTATATCTTTACGCAGAAGATCAATCTCTATTATGTTTCTCAAAACGGATGTGGTAGCCATACAACAAAATTAGTTTGCAAAATTACATAATTGTTCGATTACAGCAAAAAATAAACTAATTTTGCAAAAACAAAATCACTATGGCAGAGGATTTTACATCGGGTTCGTTCGGGGAAATGTCGGACAGCTTTTCCAAATTCCATGATTATCAGCGGATGCCATTCAAAGGTGCGGGCTATAGTGTGTTATATACGGTGCTGAGCGGGGGGCGAAAACTGTTTCTGAAAGCCTTGAATAGGGAGCTGGGAGCCTCGGCGGAGCATCTTGCGAGGTTGCGGCGTGAATACTGGATTCTTGAAAAACTGTATGGCAATGAGCATGTTGTAAGGTGCATTGGCTGGCGTGAGGATGCCGAAGTAGGGCCTTGCATCGTCATGGAGTATGTTGATGGCGAGTCACTGACTGACTACCTGAAAACCAATCCCTCAAACAAAGAGAAGAAACGCATCCTGAATGAATTGCTTGATGCCTTAGATTTCATCCACAAGCACCAAATAGTTCATAACGACCTGAAGTCCGAGAACATTCTCGTTACCCGTAACGGACACAATGTCAAGTTAATTGATTTCGGTTACGCCGATGGTGATTCCAATATTGACAAAGCAACTGGCGGGACAGAAGCCTTTGCTTCTCCTGAATTGGTTCGTCAGGAAACGACGGATGTGAGGAGCGACATTTATTCTTTGGGCTTCATTATTAAGGCATTGTTCCCCCATTGTTACGGTTCGGTTGTCCGCAAATGCCAGCACAAAGAAATCGAAAAAAGGTATCAAAAGGTTTCGGAAGTGGGCAAAGCTGTTGATTGGCGTGACAGGGTGAAATGGTTGGCGTTAGCGGCTTTGGCTATTGCTGTGGCGGTATGGGTTTGGCCGAAGAAAGAGCCTGAAAAGGTTTTGCCTCCAGAAAAAAATGAGCCTGTACCACAAGTTGTTGCGGCGCCCGACACCGTAGTTGTTGTTCATGAACACCATGATACTGTGGTAATAGAGCAGCCCAAGTCTGTCAAGCAGAACAATTCCAATGCAAAAGCCGTTGTTGTTAATAATCCTGTAATTGCGTTGGATTTGGATTCCGTCCATCAAGCGTATCAAGCTTTATATATTAGGTTTGAAAAGGAAATCCAAAATGGGATGAAAAACGGAAAAATTGCCTATTGGGATTATGGAGAGGTTTACAAAGACCGTTTTGAGTTGGAACTAACTGAATTGCATAAAACGATGAAGCCGACAGATTTGGCCATGCAAACCCTATTTGAAATGGATTTCAAGACGGTTTCTGAAGAACTTGTTTCCCAACTCTCGGGATTGTATGCCGACAAGTTGCCTTCGATTGGCTGGATTGGCCAGGAAAATCCGAGAAAAGCCGATTCGTTGCGAATAGAATTGCAGCGTTTTTATTTCAGCATGAACAGGGATTTATTTGAGGATAAACTGCCGCATAAGTAGGAAACTTGTACCGAAAAGTACCAGTCCAATTATTACTAAATCTTATACTTTTGCGGCAGTGAAAGCAGTGTCGGTTTTTTGGAGCAAAGTCGCATTTTTTTCATTGCATAATGAAAAAATGCGTATATTTGCAATCAGAAAATATCGGTAGCGATACCACCTGTCTGAAAGTGAGAATCTCGCAAATTTGAACGAAGTAAGACGGAATAGAGTGCGCTGCGTGCCCATAAAGCACGCACTGCTTTCCTTATCTTTTACTTCGGGCATGCGAGAGCCTTCACTTCAAGATAGGATTGGGGTGCGGGCTTTTTTTATTGCCCTTTCCCCAGTGCGAACGATACAGCGTAAGCCGAAAAGCTGGGAGAGAGTAGGCGTAAGAATAATATTTAAGTATTAGAAAAGTATTATGCATCATTGCTTTATCAAAGCAGCCGCGATTCTTCTGATAGCGGCATCGTTCGCCTCTTGCGGAGGTGGCAAGAAAGGGGATAAACTCTCCGACATAAAAGTAGTTGAAGACAAAAGCCGCAAAGTCAATGTCATTGAGCAGGCCAAACCGGCCTTGATGGTTATTCCGAGTGACCAATTTTTGCAACGGAGTGGCTATCTCAAAACCCGTCAGTATAACGGCAGAACCGTTTACGACAGGGATTATGCGGGCTTCTTGCTCAATAACACGACCAACAAGGATGTGGTTCGCGCTATCCAAAACTATTTCATAGGTCAAGGCTATCCATTGAATGACCTTGAACAGTCCATCAAGTCGCTAAATGTCCAGGAAAACATGGACGATGCCGACGGTATTGTCAAGGACGCCAAGACCTTATTGGTGGAAACGGTTCGCCCCGACATCATCCTTGAGTTCGACTATGAGCTGAAGAACGCGAAAGTCTCGCGCACGGTGACTGAGAAAAAGATAGACTATTCCATTGCTGCCTTGGACGCTTTCTCCAACAAGAGCGTGGCCTCTTTTGTGAAGACTGACATTGACGGCAATTTCACTGCCTACCTTGAAAAGCAACTTCCGTCAGACATGCCCAAGTTTGTGGGACAAATCAAGGATTACTTCAAGGATATTGTCGTCAATGGGCGCGACATCACTTTTCGCGTGGTCGTTGACGGTAATTCGGCCATCAACCTTAGCGATGACTACAACGACATGGGTGACACCTATGCCGATTGGATTCGCGAATGGGTGAAGACCAACGCCAAGAATGGCACTGCAAATCTAAACCGCAACACTAACAAGGAGATGTATTACACCTCCGTCCGTGTGACCAATAACGGCGACGACGGCACCCAGTTCAACGCTTACGACTTCGCCAACGCATTCCGCAAGGAATTCACCAAGACGTTCCAAATTAAGAGTGTGAACACCACACAAGGCTTGGGCGATGCTTCAGTAATGATTAAATAAATGTGTGCCATGAAAAAGAATAGATTGTTTATTATCCCGATTTGTGCGCTGATGTTTGCCTCGTGCGGTGGCAATAACGCCCCAAAAGAGCAAGAAGCCCAAAGTCCGACCTTTGCCCCTAAACAACAGGAGACCGTTGTCACAAAACGCCCTGCGTCAAGAAAGGTGGATAGTGTGTTGGCTTTTGTCGGCCAAGTGAAACTGAACATAATGCTTCCAGAATGTTTGCCCGATAACAACAAACACGTGCTGCACAACAAAATGGTTGCCATGACCTCAGTTAATGGCGTTGGGGCTGTGGACGCTTCTCCGATTCTTTGCATCATTCCAACGTTTGCCGAAATAAATCACGACATCACTGCAACTGTTCCTGCCAAGCACAAAATCAAGTATGACTTCAATGTTTGGGTGGCCAATTTGGAAACTGGCGAAGTGTTTGCTTCGGCTCAACAAGATTTGTTGGGTATCGGCGATTCCGAGGAGTTGGCATTGGGTAATGCCATTTCAGCCGTCTCACCCACCGATAACAAATGGCAGGAAATGTTGAAAAATGCCCAAGACCGTATCATCGAGTTTTACAATACCAACGGCGACCGTCTCATCAAGGAGGCGCAAGGCTATCTGGCGGCAAACCAGTATTCCCAAGCCATGCTGATTCTGAACAATATCCCGATGGCTTGCGGCGAAGTCTATGACCGTGCGCTTGAGTTGAAGAACAATGCTTTGGACCAGTATTTCCAGAACGATGCCGAGTATCTGATTTCCAAGATGAAGGCTTATCTGGCTCTGCCCCGTGACAACGAAAACGGCTTTTCATACGATTTCCTTGCCGTTTATGCCATGGTGCCGCCCAACAGCAAGGCCAAGGCTGAAGCCGATGCCTTGTATGCAGAATACGTGAAATCGCTTGACGACATTGCCCGGAAAAACATGGAAAAGCAACAACGCGAGTGGGAAGCCGAGCAAAAACGCCTCGACCGCGAAGCCGAAGTGCGTCTTATTGAAGCCCAATCCGCTGCTCAAATCCAAGCCGAGCAGAACGCGCACGAGTTGGCCATGTACAAGGAGCAAATGGCCGCCGAAGTGGCCATCAAAGGCCAAACGCAGCTTCTTGAAAAGTATAAGAAAGACGCCAGCTATAATAAGTTGGGGCGGATTTGGAAACTGTTTTATATCGGGAGAGAATAAGGGTTAAAAATTTAAATCAAATAATTATGGAAAAATCAAAAATAATGAAAATTGGTTGTTTGTCAGCGATAGGAGTCTTTGTCCTAAATGTCCTATTTTGGGGTATAATAATCATTAGCGATGAAATGAGTTCAAAAAAATCGAAAAACAATTCAGTAAGAATTGAGGATCTGATAGAGCAAGGTGACTTCATCGAAGCCAAAAAACTTGCAAAAACCAGCGAATATGGTGGAGATGAGATGATGACCAAAGTAGTGAAGGCACAAGTGTCTACATTGTTGGACAGAGGCGATTATAGTCTTGCTTCCGATTTGGCCAAAGAAGAAGGCCAATATAGTATCTACTTTAATACCTTGTTAGAAAAACTGGTGCCACTATATGAATCAAATAAGCAGGGACTATTTATTGCATTGGCTCAGTTGAATATACCTTCTAAAGGTAGTTCTCTTAACAGTTGGGACAGAAACATGGACGAATCCATGTTGAATTCTCTGTACTCATCTTTCAATAACAGTTTGTCTCAACTTATGAAGTATGCTAAAAGCAAAAGTGATTTAAATACTGTAAAAGAGTTGGCGGTGTATTTAAAACCACAATATAAACAAGTGAAAGGGAAAGTCCGAGAATGGAATGTTAAATTGCAAGAAATTGTTGAAGTTGATGGTATGGTTTGGGAGGACACTCCCAACGATTACAGACAAGTCAATCAAATCAAGAAAGAATTAGATATAAAATGATAGTAATGGGTATGGAACAAAAGATTATTCTTGTGACACAAAAAAGTTTTGGACAACAAATCAAGGAGTTTTTTGAACAATGCCCCAATGATGGTAATGACAGAGAAATTGGCTATTACGAAAAATCAGGGCTGTTCTACATCAATAATATCACGAAAAATTGTTGCTATTTCGTTGATTTGAACGGAGATACGATTGAAGGTTCGGAACATATTGGGAAGGCAGACAACACCATAAACTCACTTTGTGTAAAAGACAAAGAGAAAAAATGGATTGTTAAATATGATTCTGATAGTAAGAGAATTCGTTTTGTTGAAGAATCATTTTAGGTTATGCCCAACCAATTCGATGCAATCCGCTGCCCGAAATGTGGATCTACCCAACTCACGGCCAACAAGAAAGGTTTTGGGTTGGTTAAAGCCCTTATTGGCGGAGCCATTTTCGGTAGTGTCGGTCTGCTCGGAGGTTTCCTCGGTAGCAATAAGATTAAAATCACCTGCCTGCATTGCGGGCATTCATGGACGAGAAAAAAGTAATTCAAAAAAGAAAAAATAGATTAATATGAGTAACTTAAAAACAAAAGTGGTTGAGGGACTCCCTTTGAATTATAACTCAACCGACCCGAAGGACTTTGTTGAAGTCCTAAACAAGATTGCCGATGCCATGGGAGGGGTGTCGAACATGGGCGTTTTCGCTGACATTACTTCGGTAACACAGTCGAATGAAATGATAGCTCATGTTGCAGATAAGTATGTTGCAGTGAGCGTAAAACGCTACGAGAAACCGCATCGTGACTTGGTAGTCACAACCAATGTGGCCAATCCCTATCAATTTGATTTGGATACTTTGGTTGGCAAGAATGGTTCTAATATTTCATCAAATTTAGATCAGTTTCTTTCAAAAGTTGAAAAGCCGGTAGCGGTTGAAAAGAAAGCCACTAGTGCATCGGTATTACTCGAAAACGAAAAGTCTCATGAAAGTTTTTGGGGTAATGAAGAGGATGAAGAAAAGCAAGATGAGAACTTAAGTGTTTCTGATGCTTTCCGCGAGGTTGGAAAGGATTTCTCTTCGGCTTTTAAGGAAACGGCCGATGCCTTTAAAGATGCTTTTAAATTCAAATAATCAAGTTATATGGAAAACAATTGGAACACATTAGAAGAAGGTACTCATCGCGGATTACTGGATGGTACAATTGAAAATCATGAATGTGATCCCCAGGAGGATTGCCCAGAATGTAGAGGCGACCGTAGATGCACGAAATGTCATGGCAGCGGCGATGTAGATTGTCATGTGTGTCATGGCAGTGGACAATGCAGGGATTGTAGAGGCCAAGGCCGTACACGATGCACGGAATGTGGCGGCGACGGACGATGCCGGCATTGTGGCGGATCTGGAAAAATTCTATGTCGCGAGTGCCATGGTAATGGAAAAATATGGATTAGCAGCGGGAGCTCTCATTGGGAAAAATGTAAAAAGTGTGGTGGAGCGGGTTATGCGCCTTGCCCCAAATGCTCCTCAACCGGCATGAACGTTACCCGCTATGTGTTTGGAGCTTCCAAAAATGCCGCTGGCTCTGGAAGATGCACCAAATGCGACGGAACTGGCGAATTGGTGTGCAAAACTTGCGAAGGTTCTGGCAATTGCACCGCTTGTAACGGAAGCGGCAGAGAGACTTGTTCGCATTGCAACGGAAACGGCGACTGTCCCAACTGCGATGGCACCGGCAAAGTTACGTGCAGAAGATGCGAAGGAAGCGGTTGGTATCAGACTTTCAGTATGTATGATGCGAGATGTTATGTCAAAAAATGGGATTATATCAGTCTGGAAGAACTTGCTGAAGGTCTCAAGTTGGCAAAACCTCGCCCCGTATACAAAGACGTCTATCGTAAGTGGAGAAGTAAGGGTACTATTGAATTTGACAAGATTGATGATGTCATAAAAAAGACCGATCAAGATTTTGGCAATGCTGAATCGTACCAGTCTTTCGAAAAAGCATATAATCAAGCCGTTAGTGTTTCAGGCGTAAAGGATACCCCATACGAAAAGGCGCTTGAGATGGAGCGTGTACCTGTCACGAAAATCGATTTTTCGTTAAACGAGAAGGAATATACCGCTTATGTCATGGGTGACAATGGCGTTGTTATGTGCGAAGAGTTGCCAGTCAAGGTGGAGGTGTTTAAGCCAACGTTCTTCCAGAAGTTGAAACTGACCTTCACAAAAAAGAAAAGGCATTTGGCGTTTATCAAGTTGGCTGCCTATATCTTCCAATGTGACGGAAAGAGCATAGACGAATCTCATGTATTAGATGTGTTTGTTGCAGCATTACAGCTGAAACCCGCTAAACAGGAAGCTTTGAAGGAACAATTGAAGGCATATAACTCGCAGATGCCTTACGAGGTTTTTAGAAAGAATATTTCTTCGCTGTTTTCTTCCAAGAAGACTTTATCCTTCGCGTGGCAATGCATGGCGGTTGATAAGCAAGTGTCGCCACAAGAGCAAGAACTATTTGGCAAATTGGCAGCTGAATACAAGCTAGACCCTGCTGAAGTGGATTTGATGAAAAAATTCGCAACCAAATACTCCCTATTAAAAGACGAGCATTTGGTGAACGAGTACATGGGAAAATAAGAAAAGGTCCCCATTCCTAAGACACTTTAAATCCATGGAACCGATGTTTTCTGTTATTTTGCGACCGAAAAACATCGGAAACCATGAAAATGCCCAAATCGAACATCACACCCGAAAGCAATTTCACGCTCACCTATTTCCCGTATGCTACAGATGCGAATCCGCATACACCATTGGAAGAGCAATCCAATTCTTGTATGACAGTTATAACTATGAAGAAGATTGCTCTCTGCAGTCTCCTGCGGTGAAAGTGCAGTTGACGTATAGTAGCAGCAAACTTCTGTTTCCTGTTTGCGAGGAAGACAACCAAGATTCCATCTATTGGATTTTTGTTGCCTACGACAAGGGGTTGGGTGTAATATGCTAGTAAAAATCACCTGCCTGCATTGCGGGCATTCATGGACATGATAATAAATCTAAAACTATAACAAAATGAAAAAGACATTGCTTTTATTGGTTTTGAGCATTATGACCATCAGCGCTAAGACTCAAGTTTCTGGCGGTTGGAATCTGTCGCGAGAGACAATGGACGGACGACCTTTGCATGTGTTTACAGCCTCCTATTCCGAGGATTCGCTGAATGCGGTCAGGCCTTTGTTAGAAAAAGAGTTGAGGGATAAACAATCTTCGTTGTCTGCAGATGGAACACCGATGTATGGGGATAGGAAAAAAGCTCAACCTGTTGCCAAGCCGGTTTCACTTGAAGTGGCAAAAGAGTTGCTGAACATGGAGAAAAAGTCTCCCAGATCGGTCTTGTTGCCTCAGCAAAACAGAGGAAAATGGGGGTTTGTGAACGAAAAGGGCAAGACCAAAATCAAGATGAAGTATGACAAGGTGGAACCGTTTTCCCAAGGACTCTCATGCGTAATGAATGATGGCTTTTACGGATACATCAACGAAGAAGGTGATTTGGTAACTGGCATCATGTATGAAGCTGCGTCATCCTGTTTCCGGACCGCGACAGATCAGGTTCTTGCGTGTTGCCGGAAAGACGGCAAGTATGGACTTCTAAGCAACGACGGCTCTGTCTATTTGGATTTCCAAAATACCGACTTGCAAATTGTGAATTATGCATACGCCTTGGCAACTGACGGGGCTGGAAAAGTCAATGTGGTTACTCTTGAAGCCAGACCGTTGTCGACAGCGTATGACGAGGTTTCCATTGTGGAAGGAACAGATTTTGCCATAGCGAAAAGAGGAGGCAATAGCTATTTTATCGACAGAAAGGGAAAGGAAGTGAAAGACCTTTGTTTTGATGAGGCTGAAGACATGGAAGAAGGGGTTGTTTTAGTCAGCAAAAACGGAAAATACGGCGTACTTGACAAATATTTGAATATGATTGTGCCATGCAATTATACCAATGCCGGTTTTGACAAGGGCTGTTATCAGATAGGAAACAATTGGGATGGCTTTGGCATTGTCAGCCAAGGCAAGGTCGTTGTTCCTGCCGATAGCAAAAAGACAGTTCTCGTGCCTTTCCAAGAATCTGCTGCCTATCAGAATGATAATGGAAAGTTTAATCTCGTAAGGTATGACGGAACCTTCATCTTTGAAAACATGGATGGTGTGGGAAACTATGATGAGGAAGAATTCCTGTATTATGCTGATTATGGGAAGGGTAAATTGGTTTACGATTATGAAAACGATAGATATGGAATGGCTTTCGGGAAAGATGTGAATTGGTTGCCCGAAGATGCGAAGGATTTCACCTTCGATGGTACTGTAGGCCGTTATGTGACCAACGGGAATGAGCCTCATTACATTTCCAAGGAAGGGAAAGACTTGACTGAATTGGAGGGTGCCGTTGAAGTGCGCACATTGAACAGTAAGTATTTGGCTGTTTGCTTTAGAAGAAAAAGCGCAGTTATGGGCAATTCAACCAGTCCACTAGGCATTTCCATGGGCGGCGGACAAACAGAGGATTGGGAAGTGGCAAATACCAATGGTAAAATATTGACAGACAAACGCTTTGCGTATATCGGCGAGTTCAATTCGAAAGGGGAATTGCCGTATGAGGTTTATGACAAGAAGAGCTGGCAATACGTAAAGGGAAAGATGAAGTTCAATGGTGATAAGGTGACTTATTTAAAATAAAAAAACGCGTTTTAGAGAAATAAAACTGATTAGCCATGAAGAAAAAAGATTGGTGTAGGATTTAACAGTCTTTGCTCGGGTTGTTCTGATAATGGTAAATTCACTATCTTTGCCGAAAATTCCGTGCTATGAAAAAATTTCTGGTTTTATTGTTGGCATTTGTTGCCATTCAGATGAACGCGCAGGATTTGGCGCATTACAAAAAGATTGTCAAAGAATTAAGTTCGGCGAAGTACCAGGGCAGGGGATATGCCAAGGGTGGCGCGAACAAGGCGGGGAAATATCTCGTCAAGGAATTTGAGAAGGCAGGCGCCGATGAGGTTGTGTGCCAGCCGTTCACCATCGACATCAACACTTTTTGCGGAAAGATGGAGATGTGGGCTGACGGCAAGAAACTCGTTCCGGGCGTCGATTACTCGATGAGGGAATATTCTCCGGGTGTGAAGGGCGAGTTTCCGGTTTATCATGTCGATACGCTGAACTTCGACGCGGAAAAGATGTATGCCGACTTGGCGAAGCCCGAATATGCCAACTGCCTGGTGGCTTGCGAGTTTTGGTTCACCTACAGGCATCACGATGCGTTCGGACCGCTTCAGAAGGATGATTTTCCGAATGCGGGATTCATCTACACTTGGCCTGCGCCAATCAAGTTTTTCAAGGCATACGGACATCGCGTGGTGAGCAAGCCTATCATTTGGGTGACGCCCGAGGCTATTGAAGGCGTGAAGTCGGTGCGCACGAATATTGAAAATGAGTTTTTGAAAGACTACGAGCTTTTCAACGTGATTGCGAAGGTGGCAGGCGAGAAGCACGACAGCTGCTATGTGTTTACGGCACATTATGATCATCTCGGAAATTTGGGTAAGAAGGTGTATTACGCTGGGGCGAATGACAATGCTTCTGGCATTGCGACGATTGTCACTTTGGCGGAATATTACGCTCAGAACAAGCCTGAATACGATATGTATTTCATAGCATTTTCGGGTGAAGACGCCAATTTGAGAGGCTCAGAGTTTTATGCTAAAAACCCATTGGCGCCACTTTCGCAGATTAAATATCTGTTCAACATCGATATGATTGGCGACAACAATCCGGTGCAGTACTGTGAGGCGAGCGACGAGGGGATGAGAGGCTTTGCTTTGTTTGAGAAAATCAACGGCGAGAAGGGCTATTTCGAGGCTTTGAACCGAGGTGAGTTGGCTGCCAACAGCGACCATTATCCGTTTGCTGAGCGTCATGTGCCGTGCATTTTTTTGGAGAACCAGGAGGGCGATGCGTTCAAATATTATCACACCATTTATGATACTTACAAGACCGTACGTTTCGAGAGCTACGAGCCTGTTTTTAAGATGATTAGAGATTTTGTGGAGAGATATTAGTTGCGCCTTTGTGCGGATAAATCGGAATTGTATGATATTAAAAACAAATTGTATGATTTTAAAAACAAACATTAAACAAATTCTAATTGTCGGTTATATTTTATTATTATCGACATACACGCTTCAAGCCCAAACTTCGGATGGGTTTTACCGGACGATGAATGCGTTATATGATCAATACCGCGGCTATTACGACAGCCAAAAATTTGATCTGGCTATCCAGCCCTTGAATGACCTGGTTCAGTTTTTAGATACTGCTACGGTTGACATCGGTGAGAGGGTGATTAATTCATACAAGTCCGATGCCTATTATAATCTGGCTTGCTGCTATTCCTTGACACATCAAAAAAATCCTGCCTTGAAAACCTTGGAGCAAGCCATAGAGTTGGGTTATAAGGACTATGGCAATATGAAAAGCGACACTGATTTGGACTTTATTCGCAAGGACAAAAAGTTCAAGGCGTTGCTTGAGCAACTTCGCCAATTTGACCATTTGTTTGTGTTAAAGTCGGTGGGGCCCTATTGTGAAGAAAACAAGGATTCTTTGCCGCATTTTTCGTATCAATCAGCGGATGATGTTCGCCTGCAGGCTGTTCGAGAAATGTTTAAGCTGGATTCGGTGGCAGGGCAGGGTAGTGAGATCTCGAAAATCATCAACATCCTGAATTATATACATAATACGATTCGGCACGATGGCAACAACTATGCCCTGTGTGAGTTTGACGCGATTGATTTCTACAACTACCATAAAGCGACCGGAAAAGGAATCAATTGCAGGCATTTGGCCATCGCATTGAATGAGATGTATCTTTCCATGGGAATCCCTTCAAGATATGTAACTTGTATGCCCAAAGACCCGGACGACCTCGATTGCCATGTCATCAATACGGTGTGGTCATCGGAGCTGCAAAAATGGATTTGGATAGACCCTACGTTCAATGCCTATGTCATGGATGAGCATGGATTGATGTTGGGCATTGCCGAAGTGCGCGAACGACTTATAGAAGATCGTCCATTGGTACTTAACGAGGATGCCAATTGGAACAACGAGTCAAAGCAAACCAAGGAACACTACTTGGAGAATTATATGGCAAAGAATCTGTATTATTTTGAATGTGTCGAAGAAAGCTGTTTCAATCCAGAAAGCAGGTATCGATATGCTGGATCGAAGTATGTGAGGTTGCTGCCTTTGGGATTTGAAATAAAAGACGATGAGTGGATAACGAACACTCATGATGAAGGATATTTTTGGCAGGCACCAAACTGAGTCTTTTTTGCCGAAAAATGACACGGTTTCAAAGTTTTGCTTTATCTTTGCCGAAAAATAACACTTGCAAAAGATGAAAAAAGTAGTTCGAACGGTTTGGATTGCCGCCTTGTCGGGCTTGGCCTTTTTGGTGGCATGTTGCACCACCAAAGGCGGTCTCACGCGTTCTGAGAAACGACAGCTGATGCGTGAGCGCGATTCCATCCTGCAGATTCTGAGCGGTCGTGAAAAGGCCTGCCTCTACGGCACGCCTGAGGTCATGCAACAATATAGCCTTGAGACCTTACGCCTTCGTAGCCGGCTCGACTCCATCAACTATCGCCTTGGTGAAGATGTTGACTTGGAAGCCAGCGCACAACGTGTGAAAGACAAGGAACAACAAATCGAGAAAATGCAACAGATTAACGAAATTAGAGAACGCCTCGAAACTCTTTTCAACATCATCAAGGAACGCGAAAGCGCATGTGTTTACGGCTCACCTGAAATCATCCAAAGCTATGGTCAGGAGACGATGCGCTTGAAAGATGAAGCTGCCGAACTTGAGCAGCAACTTATAGAGCTTGAAAACGAGTGACTTCCATGAAGGAGCGCTTCGGCTTTTATAAGAGGGTGATGCTCGAACTCAACCGTGCCATGCTGCAAAAGCGCACCGATGAGCACGAGCTGCATCAGTTGTTTTGGGAGTGCACCTTGCGTTGTAACCTCAGCTGCCGCCATTGTGGCTCCGACTGCCGTATGCTTTCCGAGAAAGACGACATGCCCCTTGAAGATTTCCTCAAAGTGCTCGACGATGTGCGTGCCCACCAAGACCCAGCCAAGGTGATGGTTATCACCACAGGCGGCGAGCCTACCATGCGACAGGACCTCGCACATTGTGGCGCCGAAATTACCAACCGAGGCTTTATTTGGGGAATGGTGTGCAACGGCATGCTGCTATCGCCCGAGAAACTCAACGAATTTGTCAAGGCGGGGCTGAAAAGCATCGCGGTGAGCTTTGACGGCTTCGAGGAAGACCACAACTGGATGCGCGGCAACCCCAACAGCTACAAGAATGTGCTCCGTGCCGTGGAAGGCCTGAAACAGCATCCCGGCCTTACTTGGGATGTCATCACCTGCGTCAACCAACGCACCATAAAATACCTGCCCGAGTTTCGGGACTTTTTGATTTCCTTGGGCATACGTCGCTGGAGGCTCTTCACTGTGTTTCCTTCGGGACGTGCCGCCAACGACCCTGAGTTGAGGCTGTCGAACGAACAGTTTGTGCAGATGATGGAATTCATCAAGCAGACGCGGCAGGAGGGAAGGATACGCGCCGACTACGGTTGTGACGGTTTTCTCGGTCGCTACGAGGGTGAGGTGCGCAGCCATTATTATTCGTGTAGCGCAGGCATCAACGTGGCCTCCATCCTCGCCGATGGCTCCATATCGGGCTGTCTCAGCATTCGTGCCGACTACCATCAGGGCAATATCTATCAGGACAACTTCTGGGATGTTTGGCAGAACAAGTTCCAGGTGTACCGCGACAGGGAATGGATGAAGACCGAACAGTGTGCCGACTGCAAGATGTGGCGTTACTGCCTCGGCAACGGCATGCACCTTCGCGATGGCGACGGCCATCTTCAATTATGCCAATACAATATGATAGTTGGAAGTTTTAAAAAAGGCATCCGGCATTTATAGTCAACCGGGTGGTAGTGCGCCATGCGACTTGAGCCGTGCATTCGATTGACAACGTGCTGAGCCTGCGCCGTGAAGTTCATCATGAACGGGTGTTGCCGGCTCCAGGCAACGGTCAATTAAGGGGGTTCGGTTCGCCCTACAAATGCGGATACCTATTGGTTATATCAGTTCGGTCTGGAAATTCAGTGACTGTATTTCCATATCTAGTTGACGAAGCTTTGCGGAGTATTCGTCCACCTTCTTGCCGATGGCTTTCACATCGACTACAGTCACCGTTTTGATCTCCGAGCGGGAATATCGGTCTTGTCCAGCCGAGGCTGTTTCAAAGATGCTGCGCAGGTTGTTTACGCGCATGGTCAGCACATCCTTGCGTGCCATGAGTTGGGTGAGGGTGGTGCCGTTGGCGCTTTTGGTCTGCATATTGGTGGCGTTGATGCGCCAGATGAGATCTTCAAGCTGCGTCAGGCACGCGTCAAGTTCCTTCATGAGTTCCATAGGTTGCTCCAAAGGCTCGTCGCCTTCCTGTACTTTCACGTTATTCTGTATGCGCTGTCCCAATTGCTGTATGCGCTTTTGCAAGTCTTTTCTGATGCTTAATGCTTCTGCTAGTTTCATGTGATGAATGATTTTGGCGCAAAAGTAAGGAAAAATTGTTTTATGTTGCATTTTTGTGCAAAAAAGTCCATTGTAGGGCTGTCACATTGTGGCAGCCGCAAAAAAACGTCGCATGTGTCCGCCGCAAAAAACGAAGAATCATGGAAATCACAAAAGAAACCAAATTAACCGACCTTCTTGCCCAATATCCGTGGTCGAAGCGAGAAATGGCGAAAGTGAACGACAGTTGCATCGGGTTTTCGCATGAATTCCCAACTGAGAGATATTTTTTGCGAATTGCAAAAAATGACTATCTTTGTTGCAAAATAATCCTAACAATGAATAAAAGTATCATCTGCATGGCCGCTGTGCTGCTTCTGCTCGTGGGTTGTGCACAAAACAAAACTGAAATGACTATTGATAACGATTGCAAGACCCAAAACAACAATGGCGAACAGTCTGCCACGGTCTATCTTACCAGGGAAATCACCCCTGAATCGCTTGTACGCATCTACAAGGCGCTCGGCGTGGAGGCCACAGGCCGCGTGGCCGTGAAGGTCTCGACAGGGGAGGGGAGTAACCCAAACTACCTCAAGCCGGAACTCATCAAAAACTTGGTGTATGAGGTGGACGGCACCATCGTGGAATGCAACACCGCCTACAGTAGCGGTCCTGACGACCTTAAAGACGACCGCAACAACTCGGCCAACCATTGGGATGTGATCCGCCGCCACGGCTTCACGGATTATTTTCCTGTCGATATCATGGACGAGTACGATGAAATCCGCATCCCCGTGAAGGACCAGCGTCACATCAAGTACGACATCGTTGGCGGTCACATGGCTAATTACGACTTCATGATTGCGTTGAACCACTTCAAAGGCCATCCCATGGGCGGCTACGGCGGCGCACTTAAGAATCTCAGCATCGGCTGTGCCAGCCAGAATGGCAAGGCTTACATCCACTCCGCCGGCAAGATGGAGAAACTCGACATGAACTTGCTTTGGACTCCCGAATACATCGGTGACCAGGACGGTTTCCTTGAGAGCATGGCTGCCGCTGCACAGGCCATTGCGAACTATTTCAACAAGAAGCAGGGTATCATCTACATCAGCGTGATGAACAACATGAGCATCGACTGCGACTGCGTGGACCATCCCGAGCCCGTGAAGTTAGAGGACTATGGCATCCTCGCCTCCACCGACCCTGTGGCCCTCGACCAGGCCTGCGTCGATATCATCAACCAGCAGAAGGTTACGGCTACCAACGATCCCACCGACCTGCTGAACCGCATCGACAAGCAGCACGGCACCCACACCATCGACCATGCCGAAGCCATTGGCTTGGGCACCCGCAAGTATCACATCGTGAATATAGATTAGCAACAACTCTCAAATCAGAAACAAAAGAAGCAAAAGCGCAATCAAACATCAATTTGGTTTTAAAGAGGAGCAAGAGTATGAAACTATCAGCAATATTTGAAGAAAAACCCCAAAGATGGGGTTTCAGGGGAGACCCGTATTTTTGGAATTACTTGAAAGAACTCGCGGAGAATATGGATATTATTACTCCTGATGAACTGGAAAAGTGGATAAAAGAGGAATACCATTCGCTCTCAGGCAAGGCCATGACCGACAAATACGGCGATTTTGCCGTAATAGAACAGTTTGCTCATGGAGGAATGAGTTCCGGCGGCGTCGATAACCTATGGTGGATAGAAAAAGGAATTCCTCTGCTGAAAAGCCGGTTGGCTACGTTCAAAACATCTAGAAAACCACAATAACAATGTCTAAAAGAAATATCGTTTGGGTACTGATTGGCGTATTGGCCATGTCATTCTGTTCAATTCCATCGTTGTTTGGGCAGAACGAGTTCCCTGAAAAGAAAACCGAAGGCGAAACTTTCCACCTCACCAAACAGGGAGCGCACTATGTGTTCAACGCCAGCATCAACGGCATAGCGGATGCCACTATATTGGTGGAATCAGGCATACCTGCCCTGCTGGTTGATTCGGCTTACGTCTTCAACAGTGGAATCCTTTCGGACATGGAACTGACCGTCGCTAACAAAGAGAAGCTGAACCTTGCAGGACGTGTGTATAAGATTACCCACAAGGCAAACGGAACGGTGAGGATAGGAAACAGCACCTCTTATTCAGGTGAGGTGTTTGTGCTGTCCAATTATGACTATGGAAACTATGAAGTGGCTGTGCCGGTGATGTACCTGCACAACGACCTCGACGAAGGCAGTCGTATCGTCAACCTCGACCTCGGTAACCAAAGCCTCCAGATGCTGAGCAGGGCAGCGCTTAACGCTAAAAAGAACACGTATTCAGAAGGCAAGATGAACACAAATACCTATATGGGGCTGCCTGCCATCGAGACCAGCGTGACCCTTGACGACGGCGTGAAGACAAGAACGCTCAGCGGCAATTTCTTCATCGATTTTGGCAATCCGGAATTGTTGTTTTTCTTCCATCAGACCGAAGAAGTACAAAAGTTTCTTGCCGACAACGCTGATTTGGAGCTGCGCAATGCCACCACTCCGAATGGCGAGGTGGTGGGGCAATTCATCCTCACAAAACAGTGCCAACTTTTCGGCATCACTTTCCCTGACGCAGTGGTTGTCATTACGAAAAAACTGCCTTTGTTTACGGCACCTGGCAATATTGGCTTGAAATTCTTTGAAAAAACCGATGCAATATTCGATTTTGACGAGTCTGTTGTCTATATGAAATAGTGGCAGACAATAGCTGTTGAACCAAAGCATCGAAAGGATAAAGCCCATCAGCATTGGCTAATGGCAACGGCGGAAATAAATGATAGCGTTAAGAAGAATTAACCGCCTCCCATTGCCCGGATAGCGCCTAAACAATGAATCCTGACCACGCGGTTGGGGTCGGTTTCGGCTATATTATGTAATAATTCGAGATGTGGTTTTACGAAATCGGGTCTGCGTTTGCTGAGAACACGGAACATTTCGGGAGCCTCCATTCTGACTCGGTCATCATCGTCGTGTAACAACTCTGCAAACAGCAGCAGGTAATCCTTGTAAGGATCGGGAGTATTGGTGGCGATGTTCTCCGATGCCCAGATGAAAGCCAACCTGACGCTTGCTGCTTCGTCATGTGCAAAACGGAATAGGTCAGTCCAATACGGTTCAATCGAATCATAACATCCTCTCCCGATTCTGCCAAGCGCATTGAGAGCACGCTCACGCAGAATGGGTTCCGTACTGGAAAGAAAAGAGGCAATAGATTGAACATAGTCCTTGATAGAGAGCGGAAACGCGAGTCCCATTTCGCCGAGCAGCCAAAGTGCTTTGGCTTTGATCTTTGTGGATTCAGAGGTCAGTAACGATGCGACATAGGGTATGTTTTCCTCCCATCGTTCTTTGCTCTTCGTTAGTGCGCCGAGTTCTTTGTATAAATTCGAATCCATGTTATCCCAGATGATTTGTGTCTGCAAAAATACACAATAATTGTAATGTTCGAAGTGTCTTAGTTTTGGTGATTATTTCCCTTCAAATCGCTATTTATGGGGATTGTCGTGCCTTTTACAAAAGCGGAATTTTGCAGCCGAAACTAATAATAGTGCAGACTATGGGACTTTCGGGCAACAACGAGAAGTGGGAGAAACTCATCGAGGGGATGCACACCTATAAGCCGGAGGAAGTCAGGCTCCACCTGACGAATGCAGGCTTCCACGACATCAACATCACCCAAAATTCCGAAAAGCACTGGTTGATGGTTACGGCAGTTAAATGATAATTGTATAACAATAAATAAAAACTATGAAAACAGTATTAAAAGTCTTCTTTATGGCCGTCGCTTATTTGGCCTTGTTTATTTTGGGCGCTGCAAGTGGTGCCATCCACCCTGCATGTTATGCGTATATCGGCGCGGTGCTGCCACTAGTTTCAGCCTTTATCTACATTTATACCTGTACCCTTATCCGTGGTTTCGGGGCGGCAACAGTCTTGAATGGATTCATCTTCGTCTTGTTCTTGATTGCAGGTGAAGCGGATTTAGCTTACATCATAGGAACGGTCGTATTGACGGCATTGGCCGAGATCATCAGAAAGATGAAAGGCTACGACACGTTGAAGGGCGTCCGTTGGAGTTTCATTCCCTTCGCTTTCTCGTTTTTCGCCTACACCCTTCATTGGTGGACTGACACCGAAGGTTCCCTGGCCGCTGCCATCGAGGAAATGCCCGCTGGTTATGACGAGCTGATGAAACCTGTCATCGATAACATCCCCATGCTGATTGTTGTCATGGTTTTGACCATACCCATTGCCATGATAGCCATGCGACTGGCCGAGCGTGCAATGAAGAAGCAGACGGCCAAGTGGCTTGAGCATTGATTAAGGTAAAACAGAGTAGTTTTGTAAATGCCGCCGCAGGGGTTTAGTCCTTTGCGGCGGATTTTTATTGTGTCCGCAAAGCAATAAATGCACGTTAGCGACGTTGTTTTAAAATATGTTTAATCCAATAAATGTAATGTTATGAGAAAGTTATTTGCTTTTGCACTTGTCGCCATGATGTTGGTGGCGTGCTCGTCGAAGTACCAAACTCTGCCGATGGATGAGTTCGAGAAGGCCATCCAGGAGCCTGATGTGGTGGTGGTGGATGTCCGCACTCCGCGGGAATTTTCCGAAGGACACATCGCCGGAGCCATCAATATCGACTGGAAAGCAGGTCGTTTTGCCGAAGAGGCGGCACAGCTGCTCGACAAGGACAAGACTATCGCGGTATATTGCATTCACGCCCGCCGCAGCAAGTCCGCCGCCGAAGAGCTGCAGAAGATGGGCTACAAACACATCATCGAGCTGCAGGATGGACTGGAGTACTGGATCAACGCCGGCAAACCGATAGTTCAAGAGTAGCGGAATGGGACAAGGGACAGGTTCGCATGTCCCAAGAAATATGCCTATTGTCTTTGCGACTTTCCTTCACATTTGTCGCTTTTTTGTGCATTTTGTTGGGAAAATAAAAAAGAAGCATCCTTCTGTAACGGAAAAGTTTGTATTTTTGCAGACCATTTAAAATCAATAGAAATGAGAAAAGTATTTGCGATTGTGGCCATTGTAGCCGCTATGTTCGTTGCCGGAAAAGTGCAGGCACAATCAACCATTTATGCAACTTATGCTCCTGAAACATTTGTTGCAGGTAGCAACAACACCAATTATCAAGGTTTCTCCATCGGCTTCAGCCAGAACATTGGTCTTTACAAAGGTTTTGGTGTGGCCGTTGGCGCGCAATTCCGCATGAATATGAGAAGCGCCACCCAAACCATTTGGGGCTTTACTGGAACAGTTAAGGAAACCCAAACCCTCATCGACGTGCCGATTTTGTTCAACTACAAGATTGCCGTGAATCGTGACATAGCCATCATCCCGTTTGTCGGCCCAATGCCTAGTCTTGCACTCACTGGCACAACCAAAGGCGTTGACCCCATCTTTGGCGAAAACAGTTCCAACTGGTACAACGACAACAGCACTTACAGCCGTTTAAACCTTTATGCCGTGTTCGGTGCCGATTTGAAGTTCAGTAAATTCAATCTGTTCGGCGGTTATCGTCTCGGACTGCTCGACCTCAACAAGAGTGACAATGTTTCGCTGAAAACCAATGGCTTCTTCGTCGGCCTCGGCTTTACTCTTTAATAGCATAGACTAAAACGAGTAATATTTTTCAGGCGTTATGCCTCCAAGAGCCAGTCTTCGGATTGGCTCTTTTTTTTATCATTGCAGTTTAAAAGTAAGACTGACCATGAACACCACTTTTTGAAAGACTGCTTCGCGATTTCAAGGAAACGCCCAATCAGATGGCGGATATTGTATGTCGGTCATTCAGGCAATAAGAACCATTGCATGGGAGGCTCAACCTTTCGCGGCGGATTCGTTTTTGCGAATTGCAAAAAAAGACTATCTTTGCTGCAAAATCATCCAAACAATGAATAAAAGTATCATCTGCATGGCCGCTGTGCTGCTTCTGCTCGTGGGTTGTGCGCAAAACAAAGCTAAAACTAAAATGACTACGATTTACGATTTTAAGGCCCTCAACAACAAGGGCGAAGAAGTGGACATGGCCCAATACAAGGGTAAAGTCCTCATGATTGTCAACACCGCCTCGAAGTGCGGGTTTACCCCGCAATACGACGGCTTGGAAGCCCTTTACAAGAAATACCAAGACCAAGGTTTCGTCATCCTCGGTTTCCCTTGTGACCAGTTCAAGCATCAGGAACCTGGCAGCGACGAAGAGATCGCCGAGTTCTGCCGCATCAACCATGGCGTTACCTTCCCGCTGATGAAGAAGATTGACGTCTTCGGCGAGAATGCCCATCCTATCTTCACCTACCTCTGCACCCAGGTGCCCCATGAGGAAGTCCACGGTCTGAAAGATAAGGCCACGATGAAACTCGTCGACAGCCTAAGTCGCTCTGAAGGCCGCAAAGACGGCGAGATCCGCTGGAACTTCACCAAGTTCCTCATCTCGAAGGATGGCAGCGTCATCAAACGCTTCCCGCCCGTGGCCGAGCCCAAGGATATGGAAGCTGAGATTGAGGCGATGCTGAAATAAAGCATAAGAGGAAAGCGAACCTTTGCAACCATGATGAAATACTATATCGTTGACGCTTTCACCGACCAGCCTTTCGGAGGAAACCCCGCGGGCGTGGTGCTGCTGGAGGGCGACTCTTTCCCATCGGAAACACTGATGCTGCAAGTCGCAGCTGAATTACGTTATTCCGAGACGGCGTTTGTCCGCCGACTGTCGCCAACGGAGTACCATGTGCGTTACTTTACCCCGAAGGCCGAGGTGGAATTGTGTGGACACGCCACCATCGCCACTTTCTCGCTGTTGCACCAGATGCAGCTGGCCGAGGGCGAATGTCTTTGCCATACGTTGGCAGGCGATCTCCGCATTGAGGTGGGTGAAAAGGTGATGATGCAAATGGCCACGCCAAGCATCGTGGCCACCGTTGATGATACCGATGAGATTTATAGAGCCCTAGGGTTGGCTGACTACCTACCAACTCTGCCCGTGCAAATCGCTTATTCCGGTCTTCCTGACATCATGATTCCCATCTCTGATGTCGCAATACTCAACGGCTTGCAGCCCACTATGGAGGCTGTCGCGGCAATCACACAAAAACACAAAGCAGTCAGTTTCCATATGTTTGCCTTCGGTAATGACGGCTACACGGCCCATGTGCGCGACTTTGCACCTTTATATGGTGTCCCCGAAGAATCAGCTACTGGCACTGCCAATGCCGCGCTGACGCATTATCTTGCTGTCAACAGTGTCATCCCCCGACAAGGAGACTTCGCTTTCCTTCAAGGCGAGGCCATGGGGAGGCCTTCGGTGGTGGCTACGCGCATCGCCATCGATGGGAACATTTATGTCGGTGGCACCGCTTATGTGCTCGCTTCGGGGAAGTTTAACCTTGTATTCAAAGCATCAAAATGTGGTTAATACCAGCAATAGAGGAGGAACAAGAATATAAAACTATCAGCAATATTTGAAGAAAACCCCAAAGATGGGGTTTCAGGGGAGATCCGTATTTCTGGGATCACTTAAAAGAACTCGCGGAGAATATGGAACTTATTTCTCCGGACGAACTGGAAAAGTGGATAAAAGAGGAATACTTATCCCTTTCAGGCAAGCCCATGACCGACAAATACGGTGATTTTGCCGTAATAGATCAGTTTGCTCAAGGTGGAATGAGCTCTGGCGGTGTTGATAACTTATGGTGGATAGAAGAAGGAATTCCACTGCTGAAAAGCCTGTTGACTACGCTTTGACAGATTCAGATCTGTCTATGAAGCATATGGACCTTTTACTGTGCGGGACGAAGCGATTGGTCTCGCGCACATTTTTTTACTTTTGCAGTTCAACATATGCAATGCTTAAAGCTTCAAGAAAACTACAATACGATGGCTAAAAGAAATATTTTTTGGTACTGATTGGTGCATTAGCCATATCATTCTGCTCAATTCCAATGTTTCGACATCATTAACAAACCAGCAGGTCAGCGCTTAACACTAAAAAGAAGACGTATTAAGAGGGCAAGATGAACACAGACACCTTATGGGACCGCCTGCCATCGAGCATTGCTTCGTATTTTGCCTTTTCTCAAAAAAGCCTTATCTTTGCATTTTATTAAATATTTACAGTAATTGTTATGATTACCAAACAAGCCTTAGGCAACCTCCTTTTCGGTATGGCCGATATCCTTCGCGATAAGGTGGAGGACTATAAGTCGTATATTCTTTCTTTATTGTTCTTTAAGCGTCTTTCAGACAACTATCAGTGGGAAATCGAACATGAGAAAGAGCAGTTTACGATAGCATATGTGCGGAAGCCTTCACCTCGGGAGTTGGAAGTCATCACCAAGAAAAAACACGATTTCCAGATTCCTGACGGCTGTTTCTGGGAAGATGTGCGGAAAGCACCCATTGATAAGAAGAATGCCACATTGGATGCGGCGGTGAATGCCATTGCTGACCAGAATGTGGATCAGAACGGAAAATATATTTTGAAAGGTATCATTAATACTGTTCGATGGAACGAACCTGCTCCCGATGGGTCGGGTGGCAAGAAACTGGACCCCGAGGTGCTCACCAATCTCATCAACTATCTGAGTCCGGTTGATTTGAGCAACAAAAATGTGACCGTGGATGTGCTGGGCGATGCCTACGAGTATCTGATCAAACGTTTTGCCGATGAAAACAAGGGCGGCACCATGGCGGGACAGTTCTACACGCCGCAAGAGGTGGTGGACATTATCGTCCGTTACCTGAAACCGCAGAAAGGAGAAACGGTGTACGACCCCACCTGTGGTTCTGGCGGTTTCTTGCTAAATGCGGCCAAATATGTGCGCGCCAGTTGCGACACACAAAAAGGCGTCCGTCTCTTCGGACAAGAACTGGTGTGGAACACTTGGGCTATCTGTAATATCAACATGATTCTGCATGGATTGGATGCTCGCATCGAACAGGGCGACACCATCCGCGACCCGAAATTCAAGGACGAGGAAAATGAACTGGAGCTGCGCACATTCGACAAGGTGATGGCCAACTTCCCCTTCTCGATGGAGAACTGGGCGCAAAACGGTGAACCGAAAAAAGACAAGAAAGGCAATACCGTCAACAAAAAGGACGGCACACCGCAAATTGAATACAAAAAGGAGTTTACCGACCCTTACAACCGTTTGGTCTATGGTGTTCCGCCATACAGCAATGGTGATTTTGCTTTTTTACAACACATTATCGCCTCTTTGGATGACAAAGGCAAGGCAGGTGTGGTGTGTCCGCAAGGCGTGCTGTTCCGTGGTCAGCCTGAAAAGACCGAGGAGGAAGACGGACAGAACCGCAAGGCCGATGTGGAGTATATGATTCGTCGTGGTTTCCTGCAAGGCGTTGATTTCAAGCAGCATATCAACATCATTGATGCTATCGTGGTGTTGCCTGGCAATTTGTTTTACGGCACCACCATTCCAGGTGCCATAGTTTTCTTCGACAAAAACAAGCCCGAGGAACACAAGAACAAGGTGCTGATGGTGTATGCCGCCAAGAAAGGATGGTACCGCGAGGATGCCAACATGAGCGTGTTGGAGCCTCAAGATGTGCTGCGCATTTCCACCATGTTGGAAAGTTGGGGAGATATGGACAAGGCCAAGGCTTGGATTGCGTTGCAGAAGAACAGACTTTATAAACAGATTGACGAAGACTTTGATTTTCAGATGTCTGAAATCGACGACGATACGGCAGAGGAGTTGTCCCAAGCAAGACACCGTTTGGCCAAAGCCGAGGAAACCGTCAGTGACAAGTTGGCTGCAAATAAGAAACTAACGGCGGGTGAAAAGAAAGCAGTGGAAACGGCGCAAAAGGCTTTGGACAAGCTGACTGCCGACAGGTTCGCCCGTGAAGAAGCTGCCCATGAGAAAGCCGAGAAAATACGCCAAGCCATTGCCGATGTGGAGACCGAGTTGCTACAGATGTTCGCCGACCCCGAACTGCGCAAGCGTTATTTCTCCATCGTGGATATGGACGAGATTGAAGAAAACGAGTTCAACCTCAACATCCCGCGCTATGTCGATACTTTTGAGCCTGAGGAACAGATTGACTTGAAGGAAGCCATTGCCGATTTTCAAAAGGCGATGCAAACGGAATCGGATACGGAGAAGGAACTGGAAGAACTGTTGAAGAATTTACAATGAACAATGTACAATTTACAATGGAATTAGAGAAACACAATATGGAGATGGATAAGGTGTCCGATTCAATGTCGGGACTGCTTCAGGATGCCTGTGTCATTATTGAACAGGCGCGGACGACGGCTTACCGCGCAGTGAACGAAACACTCATCAAACGCAATTGGCTGCTTGGCATGCGCATTCAGCATGAGGTGCTGAAAGACAAACGAGCGGAGTATGGCGAGCAGGTCATTAGAGTGTTGGCAAAAAATTTGACCTTAAAATATGGTGCGGGCTATTCTCGTAACAATCTTTATAGGTATTTGTCGTTTTATAAATCATTTCCAAACATTTTCCAATCGGTGAGTGGAAAATTGCTGACAGATACAACAGACAACATTTTCCACGCAGTGAGTAGAAAATCTGAAATTGTCCCATCACTGACGGGACAATCTAAAACAGTCCCATCGGTGATGGGATTATCTGACCAATCGGATTTATATAACATTATGGCATCCACATATCCATTGAGATTGTCATGGACTCACTATAGTATCATCCTTCAGGAATCCAATGCCGAAGCCCGCGCTTGGTACGAAAACGAGGCCGCCAACGAAATGTGGAGCACCCGAACCTTGCAGCGCAATATCTCTTCGCAATATTACCATCGTATGCTCCAGTCGCAGGACAAGGCTGCCGTGCATGACGAGATGGTGAAACTGACCAAGCCGCTGCAAGACAAGCTGGAGTATCTGAAAAACCCAGTCGTGGCCGAGTTTTTAGGCTTCAAGAACAATACGGAATACACGGAGAGCCGCCTGGAGCAGAGCATTATCGACCATCTTGTGCCTTTCCTTATGGAATTGGGCAAAGGCTTTGCTTTTGTTGACCGGCAGAAACACATCCATACCGAGAAGGAAGACTACTATATCGACCTTGTCTTTTACAACTATCATCTGCGCTGTTTTGTGCTTATTGACTTGAAGACGAAGAAGTTGACATATCAGGATGTGGGGCAGATGGACATGTATGTGAAGATGTACGACGAGTTGGTGCGCCCCGAAGGGCACAATCCCACCATTGGGCTGTTGCTTTGCTCTGACACCGACGAGGATGTGGCGCATTATTCTGTCCTCAACGGTAGTGACCAGCTTTATGCCGCCAAATACCTCACCTATATGCCCACACAAGAGGAACTTCGGCGCGAAATCGAACAACAGAAGGAGTTTTATCGGTTACAGAATGGGGAATGAGCAATGTACAATTGACAAGGAACAATGATGGAAAGTTGGAAGGAATGAACAATATATCAAATTACCCCCAAGTTATGAAGTGATTCAAAATTTGAGAAAATGAAAGACTTAACAATACAGGTAACGGACAGCGACAATATCTTCAAAGATGCGCAAAGCATTGTCGAACAAAGCCGCAATATGGCATTCAGGGCGGTGAATGTGGCGATGGTCTTGCGTAATTGGCTGTTAGGCAGACGCATTGCAGAGGAAGAACTAAAAAATGCGGGGAGAGCTGAATATGGCAAGGAGACAGTTAAGAAATTGGCTGATTACTTGACTGATAACTACGGGAAAGGCTTTGATAAGATATCCCTTTACAACTATGTCAAGTTTTTCAAACTGTTTCCCGACATAGTTGGCGCAGTGAGTCAACAATCTGAGATAGTTGGCGCAGTGAGTCAACAATTGCTGCCGTGGACGCATTATCGTGAATTGCTTAGGGTTTCGGACCAGCAGGCACGACAATGGTACGAACAGGAGGCTTTAAACGAGATGTGGAGCACCCGCACCTTGCACAGAAACATCGCTTCGCAATACTATTACCGGTTGCTGCAATCCCAAAACAAGGAACCAGTGAAAAAGGAGATGCAGCAACTAACTGTTGGGTATCAGAACGATAAACTGGAGTTTATCAAGAATCCAGTCGTGGCTGAGTTTCTGGGGCTTGTGCCCAATTTGGATTTCACCGAAACCAGACTTGAGACCGCTATCATAGCCCATATCCAAAAATTCGTGATGGAGTTGGGCAAGGGCTATGCCTTTGTGGCAAGGCAGCAGCACATCAGAACCGACATGGGCGATTTTTTCATCGATTTGGTCTTCTATAATTACATTCTCAAATGTTTCCTTTTGATTGATTTAAAAACAAGCCAGATCACCCATCAGGACGTGGGGCAGATGGACATGTATGTGCGTATGTATGATGAGCTGAAACGTACTGAAGGCGACAACCCCACCATCGGTCTGATCCTGTGTTCCGAGACCAGCAAGGACATGGCTCGATATTCTATGTTGCGCGATAACGAGCGGCTGTTTCAAGCCAAATATATGACCTATCTTCCCACCATTGAACAGCTAAAAGCTGAGATCGAACAGCAGAAAGAAGTATTTCGCCAGCAGATGGGAGAGAGGAATGAACAAGGCACAATTGACAATGAACAATGATGGAAGGTTGGAAAGAAATAGCGTTAAATGAGATAGGTTGGTTTAAAGGCGCTGGCGTAAACAAACTTATAAATACAGATGAACAGCCTGTTTATCTTGTCAATTATATGGATGTTTATAAGCATTGGAGAATTTTCTATAACACCAATTATCAAGAAGTTACTGCAAAAGACAGAGAGATTGAAGAGGCGAATCTGTTAGAGGGTGATGTTTTGTTTACTCCATCCTCTGAAAAGCCGATAGACATTGGACATGCAGGCGTGGTTATGGAAACGATGCCGAATTGTGTGTATAGTTATCATCTTATCAGATTAAGACTATATGATAAAACTCAATTTGACCTAAAGTTTCTTTCTTATTTACTGAATTCTGATGAAGTCCAAAAGCATTTTGTTTCAAGGGCTTCTGGTAGTGGTATCCGTTATACTTTGTCTTTGAGTGATTTCAAGAGCGCAAAGATTCGATTTCCCGAAAAACACGAGCAATCCGCCATAGCCGCCATGCTCTCGAAGGTTGACGAGGCGATAGCGGCGGTGGAGGGCAGCATAGCCGCCGCCGAGCGTCTGAAAAAGAGCCTGATGCAGAACCTCCTCACCGGCCGAATGAAACCCGATGGCACCCTGCGCACCGAAGAGGAGTTCTATTTGGATGAGAAGTTTGGGAGAGTGCCGAAGGGATGGGAAGTGAAGAAGATGGGGCAGTTATTTGATATAAAAGCAGGTGGAGATTTGCAAGAAAACTATTATTCTATTGCCCGTGATGAGCAACATGTATATCCAATATTTTCAAACACTATAGTAAATGAAGGGTTATATGGATACACATCAAATCCCAGAGTTTGCGCAAAAGAGAGTCTAACAATAGTTGGTAGAGGTGTTGGGGTTGGTCATATTGAAATTCGGCGTGGAAATTATGATGCAATTATTAGGTTGATTTCTTTAATCCCCAAACAAGAGAATATTGTAGATTGTGTGTATGTTAGATATTGTGTTGAACAGTTCGTTCATTTTACAATAGAAAGTACTGGTGTGCCTCAATTGACATGTCCAAGGGTGTTTTCGACAAAAATCTTCTTACCTAGTAGTGTTTTGGAACAAAAACAGATTGGACAAATATTATATAAGAAAGATGAAATAATTCAACAAAAACAAAGCAAAATCGCCGTCCTTGAAAGGCTGAAGAAGTCTTTGATGCAGAATTTGCTGACGGGGAAGGTAAATGTACAATGAACAATGTACAATGAACAATGAACAATGAACAATGTACAATTAAAAATGATGATATGAAAAAAGATGAAGATAATTTGATATTGGTGAAGAGCAAGGCGTTTGCTTTGAGGATTATTCGATTATACAAATATCTTTGTGAGGAAAAGAAAGAGTTTGTGTTATCCAAGCAAGTTCTTCGCAGTGGGACGAGCATTGGCGCCAATGCAAAAGAGGCTTCCATGGCACAGTCAAAGAAAGATTTTGAGGCCAAATTATCAATCGCCCTCAAAGAATCGGGTGAAACTGAATATTGGCTTGAACTTTTGCATGAAAGCGGTTTCATTGAAGATGCTTCTTTTGAAAGCATTTATGCTGACAACAAAGAGCTTATCCGAATAGTAACAAGCATCCTCAAATCTTCCCGTAAAAAATAATTGTTAATTGTACATTGTAAATTGTTAATTGTAAATTCGTTATGAGTCAATTGCACGAAAACAAGCCCGTAGAATCCAAAGTCACCGAGTGGCTAACCCAGTTGGGTTGGGAATACCGATCGGCGGAGGATTTGAAACCCTATAACCGCTTGCAGATGAATGCGGTGGTGGAGCCGATACTGGTGGAGCAGGTGATGGCGTTGAACGGCATCGGCCAGCAGGCGGCCAAAATGGCGGTGGAGACTTTGCTCAACAACCTGCGCAACCCCATCCCCATTGAGGGCAACGAGAAGTTCCTCAACCAACTCTGCGATGGCGTCAACATCACGATCGACCATAAAGACCGCACCATCCGCTTCATCAACTTTGAGGACATTTGGCAAAACAGCCTCATCGTCACCAACCAATATACGGTGCAACAGGTTCGGGCGGACATCTGCCTGTTGGTCAATGGCATTCCGTTAGTGCCTATCGAGGCCAAGCAATGTGCACGGCGTGGCACCAACTGGCTTGAAGGCGTGCGCCAGTTCCAGACCTACGACCGCCGCAGCGAGAAACTGTTCATGTGTCACCTCTTTGGCGTGGCCTGCAACGGAAGGCTGAGCAAATACGGCATTCCGGGCGCGTCGTCGTCCTATTTCAACGAGTGGAAGGATTCGGTCATCGCCGACAAATACGACAATCCGTTGCTACACCCCGAAAACGAATTGTGCCGTGTCTATAAGGACGAAAACGATGGCCTGATGCACTTCGATGTGGAGCGGTTGCCCAACGGACAGTTGCTTGAGCAGATGAAATTCGGCATCATTGGTTTGCTACAACCCGAGCGCGTGCTCGACATCCTGCAACACTTCATTGTGTTTGAGCGCGATGACAACAAGATCATCAAGAAAGTGGCGCGTTACCAGCAATTGCGTGCCGCCAACAAGATTGTGGATCGCGTGGTGCAGTCCGACAAGGCGCAAGGCGTGATATGGCACACGCAAGGCTCGGGCAAGTCGCTCACCATGCTCTACACTGCCTACAAACTCCGCAAGACTGAAACCTTGAACGACCCGACCATTTTCATCGTGGTGGACCGCAAAGACCTGAAAGACCAGATGGACGACACCTTCTTTAACTGTGTGTTTCCGAATGCGCGCGTGGTGATGAGTATTGGCGACCTGAAAAGCATTCTCCGAAACCAGCCTGCCGGCGTGTTCATCACCACCATTCAGAAGTTCAAGGAGCTGGGCGAGATCAAGGACGAGCGCGACAATGTCATCGTGCTCATCGATGAAGCCCACCGTACTGAATACGGCGACTATCAGATGGAGCTGCGTGCCGTGTTGCCCAACGCCAACCGCTTTGCCTTTACTGGTACGCCGATTCCCAAGACCCATCGGGAGTTCGGCATCAAGGACGACAACGGCAAGATAGAGTATTATTTGGACAAATACAGCGTCATCGATGCCATCAACGACGGTGCCACCAAGCCCATCCGTTACACTTTGGGCCCGTCGCAGTGGTTTTTGGACAAGGAGAACCTCAAACAAGGCTACGCTGAAATCACTGCCGAGTTGGAGGAAGACCAGAAACGCTTAGTGGAACAACGTGTGCAGCCCTGGAAAACCCTGATGAAGAAGCCTGAGCGCATCAAGACCTTGGCCGCTGACATCGCCAAGGACTTCCGTGAGCGTCTGGAGCCACAAGGCTTCAAGGCCCAGGTGGTGGCCATCGACAAGGAGGCTTGTGTGCTGTATTACAACGAGTTGCTCAACTATTTCGATGAGTCTGAAATCCGCATCATCTTTTCTACAGGACAATACGAAACCAGCGAGCGTTACGACCTCTTTTCGCCGTTCTACATTGATGATGAGGAGCGCAAACGCTTGATCGACAACTTCAAGAAACGTATTACCGATGAGGAGAAAGCCAAAGGCAACAACCTGAAAATCTTCATTGTCTGCAATATGCTGCTCACCGGCTTTGATGCGCCTATTGAGCAAACCATGTACCTGGATAGCCCTTTGCGAGACCATAACCTTTTGCAGGCCGTGGCCCGCACCAACCGCCCATATGACTATGGCGAGGGCGAAAACAAGCTCTCCAAGGAGTTTGGCCGCATTGTGGACTATGTGGGTGTGTTCCAGAACTACAAGGAAGCCTTGAATTACGACCCCGAGGATATTGGCGAGTTTGAGGATGTGGATGCGCTGTTGGAGGTCTTCCCGACGGAATTGGATGCCGCTTTTGAGCCTTTTGCCGAAATCAAGTTGGAAGACAGCTATGAGTGCGAGATGGCTATCATTCGCAAGTTGAGCGAGATAGACCACGGTCAGTTTGAAAACCGTTTCCATCGCGTGATGCAGCTTTGGGAAGCCATCAGTCCCAATCCGGGCTTGCGTCCGTTCAAAATCAAATACCTGTGGTTGGTGACCATTTACGAACTCTATCTGGAGGAATTCCGCCGCGTGGATTTCGATGCCGAGTTCTATGCCGCACAGACCCGCAAACTGTTGGAAGAGAGTGCCACCTTGCTCGATTTTCGAGGCCATTTGCCTGAAATTGCCATTGATGCGGACTATCTCACTAAATTGCAGGAAACTCGACTGTCGCCTTCCGACAAGGCCGAGAAAATCATCCGCGACATCGAGACCATGATTCGCACCAACCAGAACAGTAGTGCCATTTACATAGAGTTTCAAGAGCGGTTGGATGCGCTTATCCGCATGAAGAATGCCAATGCCATTGAGATTGAGGGGCTTCTGAAGAAACTCAGCGAGCTTTATATCGAAGTGGATGAAGCCGTGGAAATCCCCAAGAAGATGGGCTTTGACGACAAAGGCACTTTCGAGATTTATCAGATTCTCAAGAACGAGCTCCCGACCTTTGACGAGCCATTGGCAAGAGCGTTCGCCAACGAATTGGCATCGAAAGTTCGGTCAAAGATTTACATTGGCTGGCAAGAGGTCAATCAGGAATACAACCGTTTTTTAGGCGACGTGGCACTGATTGCTGCAAACCCAAAATATGTCGCATTGGGAATAGATGAGAACGACATATTACAAGAGACCATCATGGACTCTATAGTGAAAAACTTCAGTTTGAATTGATATGCTGCCTGATAATTGCACAGTCGTTCGTCGAGAGGTCAAGAATGCCCGTCTTCGTGTTTGCGAGGATGGCACTGTGCAGTTGTTTGTACCGCTATCGTTCACTGATGAGGATATCGAGAAGCTTTTGGAGAAAAAGGCACAATGGATAGCCTCGAAACGGCAATTCTTCGAACAAAAATCCAAGATTCAACTGCGGCGCAACGAACTATTGCTTTTTGGCAATCGTTATGCCTATTACTATTCGTCGAGATACCAAAACAAGGTGGTCGTCAATCACAAAAGCAAGACCATTCAGGCAAAACGTGACTTGTTGGATGCGACGGTGCAGGAAAAATGGCTGAAATCGGTGGCGCGGAAGCACATTTTAGCACGTGCTGAGACACTTTCCGAGGCATTGCTTCTGCCTTACAACAAGTTATACATCCGCAGCCAGAAACGGAAATGGGGGAACTGTTCCAAAGAGAAAAACATCTCCATCAACTGGCGCATCATCAAGGCACCAGAGTTTGTGATTGACTACATCATCATTCACGAGTTGTGCCATACGGTCATCATGAAACACACCGTGCGTTTCCAAACCTTGTTGCGCTCACATTGTCCCGATTGCGGGCAGGCGCAGGTCTGGTTGGACAAGTATGGGAATAGTTTGTAAATGCCGCCGCAAGGGTTTTCTTGACCTTGAATTACTCTAAATTAACGAAGCTACGCAGTACAATTGCGAGCTGATTACTCGAAGCCACGTAATGAACCGGATTGCGTTTACTTTGAATAACCTGCACATACTTATCCATCTTTTCTTTTCACAGTTTGGGATTTCTTTGTAATTTTGTAAGCGGATAATTGTGATTAATGCTACAATAAAGGTATGTTATTCAACACCATAGAGTTCATGCTGTTCTTCCCGGCGGTGACATTGCTGTTCTATCTGCTGCCGCACCGATGGCGGTGGCTGATGCTGCTGGCGGCAAGCTGCGTGTTCTATATGTGGTTTATTCCCAAGTACATACTCATACTGCTGGTTACTATCGTCATTGACTACTCGGCCGGTCTGCTCATGGAGCGGTGGACCGACATACCACGACGGCGGCGATGGTGCCTGGTGGTCAGCATCGTCTCCACCTGCCTGGTGCTGTTCATCTTCAAGTATCTGAATTTCTGCTCGGAGAACCTGGTGGCGCTGGCACGGCATTTCGGCTGGTCGCACCCATCGAAGGTGCTCAACATAGTGCTACCTATCGGCCTGTCGTTCCACACGTTCCAAAGCCTGAGCTATGTCATCGAGGTTTACCGTGGCAACCAGCGTGCTGAACGCCATTTCGGCTACTATGCGCTCTACGTCATGTTCTACCCGCAGCTGGTCACGGGTCCCATTGAGAGGCCGCAAGGTCTGCTACGACAGTTGCACGAGGAGCAGCCACTGCGCTACGAAAATATAGCCAACGGATTGAGGCTAATACTCTTTGGCCTGTTTCTGAAGATGGTTGTAGCCGACAACCTGGGCACGATGGTTGATGCCGTCTATGCTGCGCCGCACGACTACAGCCGTGCCGACATAGTGCTGGCCATGGTGCTCTACTCGTTCCAGATTTACGGCGATTTCTTCGGATATTCCAGCATTGCACTCGGTTGTGCACTGGCCATGGGCATAACCCTCACCGACAATTTCCGCGCGCCCTACCTCAGCGGGAGCATTCGCGAGTTCTGGCGCCGCTGGCATATCTCGCTGTCATCGTGGTTCCGCGACTACCTGTACATACCTCTTGGCGGCAATCGCGTGCGCCTGCCGCGTTGGATGCTCAACACGATGATAGTCTTTGTGGTATGCGGACTGTGGCATGGTGCCAACTGGACTTTCATGCTCTGGGGAGCGGCCTACGGGGTACTGCTGATTGCGGAACGCCTTTTGCACGGAAGGGGCAATCAGCCTCAGCCATCAGGTATGAAGCGGCTTCCCTGCATTTTGGGCACCTTCATCATTGTCACACTGCTGTGGAGCGTGTTCCGAGCTCCGTCGTTCTCCGACCTTGGCAACCTGTACTCCGCTCTGTTCATGGGCGGTGGTACCGAGCACCTGCACGCCGACGCAACCGTGTGGATTGCTCTGGCGGCCTTTGTGGCGCTCGACATCGTGTTGCGCAACACGCGCTTTGACGCATGGTGCGCGCGCCTGCCGATGGCGCTGCGCTGGGTCATCTACGCGTGTATGATTTTCGCCATCGTGGTCTTCTCGTCAGTGGAGCAGTATCCGTTCATTTATTTCCAGTTCTGAGTGCCATGAAACAGATATTGAGAAATATAGCTTTCAAATTCCTGCTGCTGGCCGCCGTGTTGGCGGTGCTCGACGTGGTGTACCGCTATACCTTCTACGAGCGCGACTTGCGCGAGGGCTGCACGCTGATGGAACGCTCGCTGAAGCCTGTGGCAGAAGGTGCCGACATAGCCTATCTGGGTGAATCGTCGAACCACGCCGTGGCCGACGACGAGGAGGACAAACGCTTCATTAGCGATATGCTGCAAGACCTGCTGCCCGACAATCGCGTGTGCAACATGGATAAAGATGCCTGTCACGCCGGCATCTACTACGACATACTGCGCAACATACCGAAAGACAACCCTGTGCGTGTGGCTGTGGTGACGGTCAATTTGCGGTCGTTCAGTGCAGAATGGATCTACTCCAGCCTCGAAGTGGCATTGCAAAAAGAGCAGGTGTTCATGAAGCCCGCCCCGGCACTCTACAAGCGTATTCTATTGGCATTCAAGGGCTATAATCATTGGAGTGAGAAAGAGCGTGAGGCCAAGGTGAGGCATTCTCTCCAGCACCAGAGCTTCGAGCACCCCGCCATACATTACCGCACCGCTGCGGAGTGGGCCCTTGCACTCTGTGACAGTCTCATTGCTTCCGGAGCCGACGAGCAAACCATATCGATGGCAACGCATTACGTCAAAGCCTTCGCCTGCCAAATTGACGAGAGTAACCCGCGCATCAAAGACCTCGACCGTATCGTGATCCTCTGTCGCAAGCGTGGTTGGCAGCCGGTGTTCCTCATGCTGCCCGACAACGAGGAGCAGATGGCAAGTATGGTTGGACCCGCACTGGTTGACCTGCTGCGCCGCAACGGCAATTTCATCGAGCAACGCTACAGCCAGATGGGCGTCACCGTGGTCAACTGTCAGGGGATGGTGGCTGACTGCAATTTCCGCGACCGCGATTTCCCCACCGAACACTACCGTCAGGAGGGCCGAGAGGCAATAGCTAACGCCCTGTATAACGCAATCCGCCAGAACCACTACGCGCTCTGCAACCCATACCCTGGAGAAAGCATGAGGGTATCACGCTCTCAATTTTAGGGTACGTCATATCGTATTAAAGAAACAAAAAAATATATCAGCAATAAGTAATGTATGGCAAAGTTTTTGTACCTTTGCGGCATTCAGTCGAAGTGGTATACTTTTGAATTATTTTTTGGTATACTTTTGCGTTATCATTTACAAATTGACATATTGACATAAAAAAATTATATAAATGGCAAATTTTTTTCAAAAACTATTTGGCACAAAGGCTGAAAGGGACCGGAAGGCTATTATGCCGATAGTTGACAAGATTAATGAAGCATATAGTTCAATGCAGAGGCTGTCTCCAGATGAACTGAGAGCTAAAACCATACAGTTCAGGCAACATATAAAAGATGAGATTAAGCCTTTCGATGACAAAATTGCTGAAATGAAAGATGCAGTGGAAAAAAACACTGATTTATCGGCAGACGAAAAGGAATCACAATATAATGAGATTGACAAGATCGAGGAACAAAAGAAAAAGAAGATAGCGGAAACTCTTGATGAAATACTTCCTGAGGCTTTCGCTGTAATGAAAGCAACGGCTTATCTTTTTGCCAATAATACCGAAGTGGTTGTCACTGCTACGGATATGGACCGTCAGCTTGCCGAGACTCATCCTAATGTGGTGATTGACGGTGACAAGGCAAGGTATTCCAACACGTGGATTGCCGGCGGTAATCCTACAACATGGAACATGGTCCATTACGATGTGCAGCTTATAGGTGGTGTCGTTCTTCATCAGGGTAAAATCTCCGAGATGGCTACAGGTGAAGGCAAAACCCTTGTGGCAACTTTACCTGTTTATCTTAATGCGCTTACCGGCAGAGGTGTGCATATCGTCACAGTCAATGACTATTTGGCAAAACGTGACTCGGAGTGGATGGGTGTCTTATATCAGTTCCATGGATTGACGGTCGATTGTATCGACAAGTATGAACCTAATTCCGATGCTCGCCGCAATGCTTATAATTGTGATATAACATTTGGTACCAACAACGAATTCGGCTTCGATTATCTTCGTGATAACATGACTTCGAGCATTGACGAACTGGTTCAGCGCGGTCATGTCTATGCCATAGTTGATGAGGTTGACTCAGTGTTGATAGATGATGCCAGAACTCCTTTGATTATATCAGGACAGACTCAGAAGGGTGACCAGCAGGAATATGATATATACAAACCTGCCATTCAGATGCTGTATGAAAAACAGAGAGGTCTCGTCACTCAAATTCTTGCAGAAGCAAGAAAACTTCTGACAAATAATCCTAACCAGGAACAGGAGAAGAAAGGTGCTGAGCAGCTCTTCCGTGCTTTCAGAGGACTTCCGAAATACAGGCCTTTGATTAAGTTCTTAAGTGAACCGGGCATGAAGGTCCTGATGCAAAAAACTGAAAATTTTTATCTTCAGGAACAACAGAAGAACATGCCTTATATTGATGACCAACTGTATTTTGTCATCGATGAAAAGGATAATACTATTGATATCACTGAGAAAGGTATCGAACTTCTGAATACCACGGTCGATGACCCTAATTTCTATATACTTCCGGATGTTGGTTCTGTCATCGCCGATATAGAAAAAATGGACATACCGGAAGAGGAAAAGACACAGAAGAAGAGTGAACTGCTTGAAGATTATGCACTTAAAGCTGAACGGATTCACACTGTGAACCAACTGCTTAAAGCATACGCTCTTTTTGAAAAAGATATCGAATATATTGTCGTTGACAATAAGGTAAAGATAGTTGATGAGTCAACAGGCCGTATTCTGGAAGGCAGACGTTATTCGGAAGGGCTTCATCAGGCAATAGAAGCCAAGGAAAATGTCAAGGTTGAAGCAGCCACTCAGACTTACGCTACCATCACACTTCAGAACTATTTCAGAATGTATGAGAAGCTTGCAGGTATGACCGGTACTGCTGAGACTGAGGCAGGTGAATTTTGGGATATCTACAAACTCGATGTTGTGGTCATTCCTACAAATAAGCCTGTAATTCGTGACGATAAGGAAGACTTGGTTTATAAGACTAAGAATGAAAAGAACAGGGCTGTTATCAATGACATCCAGAAACTCGTCGAAGCTGGCAGACCTGTGCTTGTCGGTACGACATCCGTTGAGGAATCCGAACAGCTCAGCCGATTGTTGAGTCAACGGCATTTGCAGCATAATGTGTTGAACGCCAAGTTGTTCAAGAAGGAGGCTGACATTGTGGCAGAAGCTGGCAGAAAGGGCAGGATTACCATTGCAACCAATATGGCAGGACGTGGTACCGATATTAAACTGACCCCTGAAGTCATTGAGGCGGGTGGACTTGCCATCCTCGGTACTGAACGTCACGATTCAAGACGTGTTGACCGTCAGCTTAGAGGACGTGCCGGTCGTCAGGGAGACCCTGGCAGCTCACAGTTCTATGTCTCATTGGAAGATGACCTTATGCGTCTGTTCAGCTCTGACAGGGTTGCCTCAATCATGGACCGTCTTGGTATCCAGGAAGGTGAGGTAATCCAGCATCCTATGATTACCAAATCCATCGAAAGGGCACAGAAAAAAGTTGAGGAAAACAACTTCGGTATTCGTAAACACACCCTTGAATATGACGATGTTATGAATGGCCAGCGTACAGTGATTTACACACGCCGCCGTCATGCTTTGTTTGGTGACAGACTGTCGGTCGACATTTCAAATATGATTTATGATTCCATCGAAAATCTGGTGGAGACATATCAGGCTCAGAATGATTATTCAGGATTCGAATTTGAGATGATTAAACTGACAGGAATGCAGGTTAAATGCGATGAAAAGACATTCTTTTCAATGTCAGTCGATAATGTGAGTCAGGAAATATTCAATCAGGTGTATGAAGGATATAAAAATAAATTTGCGAAACTGGCGGAGTCTGCAGCTCCTGTGATAAAGGCAGTTGCTGAGAATCAGCCGCAGTTCAAGAATATTATTATCCCTCTGACCGATGGAAGAAGGAAGAGAAACATTATTGCAAACATTTCGAAATGTGTTGAAAATCCTCAGGTTGAGATTCCTTTGGCAGTGGAGAAGGGTGTGGTGTTGAGCTTTATTGACGATGAATGGAAGGAACACCTTAGAGCAATGGATGACCTGAAGGAATCGGTCAGAAATGCGGTGTATGAACAGAAGGATCCTTTGTTGGTTTATAAGCTTGAAGCATACGATTTGTTCAAGAATCTGCTTCAGACAATCAACAGTGAAGCCGTTTCATTCCTGTTGAGAGGAAATATTCCTATACCTCAGGAGAGTGAAAACCAGGGACGTAATTTCAGAGAAGCTCCTCAGAATGTGAGAACTATCTCCAACCGTCAGTTGAAGACTGAACGCAGGGATATGCTTTCACAGTCCAATTCAAATACTCAAGGACCACAGAAACAGCAGCCTATAAGAGTTGAAAAGAAGATAGGCAGAAACGACCCGTGTCCTTGCGGAAGTGGAAAGAAATATAAAAACTGCTGTGGCAGATATGCAGATGCTGATTAATATTATTGAAAATGAATAGAATACTTTTAAAATTAAGCGGTGAGTCATTAAGTGGTGATGACGGCTATGGAATTGATGCGAAGCGACTTGACTATTATGTTGAGGAAATCATAGAGGCTGTAAAATGCGGTTATCAGATAGCCATAGTTATTGGCGGCGGCAACATCTTCAGAGGTTTGCAGGGTGCTAAGAAGGGAATCGACAGAATACAGGGTGATTATATGGGAATGCTCGCAACAGTTATCAATTCCATCGCTATCAAGTCTGAACTTGAAGAAAGAGGATACAAGGCAAAACTGATGTCGGGAATTCCTGTCGAAAAAATAGCTGAGGCTATGACATCCACAAAGGCGATACAGTATCTTGAAGAAGGAAATGTTGTCATTGTTGCAGGTGGTACCGGCAATCCGTTTTTCACAACTGATTCGGGCGGTGCTCTGAGAGCTCTGGAAATAAAGGCTGACCTCCTTCTGAAAGGAACGAGAGTTGACGGCATCTATGATAAGGATCCCGAAAAGTTCTCCGATGCAGTGAAATATGATGTGATTACTTTTGATGAAGCTATCGATAAAAATCTTAAAATCATGGACCAGACTGCATTTACATTATGCAAGGAAAATAATCTTCCAATTGTGGTTTTTAATATTAACCAACCTGGTAATCTGGCAAGGATTTTGAAGGGTGAAAAACTTGGAACGATAGTTAAAAATAGATAACCAAAATATTACAGATATGAATGAAAAAGTAAATGAAATCATTGAAGAGACAAAGATGGGCATGGAGGATGTGATAGACTTTTTTTCAAAGACATTGCAGAAATATCATGCAGGAAAGGCAACACCTGATATGCTTGACGGTGTCAAAGTTGACTGTTATGGTTCGAAAATGCCTATAAATCAAGTTGGCAACATCAATATCCCTGATGCTAAACAAATAATCGTCCAGCCATGGGACAAGAGTATGCTTGGTCCTATTGAAAAAGCAATACAGAATGCTAATTTGGGCTTCAATCCTATCAATAACGGTGAGGTTCTGAGAATCATAGTCCCAGCACTCACAGAGGAAAGACGTAAGGACATGGTAAAGAAAATACGTCAGGAAGCCGAAACTGCAAAGGTGAGTATCCGTTCAGTCAGAAAAACAGCAAATAATTCATCCAAAGACCTGAAATCCAATGGAGTATCGGAGGATGAAGTTAAGGTTCTTGATACCAAAATACAGGATATGACCAACGATTTTACTGCAAAGGTTGACAAGATGCTTGCAGTAAAGGAAGAGGAAATAATGACGGTTTAAGCATGTAACATGTCTTTTCCCGCTGGGCTTTGGAATATCTTAAGATCGAAATATTCTATGCTTGCAAATATGTGATCGAATAAATCTGACTGTATGTTTTCGTAAGGAATGAATGATGAAGTCGAAGTGTAAGCATAAATTTCCAAAGGAATTCCATAGTTGGTTGACTGTTTCTGGCGGACGAGAAGATCGGAATTCTTGTCAATGTTGGGGCTGTTTTTCAGGTAGTAGAAAATATAGGCCCTGAATATTCCAAGATTGGTCTGACGACGACCGTTAATGACAACGCTCGTGTCAGTGTGACAGTCTGAATTATAAGAAGATATCTCGGTGGCTTTGTCGTCGAGATATCTTTTTATGTAATCTACTTTTTTCAGACGCTCCATAAGTTCTTCGTCACAGAACTTCACCGTTGATGCGTCGATGTAAACTGAACGGGTTATCATTCTCGTACCTGATTCCCGCATGTAACGATAATTGGTTACAGATTCTGAAATCATACTGTAAGTCGGTATCGTGGTTACAGTCTTGTTCCAGTTCTGTACCTTTACAGTTATAAGGGAGATTTCAATGACTATTCCGTCAGCACCATGAGAAGGCATCACTATCCAATCACCTACGAGAACCATCTTGTTGAAAGCGAGTTGGATACCGGCGACAAAGCCCAAGATGGTGTCCTTGAAAACGAGCATTAATACAGCAGATGAAGCGCCGAGTGCAGTTAATATTTTCGAAGTCTTTATTTTGAAAAGCAGTGAAAGAATTATGAAAAAGCAGATTATGGATAAGAATATCTTAATTGCCTGGACAATATTGTTTATAGACCGACCAGACTCAAAATTTTTGTCTTTATATCTGAAGTTCCATACGTCGAGCAGTGTGAATATCAGAAGTAAAAATGCAATGACATAAAGGGCTTTAATCAAAGAATTGAAAAATCCGAGATTTATGCTGTAATGGCTGCTTATCAGTTTTATGAATTTGTCACAGAAGGATAAAGGTATCAGAAGAGACAATTTGGTGAAAAAGTTGTTGCTGTAAAGTTCATCGTCAAATGTGCTGGATGTGCGGTCGGCAAGTTTTTTCCCCCAACGTTTGAACAATTTCTTGGATATGACAAGCAACAGAAAGGAAAGCCCTATAACTGCTATGATTAATATTGCGTAATAGATGATGTTGGTGGTCTTTTGACTTACAATATTAGTGTTTGTAAGCCATTTTAGAAGAGTTCTGTCTAAAAAATCAAACATTTGTTGTGTGTTTCTTTTTTGCAAAAATAAAGTTTTTTTCAAAGATATAGTATGAAAAGATGAATATTGTTGTATTTTTGCAGAGCAAGGATTTAACATGTTGTTTTACAATATTTAAAGGAAAATTCAATGAAGGTCGGATTGCGTGATAAATTGGTTATTATAATATTAATGTTGTTTTTTTTGTCACTGTATGGCAATGGCGTTTGTTCTGTCGGTTTACAGGAAACAGTTGGTTATGAAACCTTACAGGAAGCAGCCGATACTGTAACACAGGAAATTGTTGAATCTGCGACTTTACAGGGAACGGATAATTCTGTGGAGAAAAGTTCTTTTATTCGCAGAGTTACAGACTGGTACATGAACAATATCAATTATTATACGATAACCTTACTGATGACGGTGGAGAGTTCCTTTATACCATTCCCATCGGAGGTTGTGCTGCCGCCGGCTGCGTGGAAAGCTGCTCATACCGGTGAACTGAATCTTATATTGATATTTCTTTGTGCGATGTTTGGCGCCATAGCAGGAGCCTTGATAAATTATTTTTTGTCGATTTCGCTCGGAAGGGTGGTGGTGTATAAGCTGGCAGATACTAAATTGGCCCATCTGTTGCTGATTAATAGGGAGAAGATAGAAAAAGCCGAGAAGTACTTTGTTGACCACGGCAAGTCATCAACCTTCATCGGGCGACTTGTTCCGGGTATCAGACAGCTGATTTCTATACCTGCCGGACTCTCGAAGATGAATTTAGGCCAGTTTATCGGCTATACTTCATTAGGTGCAGGCTTATGGAATATCATCCTCATTGCGTTAGGATATTTCCTGTATTCGCAGCAAGAGCTGTTGGAAAAAGTCTATGATGAAATCAAAATCGGTCTTTTGATTTTAGGTGCCGCTTTTGTTTTGTATCTGATTATAAGCGGTGTTGTGAAGAATAAGAGAAAAAAATGAATGCAAAACGGAATATATATCGCCTTTTGTCAATATTTTTTTTAGTGTTGACAAGTGTGGCGGGATTTCCGCAGGTAACCATATTTGGTGACAGTCTTTCATGTGAGGGCGAAACTATACGATTGTTTGCCATGGGGCCTGAAAGTTACGTTGATGAAGGCGGAGTGCCAATAATCGGTGTGGGCGATTTGTTGTGTACTGACGGCTCGACAGTCAAACCTGACGATTACGCTTCAAGCGGGAAGACTGCAATGGGAGTGGTGTTTTATGTGGACACGACAGGTGTCCACGGATGGGCAGCATCGCTTAGAACACCAGGGGGAAATGGGTGTATATGGAATAACAAATCAAATGTCACAAATCTTCCTGATATTGATAATTATGAGGAGGCTCTCGCTGATACGTGCGGAATGGCAAATACCATTGCAATAAAAGATTATTACGGGGAAAACTTTGATGAATGCCCTGCTGTTTATAGATGCTATTATTATAACCATAATACCGGCCAGGTCGGAAATGTCCATTATGGATGGTATCTGCCTGCAATCGGTCAGTTGAGGAAACTGTATTCGGTCATTCATTTTATTAACCCGTCAATTGGAATTGCTGGCGGGACACAGATTCCGACAAACAAAAACGGAATGTATGCACCATGGTGGCTCTGGTCTTCTACTGAATTCTCAGGTATTTATTCATGGACTGTAAATGATTTAGGCTGGGTGTTTTATGTGCTGAAAAATTCTAATGATGCGAGTTGCAGAGCAGTTATATCGTTTTAATTTACAGCTAATTGGATTATGAGACGTCTATTGATACTGATACCGGTTTTGTTGCTGATTCCGTATTTTACATGGAGTCAGAATTATCAAATCGGAGACGTCGTATATAATCCCGATGATTGTACAAAAGGTGTTGTGTTTTGGATAAATCCTGACGGCAGTGAAGGATGGATGGTCGCTTTGAACGATATTTCTATTGGATGTGCCTGGGGAATAAATGAAAACATTCCGTCTTTAGATGACCTTACGGGCAATAACGTACATGATCGGCATATCGCTGCCTTAGAGGATATTTTAGGATATTTTAATACAAACAAAATCAGAGAGTTCCAGAATTACGACACTGCATTTGCTGCCGGAAAGACGGACTATGCGAATGGCTGGTATCTGCCTGCAGCGGGACAACTTGCCGAATTATACAGCGCAATGCCGTTTATAAATCAGAAAATAGTATCTAATGGCGGAACAGTAATGTCACAGTCAAAATATTGGTCAAGTTCGGAATATAACTCTTTGGAAGCATGGTATGTGCAGTTCGGCGTTGATATTAACGGAGTGAGTGGCACATTGGACTTTTTAAGTAAAACAGACACGACTCTGCATGTCAGGGCAATAAGGTCTTTTCCACTTACTAATATAGTGTATGACAACTCGTTGACCTATCTTTGGAATACAGGTGATACAATGCCTTACATAACTGTTAGTCCTGCGCTAACGACAGAATATTCAGTGACTGCCACATCTGATGACGGCAGCATTGCCAATGACAGAACAACGGTGTTTTCCAGTATGCCTGCCATTCAGGATTTTTATGATACGATATGTGCAGGTGATATGTATGACCATTTTGGATTTGACCTTTCATTTCAATCCGACACATCCGTTATATGTTCAAAGAAGATATCCGACGGCTGTTGTGAGGCTGACATAAACCTACATCTGACTGTAATCGGCCCTATTGAGAACATAATTGTTGACTCTTTCTGTGAAGGAACAGTTTATGACAAATATGGGTTTTATGTTTCTGACCCCGGAACTTATAGTAGAACGTGTACGTCATCAAATGGGTGTGACAGCATTGTTATCCTATATCTGACTGTTAACGAAGGCTTGGATACGATTGTGTTCGTTAAAGATTGCGATTCGTATAGCTTCAATGGGATAGAATATGACACAAGCGGATATTATGATATTCCGCTTAAAACTACTGGTGGCTGTGACAGCATAGTCCATCTTAATCTTGAATTGGAATATACTCCTTACAGTGTGATTCATGGAGACACATGGCCTATTGGCGGCAGTGAGCTTCATTTCAACGTGAGTAACTATAATCTGCTGATTGAGAATGAATTGTGTCATGTTGACTCTGTCCTTTGGGCTGTCGATTGTATCAATTGGCGCGTTGAGCCTGTTGGTGAAAAAGGCCTGAGTTCCAACCTATACATTTATACTTATATCGAAGATTCGGTACAGCTTCATGCTATGGCTATAAATAGCTGTGATTCTGTTGAAAGTGTCTTGTGGATTCACACATCATATTATGGTACGAATGAATTTGAGAGGGCAGAGGTTGAGTTGATGCCTAACCCAAATAACGGCAGTGTCCTGCTGCGTTTCATCAACATGATTGGAGATGTTGAGGTGAAGGTTTATAGTTTTGATGGAAAACTCATTGATGACTTAATTATCAATGAATCAGCTGGTTTTGGGAATTATAATTACAAATTTACGGACGGTTTGTATGGCGTTTTCAATTTTGTGATTTTGAATAATGGGAGGATTATTACAAAAAAGGTAGTGGTGAAAAAATAATCCGCGCAACAGCAGATCTTACATCTCCGGAAGCAGGTCCATGTCGGTGTAGGGATTTTCGTAGTAGAATGTGTTTTCTATAGATAAGATGTTTTCGACCAAACCAATTTTGGTTTGTGCTATGGTGTTGTCTTTGTCAATTTGAATTACAGACCTGTAGTCGCGCAGGGCATCGCCGAATTTTGCAAGTTTTCTATACACATCACCTCGGAGAAGGAGACATTCAATGAGGTCCGAATCATTGTCGGGTGTTGCATTTATGTAGTCTGAAATAATTTCGAGACAATCGTTGTACTGGTTTTCCTCAAACAGATTGTGAGCTTTTTCTATGATATTGTTGTCGGACATTATTTCGATGAGTTAAAGTTCTTGTTTTGTTTTGTGCAAAAATAACGAAAAACGTTTCATTTCTGCCTAAAAAATAATTACTTTTGCAGAAAATAGAAAAATTCAGTTCTTATGATCACTAACAACTTTATAAATCGTCATGTCGGACCTGATAAGGAGCAGACAGACAAAATGTTAAAAGTGCTTGGGATTTCATCGTTGGAGGAAATGATGAAGTTGACAATGCCTGACAAAATCAGATTGAAAGAAGATTTAGACCTTCCGAAAGGTATGAATGAGTATGAATATGCTAATCATATCAAGAGTTTGGCCGCGAAGAACAAGATATTCAAGACTTATATCGGTCTTGGATATTACAATACGATAGTTCCAGGCGTTGTCCTGAGAAATGTTTTCGAGAATCCAGGATGGTACACATCCTATACTCCGTATCAGGCGGAAGTTTCACAGGGACGTCTTGAGGCTCTGCTCAATTTCCAGACCATGGTTTCAGATCTGACCGGCATGCCAATTTCCAACTGTTCGCTTCTTGATGAAGGTACTGCTGCAGCTGAGGCTATGATTATGACATTTCATAACAGAAGCCGTGAAGCTACAAAACGTGGCGACAATAGGTTTTTTGTATCACAAGATGCTTTTCCGCAGTCGATTGCGGTCATCAAGACAAGAGCACATCATCTCGGAATAGAAGTTGTTGTGGGTGATGAATTCAAGTTCGACTTTGCTGACGGATTTTTCGGTGCATTCTTGCAGTATCCTAATGCAAAGGGCAGTGTAAATGACTATGCTGATTTTGTCGGTAAAGCTCATGAAAAGGGCATCATAGTTACAGTGGCTGTCGATTTGCTCAACATGGTTCTGCTTACTCCTCCTGGAGAATGGGGTGCGGATATCGTTATCGGTTCAAGCCAAAGGCTGGGAACACCTATGGGTTACGGCGGTGCACATGCTGCATTTCTCGCAACCAAGGATGAGTACAAACGCAAGATGCCGGGCAGAATCATAGGTATCACCATCGATAAATATGGTAACAAGGCTTATCGTATGGCTCTTCAGACACGTGAACAACATATCAAACGTGACAAGGCCACTTCAAACATCTGCACGGCTCAGGCTCTGATGGCAATAATGGCTGGTTTCTATGCTGCATACCATGGACCTGACGGACTAAAGGAAATAGCACGTCATACCAACATTCTGACTATTGTCCTGTCAAACAAACTTCAGGAACTCGGTTATATTCAGAATAACAAGCAATTCTGTGACACTCTTGATATTACAATGCCTGATGGCGTATGCACGTGTACAATCAATACGCTTGCACTCGAAAATAAGATGAATTTCCGTATCATCAGCAAGGAAGAACTGTCAATCAGTCTTGATGAAACAACTTCACTTGATGATGTGAACCAGATTATTTCCATATTTGCAAAGGCTGCCGATAAGGCATTTGAGCCTTTCGTTTGTGATGGGAAGAAATGCGGGACATTGACTTCCATTGAAGGTAAGTTACAACGTACCACACCGTATCTTACTAATCCTGTCTTCAACTCATATCATTCGGAGACCGACATGATGAGATATATGACATATCTTGTCAACAAGGATTTGTCGCTCGACAGATCGATGATACCGTTGGGTTCATGTACCATGAAACTGAATGCAGGTTCATGGATGTTCCCGTTGAGTTGGCCGGAATTCGCTAATATTCACCCGTTTGTACCTGTTGACCAGGCAGAGGGATATCAGGAACTGATAAAAGATTTCACTGAAATACTGAAAAAGATAACTGGCATGAGCGGTGTTTCGTTCCAGCCTAATTCAGGTGCGGCAGGAGAGTATGCAGGACTGCTGACAATCAGGGCATATCAGGAGGACAAGGGTGAAGGTTACAGAAACGTATGTCTTATTCCTGCTTCCGCTCATGGAACCAACCCTGCAAGTGCTGCAATGGCGGGTTTCGAAGTGGTTGTGGTTGCATGTGATGACCATGGCAATATCGATGTCAATGACCTTCGTGCAAAAGCCGAACAGTACAAGGACAGACTGTCATGTGCCATGATTACTTATCCTTCAACGCATGGCGTGTTTGAAGAGGCTATCCTTGAAATGGTTGACATTATTCACGGGGCAGGCGGACAATTCTACATGGATGGTGCCAACATGAACGCACAGGTCGGATTTACCGGTCCTGGCTATATTGGAGCTGATGTTTGCCATCTGAATCTGCATAAGACATTCGGTTGTCCTCACGGTGGTGGCGGTCCTGGAGTAGGCCCTATCTGCGTTGCTGGTCATCTTGTACCTTATCTGCCTTCAAATCCATTCATCCAGATGGGCGGTGACAAGAGTTTGGGCTGTGTTTCATCAGCACCTTATGGCAGTGCATTAATTACGGTAATTGGTTACGGCTATGTCAAGATGCTTGGTCGTGACGGCTTGAAGCATGCCACTGAAATGGCTATTCTGAATGCCAATTATGTTCGCAAACGTCTTGAGAAGGATTATAAGATTCTTTACACTGAAAAGTCAGGAATGTGCGGTCATGAATGTATCCTCGACTGCAATGAGTTCGTTAAATCAGCCAATGTTGAGGTTATTGAGATTGCAAAACGACTGATGGACTATGGCTTGCATGCTCCTACAGTGGCATTCCCTGTACATGGAACTTTGATGGTGGAACCTACTGAAAGTGAACCTCTTAGGGAACTTGACCGTTTTGTTGATGCTATGATTTCAATACGTCAGGAAATAAGAGAGATTGAGGAAGGCAAGGCTGATCGCGACAATAATGTTGTCAAGAATGCTCCACATACATGCCAGATTGCAACAGCTGATGAATGGACCTTACCGTATTCAAGGTCTAAGGCTTGTTTCCCGATGGGCTACTCCGACGGCAAATACTGGCCTACTGTTGGTAAGATAAATGATGGCTATGGCGACAGAAATCTCGTCTGTGTTTGTCAGTAGTCTTACATAATAACTACAAAAAAAGGGCGACCATGGTCGCCCTTTTTTTGTGCTTTTTTAGTCTAATTCAGATTTGTATTGATTATGTATATGATTGCCTGAACATCAATAACGTTGATGGCACCGTCACCGTTTGCGTCTGCATTGACTGGGTTGAACGTGGGTGGTGTGTCACCGTAAATGTATGAAATGACGGCCATAATATCTGAGATGTTTATTTCTCCGTCATTATTGGCATCACCTAAAAGAATGGTAACATCGCCTAATGTCAGGAAATTGTATGTTTCTTGTGTGTAGTCGATGTCATGGTCTGGCCCATTGTACCATTCATGCTGTCCGCCGTTGACTTTAATTAATGCAACTTTAGTGTCATTTGTGCCATCAGAGTAAAGATATTTCTCAAATGTGAGACCATCATTGACAGTGTCGGGATAGTAGGTGATTTCCGGAGTGGTGCTGCAGTTGTCAAAACTGCGCCAATATTCCACTGTTTCCTCGGCACCTTTACCGATGTCGAAGGAAAATCCCGAGTATGAGACTGTTCCGGTTTCATAGTTTACAATAGGGTCGGCGGTTCCGTGAATATGCATGGCACTGACCGGTACTGCTGGAGTCAGATTTTCAACTTCATTTCCTATAGGTCCGTTCACCGATACTATAGCCTTTATCCTGTCACTATGTTCGATAGCCATACGGTTTGCCATGTAGCCTCCGATTGAGAATCCCACGAAGTAAACCTTATCCTGGTTAATGTTATATGTTTCTATCAGGTTGTCGAGAATAGCCATCATGAAACCACTGTCGTCAACGTTTCCATTCAGCATATAATATTGTCCAAAGATTACGGCTGATATTCCTGCGTTCCATGCGCCATTAATGGTGATTGGAATTGTGCCGAACAAAACTACAGAGAAAGGTAAGGCTTGCGGAGAAATGATTATCCATCCGTTTTCTTCTGCAATCTGCTGGAAATTAGTTGATTGAAAGACATCACTCATAGTGCCTTCTATACCATGCAGGGTAAAAATGACAGGTGCGGGAGTTGAGCCGTCATAAGTTGACGGAACATATTCCATATACTGTCGTTGTGTGCCGCCCCATGTCATTGTCATAGTTGTTTGTGCTGACAATGTTACCGTCATGGTGATTAGTGCGATAAGAAGTAAAAATTTTTTCATTTTCAAAGTATTTGTTTTTTTCAATAATTATCCAAACAGGATTGCGACTGCTTTCTTTACGGCTTTGTCGATAAATTCAGGTGATTTGCCGCCTGCTGTTGCGAAATGAGCCTGACCGCCGCCACCACCGTTGATTTCTTTGACTGCAACTTTTATGGTGTTGCCTGCATGATATTTGCCCGTAGCGACGAGGTCATCGGTGATGACAATGCAGATTGCAGCCTTGCCGTTCTTGTTGCTGCCCAATACAACTATCGTGTTGTCTTTATTCTGTTTCAGTGCAAAGGCGAGGTCTTTGAGGTCACCGGTCTCAATATCCACCACACCTGAAATGAGATTGACACCTTCGGTGGTTATCATTTTTGTCTGAAGGTCGTTTTTGATTGCAGTAAGTTTCTCTGCCTTAAGTTCTTCAATCTCTTTTTTGAGGTTGTTGTTCTGTTCGATGAGAGCGTTGACGCCTTTTATGCTGTCCTGTGCTTTCAGCGTGGTCTTGATTTCGTTGACGATATTGACATGATTTTCGAGGTAGTCAAATGCCTTTTGTCCGGTATATGCTTCGATTCTGCGAATGCCTGCAGCTACTGCACCTTCTGACACTATCTTGAAGACACCGATATTGCCTGTGGAATTGACGTGCAGACCGCCGCAGAGTTCGATGGATTCACCGAACTTGATAACACGGACCCTGTCACCGTATTTTTCACCGAAAAGAGCCATGGCACCCATGTTTCTCGCCTCGTTGATATCCATATCGCGGTTCTCTTCACGTTTGAAATCGCTTCTGATGAAGGAATTGACGATTGCCTCGGTTTGATGAATTTCTTCATTGCTCATTTTCTGGTAATGTGAAAAGTCGAAACGGAGGTAGTCAGGTCCCACGAACGACCCTTTTTGTTCAATATGGTCGCCCAATACCTGTTTGAGAGCCTTTTGCAGAAGGTGTGTTGCGGAGTGGTTGCAAGCAATAGCCTGTTTCCTTTCGGCATCAACTATCGCTGTAAACTCGGCAGTGACATCCTGCGGCAGTTTTTCGGTTATATGTATCGAAAGATCATTTTCTTTTTTTGTGTTGATGATTCTGATGGTTTCCTTGTCATTGGTTATCACGCCTGTGTCACCGACTTCGCCGCCCATTTCAGCATAGAACGGAGTGCAAGGGAACACAAGATGATAGAAGGTTTTGCCTTTGACATCTACCTGACGGTATTTGACTATCTCAACTTTAAGTTCATTACTGTCATATCCGCAGAATGTATAATTAATCTTCTGAGCCTCTTCTTCAGTGCGGTTGACGTAAACCCAGTCGGAGAGCGACTGTTCGGAGGCTTTTCTTGAACGGTCCTTCTGAAGTTTGAGATTATTGTTGAAGCCTTCCATGTCAATCGTCATGTTGATTTCTTCTGCCATAAGAGATGTAAGGTCAACAGGGAATCCGTATGTGTCGAAGAGTTCGAAAGCAAAGTCACCATCGATAACTGACTGGTTCTTATGGGATTCAGCGTATTGGTTGAATCTTTGAATACCAGTTGCCAAAGTTCTGAGAAATGCCTGTTCTTCTTCGGCAATGATGTGTTTGCATGTTGAGTGTTGCTTTTCGAGTTCCGGGTAGATGTCTTTCATCTGAAGAACGAGGACATCCATAAGTTCATACAGGAATGGACGTTTTATGTTAAGTGACGAGTATGCGAAGCGTATCGCACGGCGGAGAATACGGCGGATGACATAGCCTGCGCCGGTATTGGAAGGGAGCTGTCCGTCGGTTATTGCGAAGGTGACCGCTCTCACGTGGTCGGCAACGACGCGCATTGCGACATCACATTTTTCGTTTTGGCCGTAAGGGATGTTGGCAGCCTTTGCAATGTATTGAATAAGAGGTTGAAAGACATCGCTGTCATAGTTGGAGTTCTTTTGTTGTATGATGCGGCAGAGACGTTCGAAGCCCATGCCGGTGTCAACATGTTTGTGCGCAAGAGGTTCAAGCGTGCCGTTAGCCTTACGGTTGTATTGTATGAATACGAGATTCCAAATCTCAATCACGAGAGGGTGGTCTTTGTTGACAAGCTGTGCGCCTGGAACTTTGGCCCTTTCTTCATCGTCTCTGAGGTCAATATGGATTTCGGAACACGGACCGCACGGGCCTTGGTCACCCATTTCCCAGAAGTTATCCTTTGCATTGCCTAAAATTATTCTGTCTTCAGGCACCCATTCTTTCCAATATTCCTTGGCTTCTTCGTCAACTTCAAGCCCCTGCTTCGCATCACCACCAAAAACAGTTGCATATAGGCGGTTTCTGTCAATCTTATATATTTCGGTCAGAAGTTCCCATGCGTATGCAATGGCCTCTTTTTTGAAATAATCGCCGAACGACCAGTTGCCGAGCATTTCGAACATTGTGTGATGATAGTTGTCACGGCCTACTTCCTCAAGGTCGTTGTGCTTGCCTGAGACACGGAGACACTTTTGACTGTCGGCGACACGCGAATATACAACAGGTTTGTTTCCGAGAAATATGTCCTTGAACTGGTTCATGCCGGCATTGGTGAACATCAAGCCGGGGTCATTCTTGTTTACTATTGGAGCAGATGGGACAATAGTGTGTCCTTTGGACTTGAAAAAATCCAGGAAAATCTGTCTTATTTCTGTTGATGTTATCATAAAAAAAAAGAAATTACGTTGTATAATAAAAATAAATCTTTATCAGCGGGCAAAATTACAAAGTTTTGTCTAATTTTGCTTTTTTATTTAGGTATAAATTAATTTAGACAATGGCAAAGCATATTTTAAAAGATGGTAATGTGCGCAGGATATCCGTTGATTTGGCTATCGGTGCGGCTTTTGCAGCTATATGTCTGTTCGTGGCGTTTGCTTTTTTCGATTCCCCAAAGGAAAAAATGTTGAAGCATGAGATCGAAGAATACAAGGACCATTTTGAAATCCTGAGTTCGCGCGTGGATGAACTTGGTGATGTTATAGGCGATATTGAAGATAAAGATCGTAACGTATATAGGGTGTTGTTTGAAAGTCAGCCCGAGACTGACAGAATAATGGAAGGCGGTAAAGGCGGAAATGATGTCTCGACACAGTTTGACGGATTGACTTATAAAGCTCTTCTTACTGACATCACAAAAAAAATTGACGAACTTAGAGTAAGATCATACGTACAGTCCTGTTCTTTGGATGAACTTTATAATATGGCTGTCAATAGGGACGAAATGCTGGCTTGCATTCCGGCAGTGATTCCTGTAAGAGAGATTGATATTAAATATATCAGTTCTTATTTCGGCTACAGGGATGATCCAATATATGAGATACGCAAGTTCCACAAAGGAATCGACTTCTCCGCCAATATCGGAACCGATGTGATTGCAACAGGCGATGGCGTTGTTACCGATGTACACAAAGTATCAATGGGAGGATATGGTAAGTATATCGAAATTGACCACGGATTTTCTTATTCCACATTATATGCCCACATGAATTCGATTTATGTTGTAAAAGGACAGAAAGTGAAACGTGGACAAATTATAGGAAGTGTGGGAAATACAGGCAAATCGAGCGGTCCGCATCTCCATTATGAGGTTCATAAGGATGGTGAGGCAATCAACCCTATCAATTATTTCTATAACGATATTACTCCGACTGAATATGAGGAAATGATAGAACTTGCTTCACAGCCGGGACAAACAATGGATTAATGAATTATGGCAACAGATAAAATGTATTATACCATCAGCGAAATAGCTGAGATGTTTAATGTCAACCAGTCACTGATAAGGTTTTGGGAAACAGAGTTTCCACGTTTTATCAAGCCTAAACGCAACAAAAGAGGAGTGCGCTTCTATACTCCGAATGATATTGAAAATATCCGTAAGATTCTTTACCTCGTAAAGGATAAGAAATACACTCTCAAAGGTGCCAAGGCGGCATTGAAAGATCCTGATGAAATTATTCCCGAAGAAGTGCCGGAAGTCAAGCCGGGACCTTCACAGGATGAAATAATACTTTTGGACAATCATCGTAAAGTATATAACAAACTTCTGGAAATAAGAAAGATAGCTCAAGGACTGCTTGGCGAATAATTTCTGTGGCAAATGGGGAAAAATCCAATCAAAGCTTTAGCTGGTCAGACTGTTGTTTACGGGTTTGGAACCATTGTCCCCCGTTTGCTCAACTATCTTCTGACACCTCTTTATGTGCGGGTTTTCATATCTGGTGAGTATGGTCAGATATCAGATTTGTATGCGTGGATTGCACTGATGATGGCTATCCTTACATACGGAATGGAAACGACTTATTTCAGATTTTCCCAGAAGGAGAATGCCAATCCGAATAAAGTGTTCAGCAATGCTGAAAGCAGTATCCTGATTACAACGACACTGTTTCTGATTTTTTATTTTCTTTTTTATAAAGCATTTGCGCAGCTGATTCATTATCAGCATAATACACAATATGTGCTGTTCCTCGGCATTATAGTGGCATTGGATGTGATAGCAGCAGTTCCATTTGCAAGACTGAGAAATGAAAACAAGGCTAAAAGGTTCAGCTTTATCAAGATAGCAAATGTATGCACGAATGTTGCATTGAATTTGTTCTTTTTGGTTCTTATCCCCGACACATCTCTGAAGATGTCAGCATATCTTTTTGGTCCGCAAGCCGGATTGTTGGTATGGGTGTTGATTTCAAATATTTTGTCAAGTCTGCTCAGCCTCTTGTTGCTGCTTCCACAGATAAGGAAGATGCGTTTTGAGATAGACTGGCCTTTTTTCAAAAAGATGTTGGTGTATTCGCTCCCGATTATGATGATTTCGTTGGTGGGTATGGTGAATGAAGTCTCCGACAAGATACTGATAAAATATTTGGTTCCTATACCAGGGGAGGATGTGCTTGCTTCGATGAAAATGACTGCCAATGAGTACGCTTTGAGCAGATTGGGCATTTATAGCGCAAATTATAAACTTGCTGTGCTGATGACAATCTTCATACAGATGTTCAGATATGCTTCTGAACCATTCTTCTTCAGCAAGGCAAAGGACCGCAATGCACCCGAGCTTTTTGCCAAGGTGATGAATTATTTTGTGATTTTCTGCCTTCTCATTTTCCTCGGCGTAATGCTTTACATCGATATTCTTAAATACTTTGTCGGAAGAGGAGGCAGCGACTATCACGAAGGACTTGTTGTAGTGCCTATTGTCCTGATAGCCATAATGTTTTATGGCATTTTGTTCAACTTGTCAATATGGTTCAAATTGACTGATAAGACAGCAAGCGGAACTGTGATTTCGATAATCGGTATGGTAATCATGCTTGCATCACTGTTCATCCTTGTTCCGCGTGTGGGATATGTCGGCGCTGCAATCGGACATCTTGCCTGCAATACCACTATGATGCTTGTATCGTATTTCTGGGGACAGAAGGTGTATCCAATACCATATCAGGTTGGAAGAATTATAATTTACTTCATTGTAGCACTTGGAATCTTTTTCCTGAGCCATCTCTTTACAAATTTGCCGTTAGTATGGAGAATGTTGATTAATACGGCATTAATTTTGGTGTATTGTGCAGTTGCCTTTATTGGCGAAAGGACAAACCCATTAAAAATCAAATAGTCATAATCTTATGAAAATCAATATAGTAAATAAGTCAAAACATCATCTGCCCGAATATGAGACATTGTTTTCTGCGGGAATGGATTTGAGGGCAAATATAGATGAACCTATAGTCATGAAGCCGATGGAACGCAAACTGGTCCCGACGGGACTGTATATTTCTTTGCCTGAGGGCTTTGAAGCACAGGTGCGTCCGAGGAGCGGACTGGCAATAAAGAAAGGCATTACGGTGCTCAATGCTCCGGGAACCATCGATGCTGATTACAGAGGCGAAATCCGCGTAATTTTGATTAATCTTTCGGATGAAGAGTTTGTAATTCAGGACGGAGATAGAATTGCCCAGATGATTATCGCCCGACATGAACGTGCAGAATGGAATGAGGTGGATATCCTTGATGAAACGCAACGTGGTGCAGGAGGTTTCGGCTCAACAGGTATTTAACGGATTGTCAATATGAAAAAAGTAATTCCATTTTTTCTGTTGCTTTTGATTGCCGCTTCATGCAGTCATACAAAACAGCTTGCATCGCAGAATAATACTGACGGGAATCAGACTGGAGCGGTGCCTGTTTCCGCTTCCGTAAAAGAAATACAACAGACTTCACAATATATTGATGCCACTACCCAGAAAATATTGGGTAACAATACCAAAGCGCAGACTTTATTCGAAAGATGTGTGAAGGACAATCCTTCCAACGATGCTGCATGGTACCAGCTTTCAATCATCTATATGAACAATCTGGATATGCATGGCGCTGAGAGTGCTGCTGAAACAGCCTATAATCTTGACAATGACAACGAGTATTATATTCAGAACCTTGCAAACATCTATTCTCATAATTATAAAAATGACAAGGCGGCAGCCTTGTATGAGGAAATTGTGAAGAAACGTCCGGAAGATATTGATGCACAGGTTAATTATGCAAATGCTCTTCTCCAGACCACTCAATACGACAAGACTCTGAAACAACTTGACTATCTCAAGACTGTTGTGGGACCTGACCCAGACCTTTCAATGAAGAAGGTCGCAATTTATGAAAGTCAGAAAAAATATGACAAAGCCTGCAAGGAGATGACGGAACTTTTGGAGATATATCCTGATTCACCACAGTATTTGTCTAAACTTGCTGATTTGTACAATAAGGACGGGAAGGAAAAGGAGGCGGTTAAGTGCTATCAGGAAATCGAAAAGAAATATCCCGATGACGCGTATATACATTTCACATTAGCAGAATATTACAAGAGTAAAGGGAAAGACAGTGAAGCTCATAAGGAACTGCTCAAAGGTTTCGCTTCTCCTAAAATGGATGCCAATACCAAGATAAATGTGTTGCTTGATAATTATTCTTCCGATGAGATTTTCAGCGGAAAAAACAATAATGTGAAGGAACTGCTTGTGACTCTGTCGGATACACATCCTGATGACGGGCGTTCACAGTCTCTGATGGGAGATTATTACTATTTGAGCCAGAATCTCGGAATGGCGCGTCAGTACTATTATAAGGCTATAACATTATGGAAGAATCCTCCTTTGTTCATGAATCTGCTTCAGATAGAATCACAACTCAACAGGATGGATTCGGTATATTCAGTTGCTTCACGCGCTCTGGAACTGTATCCGATGATGCCTGAGTTCTACTATTTCAAGGGTATGGCGGAATATCAGAAGAAAGATATTGAATCGGCTGTAAAGACATTCAACGACGGACTTATGATGGTGGTAAACAATGATGAACTTAAATCCACTTTCTTTACTTTGCTCGGTGACTGCTATCATGAACTTGGAGAACAGGACAAGTCGTTTTCCAGTTATGATAATGCCTTGGCGCTTCGCCCTGACAATCTGTATGTTATGAATAATTTCAGTTATTTCCTCAGTACTTCCAATACCAATCTTGAAAAGGCGGAAGCCTTAGGGAAAAAAATAGTTGAGGCGGAACCTGAAAATTCGCATTATCTTGACACCTACGGCTGGGCTCTGTTTAAAAACGGCAAGTACAATGATGCTTTGAAATATCTGAATGAAGCTATGAAATATTCATCGGGTGACGATAAGGCGACCATTTATGAACACATAGGTGATGTGAAGTGGAAACTTAATGATTCTGATTCAGCTTTGAAATATTGGCAAGATGCTTATAACCAGGATGCTGTCAATGCTTCTGAAATACTGAAAAAGAAAATCAATGATGAAAAATATTATGAAGAATAGGCTGTTTCTTTTAATATTGGTTATCATCTTATTGGCAACGGTTTCGTGTAAGCATACTAATCAGGTTACTGTCAGTCCTGAAGTCCCTCCCACAACCCGGACGAATACTGCTGTGGAAATGTTTAACTCATTGCTTGACAATGAGTTTACATGTAATACCTTGAAATGCAAATTTTCTGCTGCCTTCACAAGCATAAATGGAATTCAGGGAGCAAAAGGCACTTTACAGTATGACAATGAACGGCAAAGTATTCTTGTAAATGCAACTGTGTTTGGAATTAATATACTGTCGGTATTGATTTACAATGATTCTTTGCTTATAGTTAACAAATTATCAAAGACTTATATAAACGAGCCACTTGACCTGTTGTATCCTCTTTATGGAATCAGGATAAACGAACCTACCGTTGAGGATTTGCTTTTCGGACGTGTTTTATATGACTATTGCAGCAAAAGAGTTATGACTTTGGACTTGGACAATGGCATATATAACCTGCATCTGGGTGATTATCCTGACTATAATGTTTTCATACCAAAACAAAGTTTAAGAATAATAAAGTCTGAGTTGAATGCGTTTTTTAAAGGCAAAGACGTCTTGATATCGTATCCTGCAGTATATACGGAAAATGGCAAGAGTTTGCCTTCTCAGATAGATTTTTCTTTTAATGATGATGAATTTTCCTGTACGGTTAATTTGTCTCAGTTTGAGATTGATAGTGAACGAGGTGTCAATGTTAATGTTAAAATACCGTCAAATTATGATAAAGCAAGGTTGTGAAATTAATTTGAATTTTTTGGTGCGAATGCTGATGATTGCATGTCTTATGCTCTCTGTTGAAGTTTCGTATTGCCAGTCTAAGGAAGAGCTTGAAGAACAGAAGAGAAAGATTGAACAGGACATCAATTATACCAACAAGCTGCTTGATGAGACGAAAACGGAGAAACAGTCGTCAATCAATAAGGTTTATATGTTGAATAAGAACATCAAGCAACGTGATAAGTTGATAAAGAATATCAACCATGAGATTGTCTTGTTGGACAAGGATATCAATAAAACTTCTGACAGCATAGAAAACATGAAGGCTTTGCTTAAGGATTTGAAGACTGAATATGCCAATATGATTGTCAGCACATGGCAGAATCAAAATACTTACAAACGCTTGTCCTATATATTTGACTCAAATAGCATCTCACAGGCATTCAGAAGAATACAAGCATTTAAGGCGTATTCCGACAAACGTAAGGAATACTATAATGAAATTGTGGAAATCACTCGAAAACTGCAGCAGAAACAGATTTCATACGAGGACAGCAAGTCAAAGAAAGAAATCCTTGTGCAGTCTGAGAAAAATGAGAAGAACAAGTTGGAAGCCGACAAGAAGAATCAGAATCAGATTGTTCAGAATTTGTCACAGAAGGAGAAAGAACTGAAGAAGAAAATTGCAAAGCAGCAGCAGGAACTCAATAAACTGACCAAGGAGATTGAGCGTCTGATAGCAGAGGAAATGAAGTCAAAGGGTAATTCCAAGCGATTCAAGCTTACCCCTGAAGAACAGCTCATTTCCGATAATTTTGTCGGAAACAAGGGCAAGTTGCCATGGCCTACAGAGAGAGGAATGATAACGCTTCCATTCGGCGAACAGTCGCATCCTGTACTTGCAAATATTACAATCAATAACCCTGGTGTCAATATATTAACCGAGGAAAACAGTACGGCACGCTGCGTTTTTGACGGTGAAGTCATGACGGTGAAGAAAATAGCCCAATTCAACGTGGTGATAGTCCGTCACGGTGAATATCTTACGGTGTATTCCAACTTGGGTCAGGTCTTCGTTTCTCAGGGACAGAAGATTAAGGCTAAAGAAAAAGTTGGGACCATAATGAAGGATGCAAGTGAGGGAACAACCGAATTGCACTTTGAGATATGGAAAGGCTCAACCATCCAGAATCCCGAGGATTGGATGGCTAAATAAGAGTAGGGAAGAATTATTTTACAATTGAAACAATCCTTTGTGCCGATGCACCTTCAGAGTCGGTTATGATCACTATGTACATGCCTGGCAACCATGTTGATGTTGAAATTGTGCTTGTCCCTTCTCCGTAGAAGGCAATTCTTTGACCTGCAAGGTTGTATATGTCAATATGCTTTACATTGCAATTGCTGATGTTGAAATGGTCGTTTGCAGGATTCGGATATATGTTGAATGAAAATTCTTCTGATTCATTAATGCCATCGTTATTAATTATGTATGTGATATTTGTTGTCTCGTGAGCCTCATCGACGAGAACGTAGTTTGATGTCATGTTGTTGTAATAAATCGTAAAATCTAATGATTCGTCTGTATCATTAACCCAGTTGTTGTTTTTCCAGGAATAGCATAAAGCATGGTTGCAATTTTTGTCATTGTCATAGCCATATTCAATTTTAGCTTCATTTCCCCAGCTGTTGGAAGAATTACTCCAATTCTGTACTATAATAGTTTCAAGCAAACCGTTTGAATAATTATAAACCATCTGCTCATTGTTCTGCCAATTGTTGTTCCAATATTGGTCAACTATTGTGGCAATTTTGTCAAATATGTCGTATGAATAAACCAATCTGGTGTCATATATCCAACTTTCATCTTCCATGGTGAAGTCTGTTTCCGTCTCAATCAAACCGTTGTTGTAAGTGAATTCGGTTTTAGCTGTAATGGACCACGATGAAAAGTCATACTCTTGAGTGACAATAGAGGAAACATTCATATCGTCATCGTAAGAATAAAATAATTTAATGAGGTCCATCCATGGGCCAAACATTTGAGAGGACATTGTTATCACATCAATGTACCCTTGATTGTTGTATGAATATGTTGTTTTTATTGTTGTCCATTCGTCTTCATCCATTAACACTTGTGATTCTATATAATCGATTTTGTCACCTTCTATATAATAGTAGTCACTTGATTCGACTATAGGAAGATCGTCCGGAGAAGTGCCTTGTTTGGTGGTATGATTGGAAACAGGGCCTGTAATGCCTTTAGTGGCAACATTGTATTGGAATGTCTCCTGGGTATAGATAGTCTCATTATTGTATACATAGTAATAGTCAATAGAGGAAGGAGAATAAACAGCTGAGGCTGAATTAATAGCCATTGTTCTATTTATCAGAGATTTGACCTGCTGGAGGTTAATGTCAGATGATTTCTGGGCGAACGAGCTGATACTTAAGACTGCGATGGCAGCGATGAGAAATGTTTTTTTCATTTTGGATAAAATTAAAGATTAATAAAATACTAATTTAATTTTGCAAAGATAAGGTGCTTTTCTATAACGGCGAAATGTCCGGCCGATATTTTTATGTAATTACACATTTTTAATAAATAGCCAATGCCAATTTGGAGGATTTTTCTTGTCCTTTTTTTGCATTAGTGATTGGATAGCATTTTGTGCAACATGCCTCTGATTGCCCATATCGGCAGTATCATCACTATCGGAACTGCAATCTTGTTCAGAAGGCCTGGAACAACGCAGATGCGGTTGCGGAACATCGCATGCAACGCCTTCTTTGCAATCTTTTCGGGCGTGGACATCACTCCTAATGACATCGCTATTTTTCTCATTCTGTTATTTAATGGCAGGATACCTGTGTTTATCGCACCGGGACATATCGTAGTGACACCGACTCCGTAATGTTTCATCTCGTGGTGATAAACCCGCCCGAAATCCTTCAGATACCGCTTTGACACTGCATAGGTGCTTATCCCAGGATATGGCGTCCATGCGGATAATGATGACATTATCAGTATGTTGCCGCGATGTTGTTTCTTCATTTCATTGCCGAATAGCTTGCACAACATGGTCGGGGTATAAACATGGAGTAATGTCATGGTGCTTATCACCTCATCGCTCGCATCATTGAATTCTTTGAAGAAAAAAATCCCGGCATTGCATATCAATATTTCTATTTCGATGCTGTTTGCCTGACAGTAGTCGAAGAGCCGTCTTGCCGCATCGGTGTCGGCGAGGTTGAGGCATAAAGGCCAAACAGTGACCTTGTATTTGTCGGAAATCTCGGCGGCGACATCGTTGATTGACAGCTCGTTGCTGACAATTACAAGGTTATATTTCCTTTCGGCGAGCTGAACTGCGTAGTGGTAACCCACCCCCGAACTGGCTCCTGTAATCAATGCTGAACTCATGGGAGATTATGCCTTTTGGTTCTCTCTGACGATTCTGTTGATTTCCTTGGTGATGGATGCAGGAAGCTGTTCGGTCTCATTCTGATGACATATCATACAACGGTTGTATATGCTTGCCACGCAGTGATTTGCGTGCTCACATTTGCCGACGTAATGAGCATCGTTCTGCATTTTGTTTACGAAGTCGGGTTCGCAGACGAGCGAACGTGCCATCTGCAGTAATTGAAATCCGCTGTCAATGACTTTGTCGGCGCTTTCACGTGAAGACACTCCTCCGACATATATCAAGTTCATGTCAGGCAGTTCCTTTCTGAAACGCATCGCATCTTCAAGGAAATACAGGTCTTTGTACGGATAGGGCTTTATCAGCACATTGCCGAACATCCTGATGCCTAATTTCAGCCACCATTGTGGCATGGAATAGGTGAATGAATTGATTGGCATCTTGCCGCGCATGACGTACATTGGAGTAATGTTTACACATCCGCCGCTGAGGACTATCCCGTCGGCACCGGTTTTCTGAAACACTTTGGCAAGTTCTATCGATTCGTCGATATCCATGCCGCGTTTGCATCCGTCACGCATGTTCATTTTGAGAATAACGGCAATTTTACCTTGAGCTGCGTTCAGACATTCCTCGAGAGCCAGTTTCGCAAAGCGGATTCTGTTGTCAAAACTGCCGCCGAATTCGTCCTTGCGGTGGTTGAGTCTGTCGCTCATAAATTGGCTGAGAAGATAGCTGTGACCCGCATGAATCTCCACGCAGTCGAAGCCTGCCTCGTAAGCGATGTGTGTGGCTTCACCGAAACTCTTTATCACATCGTGAATTTCGGATTTTCTCATACCTCTGACAATCGATGGTGAATATAGGTTGAAGCCGTTGCTTGCTGATATCGGCGTCTGTCCGCAGGTGCTTCTGTGCGTCATATTGCCGCAGTGCCCTATCTGAATGGATGCTGCGGCACCTTCTTTATGTATTGCATCAGTTATCCTTCGCAGGTCAGGGATTATTTCATCGCACATCAGCAGCTGTGTGTTGAACGACAAACCGCTCCTGCAGACGGCGGCGTATGCCAGTGTGGTCATACCGATGCCTCCGCGGGCGACCGAAAGATGATAGTTATATAAAGCGTCAGTCGGTCTGTTGTCTTTGCACATGGCTTCGAAGGCAGCAGAACGGATTGTTCTGTTGCGAAGTGTCACCGGACCAAGTTTATACTGGGTAAATAGACTGCTCATAATTTTTTTTGCAAAAATAAAGTATTTTGAAAAAAAAGATGTATCTTTGCAGTCCGATTTTTTCGTAGAAAATTAAATTTAAAAAGTAAGTAATAATGTATGCAATTGTAGAAATCGCAGGTAAGCAATTCAAGGTTGAAAAGGGTAGATATGTATATGTCAACCGCCTTGATGCAAAAGAAGAGGATAAGGTTGTCTTCGACAACGTATTGCTCGTTGATTCTGATGGCCATGTGACTGTAGGTACTCCTAAAGTTGAAGGCGCTAAGGTTGAAGCAAAGGTGCTCCAACATCTCAAAGATGATAAGGTTTTGGTTTTTAGAAAGATAAGAAGAAAAGGTATGCAGACCCTCAACGGTCACCGTACTTATCTCACAAAGATCGAAATAGAAAATATAATTTTTTAATCCACTAAAATAATATTATAAGATATGGCACATAAGAAAGGTGCGGGTAGTTCATGTAACGGTCGTGAATCCCACAGTAAACGTCTCGGAATCAAAAAGTTCAGCAGCGAAATAGTTAAGGCTGGTAATATTATTGTAAGACAAAGGGGAACAGTGCACAAACCAGGCGAAAACGTTGGTATGGGCAAGGATCATACTCTCTTCGCTTTAATCGACGGTACAGTTGTTTTCAAGAAAAGAGAAGGAGACAAATCATTTGTTAATGTAATTCCATTATCAGAATAATAATCATTACTTTTGAGTTATATGTAGCCCTGCCATTGTATTTTATGGAAGGGCTATATTTATTTTAGATGCATAAACAATGAACGAGACAAAAGAAGTCCGGGTGAGATTTGCCCCGAGTCCTACGGGACCGTTGCATATCGGGGGAGTGAGAACAGCCCTCTATAATTATCTGTTCGCAAAAAAGAACAATGGAAAGTTTCTCCTGAGAATCGAAGATACCGATAGAACGCGTTTTGTGCCGGGCGCTCAGGATTATATCATAGAATCCCTGCATTGGTGCGGAATTATACCTGACGAAGGTGTTTCAGTCGGCGGTGACTGCGGACCTTATATTCAATCCGAACGCAAGGAAATCTATAAGAAATATGTTGCACAGCTTCTTGAAAACGGCTGTGCCTACTATGCAATCGACACGCCGGAGGAATTGGATGCCATGCGCAAACGCCTTCAGGACGAAAAATCGGCTTCTATGCAGTACGATTATATCAACCGTATGTCAATGCGAAATTCTTTCACGATTCCGAAAGAGGAACTCGATGAATGGATTAGTTCCGGCAAACCATACGTGGTAAGATTCAATATGCCTGCAAATGAGGAACTTGTGCTGCATGACATGATTCGTGGCGAAGTGCGTGTGAACACATCCACACTCGATGACAAGGTGCTTTACAAGTCCGATGGTATGCCGACATATCATCTTGCAAATATAGTTGATGATCATTTGATGCGCATCAGCCATGTCATCAGAGGCGAGGAATGGCTCCCTTCAATGCCTTTGCATGTTATGCTTTATAGGGCTTTTGGCTGGGAGGACTCGATGCCTCAGTTCGCTCATCTTCCATTGCTGCTCAAGCCTGATGGCAATGGCAAACTCAGTAAGAGAGACGGGGATCGTTTAGGGTTTCCTGTATTTCCACTGCGTTGGCCGCAGGATATGAGTCAGCCTGAAATCGCTTCAGGTTACCGTGAAACAGGATACTATCCTGAAGCATTCATCAATATGCTTGCATTACTTGGCTGGAATCCAGGCACTGAACAGGAAATATTCACAAAACAGGAACTTGTGGAGGCATTCTCTATGGACAGAGTTAGCAAATCCGGCGCAAAGTTCAACCCTGAAAAGGCAAAATGGTTCAACCATGAATATCTGATCAGGCGCACTGATGCCGAATTGCTCAAAGATGCAACTCCATATCTGCACGGTTATGAGAATATGTATGACGGACTTACCATGGAGCGCATTTGCGGACTGGTCAAGGAACGTCTTCATTTTGTGAAGGAAATCTGGGAACAGGTGCATTTCTTCTTCGAAGCTCCTACACAATACGATGAAAAGGCAGTGGCAAAAAGATGGAAACCGGAAACTCCTGCAATCATGAATGAACTTATCAATATTATCGGTGAGATGGAAGTTTTCAATGTCGAAAGCATGGAAAACACTATCCCCGAATGGATTACATCACATCAATACCATTCCGGAAACACCTATAATTCCATAAGAATCTGTCTTGTCGGTGAGGCCAAGGGACCACATCTTTATGATATCATGGAAATTATAGGACGCGATGAAACCGTAAAGCGTATTCGTCAGGCTTTGTCGGTAATAAAATAAGCATCATGAACAGTAGGAAAATCTGTGTGATAGGTTGCGGACGGTGGGGTAAGAACCATCTGAGAACTCTTGCATCTCTCGGAAGTCTTGCCGCTGCAGTTGACGTCGATGATGCAAAACTGTCGGCGGCGATGGAGCAATATCCTGCAATCAAATGCTATAACAACATTGAGGAGGCAGTGACGGCAGGATATGACGGCTATGTCGTCGCAACTCCTGCGGAGACACATCTGCCGCTTGCGATGGCTGTCATTTCCAAAGGACTGAACGTCCTTGTGGAGAAGCCAATGACACTGACTGCCAATGATGCACAGATACTGATTGATGCTGCAAAAAAATCCGGTTCACGACTGATGGTGGGTCATGTTCTGCTGTTTCATCCTGCCATCAGAAAAATAAAGGAACTTATTGATTCAGGCAGAATCGGGAAATTGTATTACCTTTATTCGACACGTCTGAATCTTGGTAATGTCAGAACCACGGAAAGCGTTTTTTCGTCATTTGCACCGCATGACATCTCGGTCCTCAATTACCTTATTGGCAGTAAACCTGTTGACATTCAGGCCAAAGGTGTGAAATTCCTTCAGGATGAAGTATATGATACGACAATGACGATGCTGGAATATTCGGATAATGTTCATGCCCATATTTATGTTTCATGGCTGCATCCATTTAAGGAACAGCGACTTGTAGTTGTCGGCAGTACTGGCATGATTTCGTTTGACGATTCTACCTTGGAGAAGGAAATACATCTTTACAACAAGAGGATTGACTTTGAAAAAGGTATGCCGGTTAAGGTTGAACAACCTGACGAAATCGTGAAATATGACTATAAACCTCCTTTGGAGGAAGAACTGAAATATTTCATCGAGAACCTTGACGGAAAGATTTCTGTCAATATCGGTGAGGAAGGTCTTGAAGTGGTGAAAATACTTGAGAGTGTTGAGAAAATGATAAAAAAATAAAGCAATGGATAAGGAATATTTTGTACATGAGTCGAGTTATGTTGATGATAATGTGAAGATTGGCAAAGGAACAAAGATATGGCATTTCTGTCACATACAGAGCGGTGCCATGATAGGCGAGAAATGTTCGTTCGGGCAGAATGTCAATGTTGCCAACAATGTGAAGATTGGCAACGGAGTTCGTGTGCAGAATAATGTTTCGATATACGAGGGCGTGGAGATTGAGGATAATGTTTTCTGTGGTCCTTCTTGTGTTTTCACAAATGTGAACACACCACGTGCTCATTTTCCGGCTCATGGGGTTTATTCAAGAACTCTGATAAAAGAGGGTGCTTCATTGGGAGCCAACTGCACTGTTGTTTGTGGTCACACAGTTGGACGGAGTGCTTTGATAGCGGCAGGTGCTGTTGTAACTAAGGATGTGAAGGATTACGCTTTGATGGCTGGAGTTCCTGCAAGGCAGATAGGATGGGTGTGCGAATGTGGCAAACGTCTTGGAGAAAGTCTTAAATGCGTGTGTGGGCGCAGTTACAAAAAAGTCGGTGCGGATTTAGTTCTTTTCGTCTAATTTGCAGAAAACACTGTTATTGCTGACATAGTCAGGAATTATCTTCTTCATTTGTGCCACGATTTTCATGTCATCGCCTGATTCAAGCGCGGAGTGCAGTTCTTCGATGGCTGCGTCAACATAGGTTTTTTCAAATGCCTTAACGTCAGCAATCATGATTTTTTCGTATGGGGTCTTTTTAGTGTTGTCGGAAGTGTTGAGAAGTTCTTCAATCAGTTTTTCACCTGGTCTTAGTCCGATTTCGACTATTTGTGCATCTTTGTCCGACAGCTCAATCATTCTTTGTGCGAGGTCGTAGATTCTGACTGGTTTGCCCATGTCGAAGATGAAGATTTCATCATTGGTGCCGAGGGAACTTGCCTGAAGCACAAGATTGCAGGCTTCAGGGATGGTCATGAAGTAACGGGTGATGCGGAAGTCGGTGACAGTCAGTGGACCACCGTTTGCAAGCTGTTTTTTGAAAAGCGGTATTACTGAACCGTTTGAACCGAGGACGTTGCCGAAGCGTGTTGTAATAAACTTTGTTTTGCTTTGGCGACTTTGGGTATATATTTCAGCGATACGCTTTGTTGCTCCCATGACATTGGTAGGACGTACTGCCTTGTCAGTGGAAATCATGACAAATTTTTCCACATTGTTTTCGATGGCAAGGTCGGCTATATTCTTGGTACCGAATACATTGACGTAAACTGATTCGTATGGGTATTGTTCCATGAACGGCACATGCTTGTATGCTGCTGCGTGATAGATGGCTTGCGGTTTGAATTGATTGAAAATCTCCCTCATCCTTTGGTGGTCCTTCACGTTTGCAACTTCAAACACCATGTTGTCCTTTTTGTCTTTGGCGTATGACGAGTTGAGAAGTTCGAACTGGAAGTCGTACAATGGTGATTCAGCCTGGTCAATCATTATGAGCAGTTCCGGGTCGTAATGCATTATCTGACGGCATATTTCGCTTCCGATTGAACCGGCAGCACCGGTTACCATCACTCGTTTGCCGCGGATTTCATTCTTGACATTGCTGTCATCAAGGCTGATTTCCTTGCGTCCGAGCAAATCCTCAATCTTGATGTCTTTTAGCTGATCGATATTGATTGTGTTGTCAATCCAACTGCTAAGAGGTGGAATACTCTTGATTTTAAGACCGAGACTAAGTGCCAATTCGAATATTTCTCTCTTCCTTTCGGTTGTTGTGCTCGGAATTGCATAAATCATAGTCTGTATCTTATGCTTTTCAATGAATTTTTTATTGAGGATTTGCTCGCAGGAGTTTATCGGAATATTACTGATTGTAATTCCTTGTTTTTGCTTGTTATCGTCAACAAATGCAACGATTTTGTAATCGCTGTTGTCCTGTATGATTGCTCTCATAGTTATTATACCGGCATCACCCGCACCATAAATTATGGTTTTGTTATTGCGTTCGACCTGTTTATATTTATAGAAATCAATATATAACCCTCTGATAAACAGTCTTGTCAGGGTCATTGCCGCAAAAGTCAGGGCAAAGTGGTAAAATATGATGGAATAAGGCGGAAAGAAACTGTTGGCAAATATTTTCGTCGAATCCCCCATGTTAATCATCAGGAACTTTGCAATTGTAATTGCAGCAGTGGCTGTAAATGTTGCTATGCTGATTGTTTTGATGTCGTTGAACTCAGTAAATCGCATCATTACCTTGTAGGTCTTGAAAATCAGGAATGATATGATATAAAATACAATGAGTACTATGTATTCTTTCAGCGCATCGCCAAATACGAAAATACTTGTTTTGAATGGGAAATATACTACGAACTCTATTACAACGTATGAAAATGTGGTCAGAAAGATATCAAGTGATAATATCCAAAATCTTGGGAGTGTTTTTGAACTGTATTCTCCAAAGATAAAATTGCTTATACGTTGAAAGAGTTTCTTCATATATTCTTTTTTATTGTTTGTCAAATCGATATGACTTGGAGTATCTTTTGCCCAGGTCGTCACAGATGTCATCTATTTCAGATTTTCATCCGTATAATCTTCGATTTTCTGATAGAGGTGCATCCTGTCTATGCCTCTGACGTTGTGCTCGTGACCAGGATAGACGAAGTAGTCAACCTGTTTTCCGGCTTCGATGAATGCCTGCAGGAGTGAAAGGCTGTGTTGCCAAACAACGACGGGGTCAGTAGTGCAGTGGATAATCAGCAGTTTGCCGTCGAGGTTGTCAACGTAATTCAGCAGGGATGCCTTTTCGTAGCCTTCAGGGTTTTCTTGAGGAGTATCCATGTAGCGTTCGCCGTACATTACCTCATACCATTTCCAGTCACAGACCGGACCGCCGCAGGTGGCAACCTTATAGACGCCAGGGTTTCGGAGCATCATTGATATTGTCATGAAACCGCCGTAACTCCAGCCGTCAATGGCAATTCTGTCGGTATCGACGTATGGCAGCGATTTCAAGTAGTTGATTCCGACCATCTGATCTTCTGTTTCGTGTGTGCCGCACTGACGATGTATATTCTGTTCGAAATTGGCACCGCGGTTAGGTGTTCCCCTGTTGTCGAGAGAAAAATATATGTAACCTCTTTCTGCCCAGCGCTGAGCCCACAAACCAGCACCGCCTAACCATGAGTCTGTAACGAGCATCATGTGAGGACCTCCATAAACGTAATGCAAAACAGGATATTTTTTGGAAGGGTCGAAGTCAGTCGGGTAGATTATTTCGTAATACAGTGAATCACCATTATTGTTCATGAGAGTGCCTATCTCCATTTTGCCGAGTTTATAGTCACTTAAAGGGTTAACATCTTTCGATATGTTCTTTACAACCTTGTAGTTGTTGCTCAGTTTGTTTTTGTCAAAATCCACATCAATAATGTCAACACAAGAAGCCACATCAGTGCTGCTGTATGAGTCAATGATATAGTGGCTTTTTGGCGACAGAACACCATCGTGAGTACCATGTTCTTTAGTGATTTTTCTTGTGTATCCGATTGGAATGTTAACGGCATAAATATGGTTCTGTATTGGACTTTCCTGCGTTGAAGTGATGAATATGTTTTCTTCGGTGTCGTCAATGCCGATGATGCCAGTAACTTCCCATTCGCCCTTAGTGAGTTGCTGGATCATGTTACCGTCGGTGTCATAGAGATACAGATGGTTCCATCCGTCACGTCTTGATTGATATACAAACCTTGTTTTTGTGGTAAACAGGAATACAGGATTGTACTGAGGCTCAACATATTGGTCATCGGTTTCTTCAAACAGTGTCTTTACGAGTTCGCCAGTTGCAACATTATATTTGTTGAATTTCAGATGATTCTGTTCGCGGTTGAGTACCCCTATGTATATGTATTTCTCTGAAGGGTCCCAGGTTACTATGGTGAGATACTGGTCTTTAGGACCATCGGTCTTCATATAAACTGTTTTGCCGGTATTGAGATTATAGACTCCGAGAGTGACTTCGTGGCTCGTTTCGCCAGCCATAGGATATTTTATGTTCTGTGTGGTGGCGATGCGGGTTGTGATGTCAACGAGAGGGTAGTCGGCAACCATGCTTTCATCCATTCTGTAGAATGCGAGGTAGTTGTCTTCCGGTGACCAGAAAGTGCCCTTTTCTATGCCAAACTCGTTGCGGTGTGCGTCACTTGGACCGTAGCATACACCTTCTTTTTCGGATTTGGCAACTGTAATTTCCTCGCTGTTGCAGACAATATACAAGTCAGCGCCTTTGGTGTATGCGAAATACTGTTTCACATTGCTCTGGTCAATGTTGCTGACTTCCTCGTCGAAAGCAATTTCATTCAGCTTTGTGACCTTTTTCTCTTTTAGATTGTATTTGAGAATTGTATAATTGTTGAAAAATGTGAATTCATTGGCATTAATCCATGAAACTCGCGGCATTCTGTACAATTCTGTTTCTTTGGCTTCAGCACAGTTTTTATATGCTTTGTTCAGGTCGTCGAAAGTGATGATGACATTGTCTTTCTTCCCGATGCGGCCTCTGAAAAGAGTGTCGTTTCTAAGATACGAGTAATCATCGGTACCTTCAATCCACTGAAGATTGTTCGGACGTTTGGGAAATATATTCCTGTTCATGTATATGCAGTCTTCGAGGGTTAACTGCTTGTCCTGACTGTAAGCTGACATGCAGCAGAGCATTGCTGCGAGAAAAATCAATACCTTTTTCATTTTATTTCATTTACAATTAATTACATTTTAACAATCTTCATATTTCTGTTTCTTGTCCTTACAAAATAGATACCCGGTTTCCAAGATGAAGTTTGTATTTCCATCGTTGTTTCATGACCTGAGGATTCATAGACTTTCTGACCTGTAACACTATAAATTGTAATTGGCTCATTATAGGTGGTTTCTATGATAACCTTGTCATCAAACGGGTTAGGACGTACTACAATGCTGTTGTCATCGATTATATTGAATCCGTCATCGTGTTTTACATAGAATGAGGATGAATCAACAACATGACAGCCGTGAGTATCAGTGGTAACAACGTAGAAATAGTTTATCCCTTCTTCGTAGTAATTGGTGTCGAGAGTGATGGATGCCCCTTCCAGATCGTAAGGATACCAATGATAAGTTGCATCGATGTTACTGTATGCGGTGATGGTAATTTCTTCGTGATAAATGATGGTGTCGCTGCTGAAGACTAATGTGGTGTTGATATTAGGATATACTGTAATGTCAATCCATGTTTCAACAGTGCTGAAATCATCGGATACTTCAACATAAAATCTTGATGTTGTAAGAGGTGTCACTGTCGGTGACTGTTCTGTTGAAGTGAAGCCGGCAGGAACGGAAGACCATAAGTAAGAATAATTACCGCTACCGCCTGAAGGAACTGCTGTGAGGGTTGTGCTTTCACCGTAGCAGAGTTCAGTGGATTCGGCATTGATGGTTACCTCCAGGTCAGAGCCGGAAACAATAATCATTACGTTGTCGGAGCTTTGGCAACCTGTCTCTTCATCAGTTCCTGTGAGAGTCAGAACCACACTTTCAGTCAGTGCTACAGTCATTGGGTTAGGGATAGTCGGGTCTGTGACATATTGTGCAGGAGACCAGAGATAACTGTAATTGCCTGAACCACCTGTTACCAAACCGTCAAGCTGGGTGCTGTGGCCGATTAGAATCGTTTGGTCAACGCCAGCATTGGTTAAAGGAGGATTGTTGACTGTAATGACTGTACTGCCACTTTGTGTTGACATTCCGTCATTGACTGTAACGAAATATGTTGTTGTTACTGTAGGAGATACTGAAATGAACTGGTACGTTGATGTGAAACCTTCAGGGTCTGATGTCCAGTAGTAAGTGTATGTGCCAGTGCCGCCGCTTGGAATTACACTCAGGGTACTGTATTCGCCAAGGCAAATTTCTGGTGGGTTGGCACCTACGAGGATTCCGAATGGGGTGCCTGCCACAGTTATTGTGACTTCGTCGGAACTTTGACAGCCTGTAACGTTGTCAACGCCTGTCAGCGTGAAGACCGTGGTTTGGTTCAAAATAACGGTTGTCGGATTTGCAGCGTGAGGGTCATCAACGAGTTCCTCAGGAGACCAGTTATAGGTGTAATTACCGGAGCCGCCTGTTATTGAACCATTTAATGTGGTGGTAATGCCAGGATATATGGTTACGTCAGCTCCAGCGTATGTTACTGGATTGTTGTTGACGGTGACGGTAATACTTCCTTCAACTGAAGATTGTCCATCGTCAATAACGACCGTGTAGGTTGTTGTCACTAAAGGAGTTACCTCAGGTGCCTGCTCGTCGGATGTGAATCCTGCAGGGTTTGATGTCCATGAGAAACTGTAATTGCCGTTGCCACCGCTAACGTATGCTATCAGCTGACTGGTTTCGCCCAGACATAAAACTTCAGGCTCAGCTACGACGTTGACTCCCAATGGGCTTCCAGATACGGTGATTACAACTTCATCACTGTTTTGGCATCCTGTTTGAGTATCAGTTCCTGTCAGAGTGAAGACTATGGTTTCAGTTAAAGGAATTGTAGTAGGATTAGGAATAGTTGGGTCGTCAAGGTATTCGGCAGGTGACCACAAATAAGTGTAAGGTCCGGAATCTCCGCTGACAGAGCCATCGAGAGTTACCGACAGACCAGGATATATTTCCTTATCGACGCCTGCATACGTCATTGGTATGCTTTGGACAATTACAGTCGTGGAATCGATTACTGATGAATATCCGTCAGATACTGTCACAATGTATGTGGTTGTCCTACATGGAGTTACAATAGGTGATTGCTCTGTTGACTGGAATCCGCCGTAAGATGCCACCCAAAGATAAGAATAATCTCCACTACCACCAGTTGCCTCAGCATTCAGAGTGCTGCTTTCCCCTGAGCATAATGGCGAAGGATCTGCTGTGGCCACTACCATTAATGGATCTCCTGATACTGTAATGGTCATTTCGTCAACGCTTTGGCATCCTGTTTGAATATCAGTTCCTGTCAGAGTGAAGACTATGGTTTCAGTCAAAGGAATTGTAGTAGGATTAGGAATAGTCGGGTCGTCAAGGTATTCGGCCGGTGACCACAAATAAGTGTAAGGTCCGGAATTGCCGCTGACAGAACCGTCGAGAGTTACCGACATACCAGAATATATTTCCATATCGGCGCCTGCATCTGTAATTGGCGTTTCATTTACGATGATAGTAACTGAACCATTCACAGAGGACTGTCCGTCGGTGACAGTTACCAAATATGTTGTTGTAAGTTCAGGAGTTACAGTGAAACTCATCTGGTCGGATGTGAATCCTGCCGGCTCTGAAGTCCATGAATATGTGTAGGTTCCGTTGCCGCCGTATGCTGTGACTGATACAGTAGTGGATTCACCGTGGCAGAGAACGTTCGCGGTTGTTGAAATATCAATGGAAAGAGGTTCACCAGAAACAATGACTGTCATGAAATCTGTTGACTGACATCCGTTAATATTGTCTGTACCAACGAGAGTGAAGGTGGTTGTTTCATACATTGCAACTGTCGTAGGATTAGGGATAGTCGGGTCGTCAAGGTATTCGGCAGGTGACCATAAGTAACTATATGAGCTGGAATTGCCTGTTACAGAACCGTTAAGTGTAACGTTCAGAGATGGATAAATCTCAATGTCCTCACCTGCATCTGTAATTGGCGTTTCATTTACGATGATAGTAACTGAACCACTCACAGAAGACTGTCCGTCGGAGACAGTTACCAAATATGTTGTTGTGAGTTCAGGAGTTACAGTGAAACTCATCTGGTCGGATGTGAATCCTGCCGGTTCTGAAGTCCATGAATATGTGTAGTTTCCGTTGCCACCGTGTGCTGTGACTGATACGGTTGAAGATTCACCGTGGCAGAGAACGTCCGCGGTTGTTGAAATATCAATTGAAAGAGGCTCACCAGAAACTATGACTGTCATGAAATCTGTTGACTGACATCCGGTAATGTTGTCTGTACCAACGAGAGTGAATGTGGTTGTTTCATACAATGCAACTGTCGTAGGATTAGGGATAGTCGGGTCGTCAAGGTATTCGGCAGGTGACCACAGATAGCTGTATGAGTTGGAATTGCCGGTTACAGAACCGTTGAGCGTGACGCTTAAGGTTGGATAGATTTCGATGTCCTCACCTGCATCTGTAATTGGTATTTCATTTACGATGATAGTAACTGAACCACTCACAGAGGACTGTCCGTCGGTGACGGTTACTGTATAAGTCGTTGTGGTTTCAGGAGTTACAGTGAAACTCATCTGGTTGGATGTGAATCCTGCTGGCTCTGATACCCATGAATATGTATAGTTTCCGTTGCCGCCGTGTGCTGTGACTGATACGGTTGATGATTCACCGTAGCAGAGAACGTCTGCGGTTGTTGAAATATCAATGGTGATAGGATCACCAGAAACTATAACTGTCATGTAATCTGTTGACTGACATCCGCTGACATCATCTGTACCAACGAGAGTGAATGTGGTTGTTTCATACAATGCAACTGTCGTAGGATTAGGAATAGTCGGGTCGTCAAGGTATTCGGCCGGTGACCACAAGTAACTGTATGAGCTGGAGTTACCGGTTACAGAACCATTTAATGTTACGCTCAATGTCGGATAAATCTCAATGTCATCACCCGCTTCGGTTATCGGGAATTCGCTTACTGAGACGGTAATCGAACTTGATACTGTGGAATGTCCGTCATTAACGAATACACTGTATGTTGTCGTGACTTCAGGTGTTACAACAGCTGACTGTTCCCATGAAATGAAGCCAATTGGGTTTGAAATCCATGAATATGAATAGTTGCCGCTGCCGCCGTTAGGTGTAGCCAACAATGTTGTAGATTCGCCATAGCAAAGAGCCTCCGGTGTTGCTGAAATTTCTACCGTCAGTGAATCACCAGAAACAATGACTGTCATGAAATCTGTTGACTGACATCCGGTTATATTGTCTGTGCCTACAAGTGTGAAGACCGTTGTCTCATACATTTTGACAGTTGTAGGATTAGGAATTGTCGGGTCGTTAAGTAATTCAGCTGGAGACCACAGATAACTGTATGAGTTGGAATTGCCTGTAACAGAACCGTTGAGCGTGACGCTTAAGGTCGGATAAATCTCAATGTCATTACCTGCTTCTGTAATTGGCGTTTCATTTACAATGATAGTAACTGAACCACTCACAGAAGACTGTCCATCTGAAACATTTATTGTATAAGTTGTTGTAACTTCAGGGTTTACATTGACAATTGCCTCATTGGAAATGAAACCTTCAGGCTCTGAAGTCCATGAATATGTGTAGTTTCCGTTACCACCGTGTGCCGTGACTGATACGGTTGAGGATTCACCGTAGCAGAGAACGTCCGCGGTTGCTGCAACTTCGATTGTCAGCGAATCGCCTGAAACTATGACAGTCATGTAATCTGAAGTCTGACATCCTGTTGCGATGTCCGTACCTACAAGAGTAAATACCGTTGTCTCGTACATTTTGACAGTTGTAGGATTAGGAATGGTCGGGTCGTCAAGTAATTCAGCTGGAGACCACAGATAACTGTATGAGTCGGAGTTGCCTGTAACAGAACCGTCTAATGTTACGCTCAATGTCGGATAAATCTCGATGTCATCACCTGCTTCGGTTATAGGCAGTTCGTTTACAATAACTGTAACAGAACCGCTGACAGAAGACTGTCCGTCGGTGACAGTAATGTTATAAGTTGTTGTAACTTCAGGAGTTACGATGAAAGATGTTTCTGAAGAAATTAACCCTTCAGGTTCTGAAGTCCATGAATATGTGTAATTACCGTTACCGCCGTTTGCTGTGACTGATACGGTTGAGGATTCACCATAGCAGAGAGCGTCAGGAGTTGCTGCAACTTCAATTGTCAGCGAATCACCTGAAACTATTACTGTCATATAATCCGAAGTCTGACATCCTGTTGCGATGTCTGTGCCTACGAGAGTGAATACCGTTGTCTCGTACATTTTGACTGTTGTAGGATTAGGAATGGTAGCATCGTCAAGTAATTCGGCCGGAGACCACAGATAGCTGTATGCATCGGAGTTTCCTGTAACAGAACCGTCTAATGTTACGCTCAACGTTGGATAAATCTCGATGTCATCACCTGCTTCGGTTATAGGCAATTCGTTGACGGTAACTGTAACTGAACCGCTGACAGAGGACTGTCCGTCGGTGACAGTTACCATATAAGTTGTTGTAACTTCAGGAGTTACAGTGAATGATGATTCTGAGGAAGTGAACCCTTCAGGTTCTGAAGTCCATGAATATGTGTAGTTTCCGTTACCGCCGTTTGCTGTGACTGATACGGTTGAGGATTCACCGTAGCAGAGAGCGTCAGGAGTTGCTGCAACTTCGATTGTCAGCGAATCGCCTGAAACTATGACAGTCATGAAATCTGAAGTCTGACATCCTGTTGCGATGTCTGTGCCTACAAGAGTGAATACTGTTGTCTCGTACATTTTGACAGTTGTAGGATTAGGAATTGTTGGGTCGTCAAGGTATTCGGCCGGAGACCACAGATAACTGTATGCATCGGAGTTGCCTGTAACAGAACCGTCTAATGTTACGCTCAATGTCGGATAAATCTCGATGTCATCACCTGCTTCGGTAATTGGAAGCTCGTTTACATAAATGGTCTGGCTGTTGGTGACCACTGAAATGCCGTCATCAACCGTGACCGTGTAAATTGTCGTAACTGAAGGTGAAACAGTGATTGACTGCTGAGATGACGTGAATCCTTCAGGCTCTGATGTCCATGTATATATGTTGTTTGAACTGCCTCCAGTTGGAAGAGCTGTAATGGTCGTTGATTCGCCGAGGCAGAGGACTGAATCTGTTACGTTGATATTAACATGGAGCAGTTCACCTGTAACGTTGACAATAGTGCTGCTTGAAACACTACAACCATAGACGTTATCGGTGGCGCTGAGTGTGAATATCGTGGAAGTGAATATTTGTTCGGTTTCAGTTGTAAGTGAGTTAGGTGTCAGGACTAAAGAATCAGGAGTCCAAGCGTATGTGAAATCGCCGGAGCCGCCTTCAACAATGCCATTCAAAACTGTCGTTGAACCTATAAGAATGCTTTGAGTGTCGCCTGCATAAATATAAGGTAACTGCCCAATGTTGATTGTGATGTCATCGGTAACCACATCTTCGCATGGATTAATGGAAACGGCTGTGAGAGTTAACGTTACGCTTCCTTCTGCAATGTCGTTGATACCAGGGGAATAAATGGTGTTGAGAGATGTTTCATTGCTGAAACTACCGTCACCATCGGTAACCCACAATATTGAAGAGTAGTTTTCGGCTGAACCGTTGAGGCTTTGTGTTGTGGTTTCACAGATGTAGGAATCTTCACCAGCATAAACGGTTGCCGGATTCTGGAATGAAAGTGTTAATTCGTCACTTACAGGATCAATACATGGTGAAATGGCTTCCACAGTGATGTTTAATGTACAACTGCCGTTGCTGATATCCTGTGGGCCTGGATAATATGTCGCATTAAGAATGCTGCTGTCATCGAAATGTCCGTCACCGTATGTGGTCCATAAAATGCTGCTGTAGTTGTCTGCTGTGGCGGTTGCTGTAAATGTGCTGTTGGCGCATATTGTTGCATCGTCACCAGCATTGACTTCAGGACGCGAACCGACAGTTACCGTGATGTTGCCGTTGAGCGTTGAAACGCCATCGGTTACAGTAACTGTATAAGTTGTGGTAACTTCAGGAGATACAACAGGTGACTGTTCTGTGGAGGTGAAACCCTCAGGGTCTGACACCCATGAATAAGTGTAGGTTTCATATCCGCCGTTAGGTGAAGCCAACAATGTTGAAGATTCGCCATAGCAAATAGCCTCTGGTGTTGCTGAAATTTCTAACGTCAGTGAATCTCCTGAAACTATGACCGTCATGAAATCTGTTGACTGACATCCGGTTATATTGTCTGTACCTACAAGTGTGAAGACAGTTGTTTCGTACATTTTGCCAGTTGTAGGATTAGGAATGGTCGGGTCGTCAAGTAATTCAGCCGGTGACCACAAATAACTGTATGAGTCGGAGTTACCTGTAACGGAACCGTTTAAGGTTACGCTCAAGGTTGGATAGATTTCTATGTCTTCACCTGCTTCTGTAATTGGCGTTTCATTTACTATGATAGTAACTGAACCGCTGACAGAGGACTGTCCGTCGGTGACAATTACCATATATGTTGTTGTAACATCAGGAATTACAGCGAATGATGATTCTGAAGAAGTGAAACCTTCAGGCTCTGAAGTCCATGAATATGTGTAGTTTCCGTTACCGCCGTTTGCTGTGACTGATACAGTTGAGGATTCACCGTGGCAGAGAACGTCCGCGGTTGCTGCAACTTCAATTGTGAGCGAATCGCCTGAAACTATGACAGTCATGTAATCTGAAGTCTGACAGCCTGTCGCGAGGTCCGTGCCTACGAGTTCGAATACCGTTGTCTCATACATTTTGACAGTTGTAGGATTAGGAATGGTCGGGTCGTCAAGTAATTCAGCTGGAGACCACAGATAGCTGTATGAGTCGGAGTTGCCTGTAACAGAACCGTCTAATGTTACGCTCAATGTCGGATAAATCTCGATGTCATCACCTGCTTCGGTTATCGGCAGTTCGTTTACTGTGATTGTAACTGAACCGTTGACAGAAGACTGTCCGTCGGTGACAGTAATGATATAAGTTGTTGTAACTTTAGGAGATACAGTGAATGATGATTCTGAAGAAGTGAAACCTTCAGGCTCTGAGGTCCATGAATATGTGTAGTTTCCGTTACCGCCGTTTGCAGTGACTGATATGGTTGAGAATTCACCGTAGCAGAGAACGTCCGCGGTCGCTGCTACTTCAATTGAGAGCGAATCGCCTGAAACTATGACAGTCATGTAATCTGAAGTCTGACAGCCTGTTGCGATGTCCGTTCCTACGAGAGTGAATACCGTTGTCTCGTACATTTTGACAGTTGTAGGATTAGGAATAGTCGGGTCGTTGAGGTATTCGGCTGGAGACCACAGATAACTGTATGAGTCGGAGTTGCCTGTAACAGAACCGTCTAATGTTACGCTCAATGTCGGATAGATTTCGATGTCATCACCTGCCTCGGTTATAGGTAGTTCGTTTACTGTGACTGTGACAGAACCGCTAACGGAGGACTGTCCGTCAGTGACAGTAATGTTATAAGTCGTTGTAACTTCAGGAGTTACGATGAAAGATGTTTCTGAAGAAATAAATCCTTCAGGTTCTGAAGTCCATGAATATGTGTAGTTTCCGTTACCGCCGTGTGCTATGACTGATACGGTTGAGGATGATTCACCATAGCAGAGAACGTCAGGAGTTGCTGCAACTTCAATTGAGAGCGAATCGCCTGAAACTATTACTGTCATATAATCTGAAGTCTGACATCCTGTTGCGATGTCCGTGCCTACGAGAGTGAATACCGTTGTCTCGTACATTTTGACAGTTGTAGGATTAGGAATGGTCGGGTCGTCAAGTAATTCAGCCGGAGACCACAGATAACTGTATGCATCGGAGTTGCCTGTAACAGAACCGTCTAATGTTACGCTCAAAGTCGGATAGATTTCAATGTCATCACCTGCTTCGGTTATAGGCAGTTCGTTTACAGTAACTGTAACTGAACCGCTGACAGAAGACTGTCCGTCGGTGACAGTAATGTTATAAGTTGTTGTAACTTCAGGGGTTACGATGAAAGATGTTTCTGAAGAAATGAACCCTTCAGGTTCTGAAGTCCAAGAATATGTGTAATTACCGTTACCGCCGTTTGCTGTGACTGATACGGTTGAGGATTCACCGAAACAGAGAACGTCAGGAGTTGCTGCAACTTCAATTGAGAGCGAATCGCCTGAAACTATTACTGTCATATAATCCGAAGTCTGACATCCTGTTGCGATGTCCGTGCCTACAAGTGTGAATACCGTTGTTTCATACATTTTGACAGTTGTAGGATTAGGAATGGTCGGGTCGTTGAGGTATTCGGCCGGAGACCACAGATAACTGTATGAGTCGGAGTTGCCTGTAACAGAACCGTCTAATGTTACGCTCAATGTCGGATAGATTTCGATGTCATCACCTGCTTCGGTTATCGGCAGTTCGTTGACTGTGACTGTTACTGAACCGGAAACAGAGTTTTCACCGTCAGAAACTGTAACAATATATGTTGTTGTGGTTTCTGGAGTTACAATTGGTGACTGTGAATCTGATGTGAAACCGGAAGGCTCTGAAATCCATGAATAGGTGTATGTTTCGCTGCCACCAGTGGCTATGACTAACAAGGTCGCTGATTCGCCGAGACACATTACATTAGGTGTAGCAGTGACTTCTGAAATACTCAATGGATCGCCTGTGATAATAACTGTCATGAAATCTGTTGACTGACAGCCCGTTTCAATATCTGTACCTGTAAGTGTGAATACCACACTTGAAGATAAAGGAATGGTTGTAGGATTAGGAATGGTCGGGTCATCAAGATATTCAGCCGGTGACCACAGATATGAGTAAGAATTTGAATTTCCTGTTACAGACCCGTTAAGGGTAGCTGTTTCACCATTGTATATTGCGATGTCATCACCTGCTTCAGTTATTGGCGGTTCGTTGACGGTTATCGTGACATCATCAGTCTGGGTGGAAATTCCATCGGTAACGATGACAGTGTAAGTTGTTGTAACATTAGGTGTTACAGTGAAACTTGCATTATTTGATGTGAAACCTGCCGGATTTGATGTCCAGCTGTATGAGTAGTTGGTTTCATCACCGTTGTATGCCGTTACGGATATTGTGGTAGGTTCACCCTTACATAGAACTGTTTCGGTTGCATTGGTTTCAATGCTCAGGAGTTGTCCTTCAACGCTTATACTGACTGTTGCCGAATTGGAGCATCCGTAGTTGGCATCAGTTACGGTAAGAGTGAAAGTTGTATTTTCGAATATTCCGACAGTCTGAGTTGTGGCGTCTGTTGGATTTATAACGAGGTTGGCAGGCGTCCAGGAATATGTGTAATTGCCACTTCCACCTGTTACAGTTCCGTTGAGAGTGGTTGTGCTGCCTATTAAAATGCTTTGGTTATTTCCTGCTGATACTGAAAGTGTTGAAATGGTTAACAGCATGTTGTCAGATACTGTCCCACTACAAGGTGATATGCTGTTGGCAGTGAGAGTCAGGGTTACACTTCCGTTTGCAATGTCTTGGGTGCCTGGTATATAATTGGTTACAAGCGCATTGCTGTTTGTGAAGGTACCGTTGCCTGATGTTGACCAATGATAGAAATTGGAATAAGAAACTGTTCCACTCAAACTGCAGGTTTCACCGTTGCAAATCAGCTGGTCGTTTCCTGCATTAACTACAGGAAGATGGGATATGGTTACAGTTGATTGCTGAGAGACAGGATCGGGTGATGATGAATTGAAACCGAATATTGTCAGAATAACAGTACCATTTGCAATATCTTGAGGACCAGGGGTGTATGTTGTGACAGGATTGCTGTTGTCGGAGAAAGTTCCGTCCCCTGAAGTTGTCCAGACAATATTGTCGCAGAAGTGTGTGACAGCTGAAAGTTCCACGACATTGTTTTCGCAGATGGAGTAGTCGTTCAATTCCTCTATTGAGAAGTTTACGATAGTGAGTTCAACATCGTCATAGATTGGGTCACCGCCGCAGTTTGACTTCGGATAGGCGGTGATGGTTAATGTGCAACCGCCGTTGTTACAGTCGTTTTCACTTGGCGTGTATGTGGTTGTTAAGCTGGTGGAATTGCTAAAAGAACCGGTTCCGCTCGTAGTCCAAAAAACAATGCCTTGATTTGTTGCGGTGGCTGAGACATTTGCAGTATTACCTCTTAAAATAGTCATGTCATCGCAGGCTGATAAAGTCAGAGTCTGGATGGTAAGTGTCATTGCATCGGACACGGTATATGAACATGGGTCCTGAGATACAGCATATAAGGTGATGGTACAGCCGAAGTTCGCTATATCTTCCTCACCAGGAGTATATGTCGTGTTGAGGGAATTGATGTTTGCAAATGTGCCGTCACCTGATGAGTGCCAATAAATGAAATCATAATTTGTTGCAAGACCTGACAGCGATAATGTTGCTGTAGGACATATAGTTTTATCATTGCCGGCATGAGCGGTCGGCGCAGTGTGAATGATTATGTTCTTGTTGACTGTTGCGTTGCTGAAACATGAAGGAAATGTTGATATGCCGGTTGCTGAGATAACGACATTACCGTTGGATGCATCGGCAGTTCCGGGTGTATATTCGGTGTGTAATCCGGTGGTGTTTGAAAAAGTGCCGTCACCGCTTGTACTCCATGTTATTGAGGAATAGTTGACAGCAACTGCGGTCAGTCCCAGCACTTCGCCGGCGCAGCCCTCGGAAGGACCGTATACCACTAATGAGGCTTCGGGTGAAGTGAAGGAAACATGAGTGGTATGATACACAGTATCATGACATGTTGTATTGGAAATAACTCTGAGAGTGATGTCAACATATTGGTTTATAATATCTTGCTCACCAGGATGATAAATTGCTGTTTTGCCTGATGTGCCATTGAAATATCCGTCACCGTTGGTTGACCATAAATAGCTTTTTCCGTTAATTATCGTAGGTCTCAGTTGGAAGGATGATGTGTTACATATTATGGTGTCTGTAGCCAAGATTATTTCGGCTGGTTCGATTTTGTAGTGTGCTGTATAGCCGTGTGTAACTGTGTTATTGTTGAGGTCTGTGACCGTGACCCCGTAAATTCTTGTAATATCCGGCTGTATGGAAAATTCCATTGTGTTGGCAGTGATACCTTCAGGTTCAGATGTCCACGAATATGAATAATTACCTGAACCACCAATCACATTACACGATATGGTGATTGTGGTGTCGGCTGCTGAACAGGACTGATATGCTGAACAGTATGTGAATACTCTGAAATTACCTGATGCGACATTGATCAGCTGACAGTATGACATGCTTGCAAACTTGCCGGTAGTTGTGTACATGGGCCTGTCGGTACCATATTCTATAAAGGCATCGTATGTCTGATTATACTTATATGAATATATTTTCCAATAGATGGTATCGCCAGCTGCAAAACCATCTTTACCAGGGTGCTGGCTGTCATCGCCATAGATATTAAATGAGGTGGTGGTGATGCTGGGGTCATACATTACATAACCGCCGCAGTGGTGTTGTCCGTCACTGGGGTCATAGTAGAACCCACCAATATAATCGCCGTATTGTATTCTTTCCCCTGATATGGTAGGGAAAACGTTGTTTTTGAAAATCACATACTCTGTGGATGGATTCTGATAAAAAGTGTTCCATCCTTCTGGTACGGGATTTTGAGCCAAAAGGGTTGCGTTGCAATAAAATATTGTAAATAAGGCTATTGCGATAAAAGTAAACTGTTTTTTCATTTTTTATATCAAATTTTATTAATTCATAAACAAAAAGGACTAACTTTGTAGCACCGAATTAACTGCAAAAATAATATATTTTTATAACCCTATGGAAGATTTTAAAAAATTAATATTACAAGGTATTCCCGATGAAATACCGGAGATGCTTGAATTCGACCCTACTGTCAACAGAGCCCCTAAAAGGAAGGATATTCTTACACCCGCAGAGAAACGTCTGGCTGTGAGAAATGCACTCAGATATTTCCCGGCAAAGCATCATGAATTTCTTGCAAAGGAATTCGCGGAAGAACTTGAAAAATACGGACATATATACATGTACCGTTATCGTCCCAACTACAAGATCACTGCTCGTTCGATAGATGAATTTCCACACAAGTCGGTCCAAGCCGCTGCCATGATGCTTATGATAAGCAACAACCTCGACAGAGCAGTTGCTCAGCATCCGTATGAACTGGTTGTCTATGGTGGTAACGGGACTATTTTCCAAAATTGGGCGCAGTACCTTCTTACAATGAAGATGCTCGCAGAAATGACTGATGAACAGACACTTGTGATGTATTCAGGCAATCCTCTCGGATTGTTCCCTTCACATAAGGATGCACCGCGTGTGGTCATTACCAACGGTATGGTCATACCTCATTATTCAAGTGCCGATGATTATGTCAAATATTATGGTATAGGTGTTTCACAGTATGGACAGATGACAGCCGGCTCATGGATGTATATTGGTCCGCAGGGCATCGTACACGGGACAACCATAACAGTTATGAATGCTGCCCGTCTTCACAGTAAGGGTGACATTGGTGGTAAGGTTTATGTCACCGCCGGTCTTGGCGGCATGTCGGGTGCTCAGGGCAAGGCTTCTGTCATTGCCGGTGTAGTCGGAGTTATAGCCGAAATTAATCCGAAAGCTATAAAAGTACGTTACGACCAGGGCTGGATTGACGAGGTTTACACTGATCTCGACAAGCTGATGGAACGCATCAAGGTTGCCCGCGCAAAGAAAGAAGCTGTGGCTCTTGCTTATCAGGGTAACATCGTTGACCTTTGGGAAAAACTCGATGAATCGAATATTCCTGTGGAACTTGGCAGTGACCAGACTTCATTGCACAATCCATGGGCTGGCGGATATTATCCTGCCGGACTGACTCTTGAGGAATCCAACAGGATGATGGCTGATGACCCTGTAGAGTTCAAGAAACGTGTCGAGGCTTCGCTGCGCCGTCAGGTGGCTGCAATCAACAGAATGGCAGCAAAGGGCATGTATTTCTGGGATTACGGCAATGCTTTCCTGCTGCAGGCAGGCAGAGCAGGTGCCGATGTCTTCAAAGCTGACGGCATGACATTCAAGTATCCTTCATACGTTCAGGATATTATGGGTCCTCTGTATTTCGATTTCGGATTCGGTCCTTTCCGCTGGGTATGCACTTCGTCCAAACCTGAAGATTTGGCTATATCTGACATGCTTGCTGCAGAAGAACTTGAAGCAATAGCCGCTCACGCTCCTGAGGAAATTGAAACTCAACTGAGAGACAATATCCATTGGATTAAGGAAGCAGGCAAGAACAAGATGGTGGTTGGTTCACAGGCCCGAATATTATATGCCGACTGTGAGGGTCGTACAAAAATTGCCCTCGCTTTCAACAAAGCTATCCGTGAAGGAAGGATTTCGGCTCCTATAGTGCTTGGTCGTGACCATCACGACGTATCTGGTACCGATTCTCCTTTCCGTGAAACAGCCAACATTTATGATGGTTCCCAATTTACTGCCGACATGGCTGTCCAGAACGTCATCGGTGACAGTTTCAGAGGCGCCACATGGGTCTCTCTGCATAATGGCGGTGGAGTAGGCTGGGGTGAGGTCATCAACGGTGGGTTTGGCATGGTTATTGATGGTAGTGAAGAAGCAGAAAGACACATCAAATCAATGCTTTACTGGGATGTTAACAATGGTATAGCACGTCGTGGCTGGGCAAGAAACGATAATGCACTTTTCGCGATAAAACGTGCTATGGCATCGGAGCCTAACCTTAAGGTTAATATACCTAACATTGTTGATGATGAGATTATTAACGAATTATTCAAATAAAAAGATTATATGATGAAAAGGTTTATTATTTCTTTGGTTTTACTTGCAGTCTTTGGCTGCTCTTTTGCACAGGTGCCGGTTATCCGCAGCGTTGAAGGTGATGATATTACCGGACAATGGTTAGTACGCAAGGCCGCAAATGATGATGAGGCGTATTTTATGCAATACAATTTTAATTTATGTAATGAAAGCGGTTCTGATATCGTTTTCGATTTCGTGAAGGTGACAGTTCGTGAGGTTGAAGGCACCACTAACGTCTTCTGTTTCAATGACCATTGTTACACGGCTGATCATGTGGATGGCGTTGAAATGGCTTCAGGTGAAACTATTTCATTTCAGGCTGACTATATGGGAAATGGACCGGTGGAAAGTGATGGTGTCACAACATTGATATATGAGTTTCATAACGGAGACCAAGTGTCATGGGTTGCCCTCAGTTTCATTATCGGCGACCATGATGGCATAGATGCTCCGGAAAGCAATGTCAGTGCTAAGGTTTATCCTAACCCTGTATCTGAAGTTTCCACATTCGAATGCACACTTCCTAAGGCTGGTTCTTTGCAGATATATACCTGCACAGGTCAGAAAGTTGCCGAATATCAGTTGGAAGCAGGTCACAATCTTTTGAGCCTCAATGCCGCTGATTTCAGATGCGGTTTGTATTTGTGCTCTGTTGTCGTTAATGGTAAGATAGTGACGACAACAAAGATGGTCGTCAGATAATTGCCCCTGACCAGTCATCCCATTTATCACGTTACTCCCGGTCACGCGAGGGTGACAGGGCGGGATGTTGTGCGGATTACAAATACGCCCGAGCAGGTGTCATGCCCGCCCGGGCGTATTTGCAAGCGTTGACGACCGTTTCAGCGGAAGTCAGAGATTAAACGCCTTTTTGATTTTATCGACATAGTCGAGTTTTTCCCAAGTGAAGAGCTCGACTTTTATTTTATTGTCACCGAACTGTTTTGTGACAATTCTTGGTTCACGGCCGAAATGACCGTAGGATGCTGTCTCATAGTAGATTGGGTTGAGCAGTTTCAACCTTTCGATAATGGCTCTTGGCCTCATGTCAAAGATTTCACCAATCTTTTTTGCTATTTCACTGTCTGACATGCCAATTTTGGAGGTGCCGAAGGTGTTTACGAAAATGTTGATGGGTTTGGCTATTCCTATGGCGTATGAAACCTGTATCAGTATTTCGTCAGCGATACCGGCAGCGACCATGTTTTTGGCAATATGTCGTGCTGCGTAGGCGGCTGACCTGTCAACTTTTGAAGGGTCTTTGCCTGAAAATGCGCCGCCACCGTGAGGCGCTTTTCCGCCGTATGTGTCAACGATGATTTTACGTCCTGTGACACCTGTGTCGCCGGTTGGTCCTCCTATGACGAATTTGCCTGTCGGGTTCACATAGAAAGTGTATTTGTGCTCGAATAGTCTCTGGATTGAAGGATTCAGTTTGGCGATCACACGCGGAAGGAGAATCTCCGTCATATCCTTTTTTATTGTGTCGAGCATTTCTTTGTCAGCTTTTTCAATATTCCTTTTGGAGTTTGATGCCGGTTTTATGAAATCATCGTGCTGGGTGGAGATGACAATGGTATGAATGCGTAACGGCTTGTTGTCGTTGCCGTATTCGATGGTGACCTGGGATTTTGCATCCGGTCTGAGATATGTCATGACTTTGCCCTCATGCCGAATGTCGGCGAGCTCATGCATGATGAGATGAGAGAGATAAAGAGTGAGTGGCATAAACTGTTCGGTTTCGCGTGTGGCGTAGCCGAACATAATACCCTGGTCACCGGCGCCTTGGTTGAGAGGAACTTCTCTCACAACACCGCGGTTGATGTCGGGTGACTGTTCGTGAATGGCGGTCAGAATGCCGCAGGAATCACCTTGAAAGCCGTATTCGCCTTTAGTGTATCCGATTTTGTTTATGACATCTTTTACCGTATGCTGTATGTTAACATACGCTTTGGAAGTGACTTCGCCGGATACGACAACTTGTCCCGTTGTAACTAAGGTTTCGCAAGCAACTTTTGAGTCTGGGTCAAAAGCCAGGAATTGATCTAAAATGGAATCGGATATCTGATCGGCAACTTTGTCAGGATGCCCCTCAGATACTGATTCTGAAGTAAATAGATAACTCATTTCGTAATGTTTTAATGTTAATTAAATAATAATTACACAGGTGTAAAAAAAAGCGCACAAATGTAATTAAATTAAATAAAAAAAAATGTTTATATTTGCAATTTCATTAACAATATGATTTATGTGTTGAAAAATAATAAATGTAATAAATGTTTAACCAAAAATTATTTAGTATGAAAAAGATTTTATTGTTTTTGTTAATTACATGTCTGATTCCAGCATGGGGTTATTCGCAGTATTCAACAACACGTGTTGAAGAAAGTAAAGCGGCAACATTGCAGGCTGCCCAAGACATGCAGACAATGGACGCACAAGATGCTTTGAAGATGGAGGAAGTTGCCAGACTTAAAGCTGCAAGTTCCGGTATTTGGACAAGTCGTATTAATGAGGCTTACTATGCAAATCTTGATGATGTCACATGTGAATATCCGGTTGTTTTGCACGATTCATACGGTGATGGCTGGAATGGTGCATATTTGGTTTTCCTGGATGCTGAAGAAAATATTCTTGCTGAATTGACACTTGAATCCGGAGCAATATTTGAGACAACAGTGGCAGTTCCTGAAGGTACTATTTCATTGTACTGGATTTCAGGTTCATGGGATGGTGAATGCTCATTTGAGATTTATTATCCTTGGAATGTTTTACTTTATGCTGTTCCAGCAGGCAGTGGTTCATCCATTCCTGACGGTATTTTCTTCGAATGGGATAATACATGCGCAGCTCCATCATGCCCTGTTCCAACAGAATTTGTCTGCACTGGAACCACAGATAGTGAAGCTTCATTTACATGGACTGAAAACGGTACAGCAAATCAGTGGCAAATTGAATATGGTCCTGTAGGCTTTGAACCTGGAGAGGGTATTTTGATAACCGTTGAATCAAATCCATATACGCTTACTGAACTGGCTTCAGGTACAGCTTACAATGCGTACGTACGTGCAATTTGCGATGACGATATGTCTGGTTGGTCTGATGTGGCAAGTTTCCAGACAGCTGTCAGTTGCGGTGATGATTTCAATTCTGTGAATGTTGCTATCGGTGATGGTACGACAGGCGTTAACTACATGCCAATGAATACATACTACAATTATTCATTAGTTCAGGAGCTTTACACTGCTGAAGAATTATTGGATGCAGGTGCTTTCTTCGGTTTTATTCACACACTGTCATGGCAATATACTTATGCTACAGCTGCTAATGATATTGAGCTTCAGGTATATATGAGCAATGTGCCAAACACTGACCTTGTTGAAACCGGATGGATACTTGACGATATGAACCTTGTGTATGACGGCATTATAAACATGGACAATTCAGGTGTTGACTACTATTATGATCTTGTTCTGCAGACTCCGTTTGTATATGATGGCGCAAGTAACGTTTTACTCACTTTCGTCTATGCTCACAACCCTTATTTCGGCTCACAGAGCAGATTCTATACACATACAACATCAGTTGCTATGGCACAAAGAGCTCAACGCGACGGTTCTCCGTATGATCCTACAGATCCTGGCGTTAGCCCTTCGACAACTACATACCGTAACAATATGCATTTCGGTATGTGTACAACGACACCAGACTTTGTCACTGTATCAGGTAATGTGACTTCGTCATATTCAAATAATGTGATAAGTGGTGCAAGCGTTATTTTCGGCAGCAACGCAACTACAACAGATGAAAACGGTGAATATTCCGTTTCTTTGATTCAGGGTTTCCCATATAATGTAATTGTTTCTGCTCCAGGTTTTGAGACCTACATGGGTACATATTCCGCTCCAATTGAGGAAACAGCTACTTTGGACTTCTACCTCAATGAACCTGCTATTGAAATTTCAGTTGCTGAGATTGATGAAACAGCATATTATATGCAGTATTCTTCACAGGTGGCTGTGACTATAAGCAATCCTGGTACAGCTGCATTGACATGGTTTGCATTATGCCATAACTCAGATGAAAAAGCTGAAAATACAGAGGCATACTTCGCATTAGGCGGTGAAGATATTTATACTTTCACTCTGAATAATCCTGAAGGTGCAACATCAACAGGTTTCGCTGCACCTGAATTCCTGAATTCAATGTGCTATATGGACGGTGTATTTTACTATGCAACCTCTACAAGCGGACTGTTTGGTATTTTCGATCCTGAAACAGGTGCTTTCACAAATATCGCAACAGGAAATGAATGTGGTTCTTTGGGCTACAACCCAGTTGACGGTCAGATATATGGTGCAACTTTAGGTACATTAGTTTCATTCTATACTGTTGATCCCGTAACAGGTGAAGAAACCTTATTCATAGAGACTGAATCAAGTGACTTCGTTCTTGGTATGGAAGTTGACAATGTTGGTGAAATATATGTGATAGCAGCATATTCTGGAACTATCGCTCATCTTGATAAGGAAATAGGTGATATTATCCCAGTCATTCAGGCAGAATTTACTATCAACTATGGTCAGGATTTGGACTACGATCGTGAAACAGGTACCATGTATTGGGCTTCTTACAATGCAGATGACCATGTTGCAGTACTGTATATGTTAGACACAGATAACGGAACTATGGAAGGAATAGGCGAATTCCCTGGTCAAGCTTCTGGTTTTGCAATTCCTACATCATACGAAAAGCTGTGGTTTGGTGTTTCACCGAAGTATGGCAATATTGCAGCAGGTGAATCGACAACCGTTATCGTTTCTTTCGACACATGGTTTGCTGAAGAAGGTAACTTTACAGGCTATTTAACTGTAAGTAGCAACGCTTCTGGAGAACCTGTAAATGTTCCTGTCAACTATACTATTCTCCCACCTTCATGTGATGCTCCGACAAATCTCACAGCAGTGGTTGTTGAAAATCTGAACATATTAGTATCATGGGATGCTCCAGAAGAAAGCACTCCTGTAGCTTACGGTGTGTTCTATGCTGGTGAAACCGTTCCAGTGGCAGTAGTTAGCGGTACTTCATATTATGATGAAAGCCTCACTCCTGGCGAATACTGCTATGAAGTAAGAGCTTATTATGAGGACGGATGTACTTCATATAGTCCAGAAGCAGTCTGCACCAGTGCAACTGTACTGCCTCCACAGAACGTGGTAGCTGAAGATGCCGATGACAACAGATCTGTCATTATCACATGGGAGTCTCCTTATTTGGATGAAAATTCAGATGATGTAATGGAGGTAATTGGTTACGAGATTCTCCGCAACGACATCGTTCTTGATATCGTTGACGCTGATACATATATATATGTTGATAATACACCAGACCTCGGTATAAATAATTATTGCGTAAAGGCTGTTTATGCTGAAGCAATGTCGGATGCTGTCTGCGATGAAATTCCAATACCAGTCTCAATATTGGGTGATGCTAATGATGACGGTCGTATTAACGTTGCTGATATTCAAGCAATCGCAACATATATCGTTTATGGCATCTATGGCGATTCATTCTACGCTGGCAATGCTGATGTCAATATTAACGGTATGATTGAAGTTGGTGATATCCAGTGCATCATTGATATCCTGAATAGTGAAAAGTATCAGGGCAATGAAGAAACTGCTGCTGTCGTTTATTCAATCGAAAATGGTGTGCTTTACATGTCTTCAGAGGCTGAAGTAAGCGGTCTCCAGATTACTTTGAGCAGCAACGACATCGAAGTTTTAATGGAAGGATTTACAACTTTATGCGGTTTGAATGAGATTCTTGATGAATATGTGTTCTTGGCTTATGGCAACACATTCAAAGCCGGCACACACGCTCTGTTAAAAGTTAACGGTGCAACTGTTGAGAATTTCATCGGCACAGATCCTTGGGGTAATGTGATAAACGGTATGGAAGGTTCAATATTAGGTATTGAAGACAACAATCCAATGTCAGCTGCTTATCCTAACCCATTCAGCACATCAGTAAAAATCGATAACAATTCAAATGCCGAATTCGTAGTTACCAGCATGACTGGTCAGGTTGTTTACAGAATCGAGACTTCCGGCAATTTTGAATGGACTCCTGGCAACGTCAACAGCGGTATGTATTTCATCAATGTTTATGTTGACGGTGTAAAGGTTCAGACATCAAAGGTTGTTTATCAGAAATAGTTTTTGATGTTGATACATTAATTAAAAAGCCCCGCCGGAAAGCGGGGCTTTTTTTTGTGTTGTTTTGGATTACCCTTTTCTTTCTTCTCTAAGTGGTTTGTCCCAAAACACCTTTCCTCCGATGGTTTCAGCCAGTTGGTCGATTTCGGTTTGGAAAGTTTTCATCAATGTTTGTTCGCGTTTCTTGGAGCGGCGACCAGTGGCCTCGTATAGCACCTTGCTCAGGTAGGCATCGTAGGAAATGGCGAAATCATCCTCATCGTTGTGAGGAAAGAAAGTCACTGCTGCTTCGTAACGGATTTGGCCCGCCTCGGAGTCGGAAATGAGCATCACCAAAGCACCATGGCGTGGCACGCCATGGTAATCTGCCTCGGCGGAAAAGTATTGTTCGTAAACGTTGATAGTCATGATATTGAGAGTTTGTGTTATTTTATGTCGTTTTTTTCTCCATTTCAAGCAGGAAGTCTCCGATGAAAATACAACGTATCCCGTCAATGTTACCTGTTGCCATTGGATTGCCCACGATAACATATTTCGGGTAGTTGTCCTTTATGTCCATCAGCGGACGCAGTTCGCGCTCCAGCGTTGCATCAGCCTCCATGCTCTTTGTCACTTGCAGATAGATTATCTCGTCGCCTCTGCGTGCCACAAAGTCCACCTCTCTCGCCCCCATCCATCCGCTATACACCTCATACGCGTTGCGACGAAGTTCGAAGTATACAAGATTCTCGAGCATACCTGCAATAAGTTCAGGAGAATATCCTCTTACGCTGTAAATAAGTGACAGGTCAGCCACGTAGTACTTCTCGTTTGTCTTCATAATTTCCTTCCCCTTGATGTCGTATCGTTTCACTTTGCTGATGATGAACGACGACTCAAGCGCCTGAAGGTAGTTGTATAGTGTTTCGCTGTCAAGAGAACGTCCTTGGCTTTTCAGGTATCGGATAATACTGCTGGCGCTGAAAGTATTGCCTATGTTGTCGAATAGGAACATTACCAGCCGCTCCAACATCTCGATATTGCGGATAGAGAAGCGTTGTACCGTGTCGCGGAGCAAAACCGAGCTGTAGATGTCGCGTACGGCAAGGTAAATCTCCTCGTCGGAATAGCTGTAGAGGTGGAACATCGGGAATCCCCCTTGCCGCAGGTATTGGTCAAAGCGGTCTATACGCTCGCTGCCCTTGGGCATACCATAGCCGTGGAACTGCAGAAATTCGCCGTAAGATAGCGGCTGCATTACGAACTCCACGTACCGTCCGGCCAGATAGGTGGCCAATTCCGAAGAGAGCAGCTTCGAATTAGAACCCGTGATATAGATGTCCACGTCCCAATCCACCATCATAGAATTCACTGCCCGTTCCCATTCGGTCACCTCTTGTATCTCGTCAATGAACAGGTAGCATCGTTTGTCCTTGGGTCGTACGCTGTCCACGAAGGCATATAGAGCTTCGTATGTGCGGTATTGCGCCCATCGCAAACTCTCGTAGTTGAGGCTCACTATCTGCTCTTCCTTCACTCCGCGTTCCTTGAGGTGTTGCTGCAGCAACTGCAACAATCCCGACTTGCCGCTACGACGTATACCCGTAATCACCTTCACTATTTGTTTGTCGATGAAGGGTTCAATTTTTGCTGTGTAGATAGGTCTTTTGATCATTGATTGTACACTTAAAATTTTTGCAAAGATACGATTTTTGCGGATATACTCCTAAAATTTTAGATTAATATGAATTTTTTCTGGTTATAATCTTTTTTTTATTTGTCTTCTCCGAAGAATCGTTGTGCTGCCTCTACGGAGTCAAAGTCCACACCCTTCAGCGGGGGCTGCATCGGGTATGTGGCGTTTAGGGTCGGGCCGACTGTCCATACCGCAATCTTGTTTTTCTCATCGAAAACATACTTGCTGGTTTCTTCTTCGTGCCACTCATAACGCCCGAGTTCTTCATTGTACTCTCGCCATGTTTTTGTCTTTGTTTTTTCTCTCATTTCACTTCAATAATTTCCAGTTTAAGATATTTATAGGCCAACTGCCACATCAAAAATCAGCCAACTGCCACATTAAAAATCAGCCAACTGCCACATCAAAATTTGTTGAATTAGTTGATTTTCAGAAAAAAGTCGTATCTTTGCCGCGATAAAAAACATATAATAATGAAAGAATACAAAAAACGTATTGCAGACCAAATGCTTGCCGACCAGTTGGAGGCATCTGGGGCGGTTTTGATAGAGGGGCCAAAGTATTGCGGCAAAACCACCTTGGCTAAGCAACAGGCTGGTAGCGTTTTGTCGATGGCTGACCCTGACACGCTTAGTCAGAATCTGGCCCTTGCGCGTACGAACATTTCGCGGCTTCTTGTCGGTGCCACTCCCAGACTGATTGACGAATGGCAGATTGCGCCCCAGTTTTGGGATGCGGTAAGAAACGAGGTGGACAAACGGGAAGACGATGGGCAGTTTATCCTTACTGGCTCTGCCGTTCCGCCTAAACCAAAAAAGGACGCGGAAGGGAATCTGATTGAGGAGGAGCAGATCCACCATTCCGGCACGGGAAGAATCTCACGCCTGAAGCTGCGCACAATGACTTTGTGGGAGTCGGAAGATTCGACGGGTATGGTAAGCCTTGGGAAGCTGTTTGAGAATGCGGATTCAATCGATGGGGAAAGCCATATTGATCTTGAACGGCTTGCATATCTAACCTGTCGTGGTGGCTGGCCGAAGGCCGTGCTCAAAAAGAGTGAAAAGGCCGCACTAGCGCAGGCGTTCAATTATTTCGACGCTGTTGTCAGCAACGATATCAAGAGGGTTGATGACGTGGAAAGGGATGAGGAACTGGCAAAGCGTATTATGCGGTCGTACGCCCGAAACCAAGCTAGCCAGGCATCGGCAGGAACCATTTTGGCCGACATCAAGACCAACGGCGATGAGCAGATGTCGGAGAATACCGTTTATAGTTATGTAAAGGCACTGAAAGAGATATTCGTCATCGAAGACTCGGTGGCATGGAACCCAAATCTGCGGAGCAAGACGGCCATCAGGACCTCGGACACCCGTTATTTCATCGACCCGTCCATTGCCACTGCTGCTCTGGGTATGGGTCCCAAGGATTTGATTAACGATATGGAGACTTTTGGCCTTATCTTCGAGACCCTTGCCGTGAGGGATTTGCGGGTCTATGCGGAGTCGCTTGACGGGAAGGTGTACCATTACCGCGACAAAAACAATCTGGAGTGCGATGCCGTGGTGCATCTGCGCAATGGTTCTTACGGGCTGATTGAAATCAAGATAGGTGGAGCCGACCTTATAAATGGTGGTGCAGCAAGCCTGAAATCGCTTTCGGACAAGATAGATACCACCAAGATGAAAAAACCGTCGTTTCTGATGGTGTTAACGGGTATCGGCGACTATGCCTACAAACGTCCTGAAGATGGAGTGCTCGTAGCTCCGATTGGATGCTTGAAGGATTGAGACAAATATAATAACTAAATCGAAATGAAGAAAACCGGCTACGCAGGGGACACGGATTTTTCCCCTGCGGTTTTTATTGGGTGGATTGTGCGGTGGAAAAACAGTTTTTTGTTCGGCAAAAAAGCGTAACTTTGCGCCGTATTGTTTAACTGATAAATCGAATAGCTGTATGGAAAAACTAGAAAAAGCGTCAAGGAAATGGTGGTTTTTTGTGATTCTGTTGGCGGCTCAATCTGTCTTGCTGCCTATTGTCAGCAGGAACTTTGACCCACAGAATGTTTCTAACATGGTTTCTGTTACCTTGGGAAATGCTGTACAGAACAATCTGGGGAACCTTAATATCTTGTTCCAATCGCTTTCACTGCTTATGCTTGTGTTGCTGATTGTGTTTAAGAACAAGGTTAGAACGTTGTTTAATGCCTATGTTGCTTTATCCTATACGGCCTTTGCCTTTATTCAAAACATCGCAGTTACCGAACTGTATGGATTCAGTGTTGTCACAGTTAATTTCGCGATGTTCTTGTTTGTGGCATACGTTTGGATTCGTGAGTTATTCAATCCCAAAAACAACTATGATTTCAGCAATTTCCACTGGAAATACATCTGGATGATCATATTTGCTTTGTTCGCTTATCTATGTCCGTTTACCTCTCACGGAGAAATGGATTGGAATCTGGCGCATTTTTTCACGAGGAACACGGCAACGGCTTTCTGCCTGACAACTCCGTTGTTCTTAACGATACTGACTTTGAATCTGCCAAGAGTCAACATCGTGACTTACAGAGTCACAGCCATCATCGGTGTTATCATAGGGCTGTATAATATGATGAACTTCTTTAATCCGCACACGGTTTTTCTCGGCGTGGTTCACGTGCCATTGTTAACCATTTCGCTTTATAGTGCCATCCTGAGTTATAAGGTTGCAATCAAACATGAATAGCTAAATAGTCTTGTTTATCGTCTTTACGGTTTAACATACGACGAGGTGCTTGTCATTGACCCTGTGCCGCCGTTTGCGTGGGGGGAGTATGAGAAAGGATACTACTTTGCAACGTAAATAAGGGGTGTATCCAACACAACGGAAATTTTAGCCAATGTAGAGAGTGTGAAGTTGTGTCCACCGCCAAGCCAACGTGATACGGCGGCAGCTGATGTGCCAATTCGCTCGGCAAGCTCCTTCTGAGTCATTCCTTTGGCCTTTAACGCATCCTCAATCTCGTCAGCAATATGGAAAGACCATTCCATTTGCTGCCTGATGTCCTGCGGGGTGGCAGCCACTGCTTCGCGGAAAAGCTTCGCTCCTGTTACATCTTGTTTCATAGGTCGTACTCTTTATTATCAACACCAATTATTTTTGTTTTCTCAATTCTCACAAGTCCTTTCTTGATGTCTTCTTTTAGCAGGGCGTCAAGTTTCTGAAGGCTAATCACGTAACCGTTGAGCGTTTTATCCTCCTCGTGGGTGCGAGTGTTCTTTGCACCGCCGTTTCCCACAATCAAAATGTTGTCGGACAAACGCAGACAATACAAGCGCAACGAGTTCTTATAAACTGGTAATGCCACAACATTGTCGTTGGCCTTTCCCTCATAGCGGAAATTACGCTCGGTGAATCCGCGCTCAGTCATCATCAAGTCTATCTGTGTGAGGATTTGATAGAGGTCGTTGCTTCGTTCAGCGTTGTTGATGAACTTGTCTTCCTCTTCACTTATCATGGTTTCGAGTTTGTCTTTGATTTTATTGGGTAACCTCAATAATGGAAGTTCCAAGCGCTAATTGAATCAGGGCAATGGTTTTACATGTAAAATTGTGTCCGAATGCAAACCATCTTGACACTTCCGACTCTTTTTTTCCCGTCAGTCGTGCCAAATCGCGCTTCGTCATTCCTTTCTCTTGTAGAATCTGATAGATTCTTTCAGATATACTGAAGTTCAGATCAAATGAGGCTCGTTCCTGCGGAGTAATGGAGTCGTGCGCTTCCTGCAAAACGGGAGAGTAAATTGTTATGTTGGTATCGTTATTCATGACAATTTAAATACTTTTCCTTCTATACCTGTGATAACATTCCTACCATCTTCATTGTCAATCAGTTTTTACGCTGCAAAGATAAAACTTTTTTCTCACATATTTAACATATATGTGAAATTTTTGAATTAGGCGAAAAAACAGCCAAGAAACACCCCAAAGTGCAAGGCGAAACAATGTTGAAAATGGAGTTGGAAAAGCTGAAAATGGAGTTGGGAGAGGGGGTAACGAGGCGGGAAGATGACACATTAAGCAACAAAAAGATTGCAAGAATCAAAAAGTTATCAACAACCATTTCGCGTGCATGCGTGCGATTTAATAATCGTGCACATGCACGCACGAGAAGTTTTTGCGGTGTTGATAACTAAATTTGACCTAATTGTATAAAAAGCTTTTTCTTTGCAAAAACAATGATAATCATCACTAAATCGACTTTTATATGAGAGATTTAATCAATTTACTCCCGGTTGAACAAAAAATACTAAAAGAACTTGTTGAATCTAAAAGAAACAGCGATGCAGGAATACAGAATTTTCAATCAGGAAGAATATTAGAGCAATCCGCTAGATTTAATTTTGCTGCCATAAAGTGGGATAAAGACGGCAACAAACCAATTCAGATTTATTACGAAGACAAGAAAAACGAAGAAGGTTTTTACAAAAACCTTTTCATCCTTTATGATTATTTGCTGTTCTTAGAAGAATTAGAAAAAGAAAGACTAATTGTCATTCTACCGGCAAAACTAGAAGAAGAGCAAGAGAAGGAAAGAATTCTATTCAATAGAAGATTTAAAAATAAAGAAGTATTCAATTCGTGGCAGTTAAATGATTCCATTAATGGATTTGTATTTTGGGATAATTCAAGAAAAGAATACAAATCATGGATAGATATAGTTTCTTATTTGGAAAAATACGTCTATTTAAAAATCATATATCCAACCCCTGTTCTTGAATCTTTTGTAAATAATGGATTCAAAACAGAAGAACAGATTCGTCATGATGAAGAAATGGCCAATCTTAAAAAACAATTAAAAAGCACAAAGTGGTCGGCCGTTTTTGCATTTGCTACGCTCATTGCAACTTCGTTATTGGGATTAATGCAACATTGTAGCAGCACAAGAATAGAATCCCAAGATTTGGAATCCATTGCCAAATCTTTTCAGTATATGAATTCCTCCCAACCAACTGAAATTACAGCTATTGTTTCTGATACAATCATGACAATTGACTCACTCTCTTCTGATAGTTGTTATAATACAACACCTTGAAAAACCAATTCTCCAGACTCAATAAAACAAAGTAAGCCAATTGCAGTTGATTTACATAAAGATACATCTTGTATTATTACTATAGCACCAACAACAGATACAGTTTAATTCAGAGCAAAAACAATAAAATACACATTGTTCATCATCAATCAATGCAATTTCATCATCCTTGAGGTTGCAGAGTTGTCCATTGATAACTTGTATATTTGCATTTAATACTTGATTCTAATAATTCAATGCTTTTCCTTTTTGGACTTCTTGCGAACAAAGGAATGTTCATAAAACCCTTCTTGATTTATGTATGGGAAAACAATTGTATCATAATAATCAAGAACCGCCCTTCCATACTCTAAACATTCTTCTTTTGTGATTTCCGACAATGGAATACCTATTATTTGCAAAGAAATGTTTATTTCAGATTCGTTTTCTAAGTTGTCTACTGGAATATACCAATTATCTCTATCACTCCATGCATCTGTTTCTTCAGTATTAAACGACGATGGCTGCACCATATTAGAATTGTGCAGTAACATATTGCGCAAACTAATCATTTTACTGATTGACTTTATGGTTGGATCATCTTTGTCTATTATGTATTTCTTTTCGGAAATCAAATAAACAATATATGACACTCTTTCCTTAAAGTCTTTGTTTGAAAATCTCTTCCATAAAAAACCTCGCTTGTTGATATAAATATGAAAATCAAAATAATAGAGTGAAAAAAGATAGTTTATAGAGTATTCTAAAGTAGCAGAGGCAAGGGCAATAGACGAAAAATAAAGATAATCAACATTATTGCCTTTATCTTTTTCAACGTCCTCCAAAATGTGTTTTAATCTTAACACATATTGATTTGTATAATCAGGTAAAATGTAGTTGTTTTTTCCTCCTACTAAATTCAGATGAATTCTCGCACTTTGAAATGAATCACTCATAGTTTTTTGTTGTTTTTGCAAAAGTACAAACTCTTGTCGATTTTTTGTACAATAATATCCCTTGTCGATCTATAATATTTAATAAACTATCAGTTGCCATGCTCAATCACTATAATTGTCATCAAATTAAAGTGTTGATTAATAAAAACTTACAACTCAAAGCCTTATTCAGCTCATAAAGTGGTTAATAAAGAGTTTTCCCAAGCGGAGGATAATCAGATTGTTGCAATCCATATATATCAAAAACCAGTTTGTCTACCTCATTCTGAATACCTTGCAATCGGAGATCTCTTTCATCAATGTAAATCTGCTGCTCAAAAAATGCTTTCTGGGTTTCGACTGCTCCGTCAAACAATTTCTTACAAACTAATAATTGTTCTTTTGAAGGAACAATTACTGGCAACATACGAAGATCATTAACTTGAACATTCACCGTATTGTTCAAGAACATACGATAGAAATAACCGCACAAAGAGCTGTTTATCAGTGTCACAAGGTAGTATGCTGGAACCTTGGAGGTGAGTTCAAATAATGACATTGAGGCGACATCATGAATCCCTGCTTTTTTCACCTTGCATTTGATGGCATAATACCTTTCATTAAGGTTATTATTCCAGCAAAAGCCCTCCTTGAAGTAGAATTGCGCATTCCTGACTACAGGCATACCATTGCCCTTTTTCCCTGAATTTGATTTCAAAAAACGAACATTATCCTTTGACCAATCTATAACAAATGGATTTTCGATATACCATCGATTCCCTTCTTTATCACCTTTGTCATAAGGAACGAAAGAGCGAGACCCAATTATTCCATATTCTTTTTCATCATCTGTCAATGAATCACAGTCAGCCAATTGTGAATCTGGAACAATCCGGTATATGTATCCTTGACCGAAAATGTTGTTTCCATATCTTTCTTTAAGAGAATCAAATAGATGCCATATTTCAATCTCGTTATTTGGAAGCATATAGGAAAGATGGTATTTTCGATTCACTTCTAGCAGTTTTATTGGACGTGATTCTATTATGCTGAATGACAACTTTGTATTAGCTTTAACTCCGACAAACTTTCCGTTATTGCCAGTGGCCATACCTTGACCTCCATCAGTTACAAGTCCAATAATTGTCACGTCGCCTTCTTTGAGATTTGCTCTATAAGCATCTAGTGTTTTTGCATTACTAGCAATCTTACGGCTGGTTTCTATTTTTGCCCACCACTCTTCAATAATCTTGTTGTGAGTTTCTGCAAGCCTATTATTAAGACCTAAACATAGTTCTGTTGGGACATAAAAACACCCATTAATAGAATTAGAATACCTGTCTTGAGGAATAAGATACTTTGTGCCTTCTTCTATTGTTTTTTTCCCTTTTACATCATGAAATGTTATTATTGCATCCTTTCTATGACACTTTTGGCAAATAAACGTTGCAGTAGAAACAAATGCAGAAGCAAAAATATCATGTCCCCAGTGAATAAGTTGAAGTATAGTATATGACAAGAATTTCCTTCTTAATGACCTTTTGGTTAATGTTGTGAAATAGGTGTCAGATGTAATCATTGACAGGATACCATCATTTTTGAGCAAATTGAAACCACATATTATAAAATGATGATATAAATCATCTACAAATCCAAAAGCTAAATAAAGTTTTTCTTTTTCTTCTTCTGATATTTCCTTTGTTGATACATACGGCGGATTTCCAATCACAATATCAAACCCGCCTTTGTCAAAAATGTCCTTAAACCAAGTGTGCCAAAGGAAGAACTCTTGGTTGGCGGAAGGGTCGAGGGCGGAGAGTTTGGCATCAGTGGCCCCGATATACTCACGGATAAGGCTTCGTACCGCATCGTTGATGGCTTGTCTCATGACTGCTTTCTGCTTGTGGTCGGTGACGGAGAAGTAGTCGCGCATAAGTCGTTGGAGGTTCTTGCGGTTGAGGTCGCTGTCTAAGCCCAGCAGCAGTTGGGTGGACTTGCTCTGTCCGCCACGCTGACGGGCGGAGATGCGGCTGAGATCGTAGCCTCCATAACTTTCTATCAAACTGTTGCCCTGCATGAACTTGTAGTCGAAGTTGGGCAAAGGCTGCGGTTCTTCGCTATCAACCACGATGCTAAGCCAGAAACGCAAGCGGGCAATGTCGATGGCACCACGTTCGATGTCAACACCATAGATGTTGTTCTCAATTATTTCACGTTTGAGGGCGGCACGGTGGAACGGTTGTAGAGATGCAAAATTTTGCGTCTCTACGGCCAACGATGTCGATAACGCCTCGCGGCAACGCCATAATTCATTGAGCAGCCCCATAGGGAAGGCTCCGCTACCAATGGCAGGGTCACAAATCTTCACTTCGCGGAGAGTTTTACTGAGGGCTTCACGATAAGGCTCTAACTCGGGCTGCATCTCATGGGTCTCGACGAAGGTGCGAATAACGGCATCGGACACATCGGGCAGTTTGGAGGCAAGGTGCGCAATCAGCGACTCCTTGCACATGTAACGAACAATCTCTTTCGGGGTGTAGAAAGCACCTTTGGCTTTGTTGTCTTCCAAAAGACTCTCGAAGATTTTGCCCAACATCTCAGGGTCAACGCCAATCTCGGCATCATCGGGGTCGTTCTCATCGACGGTGAAGTTGTAGGAGGCCAAGAAGTTGAAAAGATTGTCAAACAACGAAGCCGGCAGCTTGATATTCATCTTGTCAATCTCATCGCGTTCAAACAAACCGCCGTTCAAATAAGGAATGCTCGCCCATTTGCCGACCAAACTTTGCTGCCATCCATTCTTGACAAACACCTGCTCTCGCTTGGCGGGTTGAGTGTTGAGGATTCCAAAGAAGAGCGGTTCAAGCACGCTTTCCAAGTAGTCGTTTTGGCGGTTGCTGCTAAGGAAGGTGTTATACATGAAGTTGGTGTCTTTGCAAAGCCAGCCTTTCTTTTGCAAAAAATAGAGAAAGACAATGCGCCCCATCAGTTTCTTCACATAGTCGTGATAGACGGCTCCCGACTTCCCCTGCCTGGTTAACTCAGCCACAATGCGGTCGTAGTGGATATGGTACTCGTTGAAGAACTCATCGCTGAGCGCATCCACCGAGAAGGATTCCTTCAAATCGGACAGTTTGATGCGACCGTTCAACCTGGCAATCTTATCCAACCTTTCAAGAGGTGTCTTGTATTGCCCCTGCTCGTCACCCATGATGTACGAAAAACGTTTTGCGGAAGTGCTGCCTTCTTTGAGGTCGCAGATATAGGATAGCCGCCAATGCCGCCCATCATCAAAGACAGCGATGGCACCATCTACATCGTATTTCAGATAAGGACTAATCAGCTTGCGCAGTCCAACACGCTTGCGGCGCACATCGCTGCCTTCGGCCACACGGGTATAGAAGAAACCAAGCAAACGGCCATCTGTATCGTCCATCTGGCCGATGAAATAACTTTGGTCGCCTTCGGCATTGGTATCAAGCAATTCGGGTCGCGAGGCCACATCGTTGCAGCCGAAAAGGCGATGTACAATCTCGTTGCAATAGGTCTTGTAATCGAACGGTACCTTAAAGATATGGCGGAGATTTTCGGAGTTCATAGTATGGCTTATTTGAATGTTTCACTTAAAATGATGTCGGCTGTGGTGAGTGCCACTTGTTTGGTGGTGGTTGGTGTTTCGGGCTGGCTGTAGCGTTTATCGAGTTCTTCTAGCTGCTCTAAAATCTTGATGAGAGGCACCGGCTCTTTTTTCTGCTTTTTTGAAATGCGGTTCAAGGCATCGGCCAGTTGGTTGTAGGTTCCACGTTCCACAATTTGTTTCAGGCGGTCAACGGTACGGCGGCCGTTGTCGTCGAATAGCGGGCGTATCTCACGTAAGAAGGCAGCGGCTTTCTTGGCATCATTGTCCTTGCTGCCGATTTTCAGTTTTTCCTCTTGAACCTCACTCTGCTGGTCGATGGTGTACCGCGTCAATGCTTTCTGCACCTGCTCATAGTGGAGTTGCAAGCTGTCGCCAAATGGTACTGATTTTTCATCCGGTTCCGCATGAAAGAGGTCGGCGGCTTCGAGGAAAGATAGTTCGCGGGTGGTGTCGCTGACGAGGTAGTAAGCCTTTTTATAGGGCGAGGACAAATATGATATGGTACTCGTTTGATCTGAGGCTCTTGCACAACGGCTCTTAGGCGGTAACTGCTTGATGTGGCGATAGAGTGCTGGATTGCTGTCGTGAAGCACACGTACTTCGCGCAGCAGTTCCAGACTGCGGTCGGTCTCGTCACGGACATCGGCATTGAAGAGCTTGAACTCATGCACCATTTCATCGTGTGAATAGATTCTGGTGTCCTCTCCAAGGGCAGAATGGAAGCTCTGTAGTTTGATGAGGGAGTTCTTCTTTAGGCTGATGATGGCATCACCTGGGTCGGAGGGATAGAACATATAGTTATAAATCGCGGCAGCGGTGGAGCCGATACGGTTCACCCGGCCGATGCGCTGCATCAGTCGGGTGGCATTCCAGGGGCTATCGTAGTTGACGATGACATTGGCACGATGCAGGTTGACACCTTCGGCCAACACGTCGGAGGTGATGATGATGTTATAGTCGTTGCGCCATTCCTTATTGTACTTTGCGTCAAAGTTGGCTTTGATAGTGTCGCGCAGACGATTGCGACTTTTGGCGCAAACGGCAAGAATATCGTTGCGATTCAAGCGTTGTTTCAACTCCTTTTCCAAATAATTGACGGTATCTACGCTTTCGCTGAACACGACCAATTTGCCGCCGGGGTTCTTCTTTTTGTCGAACAATTCCCCTTGTAGCATAGTGATGAAGAGTTCCAGTTTGGGGTCGGATTTTACTTTCTCCCATCGCTTACACAGTTTGTCCAACACCTCGGCATCGTATTCCAACATGGGCAGGAAGTCTGGCAGGAAGTCGGAGGCGTGGAAAAGAATCTCTTTTTGGTCGAAACCCTTGCCGATGGCCAGTTCGATGATTTCGTCCAGTTCTATCCCATCGGCTTGCAGCTTTTTCACATTCAAGTCTGGCGCAATGATGACCTTGTCTTCCTCGAACATCTTAATCATTCCCTTGGTGGCATCAAGTAGGGTGTGAAGCGAGCGGCGGAAAGCGTCGAAGCTGCTTTCCAAGCGTTTCACCATGTGGGTCTGATAGATGGAAGCCAATGAATCGGCCATGTGCTTTGCCATCTTGCCTGAGGGAACTTTGTAGGGAGGACAATACTCAATGGCTCGATAGCGGGCATATCGTAAACCGCTTCCGTCGAACATGTCTGGGTTTACCTCTTTCAGGTTAGCCGATGGTGTGTCCACTAACTTGATATAGGTGTCAATAAAGAGTTTAAGCACTTGTGGCGACATTTGATAGGTGCGGTCGGTTGGGTCTAACAACTGAGGGAAGTGTATATCGTTGGCATAGCGTGGCTCATGCTGGATGTTGCTGCGTGTACGGCGTACCATCACCTTTTCCAGCACCTTATGGCGAAGTTCCTGATTGATGGCATCGATGCGACTGGTTAGGAACTCGGCACTCATGGTGCGACGCTGCGACATCAGACTCTTGAATTCCTTAATCCAAGGGGCAAAGGTGTCGGCAATGTTGGAGACTCCATCAATCGTGCAACGAGCGGTGTCCTGGAACAACAACAGTTGGTTCTTTATGTCCTCGGGCGTGTTGTTGAGCGGTGTGGCCGATAGCAGCAACACGCGCTTGTTTCCTTTGACATTGCCTTTGTTCAACCGTGCCGACTTGCAGATGCGTTGAAGCAGGTCGTAGTTGCCCGTGCTGTCGTGACGGAAATTGTGCGCCTCATCAACGATGATGAGGTCGTAATAACCGGGCTGATTATAGTTGTTGGTGCCCTCAACGACCTTATCCAAGCTACCGTTGCTGACAAACTGGCTATAGTTGTTTTTGATTTGGAAATCGCGGAAAGTGTCTTCCCAGTTGCTTTGCACTGCAGGAGGGAAGATGACAAGAATGCGGGTGTTGTTGCCGTTGGCGGCGATAAACCGCTGGGCAATCATAGCAGCCACCACGGTTTTGCCCAGACCCACCACGTCAGCAATGAAACAGCCGCCGTGTTGCATCATGATGTTGTAACCTTGCACCACCGCGTCACGTTGGTAGGTGAGGTTGTCGTAATTGTCGGGCAGATGAGGAATGAAATCGTCTTCGACCTGATTGCCGAAATGGTCGATGAGCATCCGCATATAAAGCTCGTAGGGTGTGGGCTGGTGTTCCTCTGGAGTCAGATGTGTTTTGCCAACGATATGGTTCAAATCGTCCATGGTCACTGGAATAGCATCCTTCCAAAGGCTTTGAAACTCTTCCTCGCAGTAATGCACATCGTCGTAGTCTTTCATAGCTACGTTCAATTCGTAGCGTGGCGGTTCGGTGGTGCCGAGACCCTGTGCGCTGAGGTTGCTGCTGCCCATGATGACCCAGCCGTCGCTATGCTCATTATGTGTTTTCGGCAGGCAGAGATAGAATTTCGCGTGAAGGTCTTTGGTGGGATGGATACGCAATTGCAATCGCTCGTTGGCAATGTCAGCGCAGAACTGCCGGATGCCTTCATCGACTTCTGACGAGTATTCGGACTGGTAGACATCACGAAGGAAGTCCTCGCAATACTGTTCGAGACACACTTCTTTGTCACCGAAGAAGAACTTTCCAGTGGCTTGCGATTGGCGGAAGAGGTTGTCGATATTGATGCCGACGAGGATGCGGATCTCGCTGACGTTTTCCAGTTCCTTGCGCAGTTTGAAGTAGCCACTACTACGAAAATAGCCAACAACAGCATGAAAGATGTCGAAGTTAGCCATTGCAGAGGCGATGCCATGGAATTTGTCCATCAGCCTCGTCTCGGTATTGTTGAAGAACTTGGTGCTCATGATGCTCGGTATGTCAGGCGCTTCGCCCTTCCGAGGTGTCACAAAAAAATCCGTGAACTTCTGTCTGGACCTGGGGTTCGCCAAAACCTTAACCACAAACAAGAAAGCCCACGGATAGCCCGTGAGCATTTCTGCTTTCTAGCGTGGTTAATTATGAAATTTGGCGATTTCAGGTCCACTTGAAAAGCAAAAACGCTTTTATATTTATATGTTATTCAATCAGTTGTCTTTTCTTCTTTTACTACAATTTTGCCTCGCTTTCACGGTATTGTTAGAGCGAGATGTTACGAAAGGCAAAGATATAGAAAATATGAATAAAAAAGAAAAAAGGTGAAAAAAACCTTTGAGCCGACTTCGCATGGAACATTTCAACAAACTGCCATAATTTTCGGTGCGTCTTACGAGGACGAGGCCGTCCTGTATTTCTTCGTCACAAGAAGCACAGAGAGTGTGATTTGCGGCGGTGTTTGTTCCCAGCGTTTTGAAAATAAATCGTATCTATTGCATGCTGAAAAACTCTTTGGTATTGATGGGTACTTGAGCTGGTTTGTGATAATTAAACAATAGACTTTTTGATGCTCTGTCTGGCTTTGTTCGTAATTATTTCCCTTAAGATAGAGTAGGGAGTCATCCCTCGTAAATGGGATGGAAATGCTCAAGACATTGGCTGAAACAACAGAGTTCATGCAAACACACACGATTGGAATATTAGAATCCGTAAAAAGTCAGAAATGAATTGTTTTGAGTACAAAAAAGCAATATTTTTTCAAAATCCGTGGCAAAACTACATAAATTTGATATTATTTTGTATTTTTGCCACACAAAAAAAAGGAAAAAATTGGAATGAAAAAGGTCAAAATGAACACAATCACAGGCAGGAACCTGAAGTCCTTGCGCGAGGCCAACGGCTATACGCAGGAGAAAGTTTCGGAATATTTGGGCGTTGGACGTTCCGCATACGCCAATTATGAGGCAGGCGAGCGCGAAACGCCGTTGGAGGTGCTGCAAAAAGCGGCAGACCTGTTCGGCTGCGAACTGGCGCTTCTTTTCGAGGAAGACGAGACGGCAGTCCGCAATATGCTGGTCTGCGCTTTCCGCGCCGATGACTTGAGTGCAGACGATATGCGAGAAGTGGCCGCTTTTAAGAGCGTTGTCATGAATTATCTTAAAATGGAAAGGCTGTTGGGAAAATGAAAAAGTTGAATCTGGAAACAGCGGAAATCCTTGCTGCAAAAATGCGTGGCGAATTGTTGCGCGTATCGAATAGTGAACCACTAAATATGAAGACCGTGCTTCGTCAACTGAATGTGATGACCCTATACAGGCCTTTGTCGGACAGCCTTTTCGGGCTTTCACTTCTGACACCAGACAAGAAACATCGCTTCATGCTGGTAAACAGTAATTCAAGACGGGGGAGGCAGCATTTCACGATTGCCCACGAATTGTTTCATCTGTATTATGACGAAAGTCCCAAGGCGCATTTTCTTTCTTCGAATACGGACGCATCGGAACGCTCGGCCAACCTGTTTGCCTCTGCCTTGCTGATGCCAAAGGAGGGTCTGCTTCAAAACATACCTTCAGAGGAGATTGTCAGTAAAAAAGTGAGTATAGACACGTTGCTTCGCATAGAACACATTTATGGCGTTTCGCATCAGACTTTGGTGCTGAGATTGAAAGAGTTGCACATTATCAGTTCGTCTTATGCTGATGAACTTTCTGTTGTTTCAATAACACAAGAGGCTGCTTTGCGCGGATATGATTCCAAACTCTATTCGACAGGGAACGAGGGCTTGGTCATCGGCGATTTTGGTTCCAAGGCCCGCAAATTGTTTGATGAGGAACGGATTTCGGAAGGCCATTACCTTGAACTGCTTAATCTTATCGGCTATGGAGAAGGTCAAAATTGTGCTGGATGCTGATGTCTTGCTCCATTTTGCCAAGGCTGGACGGCTGAGCTTGTTGCCGGACATATTGCCGGAATATGAGTATGTCGTCTTGAGTGCGGTTTATGATGAGATCGGATCCGTTCAAAACCAGTTGGATAATCAGATTTTGTTTCTGAAGAATATCTCAAAAGAAACATTCAACCCAACAGGTGAGATGCTTGTTGAATACGCGAGACTGCTTCAGACTTTTGGCAAAGGGGAAAGTGCTTGCATGGCTTATTGCCGTTATACACATAACGTCATCGGAAGCAGTAACTTGAAAGACATAAAGGAGTATTGTGAGAAGCGGCAAATTACCTTTCTGACGACATTGGATTTCCTGTATTATGCGATGAAGAGAGGAAAGATGTCGGTTGAAGACTGTGAGCAGTTTGTCAAGGATGTGGTGGCAAAAGGAAGCAAGCTGCCTACGGTGGATTTCGGGAAGTACTTACCTAATACCCTGATTTAAATTGGAAAGAGCGGAATAAAGGGCGGATAAAAATGCATATAGCCAGATGCATCTGGTATTCGAACTGATCGCTTCGATGAATGCAGAGGAGTTTGATAAAACGCCAATAAAAACCGAAAAACGAAATCGAAATGAAGAAAATCGGCGACAAATCATCGATTTTATCGCCGATAATGGGATTTCAGATTCAAAATCCATTTCGAAAGCCGTCGGGCTCAGGTCCTCAAGAACCCGCTATTACTTCAATACAGTTTGTGGACAGGATTGGATTTACAGGCCAACTGCCACATTAAAAATCAGCCAACTGTCACATCAAAATTTGTTTAATTAATTGATTTTCAGAAAAAAAGTCGTATCTGTTCTTATGAATTGACAATGACTTTTTGAAAGTTTTTTTCGGTAGGAGTAAAAGGGATGTCTTCACGGCAGCCTCCCTTGACAGCCTGCGAAGCACCGTGGGATTATCTCCCATCGAAGAATACCTGAAGGCCAGTAGCGAGTTTGTCGGGGTGGAGATTGTTTGGGGCAAGAGGAGAACTGTGGCTGACTTTGAGTAGCACTTAAATTCCGATATAGTGTTATGAGAAAAGCAAATAGGGAGATGGATTCGGTAAAATTTGTACTTTTGCAAAATCGTTTCAAGACAAAAATATGACTATAGGACAATTCTTCAATGCACTGCTGGCAGTCATCAATGCGATGAGTCCCTATCTGCTGTTGGGCTTCCTCATTGCTGGGATACTGCACGTGTTTGTGCCGAAACGGTTTTACGCCAAATATCTTTCTCGAAACAACAAGCTGTCGGTGCTGTGGGCCGCCATGCTGGGTGTGCCGCTGCCGCTCTGCTCGTGCGGCGTCATTCCCACCGCCGTGGGGCTGAAGAACGAGGGCGCTTCGAAAGGGGCTGTGGCTTCGTTCCTTATCGCCACACCGCAGACGGGCATCGACTCCATCTTAGCCACTTTCTCGTTGATGGGGCTCGGTTTCGCCATTACGCGACCCGTAGCCGCGCTGGTCACGGGTGTCTGTGGTGGTTTTTTGGTCAATCGCTTGGTGAAGGACAGTGATGGGGAATACATTGCCGAGACATCGTGCAAGGTGGGAAGCGGCAACCGCATCTGGCGCGTGTTCAAGTACGCCTATTTCGACATGGTTCAGGACATCGGCCTGCGACTGACCATCGGTCTCTTGGTGGCCGCCCTTATCAATGTGGCCGTTCCCGATGAGTTCTTCCTCTCCTTCGGTAAGCAGTCTTTGCTCCAGATGCTGGTCATCCTCGTGGTGGCGGTGCCGATGTACATCTGCTCCACCGGCAGCATCCCTGTGGCGGCAGCATTGATGATGAAAGGCCTCTCACCTGGAGCCGCCTTGGTGATGCTGATGGCAGGTCCTGCAGTCAACATCGCATCCATCCTCGTGGTGCGCAAGTCGATGGGCAGTCGCTTCACCTGGATTTACCTGCTCACCATTGTAGTTTTCTCCGTCCTCTTTGGACTGCTGGTCAACGCGCTTGGCATCAAGGCCATAGGGATGTCCGAAGGATGCGGTATGCATAGCACCTGCTGTTTTTCGGAGGCTGCCTCGCCCACAGTCTTTCAAGTCATCTGTTCGTCATTATTAGTATTGTTCATCATAATAGCATTAAGTATGAAATTCCTAAGCAAATTCAAGAAACAAGAAGCAGTCGCCGGAACGGTCGTTTATACCGTCGAGGGTATGCACTGCAACCATTGCAAAGCCGCATGTGAACAGTCGGTCGGCAAAGTGAAAGGCGTCGCCTCTTGCGAGGCCACTCCTGCGGCAAACACCCTTGTCGTCACTGGCACCGCCTCTGACGATGATGTGAGAAAAGCCGTCGAGCAGGCCGGTTTCGAGTTCAAGGGCGTGAAATAGACGTCAAACAATGATTTGAACACCGCCGCAAAAAACGTTATCCCGACGGCTCGCTCAAGTCAGAGGCCATTTACAAGGATGGTAAGCTTCAGGGCAAGGTGAAGACTTAATAAACAAAAGGTCGAGACGAAAACGAGAATGGACGAAAATGGAAGGAAAAAATGAGGAAAAATGAGGAAAAAATTTTCTCACATAATTCTCTGATTGTCTGAAAGATGTATTAAAGCAACGGTAGAAGGATATGAAAAAGTGACGATTTTGTATTGCCATTCCAATCTTTTTTCGTTTCTTTGTACCGTCAAATGATAAAATGACAAATTGAAAACGAAAATTAAACCTAATTAATTTATTATTCACTAAAATTTAGAAAAAATGAAGAAAATTTTTATGCTCGCATTGGTCGCATTAATGACCCTCGCTATGGGCCAAAAGGCTCAAGCAATTGAAAATCCGAACCCAAAAGGTACGTGGGTTGTTGGTCTGCGCGGTGGTTACTATCCTGGTTACGGTGCTAACGTTGTTGTTGACTACACCTTGGTTGATCACTGGTGGAAAGGCCACTTCACAGTTGGTGCTTACGCTGGTTACAACGCTCGTTCCTATCACTGGACTTACTACACCTCACGTTACTCCAACTTCGCAGTCATGCCTAGAGTTTCCTACGGTCTGAACATCACCAAGCAGTTTGAAGTTCATGCCGGTGTCATGGTGGGCTTAAACATGCAACTTGACAGATGGGTCTATGATAGCCCAAATATTGACAATGAGAGTCATACCTACTATCACTTCGCTCACGGTGAGTTTGTTGGTGCTCGCTACTTCTTCACTGAGAAGTTCGGTGCCGAAGTTGAATTTGTTTACTCTGGCTATCAGAGCTATTTCAACGCTGGTGTGACCTTCAAATTCTAATACGGTTACAGCATATAGCATAACGAATCACCCGAAAGCGGAAGTTTTCGGGTGATTTTTTTGTATTTTTGCCGCGTTTTACGAGGGTATGATAAGGGTCAGACGATGCGTACCCTGGCCGACAACATGGCTTTCCTGCTGAAATAGATCCATGCTGACGGCGAACCGCAATATCCTCATCGGGGGGAACATGTTTACACGCACTTTATCAGATAAAGAATACTAAGATGACCGAATCAGAAGCCATCCAAGCCCGCCACAGTGTGCGGAAATACCTCGACAAGCCCATCGAGGCGGAGAAAATCGAGACGATACAAAAGTGCATCGACCTTTGCAACCGTGAAACCGGTGTGCATTTCCAATTGGTGTCCAACGAGCCCAAGGCCTTCCGCAATGGAGTGGACTGGCCGAAATACGGCAAGTTTGAGGGGGTAAACAACTATATCGCCATCATTGCGCCCAAAGGCAACGACGGCAGTGTGATTGCCGGCTATTATGGAGAGAAGCTGGTGCTGCTCATTCAGACACTCGGCATGAACACCTGTTGGGTAGGAGGAACGTTCAAGAAGGTCAGAGAGGTTTATACCATTGGAACTGGAGAAGAGCTAAAATGTGTCATTTCAATCGGCTATGGCGCAACGCAAGGCGTCCAGCATCCGCAGAAGAAAACCTTCACTGACGTGGCCCAAGCCCAAGAGCCTGTGCCGGAATGGTTCAAGAATGGGGTAGAGGCGGCACTCCTTGCCCCGACAGCGGTCAATCAGCAGAAGTTCAGGTTTATTCTGCATGACGGCAATCGTGTGGAGGCCATAGCCAAATTCTCACTGATAGGCTATTCGCACCTTGACCTTGGCATCGCCAAATACCACTTTGAAGTCGGCGCGGGCAATAACTTTACTTGGAAATAAACATTTGCCATCGCAAGGTTTTCGTGCCTATGTAGCGGTTTTTTAAACTGTTCATCATAATGAACAAAATTCAAATTATTTTCATTTTGTTCATTGTAGTCAACAAAAATTTAAGGCGACGACACCATTTATGTTCAGGCCTCCTACCTCATCACTGAGGAGTCAACCTTCGAGCGTGAATTCGGAAACCTCCAGAAAATCAATGACAATTATCCAAAATATGTAATTTCGATGACTCCATTCCTGGATTCCAGCAAATATGAGGGTATCATTCACCTCCCGCTTGCGAAGTTCCTGAAGAAAAGGTTTTCGTAACCTTTGCGGCAGGGTTCCAGTGTGACGCGGATCAGGTGGTCGCACAAATGCAAAGACATTGCGGTAGCAATGGACGTTGACCTCTACTTTGCGCATCCATACGATTCGAGATGGACAATAAAAAATCAAACAACCGACCACGAAAATAGTTGGGATTTTTAACCCCATTAAGTGTTTTTTTACTACTTTTGCAAATTATGATGCTTAACCAAAGTTGCATTTGTGACTTGTATGTAGCATTCAATTTGTATTGTATGGGGCTTAAATAGAAATTGATCATGAACAACAATCCTGTAGACAAAGCGGTGGCATTTCAGATTAAAACATACAGTAGGGCTTTGGCATTTTTTCTTTCGATAGTCGCATTGTCTATCGGAGGTGGAATATATTTTCTATATCGCTCAAAAACTCTATTAATGTTTAGATGGGCAGATGCATTGAACGTTACTGGTCATATTGAGAATCTTCGACAATCAATGTCTATTTATAACCCTTCGGACTTTGTGAAATACAACCTTCCTGATGGTTTATGGTCGATATCGTACTTTCTTATTATTTTTTCCATTTGGGGCAAAGTTGGCGGAGAAAACATTGTCTGGTTTTGCCTGATGCCAATCATTGCATTGATTTTAGAGTTTATGCAGTTGACAGCAATAATACCAGGTCATTTTGACTGGTGGGATGTTGTATGTTACTCGCTTCCATTAATCATATTGATAACAATAACAATAGTCAAAATATGTACAAGAAAGAAATCTTATCATTCATTGCAATAATTGTATTTGCACTTTTGGCTGGTGCTTCTGATGACAGCACTGAATTATTTATCGTTATAAGTATTAATATTGTGATTGTGGTAGTTGCTATTGTTAAAACAGTTGAATACATCAAAAGTAAGAAAGCGGAACGAGCGAAGGCTGAAATAGAAGAGAAATTAGAAGAGACTTATCGTAAGCTCGACGAAATAAAAGAGGAAGAAAGAAATATAAAATACAATAAGTTGCTTAAAAAGTTGTCCTATACAAATAAGGTAATTGTGTACGATTTTGACCATTATGTCATGGTTGACGAGAAGAACTCGCAAATTATGCTAAATGAGCATATTTATAACTTTAATGATATAACAAGTTATACTGTGTTGGACGGTGATGTAATCGTGATACAAGAGCAAATCGGCGGAGAAATCATATCAACATCGTCAACTGATACAGGCAGTATGTTGGGACGTGCTATGGTAGGCGGAGCGTGGGCTGGTGATGTTGGCGCAGTCATTGGTGGCTTGACCGCAAACCGAACAACCATATCAAGAGTTGAACCATCCACAACGATATATTCCACATTTCACGACTATTTAATTTCTGTTACCGTCAACAGCATTTCTAACCCGATTGAAAGATTGAAACTTGAAGATGACGAACTTAAAACAAATGAGATATGTGCGCTATTGTCTGTGATTATCTCAAGAAACAAATAACCACAGAAAGAACAACTTGAATTTGAAATATACTTTTGCCGCGCTTTTTCATATTCAACACCTCTATTCTATGTTGTCATCCGATATTGGCATATATTGACCATTCTGCATTGCTTGTGCATTGGCATAAAGTTTTGGTAACTGCCAAAATTTGAACCCAGTGTAAAACCAATCATGTAATCGTTTTCTTCCATAATCAATTTCTTATATAACAAAAAAAGTAGGTGTATGATACACACACCTACTTTCTTACTTTCTTTATTTTAACAAATCTTACTTCACCTCCTCGAAGTCAACATCGGTGACTTCCTGGTCGTTGCCGCTCGTATTGTCAGAAGTGTAGTTTTGGCCGCCATTGAAATTCTGGCCGCCAGGATTGCCTTGAGTGTTCTTGTACATCTCTTCGCTGGCTACGTGCCAAGCATTGTTCAACTTTTCGGTTGCAGCATCGATTGCTGAGATGTTCTGTGATGAGTGGGCACTTTTCAGTTCTGCGAGAGCCGATTCAATTGCAGATTTCTTGTCGGCAGGAATCTTGTCACCGAATTCCTTCAGCTGCTTTTCTGTCTGGAATATCATGCTGTCGGCACCATTGATCTTGTCAATCTTCTCTCTCTCTTTCTTGTCGGACTCTGCGTTGGCTTCGGCTTCTGCCTTCATCCTCTTGATTTCAGCCTCGGTAATGCCCGATTTTGCAGTGATACGGATGTTCTGCTGTTTGCCTGTTGCCTTATCCTTGGCTGTGACGTTCAGGATACCGTTGGCATCAATGTCGAATGTGACTTCAATTTGCGGAACTCCACGAGGGGCAGGTGCTATGCCGTCAAGCATGAAGTGACCGATGCTCTTGTTTTGTGATGCCATAGGCCTTTCACCCTGAAGAATGTGAATTTCAACACCAGGTTGATTGTCGGATGCAGTTGAGAATATCTCTGACTTTTTGGTTGGTATGGTCGTATTTGCTTCAATCAGCTTAGTGAATACGCCGCCGAGAGTCTCGATACCCAATGACAATGGAGTGACATCAAGCAAAAGGACGTCCTTGACTTCACCGGTGAGGACACCGCCCTGAATTGCTGCTCCTACTGCTACGACTTCATCAGGGTTGACGCCCTTTGAAGGAGTCTTGCCGAAGAAATCCTGAACTATCTTCTGAACTGCAGGAATACGTGTTGAACCGCCGACGAGGATAACCTCATCAATGTCGCTTGCCTTGTAATTTGCATCCTGAAGGGCTTTTCTGCATGGCTCGATAGTCCTCTGGAAGATAGGATCTGCCAACTGTTCGAATTTGGCTCTTGTAAGAGTTCTTGTCAGGTGTTTCGGAACACCGTTGATAGCCATGATGTAAGGAAGGTTGATTTCGGTTGAAGTTGTGCTTGACAATTCGATTTTAGCTTTCTCTGCAGCCTCTTTCAGACGTTGCATTGCCATCGAATCCTGACGAAGGTCGGCATTGGCTTCATTTCTGAATTCATCAACCAGCCAGTCGATTATTACGTGGTCAATATCATCACCGCCAAGGTGAGTGTCGCCGTTTGTTGACTTGACTTCGAAAACGCCACCGCCGAGTTCGAGGATGGAGATATCGAATGTGCCGCCGCCAAGGTCGAAGACAGCTATCTTCATGTCTTTATCCTTCTTGTCGAGGCCGTATGCCAAGGATGCTGCTGTAGGTTCATTTACAATTCTCCTTACATTAAGACCTGCAATTTCGCCTGCTTCCTTGGTTGCCTGACGCTGTGAGTCACTAAAGTATGCAGGAACTGTGATGACAGCTTCTGTCACTTCCTGACCCAAATAGTCTTCAGCAGTCTTTTTCATCTTTTGAAGGACGATGGCTGATATTTCCTGTGGAGTGTATTTTCTGTCGTCAATGACGACTCTTGGAGTGTCATTGTCACCTTTTACTACTGTATAAGGAACACGAGATATTTCACCTGAAAGCTTGCTGTAAGGCTCGCCCATGAAACGTTTGATGGAGTAAACAGTCTTTTTAGGATTGATTACAGCCTGACGCTTGGCAGGATCACCTACTTTTCTTTCACCGGAATCGGTGAATGCTACTATTGAAGGAGTGGTTCTACTGCCTTCTGAATTCGGAATGACAACAGGCTCGTTGCCTTCCATGACTGCCACACAAGAATTTGTTGTGCCTAAGTCTATACCAATGATTTTTCCCATTTTATAAAGTTTTTAATTATTATTTCTTGTTAATGCCCACACTACTCGCAGGCAAAAACACAGAAACACAATTATCATGCCACAGGGAAAAATCAGTGTGAAAGTGACAAATTGTCAGTGGCTATTCGTTTTTGAATTTCAGATAGTCGTAATCAGGGTTTTCGAAAAGTTCCGTCTTTGCCTCTTCTGAGATTTGACATGGAAATACGAGGTTAGCCCTTGAGCATACAAGTCCACGACCATTTTTCACATTGCTATAGACATTGAGATTCTGTGACATTCCGGTACCCCTTGAAGTGACCATATAGTTTTGGAAGGCCTCATCTGCCATGGCAAATGTGAGCATATATAGTCTGACTTTTCTGTAAGCGACGGATGCTTCCATGGCTGGATCTGAATATGGGGTGTTGGCTTCGACAAATGCAAAGAAACCGGAAGCGTAATCGTCGTATGAAAACGTAGTGTTGTTGCCGTTGGAGGCCAGCGTTTTTGTAGCAACTATGCCCCGAGGAATGGTTCTGGATATCGTATCTCCATTAGTCAATACCTCTATAATGTTGAAATCCGCATATACTTCATATCTGGAACCGTTGGTTACGGCAGTCCAACTGACATTGCTTGGAAATCTGAGGTTTTTGTAAATGGTTGCAGCTCTCGTTTCGGTACCGTGATCCCTCGATACTGTGACGTATGTGTCAGGCTTAACGACCGGAGTGGTTGCCGTTATGGTATCACCGCTCTTGTTGATAACTATGACTTTTAATTTTGTGGTTTCATAATCATCAATGAATGTGGAATCGGTTATCGGAATCATGTCGATTATCTTCCCCAAAGTGTTGGCTCTGAAGTACAGTTGCCTTTCGTTGTAGAAAGTTCCGGGTTCCTTGTTGTAGGAGTAATATGGCTCAAAATCAATGGTTCTGACAAGAACGTCTTGATTGTTGACTTTATGCCATTTTTCCATCTTTACTGATACCTCACTCGGGTCGTATTCCGAAGAGTCAACAATTTTTGCCATGTCGTATGCATTGCCTTCACCGAGAAATGCCTTGTAAACGCGCAAATCAGTGAATGTGTCGGCTGCATCTATCATACCATATATAACTGTGGTTTCACGCCATTCGTCACATAGATGTATCTCATTGTCACATGATGTCATGGACAATAAAACAGCTAATATTGTTATTGTTAGCAGCGTGAATTTGCTTGTGGTTTTCATATTCGATTGGAAAATTATTCATCTGCAAATATAGTGGTTTTTCTTAAAAAGCGTATAATTTTGCAGAATCAAATTGTTTTGAATGGATTTGGAAGGAAGAATATTGTATGAGGACAGTCAGTTGATAGCTGTCAACAAATTGCCTTCGGAGATAGTGCAAGGTGACAAAACTGAAGATGTGCCTTTGTCGGAAGATATTAAATTGTATCTCAAAAAGAAATACAACAAACCTGGCAACGTCTATCTGGCTGTGATTCACCGTGTTGACCGTCCTGTTAGCGGAGTTGTGTTTTTTGCCAAGACAAGCAAGGTTGCTGCAAGAATGTCAGAAATGATTAGAAACGGTGAGTTTCACAAGACTTATCATGCCGTGACATACTCCAAACCGGAGCCTGTTGAGGGTAAACTTGTCAATTATCTTTTCAGAGATGAAAAACGCAACAAATCATACATTGTTCCTGAAGATAAAATTGGTGGTCGGAAAGACATTCAGCGTGCGGAGTTGAATTATCGGTGCCTTGCGAGCAGCGAAAGGTATCATCTTGTTGAAGTTGAATTGATTACAGGTCGTCATCATCAGATTAGGGTACAGCTTTCCTCTATGGGTTGTGTCATTAAAGGGGATTTGAAGTACGGTGCTCCGCGCTCAAATCCTGACGGCTCGATTTCACTCCATGCCAGAAGAGTGGAATTTGTCCATCCTGTCACCAAACAACCTGTTTGCGTTGTCGCACCGTATCCGTCTGCCGATAAAATCTGGTCCTTCTTTAATAATGTAAATGACTGATAATAATGTATATATCACAGCTAAACAACGGCCTGCGAGTGTTGCACATACAACATAACAGTCCTGTTTCACATTTCGGTATTTTGATTAACACGGGTACCAGAGATGAACTTCAGAATGAAAACGGATGCGCACATCTTGTTGAACATTCCTTGTTCAAAGGCACTTCAAATCGTTCCGCAAAGTCATTGGCACTCGGGCTTGACAATATCGGTGCCGATATCAATGCCTATACTACCAAGGAAGATACGTGCGTTCATGTGTCATTTCTGTCAGAATATTATCCTCGAATCATGGACATTTTTGCAGACATGCTTTTTTATTCGACTTTTCCCGAGAAAGAAATCTGCAAAGAAATCAATGTGATAAAGGAAGAAATAATGTCGTGTTTCGATAGTCCGTCGGAAGTGATATACGACGATTTCGAAAATTTCCTTTTCACAGGACATAGCCTCGGCAGAAATATTCTTGGCACTGCCCAGACCCTCGACGTTTTTACCAATAATCTTGATATTGTGAGGAATTTCTTCTCCAATAACTATCTCAACAATGAAATAGTATTATGGTCTGATGGCAATCTTTCCGAAAAAAAGTTTATGTCGTTGTGTGACAAGTATTTCGGAAATTCTCCTTTAAAGACACATTCTCGTGAAAGACAGCATGTTACGCCGTATGTGGGATTCAATAAAGTTGTTGACAGGGATGATGTCCAGTGTAATGTCGTGATGGGTGGCAGAGCTTTTTCGTCATACGAAAAGGGTAGGGATGCTTTTACTTTGCTGAATCATATTCTCGGCAGTGATGCAATTTCTTCGAGGCTGAACGATAAAGTGAGGGAAAAACGCGGACTTGTTTATCAGATTGAATCCTCATATACCCCTTACTGCGATACCGGAATATTTTCAATTTTCTATGAGTGTGAATATGATGCTCAAGAAAAAGTCAATTCAATCATTAGGAGGGAATTGAACAAGTTAAAGGCCAACAGGATGGGCTCATTGCAGTTGGGCATTGCAAAAAAGCGGTTGAAGGGATATATTGCCGTTGCTGCCGATTCCAGGTTGAATGATGCGATTTCATCGGCAAAATCGCTGTCGGTTTTCAATAAGGTTGATGATTTGAAAACTGTGTTTCGCAGGATTGATACGATAACTGAGGATGATATGCTCGAGGTAGCGAATATCGTCTTCGATGAAAACAATCTCTCACAATTGATTTACAGACCGCAAGTATCTTAGAGGGCGGATAATGATTCGCAATTATTTTTTCCGTATCATCATTATGCCGTCACGGAAGGGTAGAAGTATATTCTCAACGCGGATGTCATTGGTGATGTAATTGTTGAATTTGTCGATTCGTAGCGTGTCGGCATCGTGGTTTGCCGATGTGTCAAGAACTTTATTGCTCCACAACATGTTGTCAATCAAGATGAACCCTCCTGTTCGGGTTTTCTCCAATATCATTTCATAATATTCCACAAGGTTTTTCTTGTCGGCATCGATGAATGACAAGTCGAAGGTTATATCAAGAGTCGGTATGATTTTCATAGCGTCTCCGAGTATTGGAATTATTTTGTCTTTCAGTCCGCTGCGGCTGAAATATTCATCTGAGATATATTTGAATTCCGGATTAACCTCAATGGTATAAATCTTTCCGTTTTCAGACAGCCCTTCAGCGAAGCAGATTGTGGAGTATCCGGTGAATGTGCCGACTTCGAGAATGTTCGTAGGATTTATCATTTCGGTTATCATCTTCAAGAATCTGCCTTGAAGGTGTCCGGAAAGCATTCTTGGATAAATTGTACGCAGATTGGTTGTCCTGTCGAGTTCTTTCAGAAGTCCGGGTTCGGCATCGGTGTGCCTGACAGCATATTCGCTGACTTTATCATCGCAGCAGGAAGATGTGATGTTCATGTTTTATGCAGTGGCTTCAAGAATTTCGAATACTTTGGTTCCGAGATTTATCATCATGCTGTGATAATCTGATACAAATTTTCCGTTGGTTCGGTTAGCTATTGGAATACATATTGTCAGAGCGTTGTGTCCCAATGCTTTACCCAATCCGTATGTGGCAGACGACTCCATTTCGTAGTTGGCTATTTTATAGCCGTTATAAGCAAATGTTTCGACTTTGTCGTTAATGTCAGGATATTTCAAAGGCAGGTGTATGTTTCTTCCCTGTGGTCCGTAGAATCCTGGTGCTGAAAGTGTTATGCCTTTTATGAAGCCCTGCCCTTCAAATAGTTTTTCGAGTTTTTCGCTTGCCTTTGTGCAGTAAAGACTTGGAAGTTTTACATCCCAGTTTAGGTGTTTGGCAAGTTGGTCGGTAAGTTCTCTTTCAAAAATTTCCGGGTTGCAGTCATAAAAATACAACAGCCCGTCAAGTCCAACTGCATAGTGTGTCATCACAGGATGTCCTGGCTCTATATCTTTCTGTAAAGCGCCACAGCTCCCTAATCTTATGATATTCAGAGTTCTACGGTTGCATTTGTCTTTCAGGGTTTTCGTTTTCAAGTCAAAGCTTGCAAGCACATCCAACTCTGTCATTACGATATCGATGTTGTCGGTACCCATGCCGGTTGACATGATGGTTATCCTTTTTTTGCCGATGTATCCTGTGTGAGTTACAATTTCTCTGTTTGAGCGTTTTAATTCTATGCTGTCGAGTAATGAAGAAAGCATTGGGACTCTGTTAGGGTCACCCACAACAATAACATCGTCTGCTAAATGCTCAGGCAACAGGTTGAGATGGTAAACGCATCCTTCATCGTTTGTAACCAATTCTGAATTGGCTAATCCTAAAACGTTCAGATTGTTTGTGCTGTCAATATTTTCCATAAGTCAATGTTTTTAATGTTTTTTCAGTCGGGTTTCATCAAAAGTCAGTGGTAATAGATATCTTGCTGATTCTATGCTGATTATGTGATTTTTGTTGTATAATATAACTTTAATCGGGTGTTGTTGTTTAGTCTCAAATTCAACGAGTACCTGCCGGCATGAACCGCATGGACTTGCCGGTTCTTCGAGTTCAAAGTTGTCAGCTTTTGCAGTTATGGCCAATTTTAATATTTTAGTGTCGGGATATTGGGCAGCGGATGAAAACAATGCTGTGCGTTCAGCACAGATGCATACCGGTGAGACGGTGTTTTCAATGTTATTGCCTTGAACTGTTTCACCGTTTTCAAGCAGGGCGGCGGCTCCGACATGAAACTGCGAATACGGTGCATACGAGTTGTCAACTGCAAGAATTGCTTTCTTTACAAGTTCCTGCTCGTCTTTTGAAAGTTCATCTATCGAATTGTAGATGTTATATTTGAATTCTATTGTTTCTGTTCGCATGGCTGTTCATCAATTAGCAAAAAAATGAAATAAAAAGTGCTTATCATTGTAACTCCGGTCTGTCTTCCGAGTATGTCCTCAAAAAAGAATACGACAAGAGTGGCTGTCAGTAATGATTTCCAGAGGAAACTCTTGTTCTTTTTCTTTATGAATCCAGGTAAAATAAAGCATAAAACAATGATTGTCAGACCGATAATCCCGGATTGTATGGCAAAAAATATGTATTGGTTGTGGGGTAGAATTCCATGTGTGATAACGTCATGTGAGTTTGCCTCGGTAACTTCGAGACAAGGGAATAATTCAAAACTTCTGTTTCGTTGTATTTCAACAACTTCACCTGTACCATGACCAAAAAGCGGTTTTTCTTTTATAAGTGAAAGTCCGCTCGACCATGCCCCGATTCGTGACAATATGGAACCTGTCGGACATCCGGTTTTTTTATATGTTTCGTAACAGAAAAAAGCCTCGGAGAATCTGGGGTAAAAGCCTAACTTGGTGTAGTTGGCATTTGCGATTCCGTGTTTTATGTCTTTGATTTGATTATCGGTGAGTTTATGCACTCCTGCACTGTCTTTTGTGTAATTAATGGAATTCAGATACCTTATGAGTTCATCTTTGTATTCAGGCCATTGACAGCCACTGACTGCAGGCCATTCCTGTGCAAGTTCTTTCTCGCAAAGATAACACAGATTGTAATTTCCTTCCTCAAGAATACTGTTTTCAATATCATGCTTGTAACGATTGCCGTTGACGGTAAATTCAGGAAGATTTGTGTAATCTGCTCTCAAACTGTAATATCTGTTATGTGCATAAATGAAATAAGCCGGCACTCCGCACAATAGCAGCAATATCGTGATTATTGCTATCGTTCTGGCTTTCCTGTTGATGTTTATCAGTGTTTTGTCGGTAAATATGACAATTATTGAGGTGATTATCAGAGTGGTGATTCCGGTCAGGGATTTCTTGATAAGAATTGTTGCAAGAAATATGGCAATGACCACCAATATGGCAGTTTTTACCCAAACCGGAAGTCTCTTTTTGTATTTGAAAAGTTCATATATGAGAAGGATGATGCCGAAACTCAGGAAAAATCCAAAAACAGTTGTGTTGACGTGGGAATATACTTGTCTATAGTCGTATGGATTATGACTGTATGTGATAAAAGCTACAATTGAGGCATAAAGGAGTGATGCGCAGAATGTTGTGATTATTATATTGACAGTCCTTTCCTTGATTTTCGGAAATCCTGAAAAGACCAAAGGCATGATTAGCAGTGGCAGTTTGCACACCAATTCGTCAGTCCCTGTCTTTGTGTTTGATGAATAAAAAAGTCCGACAATGCAGACAACGAATATCATTGAGAAAATGACAGATGACTTGTTGGTGAAGAATCTACTGAACTGAAGAGGAATACCCTTGATGGATTTTGTCTCAATTATTCCGAAAGCAAGCCACAGGACTACGAGCAATACATCTGCAATGGTTATCAGTGTTTTGGATACGACAGTACCAGCCGTAATTAATACGAGTATGATTTCCAGAACAAAATAAGCATTTTTGTATGTGTCGTTATCTTGAATGTTATTCATCTGTTGGCTTTACTGAAAGGATTTCGTTGTACCTGTCAGGGTCGTTGAGTATTTTTATGGCTTCTTCGTATGTCGGGTCATCCGTAAGTCCGTATATTATTTTGCCCTTTTCATAACAATATCTTGTGACTATTTCGATACCAAGCAGATAAGAAATGTCCTCCCTATGATTTTCCAAGTCATTGTTTTTGGCTTCGTTGAGGCTGTTTCTCATGCTTTCTATATTGCCTTCAATTGACGCATAGTATTCGCTTTCTTTGATTGATTCGGCGAATTCGTCAAGTTGTTTTTCGGCGTAGGTTTCGTAATTGTAGTCTTTATCTTTCAGATAGTCAGTAAATTCATTCCATATTTCATCTGTTATCCTGAAGTTTTCAGGATTGATGGAATCGTTCTTGTGTTCAATGTAGTATTTTGTGGCGAAGTTGAAAATGTGGTGATTGATGTAGAGGTTTGTGGTTATTTCACCTGAATCTTTTGGTTCGACTTCCACGTCAGGCTGTATTCCTGCACCGTCCCATACCACGCGGCCTTTTTTTGTATAAAATTTAGTCATCAGGGAATCAGGGACTTTCTCCCATTTTCCGTCTTCATTTTTGTGAGAGTAGTCAATGGCCTGAATGCAGCGTCCGCTTGGAATATAGTATTTCGCGACGGTTACTTTCATCTGCGAATTGTAGGCGATTGGAACGATATTCTGAACCAGTCCTTTGCCGAAGGTCCTTTGTCCGACTATTACACCTCTGTCCAGGTCCTGCATGGAGCCTGAAAGAATCTCACTTGCGGATGCACTTGCGCCGTCAACCAGAACGACTATTGGGATATCAGGAGCAATTGGTTTGGATGTGGTTTTGTGCATCTGATTCTTGGAAGCTATTCTTCCTTTTGTGCTGACTATTTCTTCACCTTGGGGTACAAACATTCCCATGATGTTGACGGCTTCATTAAGCAGACCGCCACCGTTGCTTCTTATGTCGATGATAAGTCCTTTCAGTTCTTTCTCTTTATTGAGGTCAAGGAATGCGTTCTTGAATTCGGCTCCTGAGTTGGCGGTAAAGCTTGAAAAATAAATGTATCCTATTGAGTCGTCGGTTACTTTGTAGAAGGATACTGACGGGATGCTCACCACCTCGCGGGTTATTTTCTTGACAATAGGTTTTTTCTCGCCGTATCTTTCCACGGTTATTTCGAATGAGGAGCCAGGTTCGCCTTTCATCAGTTCGCTGATGTCGGAGGAAGATTTTCCCTTCATGTCTTTTGAGTCAATCTTTAGTATCTTGTCACCTGCGATAAGACCTGCTTTGTCGGCTGGAAAACCCTGATAAGGTTCACTTATCACGACATAATCGCCCTGCTGCTGTATTAATGCTCCTATTCCACCGTATTGTCCGGTGGTCATATATCTGAAGTCTTCAATTTCAGATTCCGATTTATAGACTGTATAGGGGTCAAGGGTTTTGAGCATTGCATCGATTCCGGTACGCATCAGTTCGCCCGAGTTGATGTCGTCAACATAGTTTTGGAATAATGATTTATAAACTGATGTGTAAATTTCCATGTTTTTGGAAATCTCGAAATTGCTGCTTTGGGCTGATAATGTGAAGATTATGCCTAAAAGGATGATTGTTGATATTAATTTTTTCATATTCTGATAACGTGAAAACAGTAAAAAAATTATTATGGCACCGGATCATAACCGCTGCCGCCCCAAGGGTTGCATGACAGGATTCGTTTGAAGGTCAGCCACCCGCCCTTAAAAGGACCGTATTTCGTAATGGCTTCTATTCCATATTGTGAGCATGTCGGAGTATATCTGCATGAGTTTGGCAGATATGGTGAAATGGCCTTTTGATAGAAGACTATAAGACAGATTAGAATTTTGCCTAATATTTTTTTCACTTCTTCTGATTTTTAAAATGTGTTGCCAATGTGGTCAGATAATTCTCAACATGTTTGAAACAGAAGGAATATTCAGGTAAACCATTGCCTACATATATCATGCCAAGCATAAGATGTTTGTCATCCGGAATCAAATTGTCAAGTATATGTTTGTTGTTTCTGAAAGCTTCTCTGAAAAGTCGTTTTATCCTGTTTCTGTCAACTGCGTGCTTGAATTGTTTTTTTCTTGCGACCACGATGATGGAAACATCTTTTTGGTCTGATGACAACGTTTTGTCGGTTAATAGGTTGTAGAAAATAATACCGTATGAGTATTTTCTTGTTCCGTTCTTAAACAGTTTGTCTATTAAGGTTTTGCTATGAAGTCTTTCGGCTTTGGTAAGATTATGTTTGACTGGCATCAAAAGAAGCTATTTGTTATTTTTGATAAATTGTTCGATAGCCATAGTCATCGATGGTGTTTTTTCAGTAGGAGCGATGACATCGGTTTTCAGACCTGCTTCTTCCATTGCCTTGATTGTGTGTTGGCCGAATCCGCCGAAGATGATGTTTCCCTGTTGGAAATCAGGGAAGTTGTCAAACAATGATTTTACACCGGAAGGGGTGAAGAGGACAATCATGTCGAACTGTGTCAGGTCGAGATCTTTTATGTCGCTTGACACTGTTTTGTAGATGGTGGCTCTCTTATAGTTTATTCCATTTGCATTGAGCATATCCGTAATGTTCTGACCTTGGACATCGGAGCATGGGAACAGGAATTTGTCGTCTTTGTTTTTCAGAATTATGTCAAGTATTTCGCTTAGTTCCTGTTTGCCGTGGAAGATTTTCCTTTTTCTGTACTGAACATATTTCTGGAGATATAAGGCGGTGGATTCGGAGTTGCAGAAATATTTCATTGTATCGGGAATGGTATATTTCATCTCCTTAACAATTCTGAACAAATGGTCAATGGCATTACGGCTTGTGAAAATAATTGCGCCGTATTCCTGCATGTATATTTTGTCTAATCTGAACTGATTGGCCGTCATCCCTTCTATTTTGATGAATTGCTTAAAAGTTGGGTTGACATTGAAATTTGAAATCAGGCTTTGGTATGGGGATTTTTCAATATCAGCGGGTTTAGGCTGAGAAAATAATATATTTTTTATTTTCATCTTACATCCGTTTAATTGTTTGATAATCAGCAACCTACAATTGATTCGTGGTGATTAATCCTATAATAATTGCGGGTAGAATTTTTAGGATGCAAAGATATACAAAAAAATAGATATTCTGCAATTTTTTGTAGCTCATTCCACTCAAGAACAGAATGACAAATTCAAGTGCATATAGTAGGATTATTAGTCCTAAAGCAATGTATATTAGTAATTTAATGTTGGTGTATGTTGTGAGGAACAATATTGGCAGAAGGATGGTCCCAACTGCAAAATTATAGGTGATAATTGTGGATAAAAATTTTGAATTTGCAATGCGGCAGTCGGCAAGCATAAGCATTATTGAAACGAAGAGCATTTTTGCCGCCGGAAGTCCAATAACCACCGCGGCAATAATGGCATACATCCCTAAACCTTCGTGGTTGTCTATGTGTACATCCCTGATGCTGAACAACTCATAATAAAAAAGTGCCGTGATAATTGTATAGAACAGCATCATCATATAACCGCTCCAGTCTTCAAGAAGTAGTCCGTCGTGTTCAAGTTTGTTCATTCCAGATTCGCTGACCAAAGCTTCGGGAACATATCTGAGCCTGTTTCTTCTGAATGTCAACAAAACTGCAAATAGAATGAGTGACAAAATCAGCACAACATTAACCCAACTTTCATTGAACATTGAGGTGAACGGTCTTGAGAAATAATATGTATCTATCTGTAACAAAGTGAATTGTGTTATTTGTCTTTATCTTTGGTTTTATGATTGCAAAGTAACAATAATTATTTAAAAAAAATGTTTAACTTCGCGGCAAAATTATTCAAATTATGAACTTGTTAGAACAAATAAGAAAGAAAGCTGTAAGTCTCAATAAACGTGTGGTTCTTCCCGAAGGTACAGAGGAGAGGACCATACAGGCAGCAGACCAGATAATTGAACATGGTATAGCCCAGGTAACTCTTATCGGTGATCGCGATGATATCATGAAACTGGCGGGGAAATTTGCTTTGAAAAATATTGAAAGAGCAAACATAGTTGACCCCAAGCAACATGACAAGAAGGATATTTATACCGAACTTCTGTATGAACTTCGCAAGAAGAAAGGCATGACTATCGAAGAGGCCAAGAAACTGGTTGAAAATCCTCTGTATCTTGGCACATTGATGATTAAGAACGGTGATGCCGATGCTGAAGTCGCCGGTGCAATGAATGCAACGGGTGATGTGCTCCGTCCGGCATTGCAGATTGTCAAGACGGCTCCAGGCATGTCGGTGGTATCAGGTGCTTTCATCATGATGTTGAAGGATAATCCGTATGTTCCAGGTAATCTGCTCGTTTTTGCCGATTGTGCCGTATGTCCTAATCCGACGGCAGAGGAGCTTGCACAGATTGCCGTTTGTACTGCACGTACCGCAAAGGTTGTGGCGCAGATTGACCCTATAGTTGCAATGCTCAGCTTCTCCACAAAGGGCAGTGCAAAGCATGAAATGGTTGACAAGGTCGTGGAAGCCACAAAAATCGCAAAATCAATGGATCCATCATTGGTCATAGACGGTGAGATGCAAGCTGATGCTGCTATCGTGCAGAAAGTCGGTTCAAGCAAGGCACCAGGCAGCATAGTCGCAGGTCATGCCAACGTTTTGGTATTCCCGTCACTTGAAGCTGGCAATATCGGCTATAAACTTGTTCAGCGTCTTGCTGGTGCTGAAGCCATAGGCCCTATCTTGCAGGGAATGGCTGCACCTATCAACGACTTGTCACGCGGATGCTCCGTAAGTGATATCGTTAATGTTGTTTCAATTGCTGCAAATCAGGCAGCCGGACTCAAATTGTAATAATATGAAAATATTAGTAATCAACTGTGGAAGCTCCTCGATAAAGTATCAGGTCTTCGACATGCCAAGCGAAAATGTGCTGGCAAAAGGCGTTGTTGAAAAAATCGGTCTTCCTGATTCTTTCATCAAACATGAAAAAATGGGATTCGACAAAAAGGTTGTCAATAAAGATATTCCTAATCACAAGGTTGGTATCAACACTGTACTCGAATGCCTTCTTGACCCTGAAATGGGCTGTCTGCATTCCATCAACGAGATAGGTGCAGTTGGGCATAGGGTAGTGCATGCAGGTGAAAAATACAGCGGTAGCGTAAGAATAACCGATGCAGTAATAGATGCTCTGACCGAATGCATTCATCTTGCTCCGTTGCACAATCCGCCTAACATCGAAGGCATCCGTGCAATGCAGGCTCTTCTTCCTAACGTTCCACAGGTTGCAGTTTTTGATACGGCATTTCATCAGACAATGCCTGAATATTCATACATGTATGCTCTTCCTTACGAACTTTACAAGAAATATGCTATTCGCAGATATGGTTTCCACGGAACAAGTCACAGATATGTCTCCGCTCTTGGTGCAAAACTCGCAGGACTTGATTACAACAACTCAAAAATAATTACCTGTCACTTAGGTAACGGCAGCTCTCTTGCAGCAGTCAAGAACGGTAAGTCGATGGATACTTCAATGGGCCTGACACCTATCGAAGGCATTATGATGGGTACTCGTTGTGGTGACCTTGACATAGGTGCAGCTCTGACAATTGCCAACCTTGAGCATCTTGACATTGACGGACTTAGCAATCTCGTGAACAAGAAAAGCGGTCTGAGAGGCATATCCTGCATTTCATCTGATATGCGTGATATTGAGACTGCTGCAAATGAAGGCAACAAGAATTGCATTCTTGCGCTTGAGATGTTTGCATACAGAGTTAAGAAATATATCGGTGCTTACACAGCAGCAATGGGTGGTGTTGACCTTATCGTCTTCACTGGCGGTATTGGTGAAAACGATGCTTCGACAAGAGGCAGAATCATGGAGAACATGGAGTATCTTGGTATCGACTTCGATTTTGAGCTGAACCGTACGTCACGCGGCACAAAGATGCTGTCGAAACCTGGTTCAAAGGTTAAGGTCATGGTCGTAGAAACCAATGAGGAACTCGTAATAGCACAGGATACATACCATCTGCTGTAGTATCATGGTAAAACCCTCAAAAAAAAAACGCCGCTCATTTGAGTGGCGTTTTTTATTAGTATTATTAAATTATAACATTACTCTTCTTCGAGAACTGATTCTGGGACATCCATGTTGTGGAAGACGTCAACAACGTCATCGTCATCCTCAAGCATGTCAACCATCTTGAGAACTGAGCGGGCAACATCTTCGCTTACTTTGACAGTATCGTTAGGGATACGGGCTATTTCAGCGCTGGTAGGTTCGATTTTAAGCTCTGAAAGCTTGTTGATCATGTTACCATAATCTTCAAAAGATGTTGTAATTGTGAGAGTTCCTTCTTCCTCATCTTTATCGATATCTTCAGCTCCGGCTTCGATAGCTTCGAGTTCGAACTCATCAGGGTCTTGTACATCAGCTGCATTGATGGTAAATATAGCCTTGCGGTCGAAAAGGAATGAAAGTGAGCCGTTTTTGCCTATGCTGCCATTGTGTTTTGTGAAGATGGAGCGGACATTGGCGATAGTTCTCTGAGGGTTGTCGGTTGTACAGTCAACAAAGATAGCAATTCCGTGAGGACCATAACCTTCGTACGAAACTTCGGAGAAGTTTGCACTGTCTTTGTCCTTACCTTTGCTTATGGCTCTGGTAATGTTGTCTTTAGGCATACTGATGCTCTTTGCATTAGTGATAGCCATTCTTAATCTTGGGTTGGAATCTGGATCTGCACCGCCCTCTTTAACAGCTACGGTAATCTCCTTGATAATCTTTGAAAAGGCTTTGGAACGTTTTGCATCGTTTGCGCCTTTTTTTCTCTTAATGGTTGACCATTTATTATGTCCTGACATATAACTTAAATTTAAATTGTTATTAAAATCGGTTAATACTTTTATGCTTGACCGGTTGGACCTCCGAACGGAACCGTAAACTGGTTGCTGTTTGTGTCAGAGACTTTGCCGTGTGTTTGCTCATATTTCTGCATGTTATCTTCCAAAGCCCTCATAAGTCTTTTGGCATGTTGTGGGGTCAAGACAATTCTTGATTTGACTTTTGCCTTAGGCATGTTAGGCATTATCTTCAGAAAATCAATGATAAATTCTGTATTGGAATGAGAGATTATTGCCAGATTGGAATAGATACCTTCTGCAACATCGTCACTCATTTCAATGTTAATTTGTTGTTTATTTTTTTCTTCCATAATTATTGCTGGTTAAGTTCTTCGATAGTTGTGGTTGATTCTGGCAATTCATCCGCATTGTATCCAGTTTCTTCCTGTACGAAGTCTTCAGAAGTGATGTTGATGACGTTGTCATCGATTATTCTTTCTTTTTCGTTTTCATCAAGTTCATCCTTCAGAGTTTCAAGGGTTTCCTTAGGTGCAACCCGGATATTGTTGTATGAGCGCAGTCCGGTGCCGGCAGGAATCTTATGACCGACGATGACGTTTTCCTTCATGCCGAGCAGATAGTCAGTTTTTGCTCTGATTGATGCTTCGGTGAGAACCTTGGTGGTCTCCTGGAAGGATGCTGCGGAAATCCAGCTTGATGTCTGAAGTGATGCTCTTGTGATACCTTGAAGCATTTGCTTTGCCGTTGCCGGTTTTGCCGCTCTCGATGTCATCAGTTTCAAGTCTTTACGTCTCAGATTTGAATTTTCTTCCCTGAAGTCTCTTGCGCTGACGATTTCGCCTGCTTTGAATTTCTGGGAATCTCCGGCATCAAGTATCACGTGACGTCCGAACAGCCAGTCGTTCTCTTCGTTGAATTCAGTACGATTGACGATATCTTCCTCAAGGAACTTTGAATCGCCGGATTCATCAATCTCAACTTTACGCATCATCTGTCTAACTATGACTTCAAAGTGCTTGTCGCTGATTTTTACATCCTGCATACGATAAACTTCCTGGATTTCATTTACGATATATTCCTGAACTTTCATAGGGCCCTTGATGGCAAGGATGTCTGCAGGGGTCATCAGACCTTCTGACAGAGGAGTACCAGCCTTTACGTAGTCCATTTCCTGTGCAAGAATCTGTTTGGATGTTGGAATCAGATATTTTCTTACATCACCTGTCTTTGAAGTGATGACGACTTCGCGGTTGCCACGTTTAGGCTTCTTGCTGAAGGAGACGATACCGTCGATTTCGGATACGATTGCAGGATCCGACGGGTTACGTGCCTCAAAGAGTTCGGTAACACGTGGAAGACCGCCTGTAATATCACTTGCCTTGCCTTTCTGTTCTTTTGGTATCTTGGCAAGGATGTCACCGGCTTTAACGATTGAATCTTCTTCAACTTCAATGTGAGCACCGATAGGCATATCAAAACGTTTGATGATTTCACCTTCAGGGCTGACAATATTGATTGCAGGAGTTTTCAGCTTCTGTTTGCTTTCTATGATAATCTTCTGGGTGTAGCCTGTTACTTCATCCATTTCGGATTTCATTGTGATACCTTCCAGAATGGATTCATAAACGACCCTACCTACGACATCTGTGTATATGTCGGTGTTGAATGCATCCCAATCGCAGATTAAATCACCCTTTTTGACTTTATCGCCTGATTTGAAGAACAGTCTTGAACCGTATGGGATCAAAGTGTTGGTAAGCACAATGCCTGTGGTTTCATTGATAATCTTCATTTCACCTGCACGTCCAATAACGCGGTGGAAATGTTCGCCATTCTTATTGACGTAAGGTATGTAACGGAGTTCCTCGAATTCGATGATACCGTCATAGTTGGCTTCGAGTTTTGCATCGATACCGACGTTACGTGCAGAACCACCGGTGTGGAATGTACGCAGTGTCAACTGTGTACCAGGCTCACCGATTGATTGTGCGGCAATTACGCCGACAGCTTCACCCATCTGAACCATCTTCGAGGTTGCGAGGTTACGTCCATAACATTTTGCACATACACCTCTCTTGGATTCACATGTGAGAACTGATCTGATTTCAAGTTCCTCAATACCTGATTCTTCAATCAGTTTTGCATATTTTTCAGTTATTTCCTCACCGGCCTTGAGAATTATTTCACCGGTCTTCGGATGGTATATGTCGTGAAGAGTTACACGACCAACGATTCTGTCGCCAAGAGATTCGATGATGCTGTCGTTTTTCTTCAGAGCTGTGATTGTAATTCCTCTGAGGGTTCCGCAGTCATCTTCGGTTATGATGCAATCGTGTGCAACATCGACCAGACGTCTTGTAAGGTATCCGGCATCAGCTGTCTTCAAAGCTGTATCGGCAAGACCTTTACGCGCACCATGGGTTGAGATGAAGTAATCGTGGACTGACAGACCTTCCTTGAAGTTGGAAAGAATAGGGTTCTCGATGATTTCGGCACCGCCGGCAGTTGATTTCTGCGGCTTCTGCATCAAACCTCTGAGTCCGCACAACTGACGTATCTGTTCCTTGGAACCACGGGCACCTGAGTCAATCATCATGTAGATAGGATTGAATCCTTGTCTGTCTTCCGTGATGGTCCTCATCAGAGAATCGGTGATTTGTGTGACCACACGTCCCCAAGTATCGATTACCTGATTATATCTTTCGGTGTTTGTAATGTTACCGAAGTTGTATTCATCTGTGATTTCATCGACCTTTCCATGAGCATCCTCTATCAAAGCTGCCTTGTTTTCAGGAATAAGAATGTCACCAAGATTGAATGACAAACCTGCTTCGAATGCATTCCTGTATCCCATTTCTTTCATGGCATCCAGGAACTTGATTGTTGAGGTGTTATCGGTTTTCTTGAGAACATCACTGATGATATCCCTGACATTTTTCTTCTTTAACAGCTGGTTGATGAATGGATAGGTAGGTGGAGTGACTCTATTGAACAGGACTCTACCTGTTGTGGTATGGATATTTTCGTATTTGTTTGTCTCAACGTTCAATATCCTTACGGTTATGCCTGCATGCATGTCAACTTTATGCTCGTTGTATGCTATTATGACCTCTTCAGGAGAGTAAAATCTCAGACCTTCGCCCTTGATAGGGTATTCAGGAGTGCTTTTTCTTTCCTTAGTCATGTAATACAGACCGAGAATCATATCCTGTGACGGGACTGTCGTAGGAGCGCCGTTGGCAGGATTAAGGATATTATGGGAAGCCAGCATCAGCATTTGTGCTTCGAGGACAGCTGCATTTCCTAATGGTACATGGACAGCCATCTGGTCACCGTCGAAATCGGCGTTGAATGCCGTACATGCCAACGGGTGCAGTTGTATTGCCTTACCTTCGATAAGTTTAGGCTGGAATGCCTGAATACCAAGACGGTGAAGGGTAGGTGCACGGTTGAGCAATATAGGGTGACCCTTGAGTATGTTCTCGAGGATATCCCATACAACGGTATCCTTTTTGTCAACAATCTTCTTTGCAGATTTAACTGTTTTAACGATACCTCTTTCGATAAGTTTTCTGATGATGAATGGCTTGTATAATTCTGATGCCATTTCCTTAGGCAGACCACATTCGTTCAGTTTCAGTTCCGGACCTACAACGATAACGGAACGACCGGAATAGTCAACACGTTTACCAAGCAGGTTCTGGCGGAAACGTCCTTGTTTGCCTTTCAGACTGTCGCTCAATGACTTGAGGGCGTTGTTTGCCTCAGGTCTTACTGAGTTTGTCTTGCGGGAATTGTTAAGCAAAGCATCGACAGCCTCTTGGAGCATACGTTTCTCATTACGCATGATAACGTCTGGAGCTTTGATTTCAATAAGACGTTTCAAGCGGTTATTACGAATGATGACCCTTCTGTAGAGGTCGTTAAGGTCGGATGTTGCAAATCTTCCGCCATCCAATGGTACGAGAGGACGCAGTTCAGGTGGAATGACAGGAACCACCTTTATAATCATCCATTCAGGACGGTTCTCCATCTTCTTGTTGGCTTCACGGAAAGCTTCGAAAACATGAAGACGTTTGAGTGCTTCAGCCTTTCTTTGCTGTGATGTCTCCACATCGGCTATTTTACGCAGAGCAGCTGCATCAGCGTCAAGATCTATCTTTGAAAGAAGTTCGCAGATGGCTTCTGCACCCATCTTTGCAACGAACTTGTCGGGATCTGAATCGTCAAGATATTGGTTTTCTGCCGGAAGGTCTTTAATGATGTTGTAGTATTCTTCTTCCGAGAGGAGATCCATATAGTGACTGCCGTTGATATCGGGGTTTTGGGCTACTATGCCCGGATTGATGACAATGAACTTTTCATAGTAAATGATACTGTCAAGTTTCTTGGTCTGAAGTCCGAGCAGGGCTCCTATCTTGTTTGGAAGAGAGCGGAAATACCAGATATGAGCTACAGGGACGACGAGTTTTATGTGTCCTGAGTTCTCTCTACGCACTTTCTTCTCAGTAACTTTGACGCCGCAACGGTCGCAAATTATACCTTTGTATCTTATTCTTTTATATTTGCCGCAATGACATTCCCAGTCCTTAACGGGGCCGAATATCTTTTCGCAGAAAAGACCGTCGGCTTCCGGCTTGTAGGTTCTATAGTTGATAGTCTCCGGTTTCAGCACCTCACCGCAGGAACGTTCCAGTATAGATTCCGGTGATGCAAGGCTGATGGTTATAGACTTGAAATTATTGTTGCTTTTTTGTTCACTTTTGTATGCCATTGATAACTATGTTTTTAAGTGATCTTCAATGATTATTCAAATGTAATGTTTAAGCCGAGGCATCTAAGTTCGTGTACGAGAACGTTGAAAGATTCCGGAAGGTTAGGTTCCGGCATGACATCTCCCTTAACAATAGCTTCGTATGCTTTTGCTCTTCCTTGTACATCATCTGATTTTACAGTAAGAATTTCTTGAAGTATATTTGATGCGCCGAATGCTTCGAGAGCCCAAACCTCCATTTCACCGAAACGCTGGCCGCCGAATTGGGCTTTACCGCCCAAAGGCTGCTGGGTAATCATGGAATATGGACCTATGGAACGTGCGTGCATCTTGTCATCAACCATGTGGTGCAGCTTAATCATGTAGATGTATCCGACTGTTGCAGGCTCTGTGAATCTTTCGCCTGTTTCGCCGTTATACAGGTAGCACATGCCGTTTTCCGGCAGTCCGGCTTTCTTTATGTAGGAGTTGACCTCTTCGAGAGATGCACCATCGAAGATAGGTGTTGCGAATTTGACTCCCAGTTCGTGTCCGGCCCATCCAAGTATGGTCTCGAAAATCTGTCCGAGGTTCATACGTGAAGGTACACCCAATGGGTTAAGTACTATGTCAACAGGTGTTCCGTCTTCGAGGAAAGGCATATCCTCCTCTCTCACTATCCTGGAAACAATACCCTTGTTACCGTGACGGCCTGACATCTTGTCACCTACTCTGAGTTTGCGCTTCTTTGCAACATAAACCTTTGCCATCTGGACAATATCGCTTGGCAGTTCGTCGCCCACTGAGGTCACAAACTTCTCGCGGTTGTATCTGCCGAGAATCTCCTTGTATTTTTGGTTGTAGTTGAAGATGATGCGTTTGATGATCTCGTTCTTTGATGCATCGGTAGTCCAGTTGTTGGCATTGACTATGGTGTAGTCAACTGTTGACAGGTTCTTCTGGTTGTATTTTGTTCTCTTAGGAATTATTTCTTCCTTGTAGTTGTTATATACTCCCTGGCTTGACTTGCCATTGAGCAGTGAAAACAGCTTGCTGACGACTTTTGCGTGAAGCTCGTCAAATTCCTTTTTGTACTTTTCATCCGTGACTGCAAGGGATTCTTTTTCCTTAGCTCTTTGCTTGCGGTCCTTGATGGATTTGGAGAACAGTTTGGTATCGATTACAACGCCCTTCATTGAAGGAGGTGCTTTCATGGAAGCGTCTTTAACGTCACCTGCCTTGTCACCGAAGATTGCTCTAAGGAGTTTCTCTTCAGGAGTAGGATCGCTTTCGCCCTTAGGTGAGATTTTACCTATAAGGATGTCGCCTTCAACGACTTCGGCACCGACTCTTACGAGGCCATTGTCGTCAAGGTCTTTGGTTGCGTCTGCACTGACGTTAGGAATATCATTGGTTAACTCTTCGATACCGCGTTTTGTGTCACGGACTTCGAGAGTGAATTCTTCAATGTGAACTGATGTGAAGATGTCTTCCTTAAGTACTCTTTGGGAGATTACTATGGCATCTTCATAGTTGTAGCCTTTCCAAGGCATGAAGGCAACCTTCATATTGCGTCCGAGGGCCAGTTCGCCGTTTTGGGTTCCGTAGCCTTCGCACAGAGGCTGTCCTTTTTCAACTCTGTCGCCTCTTCTTACGATAGGGCGGAGGTTGATGCAGGTGCTTTGGTTGGTGCGTCTGTATTTTGTAAGATGATAGGTCTTGACTGGTTCGTCGAAACTTTCAAATTCATCTTCCGCAGTTCTGTCATATCTGATAATAATAGTTGTGGAGTCGGAGTATTCCACTGTGCCGTTGCCTTCTGCGTTGATGAGGACGCGGGAATCCTTTACAACAGGAATCTCGATACCTGTTCCTACGATTGGAACTTCAGGATTAAGCAGTGGAACAGCCTGACGCATCATGTTGGAACCCATCAGGGCTCTGTTAGCATCATCATGTTCGAGGAATGGAATCAGTGATGCTGCAATGGATGCAATCTGGTTAGGCGCAACGTCTATAAGCTGTACTTCTTCCTTTGAAACGATAGGGAAGTCAGCCAGACGTCTTGCTTTGACTCTTGTTTCTGTTATGTTGCCCTGGTCGTCAATTTCAGTCTTGGCCTGAGCTATGTTCTTACCTTCTTCCTCTTCAACAGTCATATATTTTGGCTGCTGTTCTATGCACACTCTGCAGTTTTCAACTGGCAGGTAAGGTGTTTCGATAAATCCGAGGTTGTTGATACGTGCATAGACGCTGAGTGATGAAATAAGACCGATGTTAGGACCTTCAGGAGTTTCAATGGTACACAGACGACCGTAGTGGGTGTAGTGAACGTCACGAACCTCAAATCCTGCATGTTCACGGGAAAGACCGCCGGGACCAAGGGAAGAAATTCTTCTCTTGTGTGTGATTTCCGACAATGGGTTTGTCTGATCCATGAACTGTGACAGCTGGTTTGTGCCGAAGAATGAATTGATTACTGATGACAGTGCCTTGGCGTTGATAAGTTCGGCCGGTGTAAATGTCTCATTGTCTCTGACATTCATTCTTTCCTTGATGGTACGGGTCATACGGAGAAGACCGACGCAGAACTGGTTGTAGAACTGTTCGCCTACTGTTCTGATACGACGGTTGCTCAAGTGGTCGATATCATCTACTTCAACTTTGGAGTTGATAAGACGGATAAGGTAGTTTATTATGGATATAATATCTTTGTTCGTAAGTACTCTTACGTCAGGAGATATGTCGAGTCCGAGTTTTTTGTTGATTTTATATCGTCCCACGTCACCGAGGTCATATCTCTTGTCGGAGAAGAAGAGTTTTTCAATGACGCCACGGGCAGTTTCTTCATCTGGAGGGTCTGAGTTACGTAACTGACGATATATGAATTCAATAGCTTCTTTTTCGTTGTTGGCTGTATCTTTTTGGAGCGTATTGAATATTATGGAATAGTCGAGTGATTCAGGCTGGTCTTTATGTAAGAGAATGGTTTTGACGCCTGCATCGATAATTTGTTCTATATGTTCATTTTCCAGTATCGTTTCACGTTCAACGATGACTGAGGTACGTTCAATGGAAACTACTTCACCGGTATCTTCATCTACGAAGTCCTCGGTCCATGTTCTTACGACACGAGCGGCGAGTTTTCTGCCTAAAACTTTCTTAAGGCCTGTTTTTGAGACCTTTATTTCTTCGGCCAGGTCGAATATTTCGAGAATATCCTTATCTGATTCGTAGCCTATGGCGCGGAGGAGGGTGGTTACCGGCAATTTCTTTTTTCTGTCGATATAAGCATACATGACATTGTTTATATCGGTTGTGAATTCCATCCATGAGCCTTTGAACGGGATGATACGGGCTGAATACAGTTGCATTCCGTTGACGTGGAGGTGACTTCCGAAGAATACGCCAGGGGAACGGTGAAGTTGTGATACAACAATACGTTCTGCACCGTTTATGCAGAATGTCCCATTAGGGGTCATGTAAGGAATCATGCCCAGATACACGTCTTGCACCACAGTCTCGAAATCTTCATGTTCGGGGTCGGTGCAATAGAGTTTTAATTTGGCTTTAAGAGGCACACTGTAGGTAAGGCCTCTTTCCATGCATTCGCTGATGGAGTATCTGGGAGGGTCGATAAAGTAATCGACAAATTCGAGGACAAAATTATTTCTCGCATCGTGAATCGGGAAATTCTCTGAGAATGCTTTATAAAGTCCTTCTTTCTGTCTGTTCTCAGGACTGCAGTCCAATTGGAAGAAGTCATGAAACGACTTTAGCTGAATATCAAGTAAGTCAGGATAATCAGCTTTTATTTTTGTTTTAGAAAAATTGATTCTATCGTAATGATTCAGAGCCACCTTATGAGGATTATGGTTTTAAAAAAAAGAATAAAGTGTTGTAAATAAAAACAAGAAATAGACGATGACCGGCTGGAAGCCCATCACGTCTATTTCTATATGGGGGAAAATGATTATTTAACTTCAACGACAGCTCCGGCAGCTTCCAATTCTGCTTTCATGTGTTCTGCCTCGTCTTTGCTGACACCCTGTTTCAGTGGTGAAGGAGCATTGTCAACTAAAGCCTTAGATTCCTTAAGACCTTCGCCTGTGAGATTCTTGACAAGTTTTACAACGTCAAGTTTCTTTGGACCAGCTTCTTTGAGGATAACATCGAATTCAGTCTTTTCTTCTACTGCTGCTGCTGCTTCTCCTGCAGGAGCTGCTGCTACTGCTACTGCTGCAGCTGCTGGTTCGATACCGTATTCTGTCTTGAGTATTTCTGCAAGTTCGTTAACTTCTTTAACGGTTAAATTAACTAACTGTTCTGCAAGTGCTTTTAAATCTGCCATTTTATTTATTGTTTAAATTGTTCTTGAATAAATTGATTAATAATATTGTAATATAAGGTTTTTTTACTCTGGTCTTTCCGATAAGGTCTTGAGTACTCCATGGATTGTGTTGCCGCCTGATTGTAATGCAGAAACAACATTTTTGATAGGAGATTGGAGTAATCCGACGATTTCGCCGATGAGTTCGTTCTTACTTTTGATGTTGCACAGATAGTCAAGCTGATTGTCACCTATATAGAAACACTCTTCAACGTAAGCGGCCTTAAGTATAGGCTTGTCGCTAGTCTTTCTTGCTTCCTTGATGAGTTTTGCAGGTGCATTGTTGACTTCAGCAGTCATTATTGCTGTATGTCCTTTGAGGACTTTTTCGAGCTCCTCGTAATTGATTGAGGATTCCTTCATAGCCTTCTTTAGCAAAGCATTTTTTACGACTTGAACTTTCACTTCGTTCTTGAAGCAAAGACGACGCAAGTCTGCTGTCTGCTGTGCATTCAGGTCACCGATATCAGCCAAATACAGTGTATTGTTCGCATTTAATAACTCGGTGAGCTTTTCGATATATCCACCTTTTAATTCTTTTTTCATTTTCTCACTAATTTATAAATACGTATTAAGCTGTAATTGTTTTGATATCGACTTTAATACCAGGGCCCATAGTACTTGAGAAGTAAACGCTCTTCATATAAGTACCCTTAGCTGCTGATGGTTTGAGTTTGATTATCATTTGCAGAAATTCGCGTGCGTTTTCAACGAGTTTCTCCCTGTCAAATGATACTCTGCCTATTGTTGTGTGAATGATTCCGTTTTTGTCAACTTTAAAGTCAATCTTACCGGCTTTCACCTCGTTTACTGCCTTTGCGATTTCCATAGTAACCGTACCGGTTTTAGGATTTGGCATCAGGCCACGGGGACCAAGTATTCGACCTAAAGCACCAACTTTAGGCATCACACTAGGCATCGTAATTACAACGTCAACATCTGTCCATCCGTCTTTGATCTTCTTGATGTATTCGTCGAGACCGACATAGTCAGCGCCTGCCTGTTTGGCTTCTTCTTCCTTGTCAGGAGTACAGAGTACAAGGACTCTTTTGGTCTTACCTGTTCCGTGAGGGAGGGTAACAGTACCTCTGACCATCTGATTGGCCTTACGAGGGTCCACGCCTAATCTGACATCGACATCAACTGCTGCATCAAAAGTCTCGTAAGCAACTTTCTTTACGACATCCATTGCTTCACTTAAAGAATAGAACTTTTGTTGATCAAATTTCGAAAGAGCTATTTGCTTTTTCTTCGATATTCTTGCCATTCTTAGGAATTTTTTTTAATGATACGACTTTAATTATTTGGCAAATGGTGAATCACCGCTAACTTTTATACCCATGCTGCGAGCTGTACCTGCTACCAGTCTCATTCCTGATTCAATGGTGAAGCAGTTAAGGTCAGGCATTTTTTCCTCTGCGATAGCTCTTACCTGATCCCAGGTAACGCTTCCAGCGGATTTCTTGTTAGGCTCTGCTGAGCCTTTTTTTGCCTTAGATGCTTCCAGGAGTTGAACGGCAACAGGAGGAGTCTTTACAACAAAAGAGAATGACTTGTCTTTATAGACAGTAATAATTACAGGTAATACCTTGCCAGCTTTATTCTGAGTTCTTCCATTAAACTGCTTGCAGAACTCCATGATGTTTATACCTTTGGAACCGAGGGCCGGTCCTATAGGTGGAGATGGATTTGCTGCACCGCCTTTAATTTGCAACTTCACATAGCCGATAATTTCTTTTGCCATTTTCTAATTTTATTAAATTGTTGAATAGTTTGAACTGTGTCTTTCTGTTTTCTCATCAGAATAATAACGTAACATTTACTGTTCTTTTGATACTTGCATAAATCCGAGTTCCAACGGTGTTTTTCTGCCAAAGATTTTGACCATCACCTTCAGTTTCTTCTTTTCCTCATTGATTTCCTCAATGGTTCCGGTAAAACTGTTGAACGGCCCGTCAGTGACAGTAACCGACTCGCCTACGATAAACGGCACTTCGACGTCTTCGCCCTGTTCCGCTATCTCGTCCACTTTGCCGAGGAGTCTTTTAACTTCGGCGGGTCTGATTGGTTCGGGTTCGTTTTTTGAGCCCAAGAGTCCCAAAACATCAGGTAAGTTACGAATGACACCAACAGTGTTGGAGTCACTCAAATCAGCTTCAATGAGAACATAACCCGGATAGAAGCAGCGTTCGCTTATGACCTTTTTGCCGTTTCTTACCTTATATACTTTCTCCATAGGGATAAGCACTCTGGTAATAACATTCTCAAGGTGACGTAATGCGATTTCGCTTTCCAGGTATTGTTTGACTTTTTTCTCCTTTCCGCTGATTGCTTTAACAACGTACCATTTTATTTTAGACTCTTCGCCCATATTCAAACCTTACGCTAAATTATAAAATAGTTTGAGCAAATTTTCGAAAGAGATATCCATCAAAAACACCACTAACGCGATGATAAGGGAAGCAATGCATACCACTATTGCACTATTTTGTAATTCCTCCCAGGTTGGCCATGTTACCTTATATTTAAGTTCTTCATAGCACTCAACACAGTATTGAACCACTTTATTCTTAGCCATTTTATTATTTGTTTTAACTGCACGGGTGGTAAGACTCGAACTCACAACCAATGGTTTTGGAGACCACTACTCTACCAATTGAGCTACACCCGTATGCCTAAAAAATCTTTTAGATAAAGGTATTCCGTCTGTCCGACGGAACACCTTTGTCCACAAGACTTATATAAAAATTAAAAATTAAATTTTATTATTCGATAATCTGGGTGACCTGACCAGCACCGACGGTTCTGCCGCCTTCACGGATAGCAAGCTTCAGGTTGACATCCATAGCGATTTCGCTGATGAGTTCAACTTCGATTTCGAGGTTATCACCTGGCATAACCATTTCTACGCCTTCTGGGAGAATGATCTCACCGGTAACGTCAGTTGTTCTGAAATAGAACTGAGGACGATAGTGGTTGTGGAATGGGGTGTGACGACCGCCTTCTTCCTTTGACAGGATATAAACCTGAGCTTTGAAGTGTTTGTGTGGGTGAATGGAGTTGACAGCTGCGATAACCATACCACGACGGATTTCGTCTTTGTCAATACCACGGAGTAACAGACCTGCATTATCACCTGCTTCACCGTATTCAAGAATCTTACGGAACATTTCAACGCCGGTAACAACTGATTTCAGTTTTTCAGCGCCGAGACCAATGATATCAACAGGGTCACCTATCTTAATTCTACCACTTTCAATTCTACCTGTAGCAACGGTACCACGACCTGTGATTGAGAATACGTCTTCAACAGGCATCAGGAATGGTTTGTCAACTGCTCTGTCTGGCAAAGGAATGTATGAGTCACATGCGTCGAGTAATTCCTGAATCTGAGGAATCCATTTTGGATCGTTGTTTAATGCACCAAGAGCGGAACCCTGAATGACAGGAGTGTTGTCACCGTCATAACCGTAGAATGACAGTCTCTCTCTGATTTCCATTTCAACGAGTTCGAGAAGTTCTGGGTCATCAACCAAGTCAACTTTATTCATGAAAACTACAATCTTTGGAACACCAACCTGACGAGCCAAAAGAATGTGTTCATTGGTCTGTGGCATAGGACCGTCTGTTGCTGCGACAACGAGGATAGCACCATCCATCTGAGCTGCACCAGTTACCATATTCTTAACGTAATCGGCGTGACCAGGGCAGTCAACGTGAGCATAGTGTCTGTGCTCTGTTTCATATTCTACGTGTGCGGTATTAATGGTAATACCTCTTTCCTTCTCTTCCGGAGCATTATCGATTGAGTCGAATGATTTGAATTCAGCTAAGCCCTTAGTCTGAAGGTATTGTGTAATAGCTGCTGTTAATGTGGTCTTACCGTGATCAACGTGACCTATTGTACCGATGTTAACATGAGGTTTGGTACGAACGAATGTTTCTTTTGCCATTTTTTCTAATATTTAAGTTTTGTGGATAATTTCTTTCTTAAAAACACCGAGCCGTTGACGAGAGTTGAACTCGTGACCCCTTCCTTACCAAGGAAGTGCTCTACCACTGAGCTACAACGGCTAAATGAAGAGCGAGAAACGGGACTCGAACCCGCCACCTACAGCTTGGAAGGCTGTCGCTCTACCGGATGAGCTACTCCCGCCTTTTGACAAAAAAGAATGGGTAATTTCTTACTCATTCTTTCGTGGGAAGACGTGGATTCGAACCACGGAAGGCTTAGCCAACAGATTTACAGTCTGCCCCATTTGACCGCTCTGGTATCTTCCCTAATCTCGATTAAGATTGAGCCGATGGACGGGGTCGAACCGCCGACCGGCTGATTACAAATCAGCTGCTCTACCAACTGAGCTACATCGGCAAATTTTCAATTAGCACTCTTTGCACACGAATTCTGGCTCTTTTCTTTACCAAAATTGCGTGTGCAAAGATATACCTTTTTTTTAAATTGTTTCAATTTTTTGAAAAATTTTTTTTCCTATTTGTTACTAATTTTCTCCTTTCTCTTAACTGTCTGTTTTCTAATGGCTTCCACGCAATTGTCTATGGCCTCCTCAAATGTGTCGCATTGCTTTTTTGCAAAAATGTTTTCTCCAGGAACCTGTAATCTGATTTCTGCCACCTTGTTTGAGTCCTTTTCCTTGGCATCTAATCGTAAAGTTACTTCAGCTCCTTGAATTCTTTCATAAACTGATTCTAACTTGGATACCTTCTTGTCAATGAATTCATCTAATTTGACATCTGTTTTGAAACCAACTGCGTTTACATTAATGTTCATGATTTATTAGTTTTAGGTTATTAATTATGCGCGTGGATGCGCGCTTTCGTATGTCTTCTTTATCTTTTCTATTGTGTTGTGCGTGTAAATCTGTGTGGCTGACAGACTTGCATGTCCAAGCAATTCCTTCACCGCATTTATCTCCGCACCTTCATTTAATAATAACGTTGCAAAGGTGTGCCGTAGTATATGCGGACTCTTTTTGCCTTTGCGATTTATTGAATCCAATCTCTCATTCACTATCCTGTATATCATCTCCGGATAGGACTTTTTCCCCTTGTCACTTAAAATCAGCCAGCCTTCATCCTCAATCTGCTTCTCTTCTATCAGCTCATTTCTTGCAGAAATATATTCGTCCAATACCTTTATAATATTATCGCTTATCGGTATCAGCCTTTCCTTGTCACGTTTGCCTCTAACCTTTAACTGCTTTGCCGAATGATCTACGGACTGTATTTTCAAATCTATCAGTTCTGCACGTCTGATGCCGGTGCCACCTAATATTATCAGTACAATCCTGTCCCTTTTCCCTTCAAAATTGTCTTTGTAGTTGTCATCGTCAATGACTTCAAACAACTCTGTTTCGGTAAGAAATGTGGGAAGCATTTTGTCTTTCTTGAGACCAACAATCAGTTTGGTCGGATTGTTGTCAAGCAGTTTCTGCCTGTTTGCGAATTTGTAGAACGAACGCAGACATGACAGTTTTCTGTTTACAGTGGTTTTCGCTTTCCCGCTGTCCATCATGTCTGCTATCCAACTTCTCACTACGGAAGTGGACACAAGATTGAAATCTTCTATTCCGTATATGGAGTGAATGTAGTTATAAAAGTCGGACAAATCCTTTTTGTAGGACTGAACAGTCAACCCTGACATACGTTTTTCGTATGAAAGATAATCAATGAAATCGGTTATTTCTTTGATTGATAATATGTTATCCATAAAAAAAAGATGTTCCGAAATTTTCGTTAAAGATAACGAAAAATTTCGAAACATCAATCTTATTTTACGCAAATAAATTATGCGTTTTCCTGCATGGTTCTGAGATGCTGAACGTACTTTGCCTTCATCATCATATCGCGCTTTGCAACTGATGGCTTTGTGAATTTTTTGCGGTTTCTCAATTCTTTGACGTAACCGGTTTTCTCAAATTTTCTTTTTAATTTCTTTAAAGCCTTGTCAATGCTTTCGCCTTCTTTTACAGGAACTAAAATCATAAAAAATACCTCTTTCTTAAATTTGTTAATAACTAATTTTTTGCGGGTGCAAAGATATAAATTTCTGAGATAATGAACTTTATTTTGTGTAAAATTTATTTCATCAGGTTAAACTTCAGGAAATCAACGACTTTGGTGTACAGGTGACGTGATGTGTTGCCTCCGTATATCCCATGATTCCTATTGTTGTAGCACATGAAGTCGAATTGCTTGTTGGCTTGTACCAGTCTTTCTGAAAACTCTATTGAGTTTTGGAAGTGCACATTGTCATCAGCTGTGCCGTGTATCAGCAGCAGACGTCCACTGAGCTCTTCAGCATGTGAGATAGGCGAATTGTCATCGTATCCGTTTGGATTTTCCTGAGGGGTTCTCATGTATCTTTCGGTGTAGATGTTGTCGTAATATCTCCAGTTTGTGACGGGAGCGACGGCTACGCCGGCTTTGAACACATCGGTTTTGGTCATGCAGAGTGATACCATGAAACCGCCATAACTCCATCCGATTATGGATATGTTGTCACCATCAACGTATGGAAGTGTCTGCAGGTATTTTGCAGCTGAAATCTGGTCTTCGGTTTCGTATTTGCCTATTTGGAGGTATGTGCATTTTCTGAATTCTTCACCTCTTGCCGCCGTGCCTCTTGGATCGATGCACACAGTTAAAAATCCTTCCTGACTCAGATAGTTATGCCAGTTGAATGACCATGAGTCAACGACACTTTGTGAATTAGGCCCACTGTATTGCGTCATAACAACAGGATACTTTTTGTTCTCGTTAAAATTAACAGGCTTAAGCATGTAACCGTTAAGGACATCACCGTTAGGAGTTGTGAAAGTAAAGAATTCCTTGGTGGTATAGTTGTATTCGGAAATCTGCTCTATGTATTCCTTGTTGTCTTCCAAGATTCTGATCAGCTTTCCGCTTCTGTTGCAGAGAGTTACATAATTCGGAGTGGTTGAATTCGAGAAATAGTTGATGAAATATTTGTATCCTGTGGAATAAACAGCTGAGTTTGTCCCGTCCCTGCTGTTAAGTTTTGTCAGTTTTTTGCCGTCAAGTCTTACAGAAAACAGGTTGGTCTGTATAGGTGTGACATCTGAAGCTGTGTAGAATACAGTCTTTGTGCTCGGGTCAAATCCATCGAAAGACCTTACATCCCATTCGCCTTTGGTTATTTGTTTGTATTCGTGTGTATATATATTATATAGGTATATATGCATATAGCCGTCCCTTTCACTTGTGAGAAGGAACTGTTTGTCGTCTATGAACTTGATGTTGTCGTAATTGCTTTCATCTATATAATATTTGTTCTCTTCAGTATATACGACTTCTGAGTTTCCGGAATCGGCATCGGCGTACAGAATCTCCATTTTGTTCTGCAGTCTGTTGACTCTGAGTATGGCAAGAGTGTTTGCTTTTTTGGTCCAGAATATTCGTGGAATATACTGGTTGGTTTCAGGACCAACATTCATATCGGTTATTTTGCCGGTGTTGATGTCATAGACTTTTATTGTGACGAGAGAGTTGTCTTCACCTGCTTTCGGATATTTGAATGTGTGATTTTCAGGATATAACTTGTTGTTATCGTATGAAGGTTTCTGACCCTGATACATTGTCATGTTAAACATTCTGACATTGCTTTCATCGAATCTCATGAAAGCCAATTTGTTGCCATCGGTTGACCATTGGAATCCTTTGTTGAACCCGAATTCTTCTTCATATACCCAGTCTGGTGCGCCATTTATGATATAGTTGAATTTGCCGTCGAACGTAATCTGTGTTTCTTTGTTTGCATTCAAATCTTTTATGAAAAGATTGTTCTCTCTAACGAAGGCCACTTTGTCACCATTAGGCGAGAAAGTTGCAAGTTGTTGCTTTCCATTGTCGGAAAGTTTTGAATATGAGTCTTTTGCAATATCATATATATAGTAGTCGGCTGTGAATGATCGGCGATATATGTATTCAACATTGGTGGCAAGGAGAATTTTGGTTTCGTTTTCGCTCATAGAGTATGATGCTATTCTGATTTTGGAATAGTTGTCTGGAGCCTTGCTAATGTCGAGAATGGTTTCGACAGGCATGCCCGTTTCGTATGAGTATTTGACGATGCTGTTGTTTTCGAGAGTTGTATAGTGGACTCCGTCATTCATGGATACGATGCCATATACGGAGTTTTGCCTGAAGGTATAGTTTCTGACGAAGTCGTCAAGTGTTAGTTGTTTCTGGCCGAACGTGGTGAGAGCCACCAGGGATACGATTATAACTGATAAAAATTTTCTCATGATATTAAAATATTAGCAAGTAAAAAAAAACCGCAACATCAGTTGCGGTTTTTTTAACCTGAATTATTGGTTTATTTGAATGTAGCTTCGATTTCGACTCTACGGTTCTTAGCGCGGCCTTCTTTGGTCTTGTTAGTAGCAACAGGACTGTGTGAGCCTTCACCGGATGTGGTGATGATGTTAGGATCAACGCCCTTGCTAACGAGATATCTCTTAACTGATTCAGCTCTTCTAACAGCCAATGGGTCGTTGATTGCATCGTTACCTGTGGTATCGCAGTGGCCTGTGATATGAACCTTAGGATTCTTGCAAGCCTTTATTTCTTCTGCGAAGTGGTCGAGTTCTGCGAAGTACTGTGTCTTAACGATATCCTTATTGGTGTCGAAGTTGACGCCAGGTATATCATTGCCGCCTATTACCTTACGATAGTTGTCTGGGCAGCCATAGTTTTCAATTGTACCAGGGATAGTTGGGCACTGGTCATAAATGTCAGGTATGCCGTCGCCATCGGTATCAGGACAACCATGATATTTAGGCAGACCAGGAGTATCTGGACAATCATCTTCATCGTCAGGAATGCCATCACCATCTCTGTCAGAGATTCTTGGGCAACCTTGTAATTCCTTAACGCCAGGAACATCTGGGCACTTGTCTTCATAATCAGGAATACCGTCACCGTCTCTGTCAGGACAACCTTGGAACTTAGGTAAGCCTGGTTCGTATGGACATTTGTCATCTTTGTCAGGTATGCCATCACCATCAGTATCAGGACAGCCATTGAATTGTGGAACACCAGGTGTCAATGGGCAATCATCTTCATTATCAGTGATACCATCACCATCAGTATCAGGACAACCACGAAGTTCCCAAGGGCCAGGAATGTACATGCATTCATCTTTAGCATCGGAAACGCCGTCACCGTCGATATCCTTAGGAGCCTTGTAAAGAATAGGTATCTTAACTGCTGCGCAGAGATCAACACCATTCCAATAGTTTTGGAGGAGACTTGTGACAGCTGTGTTGGAACCAACCCAAACAGGACCAAGTCTGAAACCTAAACCTACGTTAACAGGAGCGTAGGTGTTATTGCCATTGCCGCCGGCACCACCCATATAGTCAGGAAGGAAAGTAACAGGGAGAGAAACTCCGAAGTATCTTCTTTCGTATCTTGGGGTGAGGTTGATAATGGTATTGTTGTGAACTGTTACGTAGTTTTTGTCAAATTCGTTGACAGCAAATTTTGAGAATGCTGAGAATGGAACAATTCCGCCTAAGTTCACGAAGAAATTTGATTTGCTTATTCTATAATCAACGTTGAGGTTGACGGTAGGGGAGACTTTTACATAGAATGCATCATCGGCAGCAGTTAAATTTGCGGCACCAAATGAATTGGTAATAGCTGTGTTAAGTTCAGTGGTTGACATTGACATGAAGTCGTTGAAATTACCTGAGTTGAAAGCTGTGTTAGTGCCTTTGTACATCATGGAAGTCAAAGCTGCATCTCTTGTATATTTCATGTTTTTGAGCATCAGGTCATTGACTGAAAGAGCAACCTTAAGAGTGTATTTGTTAAGGTCATTTCTTGTAAGACCTGTCTGACCGTCCATGTCATATTTGTAATCCTCGTAGTTAGGTCTCCATTCATAGATGAGTCCCAAGTCCAAGCCGAATCCTAAGTTTTTGAAGAATTCCTTGTTGAGGTAGCGTGAACCGTTTACGACAGTTTTGAATACGTCAAATATGCCGACATTCTGGTAGTCATAAGGATTGTCACTGTTTTGACGTTTGTTGATGATGTTGGCACGGTAAGCTGCGTTGTAACCTTCAGAAATTCCATACATGATTCTGCCTTCACCGTCGTAGTTGAGAACCACATCGTCTGTAGCATCAACTATTTTGACGTCAACATTGTCAGTGATGAAATACATGGCGGTGAGACCTTTATAAGCCTTAAGGGTGATACCGCCTTTGAGGTAGTTGGCACCTGCGTCAACAATCTGAGTTCCGAAAGAGAGACCTATTTCAGCCCAGTTTGCATTGGCGTATCTTGATGTTTCATTGAGGATTGGGTATGAATTTGTGAAATCATAGTCCTGACCTTCATAGAACCATAAGTCTGCCATATTCTGTGACACACCGTTTATTGAAGTGATGCCACGAGTTCTTGCTGTGAATCCGATACCCATCTTGTCATGGTTAAAGGTAAACATGAAGTTGAGTAACTGAACATCAAAAGCTGTGTTGAGGTTGTAGGTTTTGCCACTGTTGGGGTTACCATTTCTGGTGACAAATCTGTCTTTAGCAGTGACATCAGTTGGATAATCCCACGGTTCATTAAGAAGAATGTTTCTGTATGCATTTCTTCTTGTGTTATTGAACACGTTGATGGTTTGGAACATCAGCCTTCTCTGAAGACCGAAGTAATCATTGTAGGCATTGAGGGAACCTCCTAAGAGTGTCATGTCGAAAATGTAGCGTGAATCTGCAAGATTTGCAGGATTGTCGTACACACTGTTGATTCCGCCATAGTTGTCACCTTGGAATTCATTGTAGCTTTGTGCTTTTGCATTAGGCGTAAATACGATTGTCATTGCAAAACATAAAAGCGCCCACTTAGTTAATTGTACAATTCTTTTCATAACTTAATTATTTGTATTACATTATTTTACATACTAAGCATAAAAATTTGTTGTGTGCGATAGTAGTCTTTTGCACACACTTTGCAAAATTAATAATAAATTGGTATTTATAAGAGTTTTTTTAAAAAAAAGTTTTTTTTCTATAAACAGAGTTATAAACAAAATTTTATATATATTTGCAGCGTGAAAAAGATGAGATATTAGCTCAGTTGGTTTAGAGCGCTTGCTTGACAGGCAAGAGGTCACCAGTTCGAATCTTGTATATCTCACTTTGGAAATTAAAAAAGGTGCCCGCAGGCACCTTTTTTTGTTTTATAACTAATTTGTTTTTAAGTCAATATATGTCGGAAGATGGTCGCTGTATCCTGCCTGATATTTTGCCCCGTTGTATGTCCGTAACGGTTTCACCCCTCCGAATTTCTTGTCTTTTATAAGAAGAAAGTTCAAGTTGCCAGTGTATGCAGTTCCATCTGCAACTGTAATTTCTTTCCCAAAAAGAAGATTATTTGATACGAGTATCTGGTCAAAGACATTCCAGAATGCATTGTGCTTGATGGTTCCTATGCCTTGCTGGGATATGATGTCCTTAGAGATGTTCTGTACAAGATTGTTTCGGCAGAGGTGTTCGGATATGCTTTCGTCCGAGGGATCGTCGTTCATGTCGCCCATGACGATGATGTTGGCATTGGGGTTGTTTTTAATTACTGAATCTATATTATGGTATATAATGTCACATACAAAATTCCGTTTGTAGTTGCTCGCAGCCTGTCCTTCCAGTCTTGAAGGGAGATGGCAGACGAAGAAATGAAGAGTGTCGCCGGAACAAAGTGTGCCTTTAACATACAGGATGTCCCTTGTTAATGTTGGCGGATCACCATCGATGGTTGCATTTATCGGATAATGACGCAGGGGAGTGAACACTTTCGGGTTGTAGATGAAAGCAACGTCAATGCCGCGTTTGTCGGGCGAATCATAATGAATGTATCTGTAATCGACTTTCTTTAGGGGGGTGTTGTGTAACAACTCGTTGATACATAGTTTGTTCTCTATTTCCGCTATGCCTATAATGGGAACAGGTTCCGATTCACTCAGACCGAGAATGGTCTTGTAAATATTGGAAGTTTTGCTTTTAAATTTCTTTTTATTCCAGCCTTTGAGGCCTCGTGGAGTATAGTCATCATCATTTTTTAATGGGTCATCGTATGTGTCGAAGAAATTTTCCAGATTGAAGAAAACGATTCGTACATGGTCGGTTCCCGGGGGACATTTGCATTCTTGTGATACACAATGCAGTGATAACGAAAAAAATAAGATGATGAAAAATGATTTCATTATTATTTGTCTTTTTCTTCGCTTTTGGCTTCGTCCCAATATTTGTCGAGTTGTTCGAGAGTCATGTCGGTAAGATTCTGATGGTGTTCCGCTACTTTTTGTTCGACTTTCTGGAATCTGGAAATGAATTTTCTGTTGCTTTTTTCAAGGGCATCTTCGGGGTTGATGTGAAGGAAGCGTGCATAGTTGATGAGTGCGAAGAGCACATCGCCAAATTCCATTTCAAGGTTTTCCCTGTTGTCGTCAGCTTTTATTTCATTCTGTAGCTCTTCAAGTTCTTCCTGCACTTTGTCCCATACCTGTTCCTTATTGTCCCAGTCGAAGCCGATGCCATGTGCCTTCTCCTGAATTCTATAAGCTTTAATCATGGCCGGCAGTGATTTTGGAACACCTTCAAGGACGGATTTCCTTTTTTCGCTTTGGATTTTGATTTTTTCCCAGTTCTGCAGGACGTCTTCCGATGTGTTTGCTGTTACAGAACCATAGATATGAGGATGACGTCGGATAAGTTTTTCGCAGATACCTTCAGTGACATCGTTGATGTCGAAGTAATCATCGCCTGAGAGTTCGGAACCCATTTTGGAATAGAAAACGACGTGCAAAAGAAGGTCTCCGAGTTCCTTTTTGATTTCAGGATAATTTTTTTCGATGATTGCATCGGAAAGTTCGTAGGTTTCTTCGATAGTATTGCATCTGATGGAGTCGAATGTTTGTTTTTTATCCCATGGACATTCGACTCTCAGACGGTCCATTATATCAAGAAGTTCCTGAAAATGATAGTCTTGCATAATATAACGGATTAGTATGCTCTTGCGAATATTACTCTTCTGTGGCTTGGTCTGCCTGTGAGGATGCATTTGCCTTCTTCCGGAGTGTATTCGAAAGGAAGGACTCGGATAGTTGCTTTGGTCTTTTCCTTGATTGCGATTTCTGTTTCGGTGGTGCCGTCCCAGTGTGCCAAGACGAAACCGCCTTTTTCGATCAGTTCGCAGAATTCCTCCCAAGTATTGGCTTCATGAGTCATCTGTTCGCGTCTTTCGAGTGCGAGTTTGAACAGATTGTTTTGGATGTTGTCGAGAAGTTTTGCCACGTTGTCGGCTATTCCGTCGATAGGCATCGCCTCTTTGCTGAGGGTGTCACGGCGTGCGACTTCAACGGTGTTATTCTGGATATCGCGCGGGCCGATGGCAAGTCTTACAGGAACCCCCTTGAATTCATATTCATGGAATTTCCAGCCTGGACGGTTGTTGTCATCATCATCGTATTTTACTGAAATACCTTTGGCTTCGAGTTCCTTTTTGATTTTTAGGGCGACTTCCGACACAGCCGGCAGTTGTTCCAACTTATTATAGATAGGTACTATGACCACTTGGATAGGAGCAAGCTTCGGAGGCAGCACGAGACCGTTGTCATCGGAATGTGACATGATAAGTGCACCGATGAGACGTGTGGAAACGCCCCAAGATGTTGCCCAAACATATTGCAGGTTGTTGTCCTTGTCGAGGAACTGCACATCAAATGATTTGGCAAAATTTTGGCCGAGGAAGTGGGAGGTGCCTGCCTGAAGTGCCTTACCGTCCTGCATGAGAGCTTCGATGCAGTATGTGTCAATGGCACCTGCGAATCTTTCATTAGCTGTTTTTACACCTTTGATAACAGGAATAGCCATATAGTTTTCCACGAAATCAGCATAGACATTGATCATCTTCTGTGCTTCTTCAACAGCCTCTTCACGGGTTGCGTGTGCTGTATGCCCTTCCTGCCACAGAAATTCGGCGGTGCGGAGGAAAAGTCTTGTGCGCATCTCCCAGCGGACCACATTTGCCCATTGGTTAATTAATATAGGTAAATCTCTGTATGAGTGTATCCAATTGCGATATGAATCCCAGATTATGGTTTCGGATGTCGGACGGACTATCAGCTCTTCTTCGAGTTTTGCCTCAGGGTCAACCACTATGGAGTTGGATGACTCATCGACTTTGAGACGGTAGTGGGTGACTACGGCGCATTCCTTTGCAAACCCGCTGACGTGTTCGGCCTCACGGCTGAAAAATGATTTGGGGATAAACAAAGGGAAATATGCGTTGCTGTGTCCGGTTTCCTTGAATTTTGTATCCATGATGGATTTCATCTTTTCCCAGAGAGCATATCCATACGGTTTGATGACCATGCATCCTCTGACAGACGATTGCTCTGCCAAGTCGGCTTTCTTTACAAGCTCGTTATACCATTGAGAATAATTTTCTTCTCTTGTTGTAAAATCTTTTGCCATAATAAATTTTGGTATGATATTTGATTATATTTTTATAAACTGCAAAATTATAAAAAAAGGATAAATAAATAAAAAAAACTATATAGGAGGAACGAAATATGAAAGCTTACAGATCATTAATCGGATTAGTCCTGGTATCACTTCTTACAGGATGCGCTTCAGTGACAACTGTCAGAAATTATGACGATGTTTACTACAGCGGAGGCGGAACATCAAGAAATTCAGGAGACTACATCGCAACATACGATGGCGGTAGATCAGGAAAAACGACAGTCGTAAATATCAATGATTACGATATGGATGACTATACTGATTTCCAGTATTCGTCAAACATAAGGCGTTTTGATCCTTATAGTCTGTCAGACGATTATTTCGGTGATGTTTACATCAACAATTATTATTATTCCGGTAATCCTTATGATTACGGCTCAATAATATACGTGAATGATTATCGTCCTTGGTGGCGCAGTGGCTATCGTTACGGTGTAACATTCGGCTGGTACAACCCATGGTACAACGGTTGGTATGACCCATGGTACAGTTCATGGTATGACCCATGGTACGGCTCATGGTACAATCCATGGTATTCTCCTTGGTACTATGGCGGTGGCTGCTACACATGCTACAATAATTACTGGAACAACCCTTGGTATCACGGATGCCATCACTGCGACCCACACAGACCTTGGGGACCTTATGATCCGTACAACCCTGGTCATCATCATCATGACCCGTACGACCCTGGTCATCATAACAAAACCAACTACGAGCCAAGAGGTTCAAGAGGCGGATATGAAGGATATAACGGTGGAGGCGGCCTTGGTTCGGGAACAGGTTCAAATGGTTCAGGTAAGAACGGAAATTCCAACAGATCATCGTCCACAACGGGACAGGGCGGCAATACAAATAAAAACGGTAATACCAACAATAATGGCGGTTCCGGCAATAACAACAGAGCCAATCAGTCAACAGCCAACACTAAAAATACCACTAACAACGATAACGTCCGTGGTTCCAACTCAAACTCAAATATGGGCACTAACACTAACAGCGGTGTCAACTCATCCAACAACAGAGCCGGTTCGTCAACAGTAAATCCTACTTCCTCCAACAACAACTCGAACGTCAACAGCTCTAACAACAATAATAGCAATCTTCGTGGTTCCGGCAACAATGTCGGAACCAACACCAACAGTGGCCTCAATTCCTCAAACAATGGGATTAGCTCATCAAACAGTGATGTCAATTCCTCAAACAAAAACAATAGAGGTGGCTCATCAACCAACAACCAGTCAAAGCCAAGCGGTTCATCAAATTCAGGCACATCTTCCTCAAAAGATGACTCTTCCATTGGCTCAAGATATTCGAAACCATCCAACTATCAGACTCCATCGGTCTCCGTACCAAGCAGCAGTTCTGACTACACAAATCCTCGCACAAGTTCATCTTCAAAGTCCAACAAAAGTGGCAGCTCTTCAGTAAACAGTTCTTCAAATAACAAAGAAAGTTCCTCATCGAACAACAAGTCTTCATCGAACAACTCTTCATCAAAAAACAGAGGCAGTTCCTCATCGAACAACAGAAGCAGTTCTTCAAATAGCAGTTCTTCTAATAGAAGTGGCGTGTCTTCATCGAGTAGAAGCGGACTTTCAGGAAGTTCATCGTCAAGAGGGTCAGTGTCAGGCAGCAGAAGCGGTTCTTCTACAGGTGGTGGCAGAGGAGGCGCAGCCAGAGGTGGCAGAAGATAGTTAATGATAATTTTGAAAGGAGAAATAATAATGAAAAAGATAATAGTTATAGCAATAGCAGCATTTGTTGCATCAGTAAGCGTAAGTGCTCAAACAGTGCAGGATGCAGTTAGATATTCAACATTGAGTTATGTCGGAAGTACAGCAAGGTCAGCCGGTATGGCGGGAGCATTCGGAGCATTGGGCGGTGATTTTCTGTCACTTGCAACAAATCCTGCCGGCATTGCGGTCTATAGATCTGGTGAACTGTCATTTACCCCTTCCGTTTACAATGCAAACACAAGTTCTGAATTCTTAGGCAACAAGACAAGTGAATCGGCTTCCAAGTTCAATATCGGAAACATCGGACTGGTGATTCCTTTTGATGCCGGTGAAGGTGCCCAAAGGTATGGATTCAAGATGTTCCATTTTGGAGTAGGTATCAACAGAACGGGTAATTTCAGAAGGAACATATACGGAAAGGGATATAATGGGGACAACTCCATCACTACCGGCTGGGTGGATTATCTGAATGGTGTGAATCCTAATATCAGGTTTGATGACGAGGGTAATCCAATAATCTACGGCTTGGACAGTTATTCGACAAGGCTTGCATGGAACACTAATCTCATTTTTACTTATACTGATCCTTCAACGAACCAAACTCATTTGTTGTCTGATATGTATGGTGGCCAAGTAAATCAGGCTGTGAGACTCAACACGTATGGCTCATCCAACGAATATGACATGACTTTCGGCTTTAACTGGAATGATGTCATTTATTTTGGAACGACAATGGGAGTGCCTTATTTCAGTTATAACGAAAAATACCTTCTGACTGAAACCGATGCTACTGAAACAGGACATGATTATTTCAACAAGATGTCGTATTCAACTGATCTTCAAACGAATGGATCGGGTATCAATCTGAAGTTCGGTGCTATTATAAAACCTGTCCAGTTCCTTAGAATCGGATTGGCATATCATACTCCTTCATGGTATAATCTCAAGGATAAGTATTTTGCTGCTATTGATGCAAACCTTGACTTAAATGGAAACAGGAATTACCAAGTTTATACCGACGATGCTGAACTGTTTTACGAATATAAGTTGAAGACACCTGCACGTTATATGGCAAGTTTAGGCCTTGTGATAGGACAAATTGGAATGATAGGTGCTGAATATCAATATGTTGATTATACAACCGCAAAATTCAGCAGCAAAGAGGATATCTATGCTGATGATGTTTTTGAAAACACTAACAGCGATATTCTAAATTCTCTTAAGGCGACATCCACATTTCGTTTTGGAACGGAATGGGCAATAGGCATTTTCAGAATAAGAGGAGGTTACAGTTTTGGCACATCTCCTTATATTGCAAAAAGTGATCTCGATGATCAAACAGAAACGTTTTCTGTTGGAGCAGGACTGCGTTTCGAGAATTTCTTACTTGATTTCGGATATGCACGCACCAAGGAATACGGATATTTCTATCCATATACTGTCTCTTACCCGTCACCGAATGTGAAGAGCGTGTACAAATATGATCAGTACCAATTGACGTTAGGATTCAGGTTCTAAGTCATGTATCATGACAGTCGGTGGGAGATATTATGTGTGAGATTCGAGAAAATCACATAATTCTTCCAACGCCTTACCTCTATGGCTAATAGTGTTTTTGATTTCAAGAGGTAATTCCGCAAAGGTTTTGTCATAGCCGTCAGGCATGAAGACAGGGTCATAACCGAAGCCGCCATTTCCGAATGCGGTTTCGGTTATTTTTCCATGTACCATACCTTCGAAGATATAATGCTGTCCATTCAGGATAAGGCAGATGGCTGTGCGGAAACGGGCGTTTCTGTTGGTCTTTCCCTGCATTTCGTGCAGAAGTTTGTTGCAGTTGTCACTGAAGGTTGCGTTCTCACCGGCATAGCGTGCAGTATAAACGCCAGGGGCATTGTTGAGAGCTTCCACTTCCAGACCGGTATCATCGGCAAAGGTGTTCATGCCGAACCGTTTATATATGATTTCTGCCTTAATCTTTGCGTTTCCCTCAATAGTATCGGAAGTCTCTTCGATTTCTTCATTGAAATTCAAATCAGCCAAAGAGATAACTTTGAATTTGTCGCCTATCTTGGTTTGTGCTTCGAAGAGCTTGTGTTTGTTGTTGGTTGCAAAAACTAAATCAGTCATTTCTGTGTTTTTCAATGAAATTGCTGTAAGTGGCTTCCGGAGCGACTATCCCGTTGTCGCCTTTCTTCCAGTTGGCCGGACACGATTCACCATGCCTTTCGTAATGGCGAAGTTGGTCCACCATGCGAAGAGCTTCGTCTATTGAGCGTCCAAAAGGCAAGTCGTTGATTAACTGATGTCTGACTATTCCCATCTTGTCGATGAGGAACAGAGCGCGGTAAGCGAACGGATTGCCTTCGAAATACACTTCGTCTTCCTCCTCATCGTAATCGTATTCTCCACCGAGCACATCGTAGTTGAGTGAAATGGTTTTGCTGAAATCGGAAACTAACGGGAAGGTGACACCTTTGATTCCGCCCTTGTCAATATCGGTGTTGAGCCATGCCAGATGGGTGTTCACGCTGTCAACAGAGCAGCCGATTACTGCGACGTTACGCTTTTCGAATTCTTCGATTTTGTCCTGAAATGCAAGAATTTCGGTTGGACATACGGAAGAGAAGTCCATCGGGTAGAAGAAAAGAAGCACATTTTTCTTTCCATTGAACTGTTCAAGAGAAAATCTTTCTACTATTTCGTTGCCGTTGATAACAGCGTCAGCCTCGAATTGCGGAGCTTTTTTGCCTATATATGACATATTTGTTACTTGTTTTGATTCGAATTGCAAAAGTAATAATTTTTCAGTATACCGTTATGATTATCTAAAATATGATTGTTCAAAAGTTGTTTATTACGTGTTGATAATCTGTTTTGTTTTTATGACTGGATTTTTTGGGAAAACTGTTAATTTTGTTTAGGTAAAAAGCAAAATCAAAAATGTCGCAGTTCGTTCATCTTCACGTCCATACACAGTATTCCATTCTTGACGGTTTGTCGGATATTCCTAAACTGATTGCAAAAGCTAAGGATTTGGATATGCCGGCAGTTGCAATCACCGACCATGGAAACATGTACGGGATTGTGGATTTCTTCAATGCGGCTAATGATGCCGGAATAAAGCCTATCATCGGATGCGAGGGATATGTCGCTGAGGGCAGCAGGTTTGAAAAGAGTTCGGCAAATACCGAAAGGGCAAGGGGGTATCACTGCATTTTCCTCGCGAAAAATATTGTTGGCTACCGAAATCTGTGCAAACTCATATCATTGGGCTTCAAGGAAGGCTTTTACTACAATTCACGCGTTGACCATGAAATCATGGAGAAGTATTCGGAGGGTATAATATGTTCCAGCGCCTGTCTCGCCGGCGAAATCCCTTTTAATATCATCAACGGAAACATGAAGAAGGCCGAAGAACTTGTCCAATGGTACAAAAGCGTCTATAAGGACGATTTTTATCTGGAGCTGATGAATCACGGACTTGAGAAACAGCAAGTGGTCAATGAAGCCTTACATGAGTTGTCAAAAAAATACGATATAAAGCTGATTGCGACTAATGACGTCCATTACATCAATGCAGAGGATAGAACCGCACACGATATACTGATATGCGTAAATACGGCATCCGACTACGATGATCCTAAAAGGTTGAGATATACGGGACAGGAATATTTCAAGACTTACGATGAGATGCTTCAGATGCTGCCTGAAGATGCGGATGCCCTTGCAAACACTTTGGAAATTGCTGACAAGGTCGAGCATTATTCAATTTTGAAGGAGCATGTCATAGTTCCTGTGTTCAAAATTCCGGAAAAATATGCCGATGAGAACGAATATTTGAAGGAGCTGGCATACGAGGGTGCGAAAAAGAAGTACCCTGAAATGACTGACGAAGTAAAGAAACGTATTGATTATGAACTTTCTGTGATAAAGGAGATGGGATTTCCCGGGTATTTTCTTATAGTTCAGGATTACATCAATCACAGTCGTCATAATGGGGTGATAGTTGGACCCGGACGAGGCTCTGCGGCAGGCTCTGCAGTTGCTTATGCCATCGGTATCACCAATGTTGACCCGATAAAGTATAATCTTCTGTTTGAACGTTTTCTGAATCCGGAGCGAGTTTCAATGCCTGATATCGACGTGGATTTCGATGATGCCGGTCGTGAGAAGGTCCTCAATTATGTTTTGGAAAAATACGGCGATGACCATGTGGCGCAGATAGTGACTTTCGGAACTATGGCATCGAAGTTGGCAATCAGAGATGTGGGGCGTGTTTTCAAGCTGCCGCTCGGTGATGTTGACAGAATATGCAAAAGTATTCCTGACAAGGTGAAGAATCTTGCTGAGGCTCTCAAGGAAAGTCCTGATTTCTCCAAGGAATATAATAACGGCTCTGAACTTGCAAAGAAGACCATTGAATATGCAATGCAGCTTGAGGGTGTGGTCCGCCAGACAGGTGTGCATGCCTGCGGTGTGATTATAGGTCCCGAAGACCTGACAAACCATGTGCCTTTGGCTTCCGCTAAGGATTCCAATATCATGGTTACGCAGATTGAAGGCTCAAAGGTCGAATCAGCAGGTATGCTGAAGATGGATTTCCTCGGTTTGAAGACTCTTTCGATAATCAAGGATGCATTGGATGAAATCCATCATGTGACGGGGAAGACCATTGACATAGATGATATACCGCTCGATGACCCGTTGACATATAAGCTGTTCCAGAATGGCGGAACGATTGGCATTTTCCAATTTGAATCTCCCGGAATGCAGAAATATCTGAAAGAACTTATACCGGAAAACATTGAAGACCTTATTGCCATGAATGCCCTGTATCGTCCCGGCCCAATGGATTATATCCCTCTTTTCATTGACAGAAAACTGGGCAGAAAGCCGGTTGAGTATCCGCATCCGGTGCTTGAGGAGATATTGAAACCGACGTACGGTATCATGGTCTATCAGGAACAGATAATGCAGACAGCTCAGGCTTGTGCAGGATTTTCACTTGGCAAAGCAGATATTCTGCGAAGGGCTATGGGTAAGAAGAAGATGAAGGTCATGATGTCGATGAAACAAGAATTTGTCGAAGGCTGTGCCAAAACTAACAACATCAATGAAAAAAAGGCTGAGGAAATCTTCGACATCATGGTGAAATTTGCCGAATATGGGTTCAACCGTTCTCATGCTGCGGCTTATTCAATTATCGCGTATCAGACAGCTTTTCTCAAAGCGCACTATCCTGCTGAATATATGGCTGCGATACTGACTCATAACCTGTCGGATATAAAGAAAATATCGTTCTTTATCGATGAATGTCACAGGCTGGGACTAGACGTTGTCGGACCGAATATCAACGAAAGCTTCTTCAATTTCAGCGTAAACAAGGCCGGACAGATTTTATTCGGACTTGCAGGCATTAAAGGAGTCGGCATGTCGGCTGTGCAGGAAATCACTGATGTGCGAGAGAAAGACGGTCCGTTTAAAGATGTGGTCGATTTCCTTATGAGGGTTAATCTTCGTACGGTCAACAAAAAGGCTGTGGAAGCTCTTGCGTCCGTAGGTGCTTTCGACTGTTTTTCGGGCATCCACAGGGCGCAGTTTGCTTATCGCGACAAGGAAGATTCAGGAACATTCACCGATAAACTTATCAGAATAGTAAGTGATGCAAAGGCGCAGATTAACAATGCCCAAATGTCGTTGTTCGGCGAAATGGAAAGTGATACGACACTGAACGTACAGTTTCCTTCATGTCCCGAGTTCAGTTTGATTCAAAAACTGAAACTGGAAAAAGAAGGTATCGGCTTCTATCTTTCCGGTTATCCATTGGACCAGTATAGGGTTGAACTTGACAATTATACCAACTGCAACCTTTCGATAATTAAAGATTTGATTGAAAACGGCAAGCGTACGGATAATTTGATGATAGGCTGCATGGTGACTGAATCAGTGAACGGAATCACTAAAAACGACAGTGAATATGGAAGAATCACCATAGAAGATTACTATTCCAGCCTCTCATTGGCATTGTTCAGTGATGACTATCGGAAATTTAAGGGGTGGCTGAGCGTGGGCTCTATGCTGTTTATTACTGGTAATGTTATTCCAAGATACAATCAACGGTTCGATTTCAAAATTACGGACATTTCCATGTTGGACACTATACTTGACAAAAAGACCAGGTCAGTGATGATTATGATTGATTCCTCCGATGTAAACAAAGGTTATGTCGATAATTTATATAATCTCATTAAAAATAATCCCGGCAGCTGCGCATTGTATGTTGATTTGATTGACAGACAGCAAAATACAGAGGTTACACTGAAGGTTACCGGACGGAAGGGGGTAAAGCCGTCAACTTTCATACCTGAGCTTCAGACTCATAATTTCAAGTTTCTTTTAAATAAATGAGTAAGACCGACAAGAATACTGATAAAAGGATTATTGAGGCAATTCTGTCGAATGATGACAGAGAAGCTGAAGAAATGCTATATAGCGATATTTTCCCATATATTCGTAAACTTGTTGCTGATTACAATTATTCGGAGGAAGATGCCAAAGATATCTTTCAGGATTGCGTTTTGTTGCTTGTTTGTAAGATTAGGGAAGGGATGGTACTGACATGTTCGCTCACGACACTCATGTATTCGATTGCCCGAAATCTCATTAAAGTCAGAAAAAGAGATGAGATGAAACAGCATCAGGCTATTGAACGTTTGAACTTGTCCGATTCATATAATCCTGAAAATGAACGAAATGAAAAGATGATGTGTGAATTGCGGGAAAAAATTCTGCATGACAGTATGAGTAAGATGAAAGATGAACAATGCAAAATTATGATGCAGAATGATTCTGAAACCCGCAGAAGCCGGTGGCAATATAAGCAAAGATTGAAGAGTATTGTCTCTGGAGATCCACGATTCGATGATTTAATCGATTGATTGGTTGTGAGTTAGGTGATTTGAAAAAATATTTTTGAAAAAGTAATTCATTCCATGAAATTTTTATAATTTTGCAGGCGGAAAAAACGTCTCCGTAGCTCAGTTGGTAGAGCAAATGACTCTTAATCATTGGGTCGAGAGTTCGAGTCTCTCCGGGGACACCTTTTTTCATGGGTAAATGTATTTATGTGTTGACTCGCAGCTTTAATTATTAAAGTTGCGAGTTTTTTTTATAATAAAATGCTTACTTTTGCGTTTTAAATCAAAATTAAAAATATAAATTATGGGAATCATATTAAATAAGATGTTTGTGCTGTTGCAAGCTGCCAATGACACTGTTATCGGAGGTGCTGTTCAGGATGTCTCGGGTGAAATGAAAACTTCATTTTGGCAAATGTTTAATTATGGCGGCTGGATTATGTACCTCCTGCTTGCAATGTCGATTATAGCCATCTACATTTTCGTTGAACGTCTGTTGGTCATCAATAAGGCGGGTAAGTTTGACAAGGATTTCATGAGTAAAATCAGGTCTTACATTTACAATGGTGACATCAAAGCTGCCCGTATTTTGTGCCAGACCACTGATTCACCTTTGTCACATGTGATTGACAGCGGTCTCTCAAGACTTGGCAATAGTACAAAGAGTGATATTGACAAGGCTATTGAAACAACTGCCAATGTGGAACTTGCATCTCTTGATAAGAATGTAGCTTTGGTGGGAGTGATTGGCGGTGCCGCACCAATGCTCGGTTTTTTGGGAACTGTAATCGGTATGGTCAATGCTTTCTACAACATGTCGGTAGCAGGTAACAACCTTGACATTGCACTGCTGGCAACCGGCATTTACCAGGCAATGGTTACAACCATCGGTGGTCTTATCGTGGGTATTACCGCATACGTGCTTCATAATATTCTGAATTCCAGGATTAACAAAGTCGGCTTCCTGCTTCAAGCACAGTCAATGGACTTCCTCGATCTTTTGAACGAACCAACTGATAAATAGTCTTGTCATGAATATCCGTTATAAAAAAGCAGTACAGGACACCCCGAACATGTCCTCCATGTCGGACCTTGTTTTTCTGCTGCTGATTTTTTTCATGCTTACCTCCACACTGGTGAGCCCCAATGCGGTAAAACTGTTGCTTCCAAGCTCCAATAGCAAGACTATGGCAAAACCGGCTTCGGTGACAGTCTATATCGATGATAAATACAATTATTATGTGGAGGAGAATATGATTGACCTGAAACAGCTTGAACCGATTCTGCAGGAGAGATTAGCGGGTGAGACAGATGCATCGGTGGTTGTCAGAGCTGATAAAACCGTTGAAATTCAATATCTTGTAAATGTTATAGACGCTGTCAACAATGTCAACGCAATGTATGACGCGAAGAATAAGGTGATATTGGCGACAAGTCCAAAGAAAAAATGATGAATCATGGATTTCGAAAAGAAAACTAAAACGACTGCTTTGGCAGTGACAATACTGGTTCATGTGGGTGTGCTGATTTTCTGTCTGCTATCCGCTTTTGTAACCCCATTGCCATTACCTGGCGAAGAAGGCGTTGAAGTTCGTTTTGGCTACAGCGATGCCGGTGCTGCCAACGATTATTTCGTGAATCCAGCCCCAGCCCAGCCTGATGAAGAAGTCTCGAAAGATGACAACAAGCTGATAACCTCCCAGTCGGAAGACGAGCCATATATCCCCGAAGAGAAGGATGATGACAAGGACAAGAAGGAGAACGAAAAACAGGAAATTCCCGAAGTCGGCAAACCTGAGCCTGTAGTGAACCCGAATGCCTTGTATAAGGGCTCCAAGTCGAACAGCAACAATTCCGGCAATTCCGGCACCTCAGGACAGTCAGGCACCGGCGGCTCGGAATATGGGAACCCTGACAGCGATAATCTTAATGGCTTGGGCGGAAGCGGTAACGGTACGTCCTTTAGCCTCGAAGGCAGAAGCCCCATCGGCGGAATTCCTAAACCTGAATACACTTCGCAGGAACAGGGTACAATCGTGGTAGAGATAATTGTTGACAAGAAGGGCAAGGTTGTCGAAGCTACAGCCGGTGTGAGAGGTACAACCATAACAGACCAGAATTTATGGAAGAAGGCATACGAGGCAGCCATGAGAACCAAGTTCTCCGCAAAACCTGATGCCTCCGAGAGACAAAAAGGTACAATCACATATAATTTCAGAAGGGTAAATGAGTAATAACAGGTATGAGGACTGCGTCAAATATATGCAGGCGCAGTTGCCAATGTACCATAGAGTTGGGGCTGCAGCATATAAGACCGACATCACCAACACGGTACTTTTATGTGAACATTTCGGAAATCCGCAGAATCAACTGCGATGCATACATATCGCCGGCACCAACGGCAAAACGTCATCATCGCATTTTATGGCGTCAATACTTCAAAAGGCAGGCTATAAGGTCGGACTTTATACATCCCCGCATCTTATTGACTTCCGCGAAAGAATCATTGTTGACGGAAAGATGATAGACAAGGACTATGTGGCTGATTTCGTTGAAAGTAACAAGGCCGTTTTCGAAAAACTTCAGCCTTCTTTCTTTGAAATGACATTTGTGCTTGCTGTCAAGTATTTCGTTGACATGAAGGTTGATTATGCCGTGATAGAGGTTGGACTTGGCGGCAGGCTGGACTCTACCAACGTCATCACTCCGCTGGTTAGCATGATAACGAATATAGGGTTCGACCATACTCAGTTCTTGGGAAATACACTTCCTGCCATAGCGTTCGAAAAGGCTGGAATTATCAAGAAAAACGTCCCTGCTGTGATAGGGGAGACCCAGCCGGAAACAACGATGGTGTATGTGAAAAAGGCTTTTCAGGAAGATGCACCGCTAATATTCGCTGACCAGGTGTTTCAGATTTCCGATGTGGTGCAGACCGTGGATAAACTGAGCTTTAGGGCAGTATCGGGATTGACCGATGAGGTCTATGATGTTGAGAGTGCTCTTGTCGGACATTATGAAATTAAGAATATCACTTCTGTTCTTGCAACTGTCGAAGTGCTGTCGAAACAGGTCTTCATTCCTAAGCAGGCAGTTCTTGACGGGCTGAAGTCATCGATATTGAGGGGAAGATGGGATATAATCGGCCGTAACCCTTTGACAGTCTGTGATACTGGACATAATGCAGAGGGACTTGCCGAGACGCTGGAGATGATAAGTTTTGCCAAATATCGCAGGCTTCATATCATTTTCGGAGCCGTTTCCGACAAGAAGATGGATAAAACCATAAATTTGTTCCCGAAGGATGCGACATATTATTTTTGCAGGCCTGACATTCCTCGCGGGATGAATGTTGATGTGCTTATGGGGTGGTTTGCCAAGGCCGGAATTAGCGGCACAGCGTATGAATCGTGCATGGATGCGTTACAGGCCGCAAGGGCTGCCGCATTGCCTGATGATTTGATTTACGTTGGCGGCAGCACGTTTGTCGTTGCGGATATTTTGTCCTCCTTACATTGAACGGACCTTTGTTTGTGATGGTTTTGTCATTCGTTTGCAATACCATACATCAGCTGTCTTTTAGCAATGCAATTATCTGTAAGTCTGCGGGCAGCCATTCCACGCTCTCCAATTCATCTTTCGCCAGCCATCGTGCCGCTTCATGCTCTTTCAGCTCCAGATAACCGCTCTCCACGTGGCAGAGGTAACAATGCATCGTCAAGTGAAACTGCGGGTAGTCCCATTCCACCGTCATTACAAACCGTTCAACCACAATCCGCGTCTCCAATTCCTCCCATATCTCGCGCTTCAAAGCTTCCTCTGCCGTTTCTCCGGCCTCCATCTTGCCGCCAGGAAACTCCCAGTAGTCCTTAAAGTCCCCATATCCTCGCTGTGTTGCGAAGATACGCCCCTCAGAGTCGTGGATGATGGCTGCCACCACTTGTATTGTTTTGTTCATGTTGATAACATGTATTTATGCTGCCGCTGCTCCCAAAATCATTAATCCAAAAAACACCAGCAACACTATCGTAATTATCGCCAAAATACTACCCAAGCAGCCCCATTTCCTTTCACCATCCGGCAACCTGTCTGACAGCAGACAAATAATCAAACCTATCAACGGTGTAAACAGAACCGACAGAAAGAATGTCCAGCCAAAGCCGATTCTCCTTCTCGCTCCAACCAATCCGACCAGTGCCGCAAGAAAAGTGTTGCTAATTAATCCGAAAATTAGAAGAGTTAATCCCATTGTGTGATATTTTGTGGCAAAGATAATAATGTTTCCGTTGTTTCAAAAGCCAAATGTATTGACGGAATGTGTCGGCGTTTCTCATGGCAGAAAAAAAATTGGGGTGTGTCATGTTTTGAAACAGTATTGGTTGTAAATTTGCAGCATGAAAATCAAAAAGCCATTGAAGCATTATGGAAATCATATCACATATACGACAGTCTGACATGGCAGTCCAATCTAACGCAGACCACCAACAAGGCGTTGCAGAGAGGGCCGAAAGTTTTGCTGCTGAGTTTGGTATGGGTGATTATGGAAAGCTTATGGGACGTTTGCATGACAAGGGAAAAGAGCAAGTAGAATGGCAAAAGTATATTCAAGGTGTCACAGGATATAGCAAGGAATACTCGCATATAAAAAGCAGACCGAATCACTCTTACGTTGGAGCTGTCATTGTGCAAAAACAGTATCCTCAGATTGCTCCATTGATTGCACAACCTATTGCTGGTCACCATCGTGGGCTCTATGACTATTGTGATTATGTTGAGGATTTGGAGATTGTGACACCGTTGGTGACACAATTGACTCGGACTAACATAGGTCTAGCAGGCTGTTACCTCGGAGATGGTAGGCTGTTTGTAGGCTCAAGCAAGCTGTTTGAGTATGCCAAGAATATGGGTAGAGTATGCGAAGGGTATGGCAGTAGCGTTCATGGACGAACCAAGTGGGGCTATTTGTTCGATTATTGTAACGTATTTGAAGGAAAGGCGTAGAATAGGCATAGAATAGACGAAGATCAGAAACGGAAATATTGCATATATGGAACACAAAGAATACATTGCTCACTCTGAAAACGCAAGTGGCAAAAAGCAAACGATGAAGGAACATAGTTCTGGCGTAGGTGCATTTACCCGAAAATTTGCCTTGTCAGAATCGTTTGAAGATTTGTACGAGTTTTGTGGACTCATTCATGATATTGGTAAGTATTCAGATGCTTTCCAAAAGCATATTACTGGGGAAAACAATCAAGTCAGACATTCTATTTATGGAGCCATCTTCGCCAAAGAACAATCATTGATGGAGGTCGTTTTTCCGGTGTTTGGACATCATGCCGGGTTGCCAGACAATCCAAAAATGCGACAAGATATTATGGCAGAACAAAATATGGATGATAGTCCGTATGGTGAAATATGCAGAGTATGGAAGGAGGATATAGGACAAAAACTTAATATCCCGAATGATAAAGAGTTTCAAGACTTGACGGACATTCTAAAGCAAGAGCTATTTGTCAGGATGTTATACAGTTCTCTCGTTGATGCTGACAGTCTTGATACGGAAAGACATTTTGATGAAACCAAGTTTGAAGCAAGAAAGAATTGCCCTCTAAACACAGAAGTGTTGTTAAACAAGCTGCGAAAGAAGTTTGAATCTTTCCAAAATAATCAGGAAAAAGGCGTTTCAATAATAGCTCAATTGCGAGACAATGTTCGTAAATATGCGGAATCAAAAGCTTCTCTACCACAAGGATTCTTTTCTTTGACCCTACCTACAGGCTTGGGAAAGACCCTTTGCAGTATGAATTGGGCATTGCACCACGCGCAACATCACAAGAACATAAAGAGGATTATTATAGTCTTGCCGTTTATCAGCATCATTGACCAGACAGCAGAGGTGTTTAAGACTATATTCAATAAAGATGAGGGGGACGATTTTGTGCTTGAACATCATTCTAATGTGATTTATACGGAAAATGAGGATAAAGATGAATACAATTCCAAACAATTGGCAACGGAAAATTGGGACTATCCCATAATTATCACAACTTCCGTACAATTCTTTGAGTCCCTTTTTGACAATAAGAGGCCTGCTTGCAGAAAGTTGCATAATATTCAAGATTCAATCATCATTTTTGACGAGATACAAACGCTGCCTCTGAATGTTACTGAGCCGACACTGACCATGCTGGATAATTTGCAAAAACTTTGCAGATGTAGCATGTTGTTCTGTACGGCTACTCAACCTGATTTTGAAGATAGAGAAGGGTTTCAGGGAGTAAGCAAGATAGAATCATTGGTTGAAAACCCCAAGCTCATTTTTGAAGAAACAAGGCGAGTAACCTACCATCCGCTGAATAAATATGAAGAAATAGCAGTGTCAGAATTAGCGGATATTGTATCAGAAAGCAACAAGTCAGCTCTTGTCGTTTTTAATACCAAGAAGAAAGCCCGATTGTTTTTTGAGGAGATGAAAGGATGTGACGATTATTATTTATTCCATCTTTCTACTAATATGTGTCCTGCGCATAGAAAAGAGGTTATAACCAATATTCGTCAGGCATTGAGGGAGGGGAAACGTATCATTGTCAGTTCCACCCAACTCATCGAAGCGGGTGTCGATATGGATTTTCCAACGGTATATAGGGAATTGGCACCTTTGGAATCCATCATTCAGTCGGCGGGTCGATGCAACCGAGAGGGACAATTAAAGGATGAAAATGGGAGTTTGATCAAAGGTGATGTCTATTTGTTCGCACTGACAGAATCTGGCCAGCCAAGCAAAGAATATCGTTCATGGTTGGAGTTTGCCAATATGCTTTACAAAGGGAATGAAGGAAAACTGTATACTCACGATTTCTATAGTTACTATTACAGAGAACTTGTTAAAAACTTTGCTGACACAGATAAACTGGATATTACAGCGGACAGAAAGAAATTCTTGTTCCAGACTATTGCGGATAAATACAAGATAATTAACAACAATACACAGTCCATCTTCGTATATACCTATAATCAAAAGAGCCAAGAATTATACAATCAATTGAAAAACGAAGAATATATAACCAAACGAGAACGCCAAGAGATTTCGCAGTATTGTGTTCAGGTTTATGATAAGTTCCTTAAGGAAAATAGTACACTTATCGGCCATGAGCCAAGCGGTGTTTTGATTTGGTATGGTTCATACGATAGAGACTTTGGGCTGCCATTTAAGGACGAATTTAACTTTGTAATATAGGAGAAGACAGATATGCTTGACAAAGAGATTGTTAGACTGAAAGTAACGGGCGATTTTGCCTGTTTTACGCGCCCCGACTTGAAGGTGGAGCGCATGAGCTATCCATGTATGACCCCGTCAGCAGCGCGAGGCATTCTGGAATCCATCCTTTGGAAGCCAGAATTCCAGTGGTTTATTAGGAAAATTATCATTTTGAATCCAATAAAATTCACTTCAATAAAGAGGAACGAAATTTCCAAGAAGCAGAATCCAAAGGGTGAACCGATAGATATTACAGAGAATCGAGTTCAGCGGAATAGCATTGTATTGAAGGATGTGGGCTATATCATAGAGGCATCGGTTAATGTAAATGAGACTCTTATTGAAAAAACCAAAAACAGCGAACATCCAATAACAGTTAAGAAATACCGCACAATGTTTGAGCGTAGGGTAAAGAAAGGGCAATGCTGGCATCAGCCTTGTTTTGGGACAAGAGAATTTGCTGCTGACTTCTCTTTGCCTACTGAGCATGATGTGCCATTGGATGTCACTTATCCTATAGGAAGTATGTTTTATGATATGTTTTATGATGACAAAGGTAAGGCTACTCCTGTGTTTTTTTATGATGTTGCTATTGTAAACGGAGTGCTTGAATGTCCAGAGGACAATGCCATCAAAATGCTGTCATCAACACACATCCAACCAAAGGTTTCAGATGATTATAACCGTGTCGTTTACGAACAATATAAAGAAGAGGAGGCAGAGTTATGATACAGGAATTGGTGGAATTTGGAAAGCGAGTGACAAAAGGTAAAAATAGAGCCCTCAAAGAAGAAAACTACTCTATTACTTTGGTTATTGATAAAGAAGGTCAGTATCAAAAATTTATTGTTGGTGAAAGACAGCCTGTTGAGACGGAAGTCATAACGGCTAAAAAGGGGAAAGCTCGTTTTCTGCTTGATAAGAGCGAGGAGGTTCTTGGTGTTAGTGTTGATGTCGGTAAACTTGAAGCATTCAAAAAGCGACTTGAGCCGTATAAGGATGTAAAATCTTTTAAGCCTATTTTTAAATTCTATGAAAAACAAAATTTAAATGGACTAAGAAAAGCCGTTGTCGAATACTTGAACTTAAGCGATGGGAATAAGGGTGGAAATATCACCTTTATGATTGGTTCTACTATGCTGTTGGCAACGGAAGAAGTACAGGGGACCATCAACAAATATCTCCAAGAACAGAAACAAAAAAAGACAAAGCAGGGTGAAAGTATGTCTTTAAAAGTCGCTTTCTTCAACCTTGCAATTGTTATTAATGAAAATGGAGAGTTTCAAGGGTTTATTGTTAATGACAATCAGTCTGTCCTAACAGAAACAATCTCTGCCAAGAAAAAAGAGACATATTTGTTACTGGGCAGGGATGAAGATGTTCTTGGCATTACAGAAGTGGGTGTAGACAAAAAGCATCAGTGGTTCTTGAATAAGCTGCAACAATATAGGGAGGGATTACCCAACATAGAGCCCGTGTTCAAATTCTACGAAGAAAGCAATGAGAATGGCTTAAAAAAAGCAATCTCAGAATCTGTTTTCCGATTTACAAAGGATTCATTTAGTGATAATATAACATTCATGGTAATGGGAGATACTGTTCTATTGAAAACAGATGAAGTCAGAACCTCCATTATCAGGCATTACCAAGACAATGAGCAAAAGCTTTCCAATGGAAGAATATGTTCAGTTTGTGGTAAATCAGATAGTCCCGTATTAGATGAACCGCACGGATTAGTAAAAATGCCGAAGGGACAAACAGCAGGCTGTGCTTTAGTTTCATTCAATGAAAATGCTTTTGAATCCTACGGATTGAAAGGTAATTTGAATTCATCGATTTGCCGAGATTGTGCTAGGAATTATATCGAGGGATTGAATTTTCTTCTGTCTGATGGGCGTGAGATTATTGGAAATGAAAAGCAAAAAGCGCATTATGAATACAATCATAGGATTAATATTAGTGATACAACAGTAGCTGTGTTTTGGACAAGACAAGATGTTGAAGACATCAACCCTTTGATCGTTGCTGACTCACCAGAGGCCTTGTGGGTGAAGAATCTTTTTGAGTCTGTTTGGAGCGGTAAAAAGAATCTCGGTTCCACGGTTGACACCAATATGTTTTATAGTTGTACCTTGTCATCGGCTGCCGCCCGCATCGCTGTTCGTGATTGGACTGCCATCAGTTTGGATGAATACAAAAAGAACCTAGCTGAGTGGTTTAGAGATATTGAAATAGAAAACAATAATGGAGAACTAGTGTATAGTCCTTTGAGGATGTTAATAAATGCAACTCAGCGTGATAAAAAACTCGGAGACAAGTCTAAAGCCGATCTCAATTCCAAGGCTAGAATGGGCGCCTTGTTATGGAATGCAATTATAAAAGGAAGCTCTAATAAGCTTCCACTTGAAGTCTTGCAAAGTGTTCTAATCCGAATATGGAAAGGAGACTACTTTTCAACAGAGCGAGCTGCGCTCATAAAATTGATTATTAATCGTAATACAGACAAGAATATGAAATCAACATTGGATGAAAGCAACACAAGCGTAGCCTACTTGTGTGGCAGATTGTTCGCTGTCATTGAATCAATGCAGTGGAAGGCTATGGGTAATGTTAATAGTGGGGTCAAGGAGCGGTACTTTGCGGCAGCAGTTTTGCAGCCTGCTTACATCCTTGGCCAATTATTGACGAAGAATGTAACTATCTATCAACGCAAGATAGGTGGTTATCTGGCAAATGAACTTAATGAGATTGCAGGGAAAATTAGCGAAAATGGATGTTTCCCCCAACGGTTTTCAGCCATTGAGCAAGGTGAGTTTGCTTTGGGCTATTATTTCCAAAAAAACCACAAAAAAGACACCGCAGAAAGTACTAATTAATTAATATACACAGATATGGAGCAATACATTAAAAACAGGTATGATTTCGTGTTCCTTTATGATGTGAAGGACGGAAATCCCAATGGTGATCCAGAAATGGATAATCAACCGAGAATTGATTTTGAGACGAGAGAAGGTCTTGTGTCAGATGTGTGTATCAAACGTAAGGTGCGTAATTATGTTCACTTAAAGGTCGAGGCTGGCGAACTCGATTCTAGTAAATACGACATCTTCATTCGACAAGGGAACATACTAAACAACATCATTAACAAAGGAAAAGAAGAATCGGAAAATGATGAAAAAAAGGGAAGGATGGCTTTGTGCGACCGCTACTTCGATATTCGCACATTTGGAGCCGTGTTAAGTACTGGCAATGACTTGGGAGTTGTGCGAGGACCAGTACAATTTGTATTCTCTCGCAGCATTGATGCTATAGATAGTCGAACACATTCCTTGACGAGATGCTGTATTACTGATGAAAAGGATGCTGACAAAGTGAACACATTCGGCAACAAATCAACCGTCAGCTATGGACTCTATCGTATGCACGGCTATGTCTCTGCATTTGACGGAGAGAAGTGTCATTTTACAGAAGAGGATTTGAATCTTTTGTGGGAAGCTCTTATGAACGCTTTTGAGCATGACCATGCCGCAGCTCGTGGCGAGATGAATGCCCGTGCGCTAATCGTGTTTAAACACGAATCGAAATTAGGCAATGCCCGTTCCTCACAATTATTTGACCTCGTGAAGATTGAGAAAAAAGACAATGTGGTTTTTCCTCGCTCTTTTGAAGATTACAAAATTACTATTGACAAAAACAATCTTCCAGATGGTGTGTCCGTTGAAGAGATGATTTAACCAACAATGGCAGAAAAACGTTTGATAAGAAATAGCACGGCGGAGTTCCTGATTTTCCAGATTGAGAATAAGGAACAGGGCATCGAGGTAATGTATGCTGATGAAACCATTTGGTGTACACAAAAAGCGATGGCGGCACTCTTCGATGTGGGAGTGCCTGCCATCAGCAAGCATCTTGCCAATGTGTTCGAGACGGGTGAGCTGAAGGAAGAGGCAACTATTTCCAAAATGGAAACAGTTCAGCAGGAAGGAAACCGTGAGGTAAAACGCACGGTGGTGATGTATAAACTTGATGCCATTATCGCTGTAGGCTACCGTGTAAACAGCATCCGCGCCACACAATTCCGGCAATGGGCGACGAGTGTACTGCGCCAGTTTGCCATACGTGGCTATGTGCTTGACAAGAAACGCATGGAGAACGGTACATTCTTGGGAGAGGATTATTTTGAGCACTTGCTGGCTGAGATACGCGAGATTCGTCTCTCGGAACGGCGTTTCTACCAGAAACTGACAGACATCTATGCCACAGCAATAGACTACAATCGCGATGCGCCCACGACCAGGCTATTCTTCAAAATGGTGCAGAACAAGATGCACTATGCAGTACATGGCAGAACAGCGGCGGAACTGATAATGGAACGGGCCGATGCCGACAAGGAACACATGGGATTGACCACATGGGAGAATGCTCCTGACGGGAAAATTGTTAAGACCGATGTCTCAATTGCCAAAAACTACCTGAAACAGATGGAACTGGAGGATATGGGACATATTGTTACCGCAGTGCTGGAATTTGCCGAAAACCGTGCCAAGAAGCACATCCCGATGACAATGGAGGACTGGGCCAAGCGTATTGATGCCTATTTGACCAGCGATGAGCGACCTCTGCTTGACAATGCCGGGAGTGTGAGTCACGAAGATGCTGTGCTTCATGCGGAAACGGAGTTTGAAAAGTACCGAATCGTGCAAGACCGTCTGTTCCAAAGTGATTTCGATAAATTTTTTGGTGCATTGCCGCTTGAAGAAGAAGGCACAGATATAAAGGAATAACAGTATGATGTACGATGATGATCAGATGCTCATGCTGTCGGGGATTCAGCACTATATGTTCTGTCCCCGCCAATGGGCGTTGATTCATGTCGAACAGCAATGGGCTGACAACCGGTTGACTGCTGAGGGGGAGATTCTACACAAGAATGTTGACAATTCGGCTTATCGCCAGAAGAATGGTGATACAATAACTTTACGTGGCGTACATGTTGCTTCTCATACTTTAGGCTTATATGGGATTTGTGATGCTATAGAATTGTTGCCGTCCAATACGGAAGAAAATACAATTACGCATCCCAAGTATTTTGGTTTTTGGAAACCATACCCTGTGGAATACAAACGTGGGCATCAGAAACCCGACGAGAGGGATACCGTTCAATTGGCGGCACAGGTTATGTGTCTTGAAGAAATGTATGGAATTCAAATTTCCGAAGCGGCTTTATTCTATTTTGAAACCCATCGTCGTGAGGTCGTTGCTATGGATGAACCGCTTCGGCGGTTGACATGCGAATTGAGCGAGGCTATGCATAAGACATTTGACAGTGGAATCACTCCACAAGCTGTGCCGCAACGAGGTTGTAAAAACTGTTCGCTTTTTGATATCTGTTCGCCAGTATTGACCAAAAAAACTACTGTGGCTTATTATCTAAAGAAATCTTTCAATGAGGAAATTGCTTAATACACTTTATGTAACCACACCAGATGCTTATCTTTCAAAGGACGGGTTGAATGTGGTGGTGTCCGTGAACAAGGAAGAGTTATTTCGTATTCCCGTCATGAATATTGAAGGTATTGTAACCTTCGGCTACATGGGGGCAAGCCCAGGACTGATGAGACTTTGTGCTGATAACGGAGTATCTCTCTCTTTCCTTTCGCCTAGTGGTCATTTCGTGGGTCGACTTCAAGGTCCAGTTCGAGGGAATGTATTGTTGCGAAAAACACAATACCAAATTTCTGAAGACGATGAACGTTCTATGCATTATGCCCGATTGTTTATTGCGGGGAAGATTCAGAATTATAGAACTATTCTTCAACGTCATATTCGAGACAATGGCGATGATGGTGAATTGGATGCCGTCGTGAAGATGCTGGAATCGAGCAAACGTGTTGCTATGCATACCGAAGATTCATCGCAACTCATTGGGGTGGAAGGTGATGCTGCCAATTCTTATTTTGGAGTTTTCCATAGGATGATTCTTCATCAGCAGGAGGATTTCGCTTTTCATGGAAGAAACCGTCATCCACCTAAAGATAAAGTAAACGCATTACTTTCTTTTGTTTATACATTGCTGGCAAACGAAACAGCCTCAGCTTTGGAGACGGTTGGGTTGGACCCTTATGTTGGTTTTTTGCATAAACTGAGGCCAGGACGCTCGTCTCTTGCGTTGGATTTGATGGAAGAGCTGAGAGCTTATTTGGGGGATAGGTTAGTGTTGTCGCTCATTAACCGAAAACAGCTGACCGCAATGGATTTTGTCGAATCAGGAGAGGACATGGTGTTGCTGACGGAGGGCGGTCGTAAGACAGTTCTTTCTGCGTGGCAGAAGAGGAAATCGGAAACTATAGTACATCCTTTTTTGGAAGAGAAGATACAAATAGGCCTTTTGCCCTATGTGCAGGCATTGTTGCTCGCTCGGGCAATTAGAGGGGATATCGATGATTATCCTGTTTTTATAATTCACTGAGATATGATGGTTTTGGTTACATACGATGTTGAGACTACAACATCATCGGGTGCCCGAAGGTTAAGAAAAGTGGCTAAGGAATGCCAAAATTATGGGCAAAGAGTTCAGAATTCTGTCTTTGAGTGTGTTTTGACAGAAGCTCAATTTGTTGTTTTGAAAAATCGGCTTTCTGCCATTATTGATGCTGAGAAGGATAGTGTCCGTTACTATTTTATGGGTAACAATTGGAATAATCGTATTGAAATGGTAGGGAAGGTGACTTCGTATGATGTCACTTCGGAATTGGTTATTTAATTCCGCGAACCTAAAATATTGCGAAAAAAGTTGTAATTTCGCGCCGATTGATTATCAGTCAAATATCGTGTTTGGCTGTAAATCGGTGTATAAATTATTAGAAAGATAAACTGCTTTCGCGGAATACAACGTTTAAAGAGTTGGTATTATTTGTGTTAGCAGTAATACAGTCGCGTCCCGTGCGGGCGCGTGGATTGAAACACGGTATCTGGAAATCGCACCCTCGTGGCAAACTTTGTCGCGTCCCGTGCGGGCGCGTGGATTGAAACAATATTGCACCGAATTACCATCCCACCGAAGGAGTCGCGTCCCGTGCGGGCGCGTGGATTGAAACTCTCCTTGAATGCGTAGTCCAGGTTAAAATTCTGGTCGCGTCCCGTGCGGGCGCGTGGATTGAAACTCAGAGCCTTGCTC
>JAEEGG010000326.1_pt1 | contig 186396 bp, 157 predicted proteins | sample 9134161 | NCBI WGS metagenome assembly JAEEGG01 (sample SAMN16246543, study PRJNA631951) | gut metagenome | biome: gut microbiome; feature: rumen; material: CR-attached | host: Bos | place: Iran: Karaj | collected 2018-10 | reverse complement strand
GGGATTTACCTCCGTTTCATGATACTATTATCAAAAGAATGTTATCGCAAGTAGTCCTGATTTGTAGAAACTTACATTGGCATACCAAATATTACTTTTGATTACCATTTAGTTGTGAATACTCCGTCTGGCAGTCAAAGACCGGACAGGACTTGTGGACATTGGGAAAGTCGCGATGGCCAACGATCTTGGCCTGAGGGTAACTCTCCTTCAGAGTTCTGAGGAGGAACCAGAGGGAAGCCTTCTGCTCGGGAGTACGGGTGTCGGCATCGCGTCCCTTGTCATCCAAGCCACCGATATAGCAGACGCCGATGGCATGTTCGTTGTAGTGTCTGACATGGGCACCGGCCTTGCTCTCAGGACGTCCTGCCTGGATGGTGCCATCCTGAAGGACCACCCAGTGATAGCCACAGCAGGACCACCCCTTGGCACGGTGACAACGGTCGATATCGGCGACGGTCCACTTCTGGCTCTTACGGGTGGCTGAACAGTGGACAACGATGTAGAGCACCTCTTTCATGGGTTTCATCTCTTTCATGGGGCTTAGAGAATTGACGTTACACAACTGGTTGCAATGGCTGAGCCGGCGAGGGTGGCAAACAGCATCGAGAGGAACTTGAATACAGCTTTCCAGGGAATTTGCTTTAACATTTTATCCATAAAGTTGATTTATCGATTATTAATAACTAAGTCACACAGATGACACAGATGACACAGACAGAATAACAGACAGAACAAATTATTTTTCTGACCACTAATTACACTAATTTCACGAATGATTTTCTCACACGTATCTATACCATCTAAACAAACACGAGTTTTAGTATGTCCCGCGGAAATGAAGGAAAATACAGAAATGAAACGGTTTGATGATGAGCAGAAGGATAAATCTGTGAGATCTGTGGGATCTGTGTGACAATCAATCAAAGATCGAGGCGAGAGGATGAAGTGTGAGTGCAGAGCGCGTTCATAACGGATTGACTATGGATGACTGAGAAGTGATCATTGATCAGGGTTCTCACTTGGACGTTATCGCTGTTCCTCCCGGACACTCAGGTCAGGTCAGTTCATAGTTCATAATTCATAATTCATAGTTCTTGCAAAGCAAGCGACCAAGGTCGAGTGCATAGTGCAGAGTGCTTGCAAGCAAGGGACTATGGATTAGTCGCCGTCGCTGGGCTGGTTGTCAGGACCATCGTCGGGAGGCGTGGTGCCACCACCGTTATCGGTTGATCCGGAGTTCGTAGTTCCGCTGCCGGTGTTCATGGCGTTGTCGTGGGTCTCCTCGAAGATGACATCCTTCAGCAGGGTGATGGCGTTGACGTACTTCTGCTTCACGGAGCCGTCCTCCTTCTTCTCCTGGCCAACGACGACACGGGTGGTCTCGGGCTGGAAGAGCACGCGGCGGGTGGTGATGGTCTGGGCACCGCAGTCCTCGAGTTTGGTGACGCCGATGGACGAGAAGCCTACCTTGAGGATGCCGATGCCGTCGAGCTTGACCTTCTGACCGAGCTCGAAGAAGTGCTTGAGGGCCTCGCCCAGCTCCTGGAGCACGGCCTTGATGTCGCTCTTCTTCACTGAGGCCTGGCGCTGAATGAAGTCGGCAAGCTCCTCGGTGCCGATGAAGTGGTTGTCGTACACGGCCTGGGCAAAGTACTTGCCATAGGCCTCACTGTGACTGTTCTTGTTTTGGGCTTTGATGAATTTCTGGGCCATTTGGTGAATTGATAATTGTGAATTGAGAATTGAGAATTAGTTCGGCATGGGACTCACAGAGGGCATTCCAAGGAGATCGTCTTAACGAACTGTCCGGATAGTTTCTTTGCGTCGTTCAGATAGTCTCTATACCCCCTAAGGGATTATCTCAATGAGGTGTTCAGATAATCTTAACGACTCGTTCAGATAGTCTCGATGAACCATAAGTGACATGGTTCCGTGTGGTCCGCTTACCGAGTACAAAGGTACTACATCGGGAAAGGCTAATGACCCTCTTTGACCAACAGTCACACAGATTTCTTTTCTGAACTACGAATTACACTAATTTCACGAATTATAAACTAACACAAAAACCACAGATATCACAGATAGTTTTTAACTACGAATTTCACTAATTTCACGAATTGTAAACTAACACAAAAACCACAGATATCACAGATAGTTTTTAACCACGAATTACACTAATTTCACGAATTGTAAACTAACACAAAAACCACAGATATCACAGATAGTTTTTAACTACGAATTTCACTAATTTCACGAATTATAAACTAACACAAAACCACAGATATCACAGATAGTTTTTAACCACGAATTTCACGAATGACACTCATCATTATCAAATAATTCTTTAGTTCCCTAGTTCTTGACAATTTATAAATCTGTGTGATCTGCTGGATCTGTGTGACACTTGAGCATTATTCGATAGTGCTCTGCATCCTGGAGTTGACGGATGAACTGCTGGTAGAGCGGAGAGCGACTCAGGACTTTCTGGTCCTGTAGTGACTCAGGGAGATCGATGCAGTAGTCCTCGCAGATATACCTCACTGCCTGGGGAGGCAGTTTCTGGGCCTTTGGCGATACACCCATCTGGGTAAGGATGTGCTGACGGGTACGGAGGTAGCGCTTGAAAGTGGCGTAGGATACGCCTGCTAAGCGGGCTAACTCACTCTTGCTGATGAAACGATGTTTGTCGTAGTAGTTGACCATGGAAAGAATTGAGAATTTAAAGTTCTTTTAGTCGGCAGACGCCTTTGTAAAAGCGGAAAAGCCTAGCGGAGAATTGAGAATTCTTAGTATACATACATCACTGTTTATTTTCTTCAAGGAGGAAGTCGAGGAGATCAATCTGACGTTCCTTCTGTTCGGGGGTAGCATGTTCTTCAAGCACATCATCAATCGTGATGTCTATGTCGTAGAGGCAACGGACTTCCTCTGCAAATTCCAGGAATGAGAGATAAGTGCTCGCAGAGGGGTCTGTCCGCGGATAGATCGTGACAGTGCGGCCTTGAAGTGATTCAAACAGGTCTGGAGTCATATTGGCTGCATAAGAATAGGCCATCCAAAGACTTTCTGGGAGCATCTCGGACAGTACAACTGCAGACTGCTCGCTCTCTACGACACAAATGGGTTTGTCTTCTGAACACAAATGACACGAATCTGACGAATCATTATTAAAACCTGTGGAATCAGTGGTATCTGTGTGACAAAGAAGATGGAGTCCGAAGAGACAGTGCCGGGCATGATACTCCCTCAGGATTTCAGGCTCACGGGCCTTGAGAAGTTGTGACACCCATGAGTTGCCAAGACGGCCGTCACGGATTCGTCCCAGTTCGTCAATCATCCAGAAGATGCACTTGCCGCTCCTGCTCTTGCCCAGGCGATAGCTGTCGGCAGCATGGTGCATCTGCTCCTCCGTGAGCCACCCTTTGGCAACAACGTCCTGACAGAAGTCGGAGTCGTAGGCAACGACCACCAGCTGAAGATCTGGGGTGTTCTTGCCCAAGCTGCGGAAGGAGGGGGTCAGTATGTCATTGAGTCTCGTCATCGGTCGCGCGTGTTATTATTTGTCTTTTAAAATTTAAATTTAAAATTTAAAATTAATATTTATATTTGCCCTTTAAGGGCAAATTAATTAATTTATTTAATTTAAAAGGGCAAAGTGTTTTCTTTCAGCTCCACCCAGGTCTCGCTGGTGTCGGGATGCAGAATCTTGCTGATAATCTTCATGTTTTCGCCCTCTTTCACAAGCTGGTAGAAGTAGTTGGCATCCACAATGTGGCTCAGCTTCAGCGAAGCAGCCATGAAATGCCTGTAGGGTCGTGCGGAACGGCCTTCCATGGCATCCTCAAAGAGGCTTCGCAGATCCCAATGGTAGGTGCCACCCTCTTCATGGACGATGTAGTGCTGGTTGAACGACTCCCATTTCACGTCGGGCGTGACAGTATGTCTTGCCTTAGCACTCATGAATCGTCCCTTTTCGTCGCGTAGCCTCTCCTGGAAGTCAGCACATTCGTCAGGCAGCCCGTCATCGCTGATGCGGTAGTAGAGCTTCCGTTTCATCTTCTGCTTGCGGCTGTAGGTATGAGTGACCTTGAATGTCTCAGACTCCTCGATCATCTCACACTGGTAGACCTCAAAGGCCTTGTTGGTCAGCTCTGTGCCGATGCTGCCACGCATGTTGCGGTCTGCCTCACTCTTGTTCTGGTGAAGCACACAGACGATACAGCAGTTCTTCTCCTTGGCCAGCGCCATCATCTTCTCCATGATGAAAGTGGCCTGCACGGCATCGTTGATGTCGGTGATGAGGTCTTTCACACCATCGACAATCACTATGTCGGGACTGAGTGTCCTGATGGCCACTTCCACCATACGGCTTCGTTTCTCAAAGCCCAGGCCGCGCAGGTTGAAGGCATAGAAACTCGTATCGCACAGCGATTTCACTGTAGCCGACGGCGAGGCCCTGCCTTCCCCACCCTCACCCGGTCCTGCGACATTTCCAGAAGCACCAGGAATGCTGTTCATGTCGTCAGAAGCCATGTCGTCCGGACGTCCTTTCTCTGCGAGCGGAATAATCCGGTCACGCAGGATCTCCTGCGTGCTTTGCTGGCTCTGTTCCGTATCAATCCAAAGCACCTTCAGCGGCTTGATCCCTTCAGGGCTTTTCGGGTCAGTGTCCGTTGGATATTCCGTCCGTTCCAGTGCCAGGGCCTTTCCTGTAAGAGCAGCCGCCATGAGGATGGAGAGGAAGAACGTCTTTCCCGACTTCGCCTTGCCGCAGTCGGCCACCAGCTCCCCCCGGTAGAAACAGGGTACGTCGAACATCCTGAACAGGGGCATCATGGGAGGAAGGTCTGTGTCTGGCGTGATGCGCTCAGCCAACAGACTGTCTATCTCCTCCTGTGTCGGAGCAGAAGCGTCCAACACAGTTGCGGCAGCCTTTCTCCTTCGAGCCATGCTGCCTTTCACGAGGTCATATCGGTCTTGATTCATCGTCGGTCCATAACGTATTAAAAGTTTTAAAATTGTTAAATGATTCTACACATCTTGTCCGGACAGTACAAAGTTAGGAAATTATTACTACTTTTGCACCTTGTCTGTCCCGACAATGTTAGGACAAATTCAATGAACTTTAACATTTCACTATCAAAATTTTAGCTCTATGGCAAAGTTTTTCAAGACACCACGGACGCTGGCCTTCATCGAGGGTTGGCTGAAGGTACGTCGTCAGTTCTACACGGTGCGGGCCTTGAAGGCCATGCATGTCAGTGAGAACACCCGCCGGGGAGTCTAAAATGGCAGGGCTCTCAGTTTATGTCAAGGCTACATGCTCGTCAGGGCAGTGATGGCCAGTGAGAAGAATGACTTGCGAAAGTTGGAAAGGGTCTGTGAGATCCTGGACAGGCTGGAGCAGGATGTTCATGAGGTCTATCCCACCGAGGCGCCTCCACTGAAGGACGGCTTCCTGGGGACGCTCAAGAGACTGCTCGTCGAAAACATTTGAGACAGAATAACAGACAATTATTATTACGACTACGAGATTTGTCGAAGACCCACGAATGCTCGCAGTCATTTCACGAATGATCAGTGCATATCAATAAAGTCAATGATATCGCAGTTGACCCAAAACGCCCCTACGGGGAGCCCAAGGTGACTGAGTAGTTACGTGTTTTGTAAACGGAAACCGGGTACATCATATTGAGCACCCAAATTCCGAAACCTTATTAGTGGATCGAGAAGCAGCTAAAGGACTACCCTAACATCCGTAAATCGTGGATTGTCTGTTCTGGTGTAGGACTACGGAACACATAGCTTCCACTGACAAGCACGTCAACACCTGCCTGGACAAGACGTGGAGCCGTTTCTCCTTGGACACCGCCATCTACTTCTATCAGGGCATGGCTTCCGCTCTCGCTGATGAGACGACGCAGGCGCTGCACCTTGGGTATTGTATTCTCGATGAATTTCTGACCTCCGAAGCCTGGGTTAACACTCATCAGCAACACCATATCCACATCCGTGATGATGTCCTCGAGCAACGAGACAGGCGTTGAGGGATTGAGTGTGACTCCGGCCTTCATGCCTGCCTGATGGATTTCCTGAATGGTACGATGAAGGTGGGTGCAAGCTTCCAGATGGACATTCATCATCATGGCTCCCAGTCGAGCCGTCTGCTGAATATAATGCTCTGGATGGACTATCATCAAGTGGACATCGAGAGGTTTCTGACACAGAGATGCTACAGCCTCGAGAACAGGGAAACCAAAAGAGATGTTGGGGACGAAAACGCCATCCATCACGTCAAGATGCAGCCAATCGGCTTCACTGCGGTTAATCATGCTGATGTCACGATCAAGATGCAGGAAGTCGGCGGCTAGCAACGAAGGAGATACAAGTGTCATTTTAACTACTTTTGAATTCTTAATTAAGGCAATATGCCTGTCCGTTAACAACTCGGTAAGTGTGGGCAAAAAGCCTGATCAATTTAAGCGTTCTTTCGCTTGGTGTCAATTCTTCGGGGGTAAACATTTGCATAGGCTACCATTTAAGGGGTTACTTATAAATGAAACGCCATGCATTAGATTTTATTGTGCTACTTGACAGAATAATTTTCAAGATCCTTCACTCCATTGATAAATGCCTGGGCATCCATACGTTTTTTCCCTGCCAGCTGGAGAGAATTGATCTGGAGCCATCCATCTGAACAGGCTATATAAAGGTGTTTTCTGTCAACGACAATGGAAGATCCTTCGTGAGCATGATGTGAAGGAGAAGAGCACTTGGTTGTACTGAATATTTTCAGCACGGTTTCTTTTCCATCCGGGGCAACAAGCATGGTCCATGCACCTGGATAAGGTGAAAGGCCACGAATGAAGTCATAGACTTGTTTGGCAGGTAGCTGCCATTGGATCTGACATGTCTCCTTGAATATCTTGGGTGCAGGCCTCAGGGAATCAGCATCGGCTGCATGAACACTCTGAGGAGTGGTTTCAGGTTTACCGTCAGCAGCTATGATTACTTCAAGTGTCCGCAAACACAGACTGGCACCAAGATGCATCAGACCATCGTAGACATATTCCACGTCGGCAGTGTCAGGGATGTCGAAGGGCTGCTGGAGGATGATGCGTCCAGTGTCTATCTCATGGTCAAGGAAGAAAGTGGTGACACCCGTGCGTGTTTCACCATTGATGACAGCCCAGTTGATGGGTGCCGCACCACGATATTGAGGCAGCAACGAAGCATGGACATTAAAAGTGCCATACTGCGGCATGGCCCACACTACTTCTGGCAACATGCGGAAGGCAACTACGACCTGCAGATTGGCTTCGAAAGCACGAAGAGCCTCGACAAAGTGCGGGTCTTTCATCTTTTCCGGCTGAAGCACAGGAATACCATGTGCCACGGCATATTGTTTGACAGGAGAGGGTTGGAGCACAGAGGCATGGCGTCCCACAGGCTTATCGGGCTGAGTGACCACGGCTACGACATGGTAACCGTTCTCGACAAGAGCCCGCAGCGTCTCAACGGCGAACTCAGGAGTACCCATAAATGCAATGCGTAAATCTTCTTTCTTCATTCTGTTCGTGCTATGCTTAATCTTCGGACATGTCTGCTACCATCTTCCGATACATCGTGTAAATCTTCTGACGGGAGACATATCCAAGGAGACAATTATCTTCATTGGTGACAGGAAGCCAGTCAGCATGCGTCTTCTCAAACGTCTTCATGACATCTACCATAGGAGTATTTTCATTCAGTATGGCCTTTGGTTCCTGCATAAGCTGAGAGGCGGTAAAGTGATGGTAAAGTTCGATGCGAAACACCACATTACGGATCTTCGATATATTGACTTCGCCCAGGAATGTACCAGCAGCATCGAGTACTGGCAGCACAGAGGAATTACAACGGCTGATTTTGTTGACCATCTTGCCCAACTCCATATCAGGAGACACACCGAGGAAATCGCGATCAAGACAGGATTCAAGATTCATCAGGGTTAGCACAGCATGATCAGTATGGTGTGTAAGCAGTTTTCCTTCCTTAGCCAGGCGTGCACCATAGATGCTGTGAGGCTCGAAGATAATGATGGTGAGATAGGAGGTTATGCTGACAATCATCAATGGCAGCAGAAGGCTATAGCCACCAGTAAGCTCTGCAATGAGGAAGATGCCTGTAAGGGGAGCATGCATGACACCAGACATGAGTCCTGCCATGCCCATGAGGGCGAAATTCTTCTCAGGCACATAGACACCTATTTGCTCAATGTTCCACAGGCGAGAGAAAAGGAAGCCAGTGAAACACCCCACGAAAAGACTCGGTGCAAAGGTACCGCCACATCCGCCAGCACCGTTAGTGGCACTGGTGGCAACGACCTTGGTCAATATGACCAAAGCCACATAGGGAATAAGCATGGAAGACTGACCTGAGAAAAGGGAATTATTGAGCACCTGATTCCAGTCGGCCTCCGTCTTTCCGTTGAGCAACAGGTTGATAGAGCCGTATCCCTCGCCAAAAAGAGCTGGGAACAGAAAGATGAGCAGGCTCAATGCTGCAGCACCGATGACAAGACGGACATAGGGCTTTGACTTGAAACGGGCGAATATGCCTTCACAAAAGCCCATCATACGGATGAAATACAGGCTCACCATTCCGCAGAAAACGCCCAGGAGCAGACAGGCCGGAACACGCTGTACTCCCCACTCATTGTCGAGATGGAAAGAGAACAATGCTGCATCACCACTGAAGATATAGGTGAAGCAAGTAGCCGTAACACAACTCACCAGGATAGGAAGCAGCGATGACATTGTCATGTCTATCAGCAACACTTCCAAGGTAAACACAAGTCCTGCAATAGGAGCCTTGAAAATACCTGCTATAGCTCCTGCAGCGCCACACCCCACAAGCGTCATAAGTGTCTTACGGTCAAGATGGAACATCTGGCCGAGATTAGAGCCGATGGCCGAGCCCGTGAGCACAATGGGAGCCTCTGCGCCTACAGAGCCGCCAAAGCCGATTGTGATAGCAGAAGCAATGACAGAAGACCAGCAGTTGTGCCCTTTAAGTCTTGATTTGTTGGAAGAAATGGCATAAAGGATACGGGTAATGCCATGAGAGATATCGTCACGGACAATATGGCGTACAAAAAGCGAAGTAAGATAGATACCAACAACAGGATAGACCAAGTAAAGCCAATTTGCCCTGGTCTTAGAGAAAGAAGAAGTGAGAAGAGCTACAATCTGATTGATAAAGCTATGCAGCAAGAACGCTGCTACTGCAGCAAAAAAACCTACCAGTAAAGCCAGGAGCAACAAAAACATCTTGTCGCTGACATGCTCTTCCCGCCATTGTATCAACCGTTGAAGCATTCCTTTCTGATTCTCAATCACTATACGCTTTTTCGCCAATAGTCTCACGACTTCCGATAGTCATCTGACGTAAATCATAGAAAGAGCCATTGTAAATGTTCAAGTCTACATTGCCCTTGATGCCAGGCAGACGACCAACATCCGTATGCTGCCAGAACTTCCAGCGTCCTTTATACTCTACTGAATCCACATAGTAATGGGCAATCCAGTAAGGATACGGGTCGAAGATGGAGTCGTTCAGGTACTTCATCTTGAATTTATAATAGGTATAAATGATGGGTTTCACCTTGTAATGGTTTTCCACGATGTCGAGCCATTCCTTCACGCTATTCTGGAACTGCACATCCGTTTGTTCCTTGGGTTTGTGCTCGACATCGAGTACAGGAGGAAGGTCACCGTTTTCCAACTTCACCTGACGCAAGAAGAACTCTGCCTGCTGACGGGCTGTAGAATGTACGCTATAGAAGTGATAAGCCCCTCTGGTAAAGCCATTTTCTCTTGCCTGATAAAAGTTGTCCTCGAAGTTCTCGTCAATCTGCGTAGCCCCTTCTGTGGCCTTGATCATGACAAAGCGGATAGGGCACTTGTTGATCATACCGTTATCCTTCAATTCCTCCCAGTCAATACGTCCCTGATGATGGGAAACATCTATACCATGGATCTCATAACCTTCGGGATAGCTGATGTCACCATAAAGGGCACGCCATCGGAATCCGAATGGTGAGACAAAGAAATAATAGAAGAACCAGACATATCCAGCCACAATGGCGGCTCCACCTATCCACCATCCCCAGGAAGGAACTTTCTGAAGCAAACGTATCACAACACTGGGACGCTTCTTGCGCCCAGGGCCGTGATACGTTCTTGTAGAGCCTATGCCTTTACGGCTTACTACACGTTTCTTCTTTGACATTTATTTTGCTTGTTCCAAAGCGAGCGTCTTCGTTGGCAGGTCACATACTTCCGTGGGTCCCCAATACTGAATGGGACCAGGATAGATGTATGCTGTCTCACGAGCCCAACGATCACGCTGAGCAGCAAAGGCTTTGAAAGGAGCGCCATCGAGTTCCACGAGTGCCTTGCGGATCACAGGTTTCATCTCACCATTACGACGTTCCATGTTCATCATCATCGTGATGGGCACACCTCCAGCAACCCACTGATCGGCAGGAGCTGTTGTATTCTTCACAATAGCCATATAGCCCGTCTTGCCATTGGCAATGAGCTGAGCGGCACTCGTGCCGAGCGCATAGCAATAGTCAGCATCGAAGTTTGAAGGAGCAGCACAACGTCCTTCATATCCAAAGAAATGATGCAGGGCAGAGAACTTGCCCACATACTTACCTTCTTTCTTCATCTTCTCCAGTTTCTGAGCTACCATTGTGGACAGCAATTTCTCAGTCTCGATGAGCGACACCTGTACGTTACCATGAGGATCGCGGTCAAGAGCGAGCTGTCTTGCCACACCAGTAGGCAGAGAATTGAACACAGCAAGGTTCTCGTCTGTCAGATGACTCTTCACGAAATCAATCTGCTCCGAACGAGCCAGGTCCTTGGCTGTAGGCATTGCAAGCACGTCGTTGAGCTGGGCAATGAGTTTCTTGATAGCAGGGATAAACTCAATGACACCCTCAGGAATAATGACGGAACCATAGTTGTTGCCATCGGCTGCGCGGACGCACACAGCGTTAGCAATGTAGTCAACGATATCATCAAGACTCATTGCCTTTGCCTCGATCTCCTCAGAGACCAGACAGATGTTAGGCTGGGTCTGCAGGGCACACTCCAGAGCAATGTGAGAAGCTGAACGGCCCATCACCTTGATGAAGTGCCAGTATTTACGCGATGAGTTACAGTCGCGCTCGATGTTACCAATCAGTTCAGAATAGGTCTTGCAGGCAGTGTCAAAACCGAAACTGGTCTCAATCTGTGAGTTCTTCAGATCACCGTCAATGGTTTTCGGGCAGCCAATGACCTGCACGCCATAGTTCTTGGCAGCATAGTATTCAGCCAGCACACAGGCATTTGTATTGGAATCGTCGCCACCAATGATGACAATGGCCTTGATATCCAGTTCGCGGATGATCTCCAGGCCCTTCTCAAACTGATCCACCTTCTCCAGCTTTGTACGGCCAGAACCAATCATATCAAAGCCGCCGGTATTGCGATATTCGTTGATGATATCCTCAGTCAGTTCCATATAGTTATGATCCACCAGACCGCCAGGGCCAAGGATGAAGCCAAAAAGACGGTTCTCGGGATTCAGTTTCTTAATCTGGTCGAAGAGACCTGTGATAACATTGTGACCGCCAGGTGCCTGACCACCTGAGAGGATAATACCCACATTCATCTTCGTCGTATTGGCAGTTTCTGCCGGTACGAACTCCACGATGGGCATTCCATAAGTGTTGGGGAACAACTTCTTGATTTCTTCCTGGTCGGCTACGCTCTGAGTAGGCTCACCTTCCTTCACTTTTACTGCACCCTGCAATGCCTTCGGCAACTTGGGCTGATAGGCAGCTCTTGCAATCTGCAATGCACTCTTTTCCATAATTCTTTTTGCTATTTTTTAGTTCAAAATGATTTTTTGGAATGCAAAAATACTTATTTTTTACGAGAAACGGAAAGAAATAATGCTTTTTAATATTTTTTTGTGATGAAAGTCAACCACATGTCGTTTTTTTTATGTAACTTTGCTATCTGTAATTAGCAAACAAGACATTTCCTATGGCAAACAAGAGAACACTGAAAAGGAGTATTAACCTCATCTGCGATGAGCTATTCGCAGAATGTGTGGCTGTCTCACTCTACGGCCCAAGTCACGACAAAGACAATCACGATGCACTGCTCTTCAGCATCATCAAGATGCAAAACAACTACATCTGCCGGGTAGGTCATCCTGAACCAGGAATGAAAGCCAACCTTTATTATAAGGATCTGCGCGAGAAGTTCAGTGCTGAGGTAGAGGGTATTGTCAACCAAATCAACAATCTGTAATGTGGCAGAAATTTTGTAGCTGGCTTTTGTTCAAAAAACTGGGATGGTCGGAGGTCGTCACTCAAGAGCATCCCGACAAATACATCATCTGCCTGGCGCCTCATACCAGCAATTGGGATTTGCTCCTTGGGCAGCTCTACATCCATGCCAAAGGGATGAAGAGCAATTTCCTTATGAAGAAAGAATGGTTCTTCTGGCCATTAGGCCCTATCTTCAGGAAGATGGGGGGTATACCTGTCTACCGTCAGAAGAAGACAAGCATGACGGATTCCATGGCAGAGACAGCACGCCAGGCAGAACAATTCCACCTCTGCATCACTCCGGAAGGCACACGTTCGCGTACAGAGGAATGGAAAAAGGGCTTTTACTTTATTGCCCTCAAAGCCAACATGCCTATTCTGCTCTATGGTGCCGACTATGAACGGCGGCTTATACAGTGTACAAAAACCATCGTTCCCAATGGCGACTTGGAAAGTCAGATGAAAGAGATCAAGCTCTACTTCAAGGATTTCAAGGGAAAGAAACCTGAGAACTTCACCATTGGCAACGTCCTTCTGGGCCTTCTCCTTACCTTATTAATAATATGTCCTGCCTCCGCCCAGGACTACAAGGGAGAGCCTTGGGTGAAGAATGTCTCACAGCCCTACAAAGTAACACGAGGTCTTGAAGGCAGGCACCTGTCGCTATGGGCCAGCCACGGACGCTATTACGACACAGACCGTTCCCAATGGCGATGGCAGCGCCCCACCCTCTTCTGCACCAACGAGGACTTGTATACCCAAACGATTGTCGTGCCTTACCTCATTCCCATGTTAGAGAATGCTGGCGCCAATGTCTTCACTCCCCGTGAACGAGACTGGCAACGGCACGAAGTAATCGTTGACAATGATGACCACACCCGGCTCATCAGTTATATAGAGACAGGGTTCAAACAGCCGTGGACCACCACAGACAGACCCGGCTTTGCCTTTCACCATGGCAACTACCAGGATGGCGAGAACCCTTTCCTAGCAGGTACTGCCCGTCAGGCAAAGACCACGGGCAGCAAGTCTAAATACAGTCAGATCAGCTATCAGCCTGACCTGCCAGAAGAAGGACGCTATGCTGTCTATGTCAGCTATCAGACAATGGACAAGAGCATTGATGATGCCCACTACACCGTATGGCACAAGGGTGAGAAAACGGAATTCCATGTGAATCAGCAGATGGGTGGCAGCACATGGGTCTATCTTGGCACTTTTGATTTCGATAAGGGTTGTAACCAGTTCAACCGTGTCACGCTGACCAACCAAAGCAGCCACGGAGGAGGCCATGTGGTCACTGCTGATGCTGTTCGTTTTGGAGGAGGCATGGGTAATATTGAGCGGGGAGGCACTGTCAGCGGCTTACCTCGCTGTCTGGAAGGAGCACGCTATTCCACCCAATGGATGGGAATGCCCTATCATGTCTATGTCCGTCAGGATGACTATAAGGACGACATCAATACCCGTCCGAAGTCAACGAACTACGTGGCAGGGGGCTCCTGCTACCTGCCTGAGGAAGAGGGACTTCGTGTGCCTTTGGAACTGTCGTTGGCCGTTCACAGCGACGCCGGATATGCCCCCAACGGCGAGTCAGTATTTGGTACACTTACCATCTGCACCACTGACAACAACGGTAAAAGCGCGTTTCCTACAGGTAAGTCTAGAAAGGCATCACGCCAATTGGCTGATGACCTGCTGAGCAACACCTATCAGGACCTGTGCGCCAAATATGGAAGCTGGGTCACTCGTACCGTCTACGACCGCAACTACTCCGAGACTCGCAACCCAGAGATTCCCAGTGCCATCATAGAAACCCTTTCCCACCAGAGTTTCCCAGACATGCGCTACGGTCAAGATCCCAATTTCAGATTCACCCTGGCACGTTCCATTTATAAGACATTGTTGCGCTACATCAATCGTCAACATGGCGACAACTTCGCGGTAGCCCCGCTCGCTCCCACAAATCTGAAAGTGGAATTCGTTAACAAGAAAGGTGAAATAAAACTCACATGGACTCCTGTAGATGATCCGCAGGAACCGAGTGCAGAAGCCACAAGCTATATTGTCTATACGGCTACAGGACACGGCGACTTTGACAACGGAACCGCCGTTCGCCACACTTCCCTCTCCAAGAAGCTAGAACCAGGCGAGCTCTATTCGTTCCGCGTAGCAGCCATCAACAAGGGTGGACGCAGTTTCCCGACAGAAGTCGTGTCAGCCCGATACATACCCCAGGCTTCAGGGACCGTACTTATAGTAAACGGTTTCCACCGCCTTTCTTCACCGGCCATCATCAAAAACGACTCCTTGCAGGGCTTTGACCTTGATGCAGACCCTGGCGTCACCTACGGGCGCACTGCAGGATTTACAGGTCGCCAGTTGGTATTCAACCGTTCGCGTATAGGTCTTGAGGACGAGACCGGACTGGGATACGGAACGACAGAACTCGCAGGTATGTTCATTGCCGGTAATGAGTTCAACTATATCAAGACACATGCAGAAGCCATTGCCGCATCAACGGACTACAGCATTGTCAGCTGTTCGGCTGACGTGCTGGAACAAGGACGCATGAAACTGGAGTCCTATTCAGCCATTGACCTCATCCTGGGACTGGAACGTAACGATGGTCATAGTCTCGTGGCTTACAAATCCTTCTCTCCTGCACTCCAGCAGCAGCTCAGGCGATACACACTTCAAGGGGGCTCACTGTTTGTCAGTGGTGCTTATGTAGGCAGTGACATGCTGGCCGAAGGGGAACGCGCCTTCCTTGCCGATGTGCTGAAATGCAGCTATGGCGGGAAAGACCCTGCTGTATCTGAGACCATCAATGGTATGAACACCCGCTTCGACTTCTATCGTAACTTGAACGAGCAGCACTATGCAGCCACTCATCCCGACATTCTGCAGCCCACCGAAGGAACAGCCTTCCCGCTGATGGCATACGCCGACAATTACGGGGCTGCCGTGGCCTATCAGGGACGTGACTATCGTGCTGTTACCATGGGATTTCCCTTCGAGTGCATCAAGGAAAGAACCGTGCGCAATTCCATCATGGCAGGAATACTTCAATTCTTAATCAAATAATCTGAATCTTATATAACTATGTCCAAAATCCAAACCAACTCCTCTGGTACTAGAAGCATTGATATCAGTGATGAACACCTCCAGACCATCGAGGACTATCAGTTGTTCCGTGACCTCATCGACTCCAACGGCTACGTTGACGAAGAAGTTCTTAACAAGTTAAAGCTTAACATCCGCTCCATGCTTGAGTCAGATGCTGGCAAGGACAAGCGGTTGCTCGATCTCTGCCTTGATGTGATCTACCATCCCAATATGAAAGCCTTTGGTTTGCAACAGCTCGTTCTGCTTTATATCAACTGGAAGAATCGTGCCAACAATGACCTTGGCATGGATCTCCAATCACTTCAGGGGACTCCATTTAACTGACAATTCATCATTGGCAATTGATCATTACAGACTGACAGACTTCCTGCCGACCACCAAGAAAGAGCTTGAGCTGCGAGGATGGGATTATGTGGACATCATCTTGTTCTCGGGTGATGCCTATGTAGACCATCCATCGTTTGGTGCAGCAGTGATAGGGCGTACGCTCGAGGCAGCTGGTTACCGTGTAGCCATCGTCCCTCAACCCGACTGGCACGGTGACTATCGTGACTTCAGGAAACTGGGGCGCCCTCGTCTCTTCTTCGGCATCTCTCCTGGCTGTATGGACTCAATGGTGAACAAGTATACAGCAGCAAGGCGTCTGCGCTCAGAAGATGCATATAGTCCTGACGGCCGACACGATCTCAGGCCGGAATATCCAACGATAGTCTACACAAAGATCCTCAAGCAACTCTACCCTGAAGTACCTGTGGTGCTGGGAGGCATCGAAGCCTCCCTTCGTCGCGTCACCCATTACGACTACTGGAAAGACGAACTCCGCAAATGCATTCTTTGCGACTCAGGTGCAGATATGATTGTCTATGGCATGGGAGAGAAGCCTATCGTCGAACTTGCCAATCAGCTAGCCTCGTTTGCTGCTCAAAGTGGTGAGACGGCCTCTTCGTTTTTCATACATCACCCATCGCTCAGAAGAATACCCCAAACCGTCCTTCTATCATCCAAAGCCGATATTCCCGATGGCATTACCAATCATGACATCGTACTCCACAGCCACGAAACGTGTCTTCGCGACAAACGTGCCCAGGCAGAGAACTTCCGACATGTGGAAGAACAGTCAAACATGATGCACGCCCAGCGTCTGCTACAGGAAGTCGACGGACGCTATGTGGTTATCAATCCGCCCTACCCTCCGATGACGACCAAGGAGCTCGATGCCAGCTTCGACCTGCCCTACACCCGACAGCCCCATCCTAAGTACAAGGGCAAGCGGATACCCGCCTTCGACATGATCAAGTTCTCTGTAAACATCCATCGCGGCTGTTTTGGCGGTTGTGCTTTCTGCACCATCTCTGCCCATCAGGGCAAGTTCATCACCTGCCGTTCCAAGGAAAGCATTATCAAAGAAGTGAAGCAGGTGATTCAGATGCCTGATTTCAAAGGCTATCTCTCCGACCTTGGCGGTCCTTCTGCCAATATGTACGGAATGCATGGACGCAACCTCAATGCCTGTGAGAAGTGTCGCCGTCCCAGTTGCATCCATCCACAGATCTGTCCCAACCTCGACACCAGCCATCAGCGTCTGCTTGACATCTACCATGCTGTCGATGCCCTTCCAGGCATCAAGAAGAGTTTCATAGGCAGTGGTGTTCGCTACGACCTGTTGCTCTACCACAGCAAGGACGAGGAAGCCAATCAGGCTGCACAGCAATACACCCGCGAACTGATCTGCCGCCACGTCAGCGGACGTCTGAAGGTGGCTCCGGAGCATACCAGCGACCGTGTGCTTCAGCTCATGCGCAAACCCTCGTTCCAGCAGTTCTATGAGTTCAAGCGCATCTTCGACCGCATCAATCGTGAAGAGGACCTCCGCCAGCAGATCATACCTTATTTCATCAGCAGCCACCCAGGTTGCCAGGAGGAAGACATGGCCGAGTTGGCGGTCATCACCAAACAGCTGGATTTCCATCTTGAGCAGGTGCAGGACTTCACGCCCACGCCGATGACCATCTCTACCGAGACATGGTACACCGGCTACCATCCCTATACCCTGGAGCCCGTCTTCTCAGCCAAGACCCCCCGCGAGAAACTTGCCCAACACCAGTACTTCTTCTGGTACAAGCCAGAGGAGCGCCGAGGCATAGAGCAGAGCCTGCGCCGTATTGGTCGGCCAGACCTGATCGGAAAACTCTGGTCGGGCACCAGCGGACCCACTTATCCCCCATCTACCGCCCATGCAAATCATAGAACAAAGCCTGACTCCCAAAAGCCCCAACAGAAAAAGCGAGGACGGAATCGTCGTCACCCCTGACTTCATAGCCGTCATCGACGGTTCAACATCCAAGTCTTCCCGCCGCTACAGTCTTTTCAACAGCAACGGCAGAGTTGCCATGCTCAGTGTGGCCCGTACCATACGACGTGCGTCAAAGGACATCTCGCTCCAACAGTTCTGCAAGGAAGTCACCAGCAACCTACGCCGCAAATATCGTCAGCGTGACCTGCCCTATTTGGCAGTACACCCTGAGGACCGGCTCGCCGCTTCAGCCGTTATCTTCAGCCGTCTGCGCCGTGAGCTGTGGCTCATCGGCGACTGCCAATGCCTTATCAACGGAGAGCTTTACGACAATCCCAAGCCCGACGAACAACGTCTTGCTGACATGCGTGCAGCAGAAGTAAGACGACTCTTGTCCACAGGCATCACCATCCAGCAGCTCCTGATTGAAGACACCGCGCGGCCTGTCATCATACCAACCATGAAAGAATGCATGAAACAGCAGAACGTCACCTACTCGGTCATCGACGGGTTTCCCATCCCTTTCAAGTATGTACGCCAGATTCCCCTCACATTTGCCCCCTTTGAGATTGTATTGGCTTCAGATGGCTATCCTTTCCTTCTGCCTACGCTTGCTGAGTCGGAGGCAGCTCTCGAACGCCAGCGTCAGGAAGACCCGCTCAACATCGGACGCTTCAAGGCCACAAAAGCCTTCATGACTGGCAATAATTCCTTCGATGACAGAACTTACATCAGATTCCAGGTATGAAAAATGCATGAAAAGTGCTCTTTTCTGCTCATTCATAGCTTGAAAATTTTGTAGTTTCCCAATAATTTACTACCTTTGCAGCCGCAAAACAGCGATATGTACCTGTCAAGGCCTGGTTCCGTAGCTCAGCTGGATAGAGCAACAGCCTTCTAAGCTGTGGGTCTTGGGTTCGAGTCCCAACGGAATCACGATTGGTTAGGAAAGCAGCGTAAAGATGGTCTTTACGCTGCTTTTCTTGTTGTTCACAGATCTGTTCCTTCTACAAACATGTTGAAGCCGGACAGAAAGGCAGGTTGAAAACATCGGCAACAGCCTTGAACACCACCTTGCCCTCAACAATATTCAGTCCTTTGGCCAATGCTGCATCATCCTTACAGGCTTGCTGCCAACCTTTGTCTGCCAACGCAATGGCATAGCGTAAAGTGGCGTTTGTCAGCGCCAATGTAGAAGTATTGGGTACTGCACCAGGAATATTGGCCACACAATAGTGCACAATACCGTCTTCTATAAACACAGGATCACTATGTGTGGTTGGTCTGGAAGTCTCGAAACAGCCTCCCTGGTCAATGGCCACATCAACGAGCACCGTTCCGGGCTCCATCAGCTTCAGCATCTCACGGGTAATCAGATGTGGCGTCTTGTCACCTGGCACCAGCACACTGCCTACTATGATGTCAACTGTGGGCAACTGCTGGCGGATGTTATGCTCTGACGAATAGAGAGTATGCACATTGGCAGGTGTCTCGATGTCGAGTTGACGGAGTCTTGGCAACGAGATATCGGCTATAGTCACATCGGCTCCTAGTCCGGCTGCCATCAGTGCTGCTGCCTCACCTACCACGCCACCGCCCAGAACCAGCACCTTGGCAGGACTCACACCGGGCACACCACTGATCAGCTTACCCTTGCCGCCTTTGGTCTTCTGTAAATAGTAGGCTCCGTTCAGTGTCGCCATACGGCCAGCAACCTCACTCATAGGCTGCAACAGGGGCAATGAGCCATTGGGCAGCTGCACCGTCTCGTAAGCCAGACATACTGCCCCACTCTTCAGCATGGCGTCTGTCAGTTCCTTCTCGCAAGCGAAATGGAAATAGGTAAAGATCAACTGGCCCTTGCGCACCAGTTCATACTCAGGCTCAATAGGTTCTTTCACCTTTACAATCATGTCGCACTCACGATACACTGCCTCTATCGTAGGCAGGATCCTTGCACCTGCGGCAACATAATCATCGTCTGAGAATCCGCTGCCTTCTCCAGCAGTATGCTGCACACTCACCTCATGTCCGCGACGCACCAGCTCAGCAACGCCTGAAGGCGTCATACCAACACGGTTCTCATTGTTCTTGATTTCTTTGGGGACTCCTACTTTCATCATATCTTACTTTAAGTTTTGGTTTTACGATGCAAATATACAAATATAAATTCAATTTCACAAGGGTTCGGGGTAACTAATTAACACCTCGTATCAAATTTAACATTTGAAGTCCAAGGGAAGTAATAAGGGTGGGAAACTTTAGTTAAGCAAATGCACTTAGCTTCCCCTTCCGACCTTTTTAGTTAAGCAAATGCACTTAGCTTCCCCTTCCGGCCTTTATACAATGATACGGGTCTTATGGTAGTTTTCACGGAACTCGGAAGGACTACAGCCTTTCTTCTTCTTGAAAATACGATTGAAATTACTGAGGTTATTGAATCCGCAAGAAAACCCTATCTCGGCGATTGAGTGAGTAGAGTCAACAAGTTTCCGGGTAGCATAACCCAGACGCATATCTATGATATAGTCGCTGAGGTTACGGCCTGTATGCAGCTTGAAGAAGCGGCTGAAGGCAGAAGGACTCATGCCTGCGATGTCAGCCAGGGTGCCCAGACGCACTTCATCCATGTAATGCTTGCTGATATAGTTCTTCACCTTCAGCACTCTCCGTGAATCGCTCTCCACTTCCACTTTAGCAAAACTGCTGGTTGCCAGCGTACGGGCACCGTCACAACGAGACAATTCATAAAGAATGGTAAGGAACTGACGGAAAGCATAGAAGCCATCCTTCTCCTGGCTAAGGGTAATCAGCATATTATAGACCTTCATGATCGCATCCATCGGGAAGGCAAGCCCCTTGCGGGCTTCGCTCATCATACGCTTCATGGAATTGAACGGATTGCGTCCGAACATACCGCTATCGCTCAAATCAAGGTCGAACTGGATGGTTATCTCATGAATATCATCGCTTTGGCAGTCGTTCTGCTCCCAGACATGTTCCAGATCGGGACTGGTGATCAAGACCAAGTCATATTCGTCGATCACCTCATTGGAGTCGCCAACAATACGGCGCACGCCCTTGGCATGCTCCACAAAATTCAACTCATAGACCTCATGGTTATGAATGGGATAGGTAAACTCCTTCTTATGACGGTCCGCTATATAAAGAACGTCCTTGCCCATCAAAGGAGTTATCTCATGTATGACACGTAATTCTTCCAGGGACTTCAAAGCAATTGAGTATAAATTGATGACAACCTTATATCTTCAGTTCTTTCAGTATTTCAGACATCCGCTGCATGTTCTTGATACGCATTGGAACGAGAGGAAGCCGTAGAACATTCTGAATGAATCCCATCTCAGAGAGCATAGCTTTCACACCAGCAGGATTGCCATCAACAAAGAGAAGCGAGAACAGGTCGGTGAAACGGTGGTGAATCTTCCTGGCAGGATCGTACTCACCACGCATCTGCAGACGAATCATCTTTGAGAACTCCTTGGGAAGGGCATTGCCTATGACCGAGATAACACCTACAGCACCGCATGATACCATTGGGAACGTCAGCGCGTCGTCACCCGATATCACATCAAAGTCACGCGGTTTATTCTTGATAATCTCGTCTACCTGCTCCAAATTGCCACTGGCTTCCTTGATAGCCACGATGTTATGGCAATCACGTGCCAGACGCACAGTGGTCTCAGCTTTCATGTTGATGCCTGTACGACCAGGAACATTATAAAGCACAACCGGTAGTTCTGTAGCAGCGGCAATAGCCTTGAAATGCTGGTAGAGACCTTCCTGAGACGGCTTATTGTAGTATGGGCACACACTAAGAATACCATCAATACCCTTGAAATCACCCGTACGAAGCTCCTCGACAACAGCTGCAGTATTGTTGCCGCCGCAGCCCATCAAGATGGGGACGCGAGCCTGCACCAGGTCAACAACAAGGTTTTTGATCGTCAGTTTCTCTTCTGAAGTAAGCGTAGGTGTCTCACCAGTTGTGGCAAGAATGCAGAAGAAGTCTGCACCATTGTCCAACTGATAGATGACGAGACGCTTCAGGGCTTCATAGTCGACCGCTCCGTTTTCTTTAAAAGGTGTTATCAAGGCAATACCAAGTCCCTTGAAGATATTTTGTACCATAAAGACTGTATTTGTACGTAATCGGCTGCAAAATTACATAAAAAACTGGAGAATCAAGCAAGAAATGCCATTTTTTTACATCAGCACCTGCACAATACGCTCTGCGCTACGACCATCCCACCAGTCAGGCAACGAAGCTTTCTTCCACTGATGAGAAACCATCCGGCATAATTCTTCGAGGAGTTTCACGGGGTCTTCACCAACAAGCACATTCGTTCCCTGTTTCACCGTCTCGATGTGTTCGGTATAACTATTCAATGTGATACAGGGCACAAAGTTCCATGTTGCCTCCTCAGCCACATTCCCAGAGTCAGTAATGACACCTGCAGCATGGGCAGAGAGCCATCCGAACTCCAAATATGGCAACGGATCGACAATCTGAATGGAAGAAGACTCAAAGCCAGACTGGGTCAACAACCGTTCAACAGCCCTACGTGCTTCGCCTCTCAAAGGAGCGTATACAGTCATTCCATGGGTGTTTTCCCTACTAAGCACATGCAACAGGCTTCCTAACTTTTCCTCATCACCCAACAGTGCACGACGGTTTAAGGTCAGCAGCAAGTAGTTTCCTTCCTCAACATCATAGGAGGGACGACGAAGACGGCCGCGACAGAAACGCAACGAGTCCATCAGTATATTCCCCACCATGAAGGTCTGAGTGGTGTCCGTCTGCTGCTCCCGGGTAGCCACACTATTACTGCGCACACCTGCAGTGAAGAGATAATCGCTCAAGGAGTCAATGACCAAGCGGTTGATTTCCTTGGGCATGGAAATGTCAAACGAACGCGTACCAGCTACAAGGTGTGCCAGTCGTTTTCCGCGTTTCTTTGCAGTAATAGCGGCTGCCATCGTAGAAGCAAGATCATCCACCACTACTACCACGTCCACTTCATGGGCATCCAAATAACTGTCGAAAGCTCCCATCACCTGCGCTGTCACCTCGTTCAGCCGGGGACTGTCGGCACCTAAGTAACAATCGGGACGGGGCATCTGCAAGTCTTCATACAACGAATCCTCCAGGGTAGGATCGTCTTCCCGCCCCGCATAAACCAACTGATAGTTGGCCGCATCGGTCTTCTGAATTGCCCTGATCAATGGGGCAACCTTCACAAAATTGGGTCTTGCCCCCACTACAATACATATCTCTTTCATCCTTTATCCGTTATCATTTATCCGTTATCTTTCCTCCTTCATCCGTTATCATTTATCGCTTATCCTTCATCTTTCCTCCTTTATCCGCTATCATTTATCATTTATCATTTATCATTTAGCCTTCAGCGCTTATCCTTCACCTTTCCTCCTTCATCCCTTATCTTTCATCTTTCCTCCTTTATCCGCTATCATTTATCATTTATCATTTATCATTTAGCCCCGCAGGGGCGCTTCCATAGCATCCCAACCCTTGCGCCGTTGACAGGCTGTCGAGGTGGAAGTCATAGTCAAGGTTCTCTTCATCAATCAGCTTGAAATGCTGCTTACCCTGTACAGAGTCTTCCGGTGTTTCCCAGACAATGCGATGGAAACTCAGGGTATCATCCTCCACTGCAGGCGTTCGCAAGAGACAATCGTTAAACAGGTAGCTGAAAAGAGCCTTGCCATCCTCGTTCTCCGTACGCTCGCCCATGATGACATCAGCCTCATATCCTGTCAAAATGGAATAGTTACAGGTGAGCCTCATCAACGGATAGACCACTTCGTCGGCATGGTCCGAAAACCGAAGAGCAGCACCACGGTCAGCCGAGAAGGGATAGAACTGTGCCAATGTGCAATGATCCATCTCACATATACCTCCATGCAGAGAGAGGCAGTCGCCAAGGGTGTTGGTGAGCTGACAATAGTCCAGGCTGATGTAAGAATGGTGGGACTCCACTCCATGTCCTTTGCAGTTATGTACTTTGCAACGAGTCATCTGAAGGCGAATGCAAGTAGAGTCTAAGGCGGCAGGCTTTTCCAGGCATATACCGACGCATGCATTCCGTATCTCGGTATCGGAAAGCACATTACCTTTTGACGATGAAGTAAAGCTTATACCTTTCCATTGGCCACTTACACGGTCATAGGGCAGATAGTCGAACATATCATCCAGCCTGTCTCCCCGTAACAGGACATTCTCTGCTTTCAATGACCCGCTTACCCTCAATCCCGCTTGGTCGTGAAAATAAAGAGTAGTATTACGCAGGGTAAGAACAGCACCACTGTCCACCCGGATGCCTTCTCCATAGACGACGATAGGTTTTGGAGATTCCACCGTTGTGTCACGTTTCACTCTCAAGTCCGAAAGCATCACAGCATCCCATGCCCACGCAAGCAGGTGTACCCGCTGCTCTACCCCACTCTCCAGCATGAACACCAAGTCGTCTTCCACCGACTTGGGCTCATCCTGATGTGTCTCTTGGGGCGTCACTTCCACAAACACTCGGATGCTGTCGCCCTTGCGCACCTCAAGATCCGTCACCACAGACCCTATCGTATTGTCTAGATAGCTGCCATCCACATTGACTCGGAACCCCGTCTGATTGCCCAAGCGGAGACGTACACTGCTGAGCCGGATACCACTGCCCGTCTGGTTATATACCCAGAAAGAATAAGTGCTGGAACCCACGTTGGCAAACACCGTATCGGTTTTGACAGTATCGACAGAGAAAACAAGACGATTACCTTGGTCCATAGAAAAGGTGTCGTTATCAGAACACGATAACAACGTCCAAAGTCCCACACCCAGCACACCGTGCAGGAACAAGCGAAATAGAAAAATCCGTTTCATCTTACTGATAAAACGGATTATTTCTACATTTATTGTGCATTGAGCATTACTTAAAGTAACGTTTCAGCAGTCCGGCAAACCCAGCACCGTGACGAGCCTCATCCTTGGCCATCTCATGGACGGTGTCGTGAATGGCGTCGAAACCAGCAGCCTTGGCATTCTTGGCAATACGGAACTTATCCTCACACGCACCTGCCTCGGCAGCAGCGCGCTTCTCGAGGTTGGTCTTCGTATCCCACACACACTCACCCAGCAGTTCGGCAAAACGACTGGCGTGATCAGCCTCCTCAAAAGCATAGCGCTTGAAAGCCTCTGCTATCTCGGGATAGCCCTCGCGGTCAGCCTGACGGGCCATAGCCAGATACATACCGACCTCGCCGCACTCACCATTGAAGTGGTTGCGCAGGTCTTGAATCATCTCCTCGCTCACTCCTTCCGGCTTGCCGTCACCAATGCGATGAACGGTGGCGTAGGTCGTTTCACCCTCGTCCTTCAGTTCAGAGAACTTCGAGGCAGGAGCCTTACAGATAGGACACTTCTCGGGAGCTGCATCGCCTTCGTAGATATATCCACAAACGGCACAGATAAACTTCTTCTTCATAATAATTAGTATTTGTTTAATGGATAAAAAAAATTCTTTCGCAAAGATACGAAAAAGAAGTGATAGCCAAGTGGATTAAGATAAGTTTTTTTCCTTATTTCACATTATTTATAGAATACGCAGACAGATGATTGAATAGTCACCGTTTGTCTACGAATTTCCAGCCTTTGAACTTCTCACGTGGGAATACGAACAAGTCGTCCGTGATACCACCAGAACGGAAATTCGATATGTTGACCGTAGTCCAGACAAAAGCCACTTTGATGCGCAGGCGTTTTGGAGCAAAAGTCTTCTGGTCGACCCATGCTTTCACTTCCTTGATAGAGCCCTTGGCCTTTTTCTTCTGCTTCAACGTCAGCAGCAGCGCGTCCTTCTCTTTATTAATATGATACGTGAAGTCATCGGGCTGGAACTTGAATTTGCTGCTGTACTTATCTTTCTTGTCAGAATTTGCAGCATGCACCTCCACCGTCTTCTTTTTCCTGTAAGCCATATAGGCAGTCTTACCGTCGTTCCAGGTATTCACGCGCTCGTCCACAAACTTCTGTTTGTTTCCTTTATACCATATCGTACCCTGTGTCCTGTAGATGCCGATAATGTTCACATCGTACGTCAGCGAAGCTCCCTGTTCGCCGAACACCTGATTATAGGCAATATTGAATATACGCCTTGCCTGCTGCTCATTAGGCGTTTCCTGGGCCATGAGCAGCAACGCGTGCGTACATATTATAATAAGTGTCAGTACCCTCTTTTTCATAACAGCCTGCAAAGGTACAAATAAGTGAGCGTAACTCAAAAGAAAAATTTGTTTTTCTTTCAAATTAGCAAATTAAAACACCTTCTACATTGTCTAAGTTACGTTTTTTTCTTACCTTTGCACCGTGGACGAGAAAAAATACCTTATCGGACTAATCAGCCAGGGTGAGCATCAACAGCAGGACTTCAAATACAAGATCCAAGATGCCGAGAAGCTGGCACGTTCCGTTTCTGCCTTTGCCAATACCGACGGTGGCAGGTTGCTCATCGGTGTGCGCGACGACGGACATCTTTCCGGGGTGCGCAGCGAAGAGGAAATCTACATGATGCACCAAGCTGCCTACCGCTACTGCGCCCCAGAGTCCAGCATCAAGTTCGACACCTATCACGTCGAGGGGCGCACCATCGTCATTGCCACCGTTCCACCCTCCCCTCGCAAGCCCGTCTTCGCACTCGACAACGAGGGGCGCCGCCGTGCCTACATCCGCATTGCCGACGAGAACATCCTCGCATCACCCGTCCACTTGCAGCTATGGCGGCAGGAGACATCCCCGCAGGGGCAGCTACTCCAGTACGGTCAGGACGAGCAACAGCTCATGTCTGTACTCAAGTCTGCACCCAATCCCCTGACCCTCAACCAGGTAGTCCGCCAGTCACGTATCCCCCGCCACAAGGTCATCCGCCTCTTGGCTCATTTCATTCGCTACGGTCTTGTCACCTGCCAATTCTCCGACCACCGCTTCCTGTTCCATCTATAGCGTGGAGCAACAAAGCTTGCGCCGATACCCCTTTTTTGCGTCCCGTAGCAAGCAGAGTCTGAACGTCTTCTTGACTCCTTAGAGTTACTATCTTCCACAGTGGGGAAACAAATTACCGTAATTACCATAATTTGCCCATAATTCGAACAATACGGGTGAATTACGATAATTATGGAAATCCGTTTCAGACCTCATTTGCGAACTTTATTTGTTTAATGTCAGTTCCATAGCGTCACAGAGTCAAAATCCTGTTTTTGCCATAAGAGTCAGTTTCAGTGTCTGACTCATCAGCTTTCTATATGAGGTAAAGCCGATACCTGCAAGGGATAAAGTCGGTACCTGCAAGGGAGATTACCCGTACCTAAACATCGTTCGCCTATGCCCAAACGATTGAACGCCTATACTCAAACGATTGAACGCCTATACCCAAACGTCAGCACTAAAAAAAGTTATGATACACGATGATAAGCTGAGAATACTGTGAGGCCATACCAAAGATACGTTAAAATGTGAAAGAAGTTAAAAGCAGGAAAAAAACTTGCACAGAGATAAGGGCTTTGTGCAGGATATTTAGTACCTTTGCAGCAATTTTCAAATTACGGGCAAAGTGTTTACTCTCCGTAAGAATAGATTATAGTTATTATGGAATCGTTTCATTGGTTAAAAGAATTGTTCACGGCTACCGACTCGGTGGCCCATATCGCGCTGCTTTATGCCATCGTCATTGCGGTTGGCGTATACCTCGGCAAGATCAAGGTGTTCGGCATCTCGCTTGGCGTGACCTTCGTGCTTTTTGCCGGTATTGTAGCAGGACACATAGGCTTCACCGCCCCTACCCCAATACTGACCTTCGTGCAGGACTTCGGACTGATACTCTTCGTCTTCATGATCGGTTTACAGGTGGGACCAGGCTTCTTCGAGAGTTTCGGCACACAGGGCATCAAGCTGAACGGATTGGCAGCAAGCGCCATCCTGCTGAACATTCTGGTGATGTTCGGTTGTTACTACATTTTCTTCGATACCAGTAACAACACCAACCTGCCGATGATGGTGGGTACACTCTATGGTGCTGTCACCAATACCCCCGGTCTCGGTGCTGCTAACGAAGCACTGGGGACGGTGTTTGGCGGCAATGCGCCTCAGATAGCCTCTGCTTACGCCTGTGCTTATCCTCTCGGTGTGCTGGGTATCATAGGTGCCACCATCCTGGTAAGGTATCTCTGCAAGGTGAAGTTGGAAAAGGAAGAGGAGCGCCTGAAAGCGATGGAGGAGCAGAACACCAACAAGAAGCCCTACAAGATGCATCTGGAGGTAACAAACAAATACCTGGAAGGTAAGACCCTGCTGCAGGTTCACGACTTCCTGAACCGTGACTTTGTCTGTTCACGAATCGTTCACAATGGCGAGCTGAGCATCCCCAACCGCGACACCATCTTCCACCTGGGCGACCAGATGCTGATAGTCTGTGCCGAAGCCGACCACGAAGCCATTGTGGCATTTATAGGTCCCGTGCTTGACATTGACTTTGAGCAGCAGGATCAGCCATTGGTATCAAAACGCATCCTTGTCACCAATCCTAATATCAACGGCAAGACTCTGGCTTCGCTCCATTTCTCCAGTGTTCATGGTGTCAACGTTACTCGTGTCACCCGACATGGTATGGATTTGTTCGCTTCTGCGGGATTGCCCCTGCAGGTGGGCGACAGAATCATGGTGGTGGGACCAGAGGACGCCGTAGACCGCGTGGCCAACAAGATGGGTAACTCTGTACGCAGGTTGAATGCCCCCAATATAGCCACCATTTTCGTGGGCATCTTCCTGGGACTCATCTTCGGTTCCTTCCCCTTCGCTATTCCCGGAATGCCCGTCCCCGTGAAGCTCGGACTTGCCGGCGGACCCCTCATCATAGCCATTCTGATAGGCCGATACGGCTACAAGATACACCTTGTGACTTATACCACCACTTCTGCCAACATGATGCTGCGCGAGATAGGCCTTGTGCTTTTCCTGGCCTCCGTAGGGATTAAGGCCGGAGCAGGGTTCTTTGAGACAGTGGTGGAAGGCGACGGCCTGCTTTACGTGCTCACAGGTTTTCTTATCACCATTATCCCGATTCTGATCATCGGTCCCATTGCACGCATCAGGTTCAATTTCAATTATTTCACTATAGCAGGCATGATAGCAGGTACCTACACAGACCCCCCTGCACTGGCTTATGCCAACAGCATTTGTTCGAAAGAGGCTCCGGCTTTGGGTTACTCCACTGTCTACCCCCTCTCCATGTTCCTGCGTATTTTCACTGCACAGATTATCGTTCTGTTCTTCTGCGGATAGTACAACAAAACAACTTATATAATAAGCACCAACAAATGAACAACTTAAAGCTACTGCTCAGTGGAGTGCTGGTGATGAGTGCTACAGCTGCGATGGCTCAAGGAGCCAAGAACATCCGTATCAATGAGATTCTCACCAACAACACCCAGAGCATTCTGGACGAGTTCGGACAACACGAAGCATGGATAGAGCTGGAGAACACTTCGTTCACCACTTACAACGTGCGTGGTATGTATTTCACTACAGACCGTTCCGTACTCGACCCCAAAATGAGTGTGCCTGAGCGAATCAAGCGCATGAGCGTCATTCCCAATGGCGAGCCACGCACCCAGATTGGTGGCAGGCAGCACCTTGTGTTCTTCTGCAACTCCGCCCCGGCAAAGGGGAAGTTGCACCTCTCATTGAATATCCCCATGTCGGAACCATTCTGGATTGGTTTCTACAATGGCAATGCAACCGACCTCATCGACTCCGTCTCTGTTCCCGCCCTTGCAGCCGATCAGTCATTCTCGCGTCAGACCTCTGACAAATGGTCAGTCAAAAAGGCAGAGAACGTAACACCAGGCACAGAGAATTTCATCAAGGCTGACGAGACCAAGGATGCCAAGCTGAAGCGGGAAGACCCCCACGGATTTGGTATTTCATTGCTCGCCATGGGCATCGTTTTCTTCTGCCTTGCCGTTCTCTTCCTTTTCTTCTGGCTCTTCGGATTGGTGATGCGCCACATCGACACTGCCAAGAAGGTGGTGAATACCCAACCCATCAAACCGATTACCAAGACTGTTGAGGTGACCCACGACATTGCACATGCTACTGGCAACATCCTACAGAATGGTCTGAAGACAAAAGGTATTGATAAAGAAGTATACATGGCAGTCATTGGTATGGCTCTCAAGCAATACGAGGATGATGTACACGACGTAGAGTCTGGCATCATCACCATTAAGCAGAAGAGCAGCGACTGGAACAATGAATTCCTCCAGATGACACAATTCCACGAGTAACTTGAGATTGAGAAATTGAGAAAATGAGAAAATGAGAAATTTATGCTGCGCGATAATCTGATAGCTGACCTGACCGAGAACTTTGCCCTTCGTATTATTGATATGTATCGATATATTCGAAATGAAAAGCAAGAACATGTCATGTCTCTACAGGTTTATCGTTCGGGCACAAGCATTGGAGCAAACGTGTCTGAAAGCAAAAATGCTCAGAGCAAGGCTGATTTCATTAACAAACTGAGTATTGCACTCAAAGAAGCTGGTGAAACAGAGTATTGGCTCAAACTCCTTTTCAAGTCTCAGACCATTTCCGAGAAAGAATACACCTCAATACAGAATGATTTAAATATTATCATAGGAACATTAGTAAAAATAATCCCAAAAACAAAGGAGAATATGGATGCTGAGAAATAATATCTCATTTTCTCAATTTCTCATTTTCTCAATTTCATATTATGAATAAGTATCAGTATAAAGTCCAAGGTGTTGACTACGAAGTAGAGATTGAAGAAGTAGAAGGCAACATCGCAAAAGTGAACGTCAACGGTATACCGTTTGAAGTAGAGTTACAGAAACCCATCAACGCAGCCAAGCACCCCAGCATGTCCCGGCCTAAGGTGGAAGCTCCCAAGCCCATCGTGACTGCTCCTGCAGCTGCTGTCCCCGTTGCGGCTGCCCAGCCTGCTGCTCCTGCGGGTGCAGGTGCTCCTGTGAAGGCTCCGCTGCCTGGCACAATAACGGAAATCAAGGTGCAGCAGGGACAGCAAGTCAATGTCGGCGATGTGGTATTGGTGCTTGAGGCTATGAAGATGCAGAACAACATCGAGGCCGAATATGCCGGTACCGTGACATCCATCACCGTCAAGGCTGGTGAAACCGTCATGGAAGGCGCTGTCCTCATGACCATCGGATAATTATCAATTGTCAGTTATCAATTATCAATTGGAAAATGGAATTAGGACAATTTATCTTACAGAACTTCCAGGAGTTTCTCACTTACACAGCCTTTGCCAATGCTACTGTGGGAAACCTCATCATGATTGCCGTTGGGGCGTTCTTCATCTGGCTTGCCATCAAGAAAGATTTCGAACCACTGCTCCTCGTTCCCATCGGGTTGGGCATCATCCTCGGCAATATACCCTTCCGTGCTGACGCAGGACTTGAGATAGGACTCTACGAGGACAACTCCGTACTCAACATCTTCTATCAGGGTGTTAGACAGGGATGGTATCCGCCGCTCATCTTCCTGGGTATCGGTGCCATGACCGACTTCTCGGCCTTGTTGGCCAACCCCAAGCTGATGCTTATCGGTGCAGCCGCACAGTTCGGCATTTTCGGAGCCTATATGGTTGCTCTTGCCATGGGATTTGAGCCTTCTCAGGCTGCTGGTATCGCCATCATCGGCGGTGCAGACGGCCCTACGGCAATATTCCTTTCATCAAAACTGTCTCCCAACCTGATGGGTGCTATAGCTGTCTGTGCCTATAGCTACATGGCTCTTGTGCCTGTCATACAACCTTTCATCATGCGTCTGCTCACCACAGAAAAAGAGCGTGTCATCAAGATGAAGCCTGCACGTGAAGTCAGCCAGACAGAACGTATTCTATTCCCCATTATCGGACTGCTCCTTACCACGTTCATCGTGCCTTCAGGACTACCCCTGCTGGGTATGCTCTTTTTTGGCAATCTGCTCAAAGAGAGCGGCAAGACCACCCGTCTTGCCAAGACTGCCGGTGCAGCTCTGAACGACATTGTTGTCATGCTGCTCGGTCTCACCGTGGGCTGCTCCACGCAGGCATCAGAGTTCCTGACGTTCAACACCATCAAGATCTTCGCTCTTGGCGCTATGGCTTTCATGATTGCCACAGCATCCGGTGTATGCTTCGTCAAGATCATGAATCTGTTCCTGCCTGAAGGCAAGAAGCTTAATCCGCTTATTGGTAATGCTGGCGTGAGTGCCGTACCTATGGCAGCACGTATCTCCAATAACCTGGGACTGGAATACGACCGTCACAATTTCCTGCTCATGCACGCCATGGGTCCCAACGTAGCGGGTGTGATAGGTTCTGCCGTTGCTGCAGGTGCACTGCTGGGATTCCTCTCCTGAAATTGAGAAATTGAGAAAATGAGAAAATGAGAACTTTCCGATTAAGCGAGAGCCATGAGAGCTCGCTCTCAAATGGCCGAGTGTGAGGAAAGTCGATGCAAAGCATCAAATTAAGATAATGAAGTTCATTGCAATCATTCCCGCCCGTTACGCATCGACGCGGTTCCCTGGCAAGCCTTTAGCGTTGTTAGGTTGCAAGCCTGTCATCCAGCGTGTCTATGAGCAGGCTGTCAACGTGTTAGGCCATGCATGTGTCGCTACCGATGACGAGCGTATCCTCGAGGCTGTGGAAGCCTTCGGGGGGAGTGCCGTCATGACCTCCACGGCCCATCGTAGTGGCACCGACCGAATAGCAGAGGCTGCCCAGAAGTTAAAGACCGATGCTGATGTCATCATCAATATCCAGGGCGATGAACCGTTCATTCAGGCCTCACAGATAGAAACCCTCTGCCGGCTCTTTGACGATCCTCATACAGAGATAGGCACTCTCGGCAAACGATTCGACACCATTGAAGCTGCCGAGAACCCTAACTCTCCAAAGATTGTCACCGACCTGCGGGGGTATGCTCTTTATTTTTCACGCAGCATCATACCATTCATACGGGGAAAGGAGCGCGACAAATGGCTACAGGAATTCCCATTTCTGAAGCATCTTGGCATTTATGCATACCGGCGAGACGTGCTGACAGCCATCACCCAGCTGCCCCAAAGTCCCCTTGAGATAGCAGAGAGCCTTGAACAGCTACGTTGGCTCCAGAATGGCTATCGTATCAAGGTGGGTGAGACAGAACTTGAGACGGTGGGTATAGACATACCCGCTGATCTTGAACGAGCCGAAGCTTTCCTCAAACTACACACCACATAGAACAAAGTATCATGATGATGAAGAAAAGACTAAATGACAACTGTCGGCACTGGCTGCTGACAGGATTGTTGTTTTTGTCTTTTTCCCTATTCTTCAGTGACGTACGTGGTCAACAGAACTCCAACCCCATGGATTCTGTGGTATTGAGCCTGTTGACCTGCTCACCTCACGAAGAGATTTACAGCCTCTACGGACATACGGCCATACGGTACCATGATCTCCGTACAGATGAGGATATGGTCTTCAATTGGGGAATCTTCAACTTCAAGGCACCTCACTTTGTACTTCGCTTTATATTTGGACTGACCGACTACGAGTTAGGGCTTATGCCCTTTGACAGGTTCTGCGAGTACTATAAGAAATGGGGCAGTTCTGTCACGGAACAAGTGCTGAACCTGACAGCCGACGAGAAACGCAGTCTCATCACTGCCATGATGGTAAACTACCAGCCTGAAAATCGGACATACCGCTATAACTTCTTCTTTGACAACTGTGCTACGCGTCCACGCGACATGATAGAAGCTAATATACAAGGGAAGGTGATGTATAACCCACGGGCTGACTACGAACCGACGTTTCGGGAAATGATTCACCAGTGTACAGGACATCACGACTGGGCTACGTGTGGCAACGACCTGCTTCTTGGCGTGAGAGCAGATATGAAAACCAACAGAGAAGAACAGGAGTTCCTGCCTGGTAACCTGCAATACGATTTCGACCACGCCCAAATACGTGCAACAGACGGTTCCATCCGACCATTGATTAAGGAGCGTCGGATTGCTGTAAAGGCTGGCGTACAGATGCGTGAAAAGGACTTTCCTCTGACACCTCGGGAATGTGGCTTTATACTGTTGATGGTCACGGTAGTCTTGGTTCTCTATGAATGGAAGCGGAAAAAGGTCTTTGCATGGTTTGACGCATTTCTCATGCTGGCATTGGGACTGGCCGGATGCGTTTTGACTGTGATGATTTTTTCTAAACATCCCGCCACGAGCACTAACCTCCAGCTGCTGCTGTTCAATCCTGTTCATCTGTTCTTTCTGCCATCGATTCTTCGTCGCAGTAAAGCAACCCGCTACTGGAGATTCCTGATGATAACCACTTGCCTATTCCTGATTGGTGGATTTTTTCAGCAATATGCGGAAGGCATGTATTTTTTGGCACTATGTTTGCTATTAAGATTTGTAAGTAACATCATAAATGATAAGAACTGAACATTGAGGAACAGATACATCTATATCACATTATTGGCTATACTGGGTCTGACACCCGATGCTTTGGCACAGAAGGAGAAAATACAGTATGCGCCGCGATTGGTTGTCAACATCTGTATTGACCAATTGCGCACAGACTATATGGAGGCATTTGCCCCACTCTATTCCAATGAAGGCTTTAAACGTCTGCTGAAGGAGGGTATGGTTTATGCCAATGCCACTTATCCTTTTAGCAATATAGATCGGGCTTCTGCCATTTCGTCAGTCATAACGGGGGTTGTTCCTTACTACCATAGTATTGTCAGTGAGCGTTGGCTCGACAAGGAGACCCTGCGTCCCATGTATTGCGTTGGTGACATTCATGAATCTTCACCCAAATATCTTCAGACCTCTACTATTGGAGATGAGTTGAAAGTCTCTACCGATGGCAAAGCTATTGTCTATGCCATAGCTCCTTTCCGTGATGCTGCCATACTTAGTGCAGGCCATGCAGCAGATGGCGCTTTCTGGATAGACGATGTAACAGGCTTGTGGTCTTCATCTCAGTACTACTTGAAGCAACTTCCAGATTGGGCTTTGAGTTTCAATAACTTACAATCTCCACAGAAAAGCATCCAAAAGACTCTGTGGGAACCTGTCATTGAGTTGTCAGGCACTTTCAGTTATTTCCATCATGTAGGCAACCAAAAGCCTTTCAAGCACAAGTTTACCGGCCAGCGCCGCTATGAGCAGTTCAAGGCAAGCGGTATGGTAAACCAGCAAGTTACCGACATGGCAATCCAGTGTGTCAATGGAGCCACTATGGGCTTTGACCGCGTGACAGATCTACTCTGCCTGACTTATTATGCTGGCAACTTCGACCACAAGACCATGACAGAGTGTCAAATGGAACTGCAGGACACCTATGTCAGACTGGACCGAGAACTGGGGCGTCTCATACAGTCCTTGGAAAGCCGACTGGGTAAGGAACACGTGCTGTTTGTCATCACCTCCACTGGTTACAGCGACGAGGAAAGTACCAACTACGAGAAATACCGCATTCCCACAGGTACATTCTATATTAATCGCACGGCCAACCTTCTTAATATGTTCTATGGGGCTATATGGGGACAAGGCCGATGGGTCGAGACGTGTTTCCAGAACCAGATGTACCTGAACCACAAGTTGCTTGAGTCGAAACGTGTTTCTCTGACCGATGCCATCCAACGCGCACAGGAATTCATGTCGCAAATGTCAGGCGTGAGAAATGTCCATACCTCACTGCAGCTCTTTGCCGGACAGAACCAGGAGCACATGAAGGTACGTAACGGTTTCAATCCCGAACGCTGCGGCGACTTGCTCATAGAAGTATCACCAGGATGGCGCCTGCTCAACGAAGACAATCAGGACAACTTGTTGTCAAGAGCATCGTTCATACAGTTCCCCATCATCATTTACGGAGCCGGCATCCCTTCCGAACGTATTAGCGATCATGTCACCATTGACCGCATTGCGCCCACCATTGCCAAGAGTATTCGCATCAGGGCACCGAATGCCTGCTCTCAAGAACCGCTTTTCTAGAATAATCATGATCAATAAATAGTAAATATATAAGATGAATTTCAATAGTATTTTAAAATCACTGTTTGGCGACAAGTCATCACGTGACATGAAGCTGATACAGCCCTTAGTGGAAGAGGTGAAAGCCTTCACACCACAGATTGAGAAAATGAGCAACGACGAACTTCGCGCTCGCTCCAAGGAAATACAAAAACAAGTGCAGGCTGCCGCTCACGAACAAAAAGAGAAGATAGCCCAGTTGAAATCCACCATTGAAGATACACCTATTGACGAACGTGAGGATATCTTCAACCAGATAGACAAACTGGAGAAGGAAGCCCTGGAAGTCTATGAAAAGGCTCTTAACGAGGTGCGTGCCGAAGTATTTGCCATTGTAAAGGATACCGCTCGACGCTTTGCACAGAACGAAGAGACAGTGGTGACTGCCACCGACTTTGACCGCGAGCTGGCTGGTGACCCGAAGAAAGACTTCATCACCATCGACGGCGACAAAGCCATCTATCATAATCACTGGACGGCAGGCGGAAACGATCTGCCATGGGAGATGGTTCATTACGACGTTCAACTTTTCGGAGGCACTGTACTCCATCAGGGAAAGATTGCCGAGATGGCTACTGGTGAAGGTAAGACTCTTGTGGCTACTTTGCCAGTCTTCCTCAATGCTTTGACAGGCAATGGCGTACACGTTGTGACGGTAAACGATTACCTTGCAAAACGTGACTCAGAATGGATGGGACCACTCTATATGTTCCACGGCCTCTCTGTAGACTGTATTGACAAGCACCAGCCAAACTCCGAGGCTCGCCGTAAGGCTTATCAGGCCGACATCACCTTTGGTACAAACAATGAGTTTGGTTTTGACTACTTGCGTGATAACATGGCTACATCCCCTGCCGATCTGGTGCAGCGAAGCCACAATTACGCCATCGTCGACGAGGTCGACTCCGTGTTGATTGACGATGCCCGTACGCCGCTGATCATCTCTGGTCCCGTTCCTAAGGGCGATGACCAGATGTTTGAGGAGTACCAGCCGCTAGTAGAAAAGCTCGTAGGTGTACAGCGTCAGCTGGCCACCCAGTACTTGGCTGAGGCAAAGAACCTGATCAGCGAGGGTAACCGTCTTATCAGCGCTGGCAACAAGAAAGAAGGCCAGCAGAAGCTGGACGACGGATTCCTCTCCCTTTACCGCTCCCACAAGGCACTTCCCAAGAACAAACCCCTCATCAAATATCTTTCCGAGGAAGGTATCAAGGCAGGCATGCTGAAGACTGAAGAAATCTATATGGAGAACAACAATCGCCGTATGCCAGAAGCCGTTGAGCCTCTCTACTTTGTGGTAGAGGAGAAGCTCAATTCCTGTGACCTTACGGATAAAGGTACTGCCTGGCTGGCAAATCAGGTGAACGATGCCGAACTCTTCGTGCTCCCCGACATTACTGGCCAGTTATCTGCCCTTGAAGTAGAGCCAGGACTTACTGACCAGGAACGTGTTGACAAGAAGGATGAGTTGATGCAGCACTATGCTGTTCAGTCTGAGCGTGTCCACACCCTTCAGCAGCTGCTCAAAGCCTACTGCATGTTCAATAAAGACGATGAATATGTGGTTATCGATGGTGAAGTGAAGATAGTAGACGAACAGACAGGCCGTATCATGGAAGGTCGCCGATGGAGCGATGGTCTGCATCAGGCTGTTGAGGCAAAGGAGCACGTGAAGGTAGAAGCAGCCACCCAGACTTTTGCTACCATTACCCTGCAGAACTATTTCCGCATGTACCACAAACTGGCAGGTATGACAGGTACTGCTTCGACTGAGGCCGGTGAGTTCTGGGATATCTATAAACTTGACGTGGTGGAAATTCCCACCAACCGCCCTGTCATCCGAAATGACCAGGATGACCGTGTCTACAAGACCCAACGTGAAAAATACCGTGCGGTCATTGAGGAAATTGTACGGATGCGCAATGCCGGACGCCCCACTCTGATTGGTACGACCTCTGTGGAGATATCCGAGTTGCTCAGCCGTATGCTCGATATGTATGTGAACCCCGAAACCGGCAAACGCGAGGGAATACCCCACCAGGTGCTCAATGCCAAGCTCCACCAAAAAGAGGCAGACATTGTGGCACTAGCCGGACAATCGACCAACGGAAAGGGTGCTGTCACCATTGCCACCAATATGGCTGGCCGTGGTACCGACATCAAGTTATCTCCTGAGGTAAAGGCTGCAGGAGGACTGGCCATTATCGGTACAGAACGACATGAAAGTCGACGCGTAGACCGTCAGTTGCGTGGTCGTGCTGGACGTCAAGGCGACCCGGGCAGCAGTGTATTCTTTGTTTCCTTGGAAGACAAGCTTATGCGTCTCTTCGCCTCTGAGCGCATTGCCAGCGTCATGGACCGACTGGGCTTCAAAGAAGGCGAGATGATTGAGAGTTCCATGATTTCAAAGAGCATTGAACGCGCTCAGAAGAAAGTTGAGGAAAACAACTTCGGCATCCGTAAGCGACTCATCGAGTACGACGACGTCATGAACAAGCAGCGTACCGTGATCTACGAGAAACGCCGCCACGCCCTTATGGGTGAGCGCATCGGTATGGACATCTCAAACATCATATGGGATCGGGTGGTCTACATTATTGAGAACGCTGCCGACTACCAAGGCTGCAAGGAGGAATTCCTCCACGTGCTGGCCATGGAGGTACCCTTCAGCGAGGATGAGTTTATCAACCAGCAACGGGACGTGCTCACAGAGAATGCTTTCCAGGCTGCCATAGGCAACTTCACACGCAAGACCGAGCATATCCGTGAAGTGGCAAAGCCCATCATCGAACAGGTATTTGAAAACCAAGGGCACATGTACGAACGCATCATGGTACCCATCACTGACGGGCGTCGCATGTTCAATATCCCCTGTAACCTTAAAGAAGCCTACGACACAGAGTCAAAGTCGGTGGTTAAAGAGTTTGAAAAGGCCATATTGCTCCATATCATCGACGATTCATGGAAAGAGAACCTTCGTAAGCTTGATGAGTTGAAGCACTCAGTACAAAATGCCAGCTACGAGCAGAAGGACCCGTTGCTCATCTTCAAACTGGAGAGTGCCAAGGTGTGGGATGACATGATCAATGAGATGTACAATCGTATCTGCGCCATTCTTACCCGTGCCCAAATACCCGAAATGCAGCAGCAGGTACAAGAGGCATCCCCTGAGCAGCATACCCAACGTCAGCAATACACGGAATCCAAGCAGAATCTGGACGAAGAACGGCTGACCGATCCCAACCAACGTGCCGCTGCCCAGCATGACACTCGCGCCCAGCAGCCCCGCAACCCAATCATCAAGGACAAGCTACCTGGTCGCAACGACCCCTGTCCTTGTGGATCTGGAAAGAAGTTCAAGAACTGCCACGGTCGAGGACTGGTCTGACGAACTAATTTGAGCCCCAGAAGTGCAAGTATAGACTTCTGGGGTCCAATAGTTAGCTATAGACCTCGGCATTCGCCTTGCCTTGTCAGAGACGGAACTTCACCCCTTGAACGGCGCTTCGTAGGTACTCAGGCTCTTCGCAGTGACCTTGCAAAGAACTCCCGAAACTCAAGTAATACAATTAACACTTATGACAACAGACTACATTCTTCGCATCTTTATCGCTGCCATGCTAGGCGGCGCAATCGGTTTGGAACGCGAATATCGTGCCAAAGAGGCAGGTTTCCGTACCCATTTCCTCGTGGGTTTGGGATCGGCTCTGTTTATGATTCTCTCTGCTCACGGATTCGATGATATCACCCTGACAGAGGCTACCCGTCACGATGTGTCACGCATAGCCGCACAGGTAGTATCAGGCATCGGTTTCATCGGTGCCGGCTGTATCATCTTCCAGAAACACGTGGTACGAGGACTCACCACAGCAGCAGGTCTTTGGGTAGCATCAGCCATTGGCATGGCAGCTGGTGCAGGTATGTATGCAGTAGCCGCCGCCTCGACAGTGATGGTGCTTGTCTGTCTGGAACTCATGAACTTTCTTCACCACCATGTGTTCAAGCACAGGGCAAGAGAATACGACACCGACGATGAAGAGAGCAATTAACGTGAGCCGATATAAAGGAAGATCATACCTAAAAGAACAAGTGCCAGGTCAAAGGCTTTCGCCTTAAGGTTCTTCTCGTGAAAGAACAGAGCCCCGAAGAGGAAGCTCACCACAACACTCCCACGACGTATCATGGATACGATGCTGATCATGGCCGACGGTAAGGACAAGGAATAGAAATACATAAAGTCGGCAATGGAGAGGAACAAACTGACTCCCAAGATAGACCACGACCAATGAAAGGGCGTGGTCTCTTTATGCTTGGGCCACCATAAGAGCAACAGCATGATGCTCATCATGAAAAACTGGTAGATGTTATACCAAGACTGAACCATCATACGGTCAAGCCCAACCCCACCCTCGTCAGCGGGTGCCATAAGATACTTGTCATAAAGTCCGCTTAAGGCTCCCAAAGCAGCAGCCCCAACAATCATGTAGATCCAGTGATCGTGCTTAAAGTCAATGCCCTCCTTTTTTCCACTGCGGCTGAGCAAGAGAAAAGAGGCTACAGCCAGCAGGACACCTAGCCATTGCCATCCATTCAGCCGCTCACCAAACACAAGCAAGGCTCCCACAAGAACCATAACCGGACGTGTAGCATTGATGGGTCCCACTATAGTCAGCGGCAGGTGTTTCATGCCGAAATAGCCTAACACCCAACTAGACAGTACGATAACGGCCTTCAACACTATGTACTTGTGAGCCTCCCATCCGCCTGATGCCACATGGAGAATATGATTGTCGGATAGTAAACCGGCAGCGCTAAGTATGATAAAAGGCAGGAAGAACAAAGACGAGAACAAAGTATTAAGCGTCAATACTGGAATCACAGCATTTTGTTTTAATGCCTGTTTCTTGAACGAGTCATAGCAACCAAGGAGAGCTGCCGACAAAAAAGCGAGAATAAGCCACATAACCCGTCTACATCTTTAATAAGTTATATCTTCTAGAAACAGAGCATGAGCAGGCATTGACTCGCCTGCCTCCGTTCTCTTCTTCCCTTCTACAACACGTTGGAAGTCCTCCATTGTCAGCCTTCCTCTCCCCACGTCGATCAATGTGCCTACGACGGCACGTACCATGTTACGGAGAAAACGGTTAGCACGGATCTCAAAGTACCAAGTGGTGGGACTTGTCTGGTGCCAACGGGCAACCGTCACCTTGCAAAGTGTGGTCTTCACATCGGCATGAGCTTTGCAAAAAGCGCCAAAATCATCGTATCTCTTCAACATGTCTGCCGCCTCGTTCATCTTATTGAAATCCAATGGGTAATGCAATTCACATGAAGTATTTCTGAGAAAAGGATTCTTTGCAGTATGAACGTAGTATCGATACATGCGGCTGGTGGCAGAGAATCGGGCATGAAGGTTCTCTTCTACTTGCCGGACACCAGCAATGGCAATGTCGCCAGGCAGCAGTTTATTGAGTTTATAAGCCAGTTGTTTTTCATCCAAAGATGTTGGGAAATCGAAGTGTGCAACCATCATCCTTGCATGGACTCCCGCATCGGTACGTCCCGCTCCTGTCACCATTACCTCCTGTCGTAGCAGTAAGGAAAGCCCCCGCTGCAACTGTGCCTGAACAGAATCTCCGTTGGGCTGTATCTGCCAGCCATGATAACGGCTGCCATCATAGCTAAATGTCACAAAATATCTCATTTCGGCTGCAAAATTATAAAATAATTATGAACTACGGACAAAGAATTATGAATTATTTCGTAACTTTGCACCATGATTTTCTATTTCTCAGGCACAGGCAACACACGTTGGGCTGCCCAACAACTGGCAGAAGCCACAGGCGAAAGGCTGCTGTTCATTCCTCGCGAGTTAAAAGGCGAATGTAGATACACACTGGCTAAGGAGGAACGTATAGGTTTCTGCTTTCCTGTTCACGGATGGCAGCCTCCCCATATTGTCAGGCAGTTCGTAAGCAGGCTGAAGCTCTCCTCCCCGAACCCCACGTTAGCTCACCATTATGCGTATGCAGTGTGTACATGCGGCGACAGCATAGGGCTGGCAATGAACATGCTTGTCAAAGAACTGTCACCGTTGGGAATCAACATTTGCAGCACGCTGTCACTCATCATGCCAGAGAGTTACGTGTGCCTACCTTTCATGTATACCGATCCTCCCGAGAAGGAGCGGGCAAAGATTGAAAAAGCGGGAAATGAACTAGACGCCTTCCTCGATATTGTAACGCAACGACAGGTTTTCCATCATCTGGTCAAGGGAGCTGCGCCGTGGCTGATGTCACACGTCATTGGTGGCTATTTCAATTCACAGATGATTACAGACAAGAAGTTTACCGTAGATGAGGAAAAATGCCTGTCCTGCGGCAAGTGCAAAGAGGTGTGCCCCACAGAGAACATAGACTTCAAAGACAAGAAGCCAAAATGGAAAAATGATAGCAGCTGCACTTGTTGTCTCAGCTGCTATCATCACTGTCCTGTCCACGCCATCAACTATGGTAAGATTACGCGTAAGCGTGGACAATACTACTTCAAGGCTTAGAACGGCAGGTCGTCTGCACTTCCTCCTTCTCCAGCAGGTTCTTGTGCAGGAGGGAAGGGAGCTGCTGCGGGCTGAGCAGCTGCAGGCTGCTGCGGGGGGAATGGGGCGGCACCGCTCATAGGAGCACCGCTCATAGGAGCACCGGCCATAGGAGCACCGGCCATAGGAGCACCGGCCATAGGAGCACCTGCCATTGGTGCACCTGCAACAGCAGGTACGACACCATGAAGCACGTTATAAGCACGAATGTCGTTGAACCAACGTCCATTGTACTCATGTGCATCAATATCAAACTGAACGGTCACGTCCTCACCATTCTGAATATTGAACTGACGGATGCGGTCTTCGCCGAAAACTCGGAACACACAACGCCTGGGATACTGACCAGGAACCTCAATAACATATTCCTGTGACATCCAGGGATTGCCCGTACGGGCAGAGGTACCACTTTGTGGTGGCAATACAGCAATAATTCTACCTGTTAAATCCATAAATATAATGTATTAAATATGTTTTTTTTGCTTTTGCGAGTGCGAAATTACTAAAAATAGTTTGAAAACAAAAAAATTTATCCATAATTTTTTTTAATTCCACAAAATAAGCGTATCTTTGTAGTCAGTTTTGAATATAATTAAAAAGAAAGATACAATGAGATTTACAGTTTCAAGCACCGTATTGAGCGCAAAGCTCACGGCTCTGGCAAGAGTCATCAACAGCAAGAACGCCCTACCCATTCTAGGCGACTTCCTCTTCGACGTGAACGACACCCAACTGAACCTGACTGCCTCAGACAGCGAGAACACCATGTATACCAGCGTGGAACTGGCTGAATGCGACAGCAATGGACGCTTTGCCATTGGCAACCACGACCTGTTGGAAGCCGTAAAAGGTTTTTCTGAGCAACCAATCACCTTTGACATTGACTTTCAGCAGAACCTGGTAAAGATCAGTTATCAGAACGGTATGTTCTCATTGCCAATAGAGAATGCCGACGAGTATCCCGTAGCACAACACGTAAGCGACCAGGCCACAACCATCGTCATCCCGAACCAGATACTCAGCGACAATATCAATCGCTCACTTTTCGCTACGGCTCAGGACGAGCTCCGTCCCGTCATGAATGGCATCTACTTTGACTTGACTCCCGACTATCTGGCAGTAGTTGCCAGTGACGGCCACAAGCTGGTTCGCAATAAGATCTATTCTATAAAGAGCGACCAGCCTGCTGCTTTCATCCTGCCCAAGAAGCCCGCTACTTTGCTGAAAAACCTGTTAGGCAAAGACGGTGGCGACGTCATCATCCGTTTCGATGACCGTAATGCAGAAATAGCCTTTGAAGAAGGTACCATCCAGTGCCGGCTCATTGAGGGACGTTATCCTAATTACAACTCTGTTATTCCCCAGAACAATCCCAACCAGCTCACAGTCGACCGTGTAGGACTGCTCTCTGCACTTCGCCGTGTGCAGCCCTTCGCCAACGATTCAAGCAACCTTATCCGTTTCCATGTGGAAGACGGAACCCTGCAGCTCGATGCCGAAGACTACGACTTCTCGAAAACTGCTACAGAGCGCATGTCGTGTTCTTACAATGGCCAACCCATGAGCATTGGTTTCAAAGGTTCGTCGTTCATCGAAATCCTTGGTAATTTCGCTTGTTCAGAAGTAATCATCCAATTAGCCGATCCTAGCCGTGCAGGACTGGTATTTCCCTCAGAGCAGCCTGAGAACCAGGATGTGCTGATGTTGATGATGCCCATGCTCATCAATGACTAAATGGTAGGTCGTAAAAGATTTCCGGATCATGAAGCTGAACTTGCAAAAGCCTTTGGTCATCTTTGACTTGGAGACCACTGGTTTGGACTTGGTTAAAGACCGAATCATACAGATATCATATATAAAGGTATATCCCGATGGACATGAGGAGCGCGTCAACGAGTTGATCAATCCCGAACAGCCCATTCCTGAGTTGGTGGAACAGCTGACAGGCATCACCAACAGCGATGTGAAGGACAAACCCACCTTCAAGCAACTGGCTGCCAAGCTGGCTGCCAGCTTCACAGGCTGCGACTTTGCTGGATTCAACTCTAACCACTTCGACATTCCCCTACTGGCCGAAGAATTCCTGCGGGCAGGTATAGACTTCGATTTCTCCAAGTGTCGCATGATTGATGCGCAGACTATCTTCCACAAAATGGAACGACGCAATCTGGCTGCTGCCTATAAGTTCTATTGTGGCAGAAAGATGGAAGAGGATTTCGAAGCCCATCGTGCCGATCAAGATACGGAGGCCACCTACAAGGTACTTATGGGTGAACTCGACCACTATGCTCCAGGCGTGAACGAAGACCCAGAGAAGGTGCTGGAGAACGACATGCAAATGCTGGCAGATTTTTCGAAAACCAACGAAAACGTGGATTTTGCAGGTCGAATCGTCTGGGCAGAGGTAAATGGTGTCAAGACAGAAGTGTTTAATTTCGGAAAGCACAAGGGCAAGGCAGTAGCCGATGTGCTACGCTTTGACCCCGGCTATTATAGTTGGATTCTTGGCGGTGACTTCACCTACAATACCAAGCAGGTGCTCACCCGTATCAGGCTGCGTGAGGCACAGTCACTCAGGTAAAAGAAGAAAGGGTGGAACAGTAAAATGGAAAAAGGACTTGGAAATGAGCATTGTCATAAGAACCATCCGATGTATTGAGGGCATCTCAAAGCATGTCACATCCATTGTATTGTCTGTTTTCCTTTTTACTTTTTCGCCCATGAATGCCCAAGAGCTTCAGGCCAAGATCAACATTAACCGCTCAAAGGTTCAGGGCACAGATGCCTCTGTCTTCGACAACCTGAAGCAAACGCTTGAACAGTTTGTCAACGAACGGCAGTGGACCGACCTGCAGTTCCAGGAGAACGAGCGCATCGTATGTAATTTCAACATCACGGTGAACAAGTACAACCAATCGGAAAACCTCTTTGAGTGTTCAGCCATTATCCAGGCTAACCGTCCCGTCTACAATGCTTCGTATACTACTACCTTATATAATAATACGGACAAGAACTTCAACTTCAACTTTGCACAGTTTGATCAGCTGAACTTTAATGACGAGATGGTTGACAACCAGCTGACGGCTCTCTTTGCCTACTATGCCTACCTCATTATCGGCCTCGACCTTGACAGTTTCTCACCTATGGGAGGAACAGACATTCTGCAGCGCTGCATGTATCTTGTCAACAACTGCCAGGACCTAGGTTTCCCTGGCTGGAAATCGTTCGAGGACTCCCGGAACCGCTTTGCCATCATCAACGACTATCTGGACGAAGCCATGAAACCATTCCGCCAGCTTCAGTACGACTACTACCGCCAGGGGCTCGACGAGATGGCTCAGAACGTGGAACGCGGACGTACCAACGTCACTACCGCGCTGGAACAGGACCTGAAGAAAGCCCACGAGGACAAGCCCCTGAGCCAATTGCCCCAGATCTGGACCGACTACAAGAAAGACGAGCTTGCCAACATCTACAAAGGCAAGGGCACCCAGAAAGAGAAAGAATCGGTCTACGACTTGCTGATGGGCATGAATGCCTCACAAAACAACACATGGGACAAGATCAAGCAATAGCCTTGGGATCCCTACCACCGTTTATCCTTCTTATGCCATCTGTGGGTGAGTGATTCATTCATGTCGAAATCCTCAATATGGGTTATCTCCGGCATCACACTGCTCAATTCTCCGACAATCAGGATGACATCAAAACGGCAGGGGTTCTCAATATGGTGCTGTTTGATGTAGTGATTGATGGCAAGACTCAGATTGTGCAACTTCTCTGCATCGATAGAATGGATAGGCTCCACGATATTACGGTCGTGGCGTGTCTTCACCTCGACAAATACCGTTGTATCACCATCTTGCGCCACAATATCAATGTCACGATGACCAGAATGCCAGTCGCGTGCCAGAATCACATAACCTTTTTCACGCAAGTAGACAGTAGCCAGTTCTTCACCCCAGACACCCATGCGCAGATGCTCCGGTCCTTCTTCATCCAACACCTCCATACGGCTGTCTTCATCCGCTATCAGTTGCTTGCATTTCTCAAAGGCTGTCTTCACCCATCCCTCCTTGTCTGGCACGCTGGGCACCATACGTTCAAGGGCACGAAAAATCTTATGTGCCTCATCACGGTTCCCCTCTCTCAAACGCTTCCTAAGAATATCCACAGCAGTCCAGAACATTGCCAGCGACGTATATGCCCCCTTGTCCACAGCATACAACGGACGTATGGCGGAATAAGCTTCTTCTATCAGCCCCTGCTTGCGTAACTCAAAAACTTCACTTACAGTCATGACAAAACTAATAACGAGGAATTATCCATGAAAAGTGCGAAGACCCGACATTGCTTCATCCCCTTACCAGTCGCCTAGCCGGGCTTCTGCCTCTATGCGATTCTCCAGTTTGTCATCGAGCGACGGATAGAAGTCGATACCTGTCAGGCTTTCCACTTCATCTACTGTATAAACCGCTTGCTCCATAGACTGTTTCACACCCTCATTGCGATAGATGAAACCTATTGCCTTTGGCTGTCCGCTACGGCAAAGAACGACCTTGAACAGCCTGTCTGGCACCCAGACCTTGTTGCGTCCAATGGTCTTGGGAGGTGTGGTGTCGTAGATGGGACCGCAAACAATGTCGACCGCGCCGTACTGACGTGCCCAGTCACGGCAGAGTATCTCCAGATCATTCCACTCGTATTTGTTCAGCCCATGGTTCTGTGGACATACATTCGTGAAAAGGAATGACTCACTCATAGCCTTGACATCCCACTTGTTGTCACCTGCCGGACAGAGATGTCCTCGGTCATAGCGCGATGAGTAGTAATCCTGGTCAACAGCCCGGGGTGCAGGCACGTCGTTATCCTCTGTGAACTTTTCCTGTGAGCGCTGATTGCTACCATAGGTGTGGGCTTTGGTCAAATGCCACGCCACCCAGTTGGCATTGCGTGTGTCACGATTATAGGAAACGGTATAGCCCATACGCCTGAGTATCTGTTCCGGACGGTCTTTCAAGGGTGCCGGCAGCTCATAACGTATAATGGTCTTCGCTGCGGTCTGTTTGTCCCTGATCTCCTTATCAGCTGCCATTTTCGTATCGTAGAATCCTGCCTGTTCAGGCTGTTGGCCGATGGGCTCTGTCTGAGGAGAAGAAGAAGTGTTCTTACACGACAGAAGCGTCAGCAGCAAGACTACGGCCAGGAACCGTCCCCGTTTGTCGAATGTCCTGCAGTCGGCAAGCACCAGGATAAACAGCAGGGAAATCACCGACAGCGCAATGCAGGCAGCGGTAATCACCACTGTCAGCCCCACAGCCTCTATCGGCGTCATGCCTCCTAACAACAGTCCCGATGCAAGCATGGGCAGCACGATGAGTCCAGACACCGCCACACTGGCAGCAGCAGGGACGATGATCGCCTGCAATGCCTTGCCGAGAAAGGGCATCAGCGCCCGCCAATGGGGCTGTCCATTAGCCAAACGGGTCTCATAGGCCAGCACATCAGCCTTCAGATGTTCATAGAATGCACTCAGAGAGCGGATGTTCGTTACCAGCACATGGGTCAGCATCACACACGCCACAGGTACAAACCACCGTGACGACAGCAGCGGCGACTGGTGGACCACCGCCAACAGCACATAGACTGTCACCGCAAGCACCGACAGGAATGTCCCACCGGCAACAGGCAAGAACATACGCGACCAGACCAAACGGGCACGGCTGACAACCACCCAGGCAGACACCACCGACATCAGCAGCAGCCAGCAAAGGTTCAGCCACGGGGAGTCGACACGGTACAACACCCAGAGAATCAGCGCCATCAGTCCCATTTGCAGCAGCATACGCCCGAAGGATATCAAAAACCGTCGCATCAGCTGCCGGTCGAAAAGGTAGAGCAGACAGAGTGGAACCACAAGCAATAATAGTCCGGGAACCAGATGTTTCAGAAGTTGTGTCAGATAAGATATGATTGTCATATGGCTTCAAGTGTTATCAATTGGTCGGCTGTTTTTATGTATTCATGTCGCTGGCTCATCACAATGACGGTGCGGCCTTGTATGGCCTGCGACTTCAGGTATTCAATCTGAGAAACGTCAGGATCGTCTGCAATGACCAGCGAGATGTTACGCTTTACAGGTGGCCTAAGGTCAAATGCGGGATTACTGACTACTGTTTCCGAATGGCGACGTGCAGACTCAGTATTCTGATTCCGGGATCTTTGATTCGCAAATCCTCCGAATACGGTCTCCAGGTCACTGGTATCTGGCTCGAATTCTATGTCAGATGGCTCCACTGGCTGAGGGAGATAGGCCGTCATCTTGCGGAACACAGGAGCCGACAATGGGGTGATCAGTTCGCCGTCAATGCTGACGTAGCCCTCGTCCAGAGGGTGAAGCCCCACCATCACTCGTGCCAGCAACGTCTTCCCCACACCGCTTGTGCCGGTGATACAAGTCATCTGACCGTCACGTGCCATCAATGACAACCGTTGGAACAGCGGCTTGCCTTCTACCTCGAGCAATGCATCTTTCAGTTCAAGCATATTTGTTATTATTTTCTGCAAAGATACACATTATTCGCAATATTTTTGTAATTTTGCAGCGAAAAATGAACATTAACGATAAAAATACCCCGAAATCGTGGCGGTTGCCTGCCGAATGGGAGCCTCAAAGCGGTGTGCAGCTCACATGGCCTCATGCCCTTACTGACTGGGCTCCCATGCTCAGCGAGGTGTTGGTGACCTACGAAGTGATGGCCCGTGAGATCAGCAAGCGCGAAAGACTGATCGTCGTCGTACCCTCCGCATACCGTCCTCCGCATTCCGCTGACCACATGCCTCAGACCACATGCCATATTGACACTGACGACACCTGGGCACGCGACCACGGGTTCCTGACCCTGACAGACGACAACGGCCATTTCCACCTGCTCGACTTCTGCTTCAACGGCTGGGGCGAGAAGTTCCCTGCCGAGAAAGACAATGCCATCAACCGTCAGCTCTATGACATGGGCGTATTCAACGGGGAGTATGCCGACCATCTAGACTTCGTGCTCGAAGGCGGCTCTATAGAAAGTGACGGACAGGGAACCATCCTTACCACCACCCACTGCCTCTTGGCTCCACACCGGAACCAGCCACTGGGAAAGGAAGAAATAGCCGACCTGTTGGTACGGTACTTGGGTGCCCGGAACATTCTATGGATTGATCATGGCCAGCTGACAGGCGACGATACCGACGGCCACATCGACACGCTGGTGCGCATTTGCCCCCACGACACCTTATTATATGTAGGGTGTGACGATCCCGACGACGAGCAATATGCTGAGCTGAAACTCATGGAGCAACAACTGCGCACCCTGCGTACGCTGAACGGACAACCGTTCCTACTGAGAAAACTGCCCCTACCCCGCCCCATCTATGACGAGGACGGTCAGAGGCTGCCCGCCACCTATGCCAACTTCCTGGTGGTCAACGGAGCCGTACTGTGCCCCACCTATGGCCAGCCTGCTCTTGACGACGAGGCACTCCGCATCGTTGGCGAGGCTTTCCCCGGACGCCAGGTCGTAGGCATCGACTGTAGGTCACTCATCCGTCAACACGGTTCCCTGCATTGCTGCACCATGCAGTTCCCCGATGGTGTCCTCAATATCCCACAATCCCCAACCAACAATCCCCAATCATGAAAGAACTGAATATCGGTTACCTGCAACAGCACAACACGTCAGACGTAAAAGACAACATCCTACGACTGTCTGACGGAATAGCCGACCTGGCACAACGCGGTGCACAGCTGATTGTGCTTCAGGAGCTCCACAATTCGCTTTACTTCTGTCAGGAGGAGAACGTCGACCTTTTCAATCTGGCAGAGCCCATTCCCGGGCCCTCCACGGCGTTGTTCGGCGAACTGGCCAAACGCTACGGCGTGGTCATCGTCACCTCTCTCTTCGAACGCCGGGCTGCCGGGCTCTATCACAACACGGCAGTGGTGCTTGAGAAAGACGGCACCATCTGCGGCAAGTACCGCAAGATGCACATCCCCGACGATCCCGGCTATTACGAGAAGTTCTACTTCACGCCCGGTGACCTGGGCTTCCACCCCATCGACACCAGCGTGGGGCGTCTGGGTGTCATGGTGTGCTGGGACCAGTGGTATCCTGAGGCAGCCCGTCTGATGGCGCTGCAGGGAGCCGAGCTTTTGATCTATCCCACAGCCATTGGCTATGACCGCCACGACAGCCCTGAGGAGCAGCAGCGGCAACGCCGTGCCTGGCAGACCGTCCAGCGCGGACATGCCGTGGCCAACGGGCTGCCCGTCGTTGCCGTCAACCGTGTAGGCTGGGAAGACGACGTACGCTTCTGGGGCACATCGTTTGTGGCAGGCCCCCAGGGTGAGTTGATCTATGAGTCGTCCGAAGACGATGAAGAGAGCATCATCGTCAGCCTCGACCTGGAGCACTCCGAGCAGGTTCGCCGTTGGTGGCCTTTCCTGCGCGATCGCCGCATCGACTCCTATGCCGACATCACAAGGAGATTCATTGATTAGTGTTTCTGAGAACATAACAATAGACAATAAATTGGATAATACAATGAAAGCAATGAGAGAACTGGCTCTTTTGAGCCTTGCATTCCTTTGCATGCCGATGGCTGCACAGGACAAAGTGGAAGCTTCGGTACAGGCCGACTTAGTAAGTAAGTACCTTTGGCGCGGACAGGAACTGGGACACATCAGCATCCAGCCCAAGGCCAGTGTCAGCTGGAAAGGTCTTTCGCTGACTGCTTTGGGCAACGTGGGTTTTGACAAGGAAGATACGGAGGAGTTCAACCTTCAGCTGAACTACACCCTCAAGGGCTTCAACATCGGCGTCATCGACTACTGGAAGAGCGGCGTCGACCCTGAAGGACGTTACCTCTACTACGACCGCGACAAGGGTCCCCATACCTTTGAAGGCAACATCGGATACACCTGTAAGTACTTCAGCCTGCAGGCCTACACGGTATTCTGGGGCATCGACGAAACGCCTCACAACGCAATGGCCATTGGTTCTACGATGGCTGAGACAGAGCACGAACGTGCCTATTCCACCTACATCGAGGCCGCTGTCCCCTTCAGACTGGGCGGGCTCAATTGGACGCTCATGGGCGGTATGACCCCGTTCAGAAGCGCGGGCAAAACGGCAGAGTTCCTGAAAATTGCCAACGAATACAACTATGCCGACGGCATTGCCTGTATCAAGGCTGCCCTGCGTGCCACCAAGGAACTCAACCTCGGAGAGGTGCGCATGCCACTCTTCGCCGAGATCCACATGAACCCTTACATGCAGAAGGCTTACTTCTCCATGGGTCTCTCTGTCATCCCCTTCTAAGAAACCCCTGGCTACATGCCCTACGTATCTTAAACCATTACAAAAGCAAATATGGCTAACAATCTGAGATTTCAAGTCGTTGAGGAGGCTTTTAAGAAGAAACCTGTTGAGGTGAAGGTTCCCGCAGAACGGCCTTCAGAGTACTTCGGCAAGTATGTCTTCAACCGTGAGAAGATGTACAAATACCTGCAGAAGGACATCTACGACAAACTGGTGGACGTCATCGACAACGGTGCCCGTCTGGACCGTTCCATCGCCGACGCTGTGGCAGCAGGCATGAAGCAGTGGGCACAGGAAATGGGTGCAACCCACTACACCCACTGGTTCCAGCCCCTGACCGAGGGTACTGCCGAGAAACACGACGCCTTTGTGGAACATGACGGCAAGGGGGGCATGATAGAGAAGTTCAGCGGCAAACTCCTCGTACAGCAGGAGCCCGACGCCTCTTCATTCCCCAACGGTGGCATACGCAACACCTTCGAGGCGCGCGGTTACTCGGCTTGGGACCCCACATCGCCGGTATTCATCATCGACGACACCCTCTGCATTCCCACCATCTTCATTGCATATACCGGCGAGGCACTCGACTACAAGGCACCGCTGCTGCGTGCCCTCCGTGCCGTCGACAAGGCTGCCACAGAGGTGTGCTCGCTGTTCTATGACAACGTCAGCAAGGTACGGGTGAACCTCGGATGGGAACAGGAGTACTTCCTGGTGGACGAAGGTCTGTTCTCCGCCCGTCCCGACCTGCTCATGACGGGCCGCACGCTGATGGGACACGAGAGTGCCAAGAACCAGCAGATGGACGACCACTATTTCGGCACCATTCCCGACCGTGTGCAGGCCTTCATGAAAGACCTCGAGATACGCGCCCTGGAACTGGCCATTCCCTGCAAGACACGCCACAACGAGGTAGCGCCTAACCAGTTCGAGCTGGCACCCATCTTCGAGGAGTGTAACCTTGCCGTAGACCACAACATGCTGCTCATGTCGCTCATGAAGCGCATCGCCCGCAATCATGGCTTCCGTGTGCTGCTCCACGAGAAACCCTTCGACGGCATCAACGGTTCGGGCAAGCACAACAACTGGAGCCTCAGCACCGACAGCGGCGTCCTGCTGCACGCACCGGGCAAGACACCCGAGGAGAACCTGCGATTCGTCACCTTCATCGTCGAGACACTGATGGCTGTCTATCGCCACAACGGGCTGCTCAAGGCCTCCATCATGAGTGCCACCAATGCCCACCGACTCGGCGGCAACGAGGCACCGCCTGCCATCATTTCCTCCTTCCTTGGAAAATATGTCTCCGAGCTGCTTGACGCCATTGAGCAGCCTACAACCATCAACCATCCGCTGTCGGCCAACCATCACAAGGAAATAGACATTCCACAGATACCCGACCTCATCGTCGACAATACCGACCGCAACCGCACGTCCCCCTTTGCCTTCACCGGCAACCGCTTCGAGTTCCGTGCACCTGGTTCCAGCATCAACTGTGCCTCAGCCATGATAGCACTCAATGCCGCTATGGCCGAAGCACTCGTATCGTTCAAGAAACGTGTGGATCAGAGAATAGCGGAGATTTCCGGGAACCCGGAATTCGCCGATGGCAAGCACAACCCCACCTACCACGCCATCATCGACGTGCTGCGTCAAGACATCAAGACTTGCAAGCCCATCCGTTTCGACGGCAACGGCTACAGCGACGAATGGGTACAGGAAGCCCGGCGCCGTGGGCTCGACACCGAGAAGTCGTGCCCCGTCATCATCGAGCACTACCTCGACCCTGAGACCATCCAGATGTTCGAATCGACCAAGGTCATGAACCGCAAGGAGCTGGCGGCACGCAACGAGGTGAAGTGGGAGATGTATGTGAAGACCGTACAGATAGAAGCGCGTGTGCTGGGCGACCTGGCCATGAACCACATCATTCCCGTCTCCACGCATTATCAGTCACAGCTCATCAAGAATGTGCAGGGAATGAAAGACGTGTTCCCCGCCGACAAAGCCCAGAAGCTCAGCGCCCGCAACATGAACCTCATCGAGGAGATTGCCGTACGCACGGAGCGCATTGAGCAGCTGGTCGAGGAACTCACCGAGGCACGCCGCATAGCCAACCGCATCAGCGACATCCACCAGCGAGCCATTGCCTATCACGACCGTGTCTGTCCGCTCATGCAGGACATCCGCGAACAGGTGGACCACCTCGAGATGATTGTCGAAGACGGGCTGTGGACGCTCCCCAAGTACCGGGAACTGCTGTTTATCAGATAAATAAACATGGTCAAAGCCTCCTTCCACTAACGGCGGAGTTTACCGCCACTAAACTCGAAGTTTACCGCCACTAAAGTCTGACTTTAGTGGCGGTAAACTATATAAGGCAAAAAGCCTGTCGATGCTCAGAAAAGCAATGATCTACCTATGCTTCCTTTATGCTGCCGAAACGTATTTGGGAGAATCGCCGTACTTGTTGGGGCCGGGGTTGCTGTCCAGCAGGCAAAACACAATGACCACCAGCGAGACGATACTCCAGAGGGTACCCACAGTACTCATCATGGCCAGGTCGCCCATGTTGTTCTCCAATGCGCCGGTGATGGCCTCCAAATCGCCCGACTGTGCCAAGTCCATGACTTCCTGCATGGCAGGAGAGAAGGCGGTCAACAGCTGGTTGACTATTCCCAGTCCGTAGCTGGCATAGACCCACATGGCACTCTTGCCCGTATCCTGCACACGGCGGACGGTCACTGCCAGGCCAAAAAACATGACGATGATGGCAACAATGGCACTGAGCAGCAAGTTCGCGGTGAAGAACATGCCGATAAGCATGTTGGCAACCATGACAACAAGCATCCACCACCACAGCTCGGAGCGGCGGCTACGGCCTTTGAAATCGGTGATGCGGCTGGAAGCCAGCTTACAGGCTTCAGAAAAACCCAAAGTGGGAATTTGCTTGAAATTTTCCATACTAATGATGTTTAGATAATTTAATAAGGTTGATAATTTTGGGCACAAAGTTAACGCATTTTAGGGAAACAAACAAATAAAAGGAAGAAAAAGTAGGCAGAATCAGATTTAATTTGTACTTTTGCATGTTGAAAGAAACAATTAAAAGCAAAGAAGTGGGAAAAGGAAAATTAGCAAAATTCGCCGACATGGAGAAATACGAGAACGTGTTCCAATATCCGTTCTCAACTTACGAGGAGCATCCGTTTACGATGCAAGGACGCTGGTGTAAGGATTTCTTCCACAACAACAACCCCATCGTGCTGGAACTGGGATGCGGCAAGGGTGAATACACGGTAGAACTGGCAAGGCTCTACCCCGACATGAATTTCATTGGCGTCGACATCAAGGGTGCACGCATGTGGACCGGTGCCACCCAGGCGCTGAACGAGCGGCTCACCAATGTGGCCTTCCTGCGTACCAACATCGAGATCATAGACCGTTTCTTCAGCAAGGACGAGGTGCAGGAAATATGGCTCACCTTCTCTGACCCGCAGATGAAGAACCCGAGGAAGAGGCTCACCTCTACCTTTTTCATGAACCGCTACCGCTGGTTCCTCGTGGACAACGGCATCATCCACCTGAAGACCGACTCAAACTTCCTGTTCACCTACACGTCGCTGATGGTGGAACGCAACGCGTTGCCAACCGTCTTCCGTACCGAAGACCTGTACCACGACGAACGGATGGACGAGCAGACGCGTAAGATTCTGTCCATTCAGACCTACTATGAGTCCATGTGGATAGCACGGGGGCTGAACATCAAGTACATGAAGTGGCACCTGCCACAACAGGGCACACTCGAAGAACCCGACGTGGAAATAGAACTCGACGAGTACAGGTCCTACCATCGCACGAAACGCAGTTCTTTGGAAAAAGCAAAGTGATAGTTAAAGAAAAAAGCATAAGATTATGAAAAAAAGAATGTTATCCATCGCATTGGCACTGATTCCAATGCTGGCTGTGGCCCAAGAGCCCATGACGGTGAAAGTGGATTCTGCAGGACAGTTGTCTCGCCAGATACCCGACAGCATCATGTTTACCATACCCGAACTCACCGTCAGCGGTCCGCTGAACGGGGCCGACCTGAAGCTCATCGGACAGATGGCCACACGCAACAAAACCGACAAGAAGAAGGAGAACGAATGTCTGCTCACCACCATCAACCTAGCCGATGCCACCATTGTGGAAGGCAAGGAGGGAACCAAGACAAAGGCCGACGAGATACCCTCAGGGCTGTTCTCGGAAGCCAAGAACCTCATGAAAGTGGTACTGCCCAACGGCATCATCGCTGTCAGCAAGAACCTGTTCCAGGGCTGCCAGTCACTGGTGGAAGTGACCATTCCCGCAAGCGTGAGCGAGGTGGAAAGCAATGCCTTCAAGGGCTGCACCAGCCTGTCGGCCATCACACTGCCCAACTCGCTGAGGACCATCGGAGCACATGCCTTCGACGACTGCAAGGTACTCACGGCAATCGTCATTCCCGAGTCCGTAACCACCATCGAGTCCTCCGCATTTGAAGGCTGCACAGCACTCGCCTCGGTAACCCTCGACGGAAAGGTTGGCGAACTGGAATCCTCGACATTCATGAACTGCGAGGCGCTGAGTGTCATCACCCTCCCCTCCACCCTGTCGGCCATCGGAACCAATGCATTCAAGAACTGTAAGAGCCTGACAACCATCGACATTTCATCGGTTCGTGAAATAAGTGCTTCAGCCTTTGAGGACTGCTCCAGCCTGAACAGCATCATCACATCGAGCACCGAGAAGATAGGCAACGGAGCCTTCCAGCGCTGCATGAGCTTGAAGCAGGTGGAACTGCCGAAGATCAAGAAACTGGGCAACAATGCCTTCGAGAAGTGCGGCACCCTGGAGACAGCCGTGTTAGGCGGCGGGTTGGACGAAGTAGGCAACGATGCCTTCAAGGACTGCAGCAGCCTGCAGAAAGTAGAACTGTCCAACGGTCTGAAATCACTGGGCAACGAGGCTTTCAGCGGTTGCAAAAGCCTGTCGGACATCACCCTGCCCAAGACGCTGAGCAAGATCAGCAGCAATGCATTCACCGATTGCACAAGCCTGGAGAACATCCTCATACCCAGTCAGGTGAAGTCCATCGGCAGCAATGCCTTCAAGAACTGCAGCAGCCTGCGATCGGTTCAGATTGAGGGATTTGTCACCAAGATAGAGACCGCCACGTTCCGTGGTTGCCAGAACCTCAAGGAGGTCACCATGCCGGTCAGCGTGAAATCCATTGGCTCCGATGCCTTCCGCGAGTGTGCCAACCTGACCGACATCAGCCTGCCCATCTCGCTGACCGAGATCGACAACGATGCCTTCCGCGAGTGTGCTGCTATGCAGAAAATCGTCATCCCGGCGGCAGTCAACTCCATTGGCAGCGATGCCTTCTTCAAGTGCTCGGCACTCACTAGCGTCGAGTTGCCTGTGGGACTCAAGAAGATTGGTTCATCGGCATTTGAGAAGTGTGTGGCACTGACCAGCGTCGTCATCAATGCCCCCCTGCCTCCCAAGATAAGCAAGAACACGTTCAAGGGCGTCACGGGAGCCTGCGTGCTCCATGTACCCCGGGGCTGCAAGTTGGGATACCAGCAGGAAAAGATATGGGGACCAGCCTTCTCCCAGATAGAGGAAGTGCAGCTGGTGCCGCTGAAGAGTGAGGGTGTTAAGTAATAACGACAAGGAATAATGACACTATATCCGAAACTGATTATAGATGCGCTGGCCACGGTGATGTATGCCGGCACGAAGAAAAGCGTAGTTGAGAGCGGGATGGTAGCCGACACTCCTTCGGTGGCTGCTCCGCAAAAGGAGGGCGAGCCGTGGAACGTGAAGGTGGTACTGGAATTTCCACGCGACACCGACCCATTCCTGAAATCCACCGTGAAGGCTGCCGAAGCCGCCATTCTCTACCACATCAGGCAACTGAATGCCAATCAGGAAACAATTCCTGTCAACGTAACCATCGAGACGGAATTCAAGACGAAGCCAAGGCCCGACGTTGGACAGATGTTGCCAGGCGTGAAGAACATCATAGCCGTGAGCAGCGGCAAGGGAGGCGTAGGCAAAAGCACCGTCTCTGCCAACCTGGCCATTGCCTTGGCACGTCTGGGCTACAGGGTGGGACTGCTTGACACCGACATCTTCGGTCCCTCTATGCCCAAGATGTTCGATGTGGAGGACGAACGTCCCTATGCCGTGAAGAAGGACGGACGCGACCTGATCTGTCCCATCGAGAAATACGGAGTCAAGCTGTTGAGCATCGGTTTCTTCGTCTCCCCCGACACGGCCACGCTGTGGCGCGGAGGCATGGCCACCAGTGCCCTGAAACAGCTCATTGCCGACAGCGACTGGGGAGAGTTGGACTACTTCATCCTCGACACCCCTCCCGGAACGTCCGACATTCACCTCACGCTGCTGCAGACGCTCTCCATCACAGGCGCCATCATCGTATCAACGCCCCAGCAGGTGGCCCTGGCCGATGCCCGAAAAGGCATTGACATGTATCGCAACGACAAGGTCAACGTGCCTATTCTCGGCCTCATCGAGAACATGGCGTGGTTCACACCTGCCGAACTGCCCGGGAACCGCTACTATATCTTTGGGAAAGAGGGGTGCAAGCAGCTGGCTGAGGAGATGAACGTGCCCTTGCTGGCCCAGATACCACTGGTTCAGAGCATCTGCGACAATGGTGATGCCGGCACTCCTGCAGCCCTCAACAGCGATACCGCCACAGGCCTTGCCTTCATCAATCTGGCTCAAGCCGTAGTAACAGTGGTCAACCGCCGCAACAAAGAGCAGCCAAAGACCAAAATCGTCGGAGTGAAGTGATCAAACCACCATAATGGACTCACTAATTGGTACCTTTGCTGCTGATATGAGAAAGATTTGTGTCATCATGATGCTGTTGGCTCCGTTCTTGTGGGGCATGGAAACGGACGAGATACGGCCGGCGGTGTCATAGGACTTGTCCTGGAAGAGGGTGGAACCGTCGAAGCGTTCCGTGATGGTGAGCACGGAGTCGGCACGGTTCAGCTCGTTCAGCGCATTAAGCCGCTGACGCATCTCATTGTACTGACCACTTCCTGTGCAGCCACAGAAAGTAGCTTACTTGTATGACACCTACAGCTATGACAGCTACGGACGCCTAGGCAATGATGTCGTGACGACCTTCACCTACGACAACCTGGGTCGCCGCACGGTCATCAATGACCCCAGCGCCGGTACCCGCTCTTTCGTCTATAACAACGATGGCACGCTCTACAGCGAGACCGATGCCGACGGACGCACCACGACCATGACCTACGATGCCTACTTGCGTCTCGCTACCAAGGCCGATTAAGTGAAAGCATACTTGGAGATTTCATTCCTCCTCATACAAAGCTCGGATTGTATCCTTTTCTTCTATGGGATGATGAAGGTATGCCCAAAATCCCGTCTTTACCTAAAGATACTTTTTCTGTTTTTTTCATTCAAATAGATACGCTTAGAAAATATGGTTATGACAATGTCCGGTTGAACAACAGAATATTGGTGCGTTACGACTTAAGCATAAGTGAGGTGAAGCAATTGAATGCAGTATTTACTTATCCTCCGCAAGAATATATGAGAAATAAAAAAATGTGGCCACCATACTCTTATTTTGATGATGACCTTAGAGCAATGGAAAAAGGGCAACCTTAAATCCCCATGGGAATGGGATGCTCAAAAAACAAGAAACAAATATTTGTTATTTATGAAAAAATATATTCATTTTTGTATATTATGTTTACTGATGGTATCCTGTGATTTCTTAGTAAGACCCAACTTGCTGCAGGTGCTGGTCAATGGAGAGAATTTTAATAAGATCCCTGTAAAAAAAGGCTAGGCTTTTATTGGAAGCTATTGGGAAGGAGGGAATATTCATTACCGCCTGAAGATAGGAATGCGTCTTGGAGGAAAGAGATTTTCCGTTCATCCTCTATCACTTGGACTTCTTCCTTCCGCTTCCAGTATCACGGTGGTTCCTGATACCATTACAATCGCATTTCCAAAATTGAACCGTCTTAATACAGAGCAAGAAGAAATGAAATAGTGTCAGTTCCTTTGAAGCCTTCTTCAATCTCTTTGGCCGCCGTATTCAGGGCTAGCTACAGGTCAAGGACATCTATGTGAGGAATGGAAACAAACTCGTGATGAAGTGAGGGACGAGCCAAGCTTGCTTAAGCTCGTCCGAGCGTGAACGAGTTCGAAAGAGAAACGGAGGGACAGGCTGTCCCTCCGTTTTGCACACCGATGCTTTCCACGTGGAGGCCGAAGCGGCCGATGTCTGGAAGCGCTACCATCTGGCCATTACACAACTTCTCCTTCAACAAATCCTGCAGCTCCGTCACCACAACCCGTGACGGTGTCCCAGAGAAACTGATATGTTCTGCCATTTCTATTTACTTCAAATTATTAGAACCTTACACTATTTCTTCTAACCGACTTTATATCAGCAGTTTAATATGTGTGTAATGTTTTATATATCTTACACTGACTTACACTAAAGTAAAACAACTTGTTTTACTGTCAAAGAGAGCGTTTTTTCCCATCATTAAAGGCATCTGAACGATAGTAAAACAAGTTGTTTTACTTTTAGGGACTATTTCTCTTCGATACGGAAGAGCGATTCCCTGCTGTTACGATTGCGTTTATAACCCATCTTAACCCACATTGCAGCGAGTGTTGAATTACACTTCTGAAAAATTGCTAAAATCCATACGTTTTCATCCTCCAGGTGCCTTTATAGTCCCCTTTTTTGCTAAATATTGCTTACAGAGAGAGGCATTCATTGCGTTTACCCCCTCCTGTAGGGCCTCCAGGCGTTTGGTGATTTGTTAAATAGTCACTACCTTTGCAGCCGTGTTCATTAGCAGGATACCGAAATACAGGCAAAGGCCGGACGGGACGATAGAGAAGTATGACTACTACCGTCTCTCAGATAACTGGCGCGATGCGGATGGCAAGATCCGCAAGCGCACGGTCGTGCACCTCGGCGAACTGTCTGGATACACAAAGGCGGGCCGCAAGGAACTGGGGGCTCGCTGGAGGAGATGATACTGAGGGGTAGCAGCCGCATGAGCGATGATACGGGCATCTATGATGATGCCGTGAAGTTCTATGCCCACTGGCGCGACCTCCATCCGAAGGCTTCCGCGGAAGTACAGCCTGGCAGCAGACTGGAACAGGCCTTGGATTCCCGCCGCCGTGACAGCATTCTCTGCTTTTCGCAGAAGGTGGAAACCTATGCAAAAACCAATCCAAAAGCCTCGGAAGACCCACATTTTTACGAAATCCAAGAGAAAATACGCATGAAAAGACGCTTGTGAGACGAAGAGGCTTTTTGAAAAAACGGCTCTTCGTTTGTACTTTCGAAAACTATTTGTATAATTGCAGAGACATAGCATAGCAGGGGCGTTTCCGCTGTGTACTACAGCAGAACAACAAACAGAACGATTATGTCAGACGATACAAGTGAAAGATATATCAATCCGCAGGCAGAGATTGCCAAGTATTCTGACGCAGAGCATCGGCAGTATGAGGCCAGCCAGAAGGAGTATTGGGACTATACGAGCACACTGGAGACAGCAGAGAAGAAAGGAGAAGTAAAAGGTGCTTTGAAAGAGAAGACAGATACAGAAACATATTTAGGAGTTCAAAAATCTCTTTTTCCTCAGAGCTATGCAACAATAAAACATGGCGAAAGAAAGCGTTACGTACATTTGTATCTATTTTCATGAATAATTTGTGATGTTCAATTATTATGACCATCTTTCCTCTAAAGAAAATATAAATTCTTTATTGGACTGGCTTGTAATTCAAGTTTTTTATGTACATTTGCGCACAATAGAATCGAACGCACAATATGACAACCTCTAAAGAAGAATTGATACGCCGGGGATTGAAGCCTTATGATATCCAGCATAGTCAGCACCGTCGTGCTGAATGGCGCGACTATGGCGCTACAGGGCTGTATATGGTTACCCTTTGTATAGAGGGTAGAAAAGGGCTTTTCGGACATTTGGAGGGGGATATTAGAGCCAAGCGGGGATCGGCTGCTTTTCCGCATATTGTTCCCAACCGTCTTGGTAGCGTTGTGCTAGATGAGGAACTGCCGAAGATACACCGATTCTATCGTCAGATAGAGCTGTGGCAGGCGGCTCTCATGCCCGACCATCTGCATCTGCTGCTTTATGTTAGAGAACCACTGCCGAAAGGAAAGCGGCTGGGCCATATCATAGGCAGCTTTATGGGCGGCTGCTCGCGCGCTTGGTGGGCACAGATGGAGGCGGGAGGGAACATCACTGAAAAGACTGCTGCTGACGCAGCAGGAACATCGGCAGCAGGTACAGCGGCGGCAGGTACAGCAACGGCAGGAACAGCGGCGGCAGGAACAGCGGCGGTCGTTCCCGTAGCGTCAGCTGCGGTAAACACGAGGGCGCCGCTGTTTGAGCGCGGCTATCACGACCGCATTATCCGACGGCCGGGGATGCTGGAGAACATTAAGCGCTATATGAGCGACAACCCCCTACGGGCACTCATGCGGCGGCAACTGCCGCAGCTGATGGAGCGACGGCTGCATCTGCGTATCAACACCCACGATTATGCGGCTTTCGGAGCTCTTTTCTTGCTGAAGCGCGCGGAGAAGGAACAGGTGTTCTATCACCGGCGCGACAAGAATACGGGGCTGCCCACTGAACAAACGGAGTGGTACCGAAGGGAAAACACGCGCCAGCTGAGCGAAGCACGCGAGGGGGTGGTGCTGGTATCGCCGAGCATATCGAAGGGCGAAAAGCTGGTGGTGAATGCTGCCATCGACGAGGGACTGCCCGTGATACAATTACAGAAGGAACCAATCGGACAGTACTGGAAACCGGAACTGCGACGCTTCAATGCATGTGCACGGGGCTCGCTGCTTATCTTGTATCCTTGGGAGCTTGATAAGGAGGTGACAGACTATGCCCGTTTCCACTGGCTGAATGAACTCGCTGCCGAAATCTGTACCACCACCAATGCCGTACTGGTAGGCGCGGCTTTTTGAAAAAAAAAGACTCTTTGTTGGCGCAGTGGGACAAGATAGAGGGTTGCTCAGGCCGCAGCAACCAGTTCACCACCCTAAGATGTGCGACGACGAGACCAACGACTTCGAATCCGAACGTGCCAGCACACAAAGCGTGACGGGAGGCAGGAGCCTTCACCTGAACTGGAACGCCAACACAACGGGTTCGAAGGTGATACGCTTCTTCCACAACGTGCTGACCGACGGCCCCATTTCACGCCTCTGCCTGGCTACTGTGCCCGAGGGAGAGAGGAGGAGAGATCGGTGTGTTTGGTAATTACGACAAGGCCTACGATGAAGCCCTGAAGCCCTATATCGACAACCTGAAGGCCGCCACTGGCGTGACAGAATCAAGGGGACAGGTTCTTGGACTCCTCGGGGGGAATCAAGAACCTGTCTCCTTTTATTTATTCTGTGTGATACAGAATAAAGTTTTCAAAAAAGCGTTGTTCCCGGTTAGTGGTTCTCCTGGAAGACTGCCATCCGCTCGTCCAACTGCTGGTACTGATGGTCCTCGATGAAGGAGGTGCAGACGCGAAGGCCTTCCTGCTCGGAACCGCAGGTGATGAGGCAGATGGCCGACACGCCGTAGTACATCAGCTCATGGGCCAGCTGACCGGAGGTCATTCCCGGATAGCCAATGGTGAAGTAGAATCCATCGGCAACAGGCTCGTCAAGGTCACGGTCGTAGACAATGATGAAACCATGACGGCAGAATATCTCCTTGAGTTTCTTGGCCCGTTCTCCATAGACAGCCACCTCGCTACGGAAATCGTACGTGCCATCGGCAGCTGCCCGCAACATGGCGGCCAAGGCATACTGTGCCGAATGGCTTGTGCCGCTGCTCAGTGCATAGAGCATGCGGGTGGAGAACACCAGTCCGAAGGGCAGACCCTCGTAGCGCGCTGCCAACGACGGGAAATGGCGGTGGAACAGCTGATTGGAGATGCAAACCACACCGATACGCTCGCCGGCATAGCTGAACGCCTTTGAACCACTGATGAGCAGCATGTAGTTGTCTGTATAACGGGCCACGGTGGCCTGATAAGGCGGCTGGAAGGGTGTGGAGAGGTCGCGACGGAAATCCATGGCGAAATAGGCCAGGTCTTCCATCACCACCACGTCGTACTTGGTGGCCAGACGGCCTATCTCCTGCAGTTCCTCCTCACGCAGACAGATCCACGAGGGGTTGTTGGGATTGGAGTAGACAATGGCACAGATGTTCCCCTGTTCAAGATAGCTCTCAACCTTGGGACCCAGCTTGTCGCCCCGATAGCCATAGACATCGAACGTCTTGTATTTCACGCCCATCACCTGCAGCTGCATCTTCTGCACAGGGAACCCGGGGTCGATGAAGAGTACCGTGTCCTTCTCGGGACAGCACTGCGAGCAGGTAAGGAACGAGGCAAACGTTCCCTGCATGCTGCCAGTCACCGGCACACAGCCCTCGGCAGCAATGTCCACGCCGATAAAGGCCTTGACGAAACGCGATGCCTGTTTCTTCAGCTCTGGCAGTCCCTGGATGTCGGGATAGGAATGGGCTATGCCGTCTTTCAGTGCCTGGATCTGGGCATCCACGCCTACCTGCGCTGCAGGAAGACCGGGAATGCCCATCTCCATCTTGATGAACTCTACACCCGAGGCCTGTTCGGCCTTTGCTGCCACTTGTTTTACCTCACGAATCGTTGCCTTGGCAAAATCCTGGATGCCAAGGTCGGCAATGAGTCCGTCGACAATCTCTTTCTGAATCGGTGTTGCTTTCATTTTCTTCTATTCTGTTTATATATCATCATTTCAGGGGTTTAATGGCAAAGGTGAAGTCCTTCTCACCGTAGCCTAGACGATACTCCTCGCGAGGCCAAGCTCCCCAGGAGTTGACGCAGCCAAGACCGAACTGTCGCTGCTGGACGAACACCTGGGTCTTGCCGGCAGGCACGAGGTCGCCACTGTGACGGCCCCAGGCCTTGTCTTTGTTCACACCGTCGTCGAGCTGGTCCATGGTGTAAGGCATGGCGCTGGCCTCTATCGGTGCATTGCCATAGAACTGCAGTCCCTTGCCATCGGCATCGACAACGCTGAACCATCGTACGTCGGTATGGTTGCCCGACTCCTGCGGACGCACATACTCAAAGTATTCGTCCTGTACCTTATTATTATAGACGCCGATGAACTCACTGCTGTTGCGGTCGATGTAGTTCTCGGCAGGTCCGCGGCCATAGTACTCCACGCGGTCGTACTGCTTAGGCATCTGCAGGGTCATGCCGTAACGGAACATGTCGCTGACCTTGGCTTCCTTGTCGGCAAGGAGGTGTTCACGCACAATGACTTCGCCCTCAGCAGTGAGGGTGTAAGTGAGGGCAAGCTGGGCTTTTTGATCGGGCATGTCGAATTCAGCGAGCACGGCATTGCCCGATGCCTCCACCTTCTTCAGCTTCATCTGTGGGTTCTTCCACGTCATGAAGCGGCGCTGCAGGCCTGCTCCGTAGTCGTTGTCGGTAGGAGCACGCCAGAAGGTAGGCCGGATGCTCTCGCGGAACTGCAGCATGTCCTTGCCATCGACAGTCAGATAGTCAATGAGCCCCGACCACTTGCCGACATAGACGTCGGTACCGCCTGCGGAGAGCTTCACGTAGGTATTGGTCTCTTCCTTGGTCACACTGACTTCCTCGGAGCTCTTCAGCTCGGGGAACTTGTAGGCATTCACACAGAACTGCTGGCGTGCCAGCACCTGTCCCTTGTCGATGAGAGGCTGGGCGTCCTTGGATTTGAACTGGAAGATGACAAATATCTCGTTGTCGCCGTGATGTCCTGTTACCCTTTCGATGGTCTTCTGCAACTGCTCATCGGTAATGAGCTTCCGCTGCTGGGGCTGGATGCCACTGATGTCAATCTTGCCACCATGGCCAAAGGTCATGCCTGCCGGACGACCTGGATTGTCGTGATGATGGCTACCGGCTCCTCCTACGAACCATTCCAGCTCGAGGTCGTCGAGTGTCTTGAAGAAGTTCTCGTTGTAGACCTCGAACTTGCCTTCCTTCAGTCCTTTGTCGGTCACCCAGATGTTCTGGTAGTAATAGCCCACCTCGTAGGCATGAGGATTCAGGCGGCGGTCAGGGGCTATCACGCCGTTACAGTTGAAATTGTAGTCCGAGGCAGGATACTTGCCATAGTCGCCACCGTAGGTGAAAATGGTGCGACCCGTAATGGGACTCTTGTCGCGCATACCCTGGTCGACAAAATCCCAGATGTAGCCGCCCTGGTATTTCGGCTCCTTGCGGATAAGGTCCCAGTACTCCTTGAAACCACCCATCGAGTTGCCCATGGCGTGGGCATATTCGCACTGGATGAGGGGACGGGGGTTGTTGCCCTTGCAATAGCGCTCGCACCAGTTGTAGTCGGCATACATAGGGCAGGTGATGTCGGTGAATCCGCCTTCGTAGGGGGCACGCTCGTACTGCACAGGGCGGGTGTTGTCGTAGTCCTTGATCCACTTGTAGCATTTCTCGAAATTGGGACCAAAGCCTGCCTCATTGCCCAGAGACCAGACGATGATACTGGGATGGTTCTTGAACGCCTTTACATTGGCTTCGTTGCGCTCGAGGTGCATCTGCTCGAAGTCGGCACGCTTGGCCAGAGTATGTTCTCCGTAGCCCATGCCGTGGCTCTCGATGTTGGCCTCGGCAGTGAGGTAGATGCCGTACTCGTCGCACAGGTCATACCAGCGGGGATCATCAGGATAGTGGCAGGTGCGAACGGCATTGATATTCAGCTGCTTCATGATCTTGATGTCCTGAATCATGCGCTCCAGAGAGACGATATAGCCACCGTCGGGATCCAGCTCATGACGGTCAGCACCCTTGATGAGGATAGGCTGGCCGTTGACAAGCAGCTGACCACCCTTGATCTCGATGTGGCGGAAGCCTACGCGAAGAGGGACAACCTCCAGCACCTTATCACCGTTTTTCAGATATATATATAAGGTATAGAGATGAGGGGTCTCAGCCGTCCAGGGCTTCACGTCGTTCAAGTAAATCTCCTCATTCACTCCGAACTCATCACCCATCTGGCCGTTGCCAAGCACCATTCTCATTGCAACATTGGCTTTGCCCGTCGTCTTCACGTCAACTTTCAACAAACCGCGCTTGGAATCCACAAGCCAGTCCTGCTGAACGGTGATATCCTCGATGTGAGCCTTCGGACGAGCATACAGATACACCTCGCGGGCAATGCCGGTGAAGCGCCAGAAGTCCTGGTCCTCCAGATAACTACCGTCGCACCAGCGCATCACCTGCATGGCGATGAGGTTCGTGCCCTTCTTCAGGTACTTGGTGATGTTGAACTCAGCGGCCATCTTCGAGTCTTCGCTGTAGCCCACGAACTTGCCGTTAACCCAGAGCTTCAGGTTACTGGTGGCAGAACCTACGTGTAAGTAAACCTCCTGTCCGCTCCAGTTGGAGGGAAGCTCGAACTCACGGCGGTAAGAGCCCGTGTAGTTGTTGGTTTCACCGATGAATGGCGGGTTGCTGTTGAAGGTCGTACCCCAGGAGTAGCCGACGTTCTTGTAGATCTTGTCGCCGTAGCCCTCAATCTCGAAGAGTCCTGGCACGGGGAAGTCAACCCACTGGGAGTCGTCGTACTTCAACGAGAAGAAATCCTTCGGGGCAAGGTTGTGGTCCTTCACGAAACAGAAACGCCACTTGCCCTCCATCGAGAGGTAGCGTGAGGACTGTGTCTTGTCATTTGCTTTCGCCTTGTCAGCATCCTCGAAGGCAAAGAAAGCGGCACGACGGGCCTCACGGTTCATTTGGTTCACTGCCGGATTCTTCCATTCCGGTGTTTTCTCACTTGCTGCCTGCATCGGCATCATAGCCGAGAGGGCTAAGGTCAATAATAACAATCTGGTTTTCATAAAATAGAATATTTGATTTTGTTCTTAATTGCATGGGAACGTATCGTCATGACGACACGAAACATCTTTGTACCCCATACGCGTTGGAGCAAAGGGTCAAGCTGGCCGCTGATATCCTCGACGGCCACATCGAGGGCAGAGGCTTCGTACTTGATACAATGGTTACCGAGCCTGATGACACCCTGGGCCTCACAACGGGGCTCCACAGTGGTGAGCAGCATCAGGCGCGAAGGGGCTTTATACTCCTTGAGCTCATAGTCCTCGGTAACGGTAATGCCACGTTTGGCAGCAACGACTGTGCGTTTCCACGAGCTGACGCCTGCATCCCCGGGATAGGCTTTGGCAATGTCGAGACAAAGCGTGCCTGCACGCTGGGCAACAACAGCCGCAGCATACTGTTTCCCGTCTTTCTGGTCGTAGCCGTTGACTTGTGGCAGGTTGTGATACTGCGACTGCATGGTCCAGATGTCGTAGCGGTTGTTGCCAAAGGTCTTGGAGGTATATTCCCCCACCCCAACATCAATGAGCAGGGGAGACTGGGAGGCATAGACAACAAACGAACCCACGTCGTTGTGGTTGTGGCTCTCGCCGTTGTTGCCCCCCTTCATGGCCACGAAGAAAGAATCCCTGCGGGCTGTCATGATCTGCAGGTCAGGCATCCACACATCCTTCAGGCCGGGCTCTCGCGGTACCTCCTGCATGAACTCCCCGATATGCCTCAGAAACATCAACTCACGTCCCAAGGTTGGGAAATTGCCACTCTTGTCATAAAGGGATGCCGGGTTCTGCAGTATATTCTTCTGACGCCCCAGATAGGCTCCGAACTGCCTCATGGTCCTGTCGTCGAGCCATCGGCCGAAGGGATAGACAATGTTCACCTGCAGCAGGGTCTTGTTGTCGTGAGCATCGGCAAAATTCACGCAGTAGTCGTTGCCAATATAGGTCTTATAGGCATAGGCTGCCATGTTTCTTATCTTAAGAGAAGGCTCTTTTCCCAACAATGACAACACTTCAAACATAGAGGCAGCAGCACGGTCCCAGTAGCCAGGTCCCTCGTCACATCCGCCATCCTCTGGATAGGCATCAATAAAAGCTTGCGTAGCTTTCTCAATCTGATTGACAGCCTGCTGCCGACGACTGTCATCATGTTCACAGAGCAGCACACAGGTCAGCCAGTTGCTGCATATCCAGGGGTTCCAGTTCATGCCAGCTGTCTTCCACCAGTAGTTGTGCTGAAGGGCTGGCTTCAGAATTCGGCGTTCTATCTCGCGGTCTATACGCTGGCACAGGTCTGGCGAGAAGGCATCGAACTGCGGCTGAAGCATGTACTTTGTCCAGGCAATGAGGCTGGCGGTCTCAGCATTGAACAGGTCCACCTCTTGCGTGTCGGTCAAGGGAATGCGCTTGCCGTAGTGGGCAGGAATACCCCACCAGGTCTCTTCACAGAAACTGCCCAGACCGTTGATGACATCATTCAGGAAACGCCCCTTCCCTTCCATCACCTCGGCCATCACTAAGGCAGCCAACTGACGACGTTTCTCGAAACAGATGCCCTCATAGTTCACGCGGTTGCCGTTGATCTTGTTCTCGGCAAACACCGTCCAAGGCAGCACCGTCCAAGGTTTCCCCAAGAACTTCTCGCCGTAGCCGATGTAGCTCTGACGCATCGTCTCAGGAACTGAGTCACGCCAGAACGACTCGTTGGCACGAGGCATCGACACCTGTGCCTGCATCCTGAAAGCACACACGACAAACAACAGCAGGAACGCTGCCTTCCACCTTGTCTTCCTCAACTTTTCACACATTACTTCCCACTCTTCAGTTTCCTGTAGTATTCACATGCAGCCAGGAGGAATGCCCCCACACCGAAGTTGGCCTGACTGTTGGCATCGACCTTCTGACCGGGAATGGCACGTTCACCTATGGGCTGCACATAGCCCACCTTGCCATCCTTCTGCAAGGCTGTCTCCGTCAGATACTTCCACGCACGCTCTATCACTGGGTCGAACTCCTGATGGCGCAAGTAACCATGGTTCACCCCCCAGAGCAGGCCATAGCAGAAGAAAGCCGTTCCAGAAGTCTCGGGACCCGGTGCCTGGTGAGGATCCATCATTGAACGGGTCCAGAACCCTTCGGGCTGTTGCAACTGGGCAACAGAATGGGCCATACGGGTGAACTTATGTACAAACCAAGGCTTGCGGACATAATCCTCAGGCATATCCTGCAGGACCTTGGCAAGTCCTGCCAACACCCATCCGTCGCCACGTGCCCAGAAATCTTTCTTGCCTGCCTCGGTCTTGTGCTTGGGATAGATGTATTTCCCGTCACGGAAATACAGGCCGGTTTCGGCATCGAGCATGATTGAATCGGAGTAAAGCAGATTGTGATACAGTTTGTCCAGATACTTCCGGTCGCCTGTCAGCTTGTACATCTTGGTCATCACCGGCATCACCATGTACAATGCATCGGCCCACCACCAGTAGTCGTTCACCTGGGAGTCGGCCTCGTAGCCCATCACCTCCTTGGCGCGTGCCACTCTCTCCTCATTCCGCTGTTTCAGCATATACAGGTCTATATAGGTCTGGAAGCAGATCTGCCAGTCGCCAAAGAGCACATAATCCTGACCCTCACCATAGTTCTTGTACTTCCACTTGGCAGGATCGGTCTCTGTAGCGCCCTTCCACTGGTTGTGTTCCGCCCAACGCTGAGAATACTCCAGCATGGGCTCGTCGGTCAGCAGTTTGTATACCTCCACGTTACCCGTATGGTAAGCGGCATTGTCCCAAAAAGCCCTGACCTCGGCCTTGTTGTTCGCCTGCCAATAGGTATTCACTTTCCTGATCACTTGTTCCACATCTGTTGGAGTCCATCTCTTGGCTGATACCACCAACGACACCAACAACAATAACACACAGCATTTCAACTTCATAATCTATCACTTTTTATTCTTTATTCGTAATCATCAATCACTGCATTCACGAAATCCATCATAGGCTTGGCAGCCCGGAACACCCGTTCCATCTCGTCAAGCCAATGGTCACCCTCGAAGAAGCGCTCTTCCACCCCACGCCAGGCACAGTAGTCCTTCAGCCTCAGCCACTCCACATGTTCCCAGTCCTTGGGGAACCCTGAAGGACAAGTCTTCAGGCGCTCCAGCCCGAACCCTGACGAGCCATTGCCGGAATGCTCGCCAAGGAATGGGTTCTCGGCATGAGCATCGCTCAGGAAATAGCGCTTGAAATCGACGTTTCCCACACACTTCAACCACTGTTCTGTATTGCCCATTATCTCGTTCCTACAGGCGGTCAGCACATTCGTTGGCAACCAATAGTTCCCCACGGCCATCAGACAGTTGCCTGGCTCTAAATGGATATAGTAACCACCGCGCAATGCCTTTTTCCCATGTGCATTGATATAGGCTCCGAAATGGTTCTTATAGGGAGACTTGTCAGGAGAGAAACGTGTGTCACGATAGAAACGGTAGGTCGTATCCTTTACCGTCACATGTTTGATCTCTTCATCGAACGTCATGATGCGTCCGATAGCAGCAGCGATACCCTGCTCAAACTCCTGTCGGGCAGCTTCGTATTCGGCTTTATGTTCCTGGAACCACGGGCGGTTATTGTTTTTCATCACCTCACGCAGGAACTTCAAGATCATTTTTGAGTTCATCGGTCTCGTATTATTTGATAATTTACCTCATGCGTTTAACCTGCAGACTTGTATTATCTGATAACTTTCCTCATGCGTTTAACCTGCTGACGCACAACACGAAGGGTAGATTTGTCTACAGCAAAGACTGAATTAAGCCCCTGGGCTTCCTGGGCGGGGTCACCCGTATAGTCATCGCCTACCTGCCACTGCTCATGACGCGGAACGGCATAGCCTCCCCATCCCCAGAAATTGCAACCAGCAAACTTACCACCTGCCTCAGCATTGTCGGCCACCAGAGAGAACACATACTTGTAATAGCCGTCGCGTCCCTTGGTGGGTGAGCCCGGGGTGAAGCGGAAGTCATCGCGCGGATAACCGAACTCTTCCATCACGAGGGGCTTCTTCAGACGGTCGCAGATGGCAAGATGACGGTCAATATAGTCCTTGGTGTTCTTGCAGGAAATGCCAAGGTCTTCGATGAGATGATCCTGGCGTGCCCACGACCAGTTATAGGGCCAAAGGTGTATGTTACAGTAGTCTACGTTGCGGTCGGCACAGATACGCTCATAGCACTCAAAGTCGTTCTCACAGCCCCATGAGCCCTCACTGCCGACGGAGACGAGGTGGTTGGGGTCGAGCGAACGGATGAGCGCCGAGGCTTCAGACAGCCATTTCTCAAAGGCAGGAAGCGCCTCCTTGGAGAAGGCACGGGGCTCGTTGCCTATCTGCCAGGACATGATGGCGGGATCATCCACATACTTCAATCCCGTATAGCGATTGGTGCGGGTAAGGATAAAACGTACATAGTCATAGAACAACTGATGAGCCTTGTCATTGGTGGCATACTTGCTCATAGCCTGCATAAAGGCAGGATATCCGTCCTCATTGGGACGAGGCTGCTTGCCCGCTCCAGCATGCTCCAGATAGAAGCCATAGCCCCCACTCCACTCCCACGAGTTGTTGAGATAGAGCACAGCCAGCATGTTGCGTTTCCCCATCTCTTGCAAGAGAAAGTCCAGGCCTGCCAAGATGGTGTCATTATAGACTCCCGGCTTTACCTGCAGAGTAGGCTCCACCTTGGTCTTCACGCCACGCTCACCGTCGGACCCCACAAGGATACGAAGATTGTCGATGCCCATTCGCTTCATGGCATCAAGCTCACGACAGAGACGCTGACGATCCCCACCCTGGCCTTCAGAACCAAGGATGGCTCCGTACCAGAAGTTGGTACCTACATAATAATAAGGTTTTCCGTCACGGACGAAGTGACCATCACGGACGGTGACAAACGATGTGAGTAACAGGTAAGAGGTAACAATAGGTAAGAATGCAAATGGAAATTTTTTCATAAAGCACTGATTGTTATTGGTTATTATATTCTTCTTCAAAGAATTGCTCGAACGTCTGCCGCAGGCGGGGAGTGTCGGCTATCAGGGCGCGCAACTCGTTCAGATTGCGTTCATTGGGCGAACCAGGGATCCAAAGCTTGATATAACCGTCGACAGAATACTTCTGATCCATGTGCTGTTTGAAACGAAGCCACTGGTGATAACGGTCCAGCTCAGGATAGTTGGCAAGACCGAACTGTATGGTACGACGCACAACCACATCGACAGAGATGTCCCGGTCTGCCTCTGCCACAATACGCCCATAGATGCTGCGGGGAGCATGACTGGCAGATGCGCGATGATCCTCAATGGCTTCTTTCATGACCTCTATCTGGTCTGCTGAGAACCAACGGCTAAGCCGACGGTCCTGGGCAAGGATGCGGCCACCCGTGATATGATGGACAGCACGAGGACCCGACATCCCTATGTCGTGATAGGCGGCAATGGCATATACCATGTTAAGGTCAGCACCTGTCTGATGGGCCAGGTCAAGGGAACGCCGAATGACACGGGTGACATGCTCCAGGTTATGGGCACGGTCAAACTGTGCATACTGAGGCAGGATCTGGGTCTCCACAAACTCTACCAGGTCAAGGCTTGGATGAGCTACTGAGCGGCGGCCGGAAATCGGTAAATCGGTGTTTGACATAAAAAAGAGCAAATTTGCTTGCAAATATACAATATTTTTTATATCTTTGCAAGAAAAAAGAGAAAAAATAATGAACGACACACAAGTAAAGACCAATTCGCCGAAGGCTTGGCTCCTTGCAGCACGCCCTAAGACACTGACTGGAGCAGCTGTTCCCGTGATGATTGGCACGGCACTGGCACTGACAGATGCACCAATGTATGGGGAGGGAGCATTCAGTTGGACAGCAGCTGCCCTCTGCATGCTTTTTGCCTTCACCATGCAGATTGATGCCAATTTCATCAACGACTTCTTTGACTTTCTGGGAGGACTGGACGATAAAGACACACGATTAGGCCCACGGAGAGCCTGTGCACAGGGATGGGTGAAACTGGACGCCATGAAACGCGCCATAGCCTTAACCACCTGCATTGCCTGCGTGGTCGGATTACCCCTGATATGGTACGGTGGTCTTGAGATGCTTCTGGTGGGAGCTGTCTGTGTGGCAGGATGCTTCCTCTACACCACCCACTTGTCGAAGCTGGGAGCCGGCGATGTGATGGTCGTTGTATTCTTCGGCATCGTACCCGTCTGCATCACCTACTATGTACAGCTGCACACTTGTACATGGCAGGTCATCGTGGCTTCACTGGCCTGCGGACTGGTAATTGACGCGCTGTTGATTGTGAACAACTTCCGTGACCGCGACAACGACCGCATGGTGGGCAAGAACACACTGGTGGTATGGATTGGCGAGAAAGCTAGCCTTGCACTTTACCTAGGTGTGGGTATCGTGGCCTGCATGATGGGGCTGGTGTACTGGATGAACGGTCATGTACTGGCCTTCGTCCTGCCTCTGCTCTATCTGCTGATGCACCTGTACACCTACCTGAAAATCAAACGGATAAACAAAGGGAAGGCCTTGAATCTGTGCCTGGGTGAGACGGCACGCAACATCTTTGTCTATGGCCTCACTGTAACAATAGGAATACTGGTTTAACCCGAATCGGTCATTAGGGTTATGATGAAAACAGCTTGTTAGCGCATAACAGCCTAATGACCGATTGGGGTTTAATTCAAGAAGTTCCAGGATACGCCCATTCGCAGGATATTGCTGTTGACAGGATAGTGAGGTGCAAGGAACTCACGGCGGTTAGCCATGCCTGAAGTGGCATTGCTCATCATGATATAGAACCGGGCACGCTTCAGGTGCATGTTCGCATAGACATTGACAAAGGGATATCCGCCTAACTCAACACGACTCTCCTCGTTCTGCTGTATAGCAAACTGATTGAGCTGCGGACAGAAGTCGGGAGCATTGTAGGAGGTGAAGTATGTCACATCGGCACCCAGGTCTACGGTCAGCACTTTAGCAACCACAAAGTGCAAGTAGAGGTTTGAATAGAAGTTGAACGCAGGCAAGGGCAGCACATCGGTGTTGCTGGAATTCTGATAGGTAATGATGTTGTCCCAATGAAGGGGGCCAAGCTTGAAGTCCTGCAACAGCTGTGCTGTCATGACGTTAAGATTGCCACTGTGCTGCAAGGGCGCAGCCGACAGGGCGGAACGTACGGCATTGGTGTTGACGTACTGCATACCCATGTAGGTATAGTTCTGTATTTCCTCTATGGCCACACGCAAGCGGGTGTCTGTCTTCTGGTAGCTGAGCAATCCTTCAATCCGCGTGCGCGTCTCCTTCGAGAGATCGTCTTGGTAGTCCCACCAGAAGTGCCGGGAGTGGTACCGGCGTTGATAGAACGTAGGATTCAGCCTGTAGAACCAGGCACGCGCTGCCAACTGAACGGTGTCACCTAACAGCGGCAAGGGGAAGCTTAGGTCGGTAGAGAAGTCTACCTTCAGCTGTCCGGCATCCTCTCCCACCAGCCAGGTCTCTGCCAGCAGGTTGTAGTGAAGGGTCCTGCCCTGAGTCTTCGACAGCAGACCACCGACGCTGACATTGTGCTCTGTATACTTGCGTTGATGAGAAAGCAGGGTATCGGCGATTTCAAACTGCCTCAGCTCGTGCGAGACAAATGCCTTCAGACCTGCCTTGGCATACTTGTTGAACCCTTCCACCAGTGCCAAAGCCAGGGTGTTCTTCACCTGCAGGTATTTGGTGACGTCACGGATAGAGTCACTGGCAGCATACGGGAAGTAATTGTCGGCATAATAGCCGTCGGGAGACTGATAAGCTATATAGGTACGCGTATACTTGTTGGTCTCAAGCGTATGGATGAAACTGGTAACGGGGACAAACACCTGCTTCATCAAACTGTCGGGCTCTTCCTTGCTTCTGGCTTCCAGCAGACTGTCCAGATTGGTATGATCGTCTACCTTGATGCGGGTGGTGTCACTGGCTATCAGCAAGGAGTCGCTAAGGACGGGCTGAGGCAACACTTCATCGGCCACCTTGGCATCGTCAGGACGACCCTGAGGCACTTCCTCGGCTTTCTTCCTGGAAGATGTACTCCCGGTCTTTCCGTCTTTCTCGTCACCTTTCTCTTCTTTTTCCTTCTTGGATTCCTGTGCAAACTTACGGGCTTTTTTCTCTTCGTCCGTCAGTTGCTCTTCACGATAGAAACCTATATTATACCGATGGGTAAGGAAAAAATGGAGATTGTCATTTCGGTTCCAGTTCTGGGACAGCACGGTAGGAATATCGTTCTCCTGATAGTTCTCATCAATACTTTCGGGACGACGTACATAGTCATCTTCTGTGATACCTCCATTTTCTGCTGCTTTCTGGTGATAAGTAGAGAAGACAGCATGCATGTTGTACTGGTCACCCAGATACGAACCGAAAAGGGTGGCACCGAAATGAGAAGTGCTCTGATTGGCAAAATAGCCACGGGCATAGGCATAGTTCAAATCAAAGCCAAAGCCCAGCCTTCTGTCAACGTTCACGGCAAAACGAGCGTCCAGCTTATCTTCACCGTCCTGCTTGTCACCACAACTGGTATAGGTCATATTTGTCAGCGGTGAGAGGGTGTTGGTAAAATGCACCTGGTCCGGCGACTTGTAGACATAGCTGTATGGCTCGGTGAAGATAAACTGCTCACCTATCTTACGGTCTGCGAATATACGGTTCTGACGTGCAGTAAAGTTGTTGCCCGTAGTGTTGTATTCTCCATACAGACCCGAATTGAATGTGGTCTTCATAAACAGATGGGGCATGGTGTCGACAACAGCGGGAATCACATCGCCGAATCTCCGGTCTACAGTCCACACATGGATCCCGACAGGTACCTCCCGGCTAGAGGACGTTGAGTCGTTGTTATGTGGATTGAAGTTCCGGTTCTGTCGCTCGTCTCGCTGGGTGACATTACCTTCCTCGTCTATTTGGTTGTAGACCTGGGCATGTATGGGGGAAAGGGTGAAAAGGTGAAACAGGAACACACATATCACCAGTACTCTCTCCTTCAATAAGGTTTTCATCATCATCATTTCCAGCCTTTCCTACAACTTCATCATCCGCAGGGTCAGTTCTATGAACTTCACCACACAGGCAGCACCTACGATATAAAGACCTAACGTGTGACTATGCCAGAAATAAACACCCATACCCACAAGTGCTGCCAGGATAAACACCACGTTCATCCACTGGCGCAACCCATAGGTACGTCCCTCATCCTTAAAGGGTTTCAGATTGTTATACTTGTTCATCCCTGACAGACACTATTTCAGCAACTCAGCAAACTTGTTGAAAAGAAAATCCTTGCGGTCAATGGTCTTCCGACGGAACTTGCCGGAGACACGCGCTAACTTCGTCTGCTTTTTGTTGAGTCCCCACTTGTCGGTTATCCATTCCTCAGCAACATAGTGCTGTGGGTCACGTTCTTCGTCATAGATATAATTGATGCGGCTCATGGTGACATCGGCCTTGCCATCGGCACAGTCCACAATCAAGTTATAGAGCAGACGGGTACGGTCTAGTTGCAGGGCAGTGGACTTGAACACCAGCCATTCCTGCAAGGTGGCACCCACCTGACGGCCCTTGTCTTCCAGGACAACACGGCTCTGCTCAAACTGATTGGGTTCATGAACCAGCTTCTTCATATAGTCCAATACAATGTCGTACACCTGCTGGGCCGACTTGCCCGGAGCATCGACGGTGGTCTTGAACACAACCTTGCCATCCACCTCGGGCACTGCACCCGCCAGATACTTCTGGTCAGGGTTGACACTATTGGCACTTGTCTCTACACGCTCCCATGTATTATCTTGAGCCATAACCACCATCGGCAGACTCATGAATAAAGCAAAAAACAGTCTTTTCATCATCGTTTAATAATTAAAATCGGGCAAAATTACAAAGAATATTCTGTTTTTCGGCTAACTGAGCGCCTTTTTTCAGTTTTTTTACCTTTTATCCTTTCACCCTTTTCACTCTTTCACCTTTATTTCAGTTCCAGCTCTTTCTGTAGTCTCAATATCTCATCACGATACTGGGCTGCCTGCAGGAAGTCGAGTTGCTTGGCTGCCTCCTTCATCAGACGAGTAGTCTCGGCAATGGACTTCTCCAGTTGCGGACGGGTCATACGTTCCACAATTGGGTCTGCAGCCATATCAAGTGACGGGCCGTTGAGTGGTGAGAGACCAGCCATCTTCAGCTCCTTGATATCGGGTCTGTCATCCTTGCTCAACGTGCTCTGTTTCAGCGTCTTCACAATCTGTGTGGGCGTAATTCCATGCTGCTCGTTATATTGAAGCTGCTTCGTACGGCGACGCAACGTCTCGTCTATGGTAAGCTGCATGGAGGCGGTGATGTGGTCAGCATACATGATGACCTTTCCATTCACATTGCGTGCTGCACGGCCTGCTGTCTGGGTCAGCGAGCGGTGGGAACGAAGAAATCCTTCCTTGTCGGCGTCGAGGATAGCCACCAACGACACTTCCGGAAGATCCAACCCCTCACGCAACAGGTTTACACCCACCAGCACATCATACTTGCCATTGCGCAGGTCCTCCAGGATCTTCACGCGATCCAACGTTGCCACGTCACTGTGGATATAGGCGGTCTGTACCCCGTGATTCAACAGGTACTCCGTCAGTTCCTCTGCCATACGTTTGGTCAGGGTGGTCACAAGCACCCGCTCGCTGCGCTCACTGCGTACACGGACTTCCTCCAGCAGGTCGTCTATCTGGTTCTCTGTAGGACGAACATCTATCTCAGGATCCAACAGACCTGTAGGACGGATCAGCTGTTCCACAACCACACCCTCGGCCTCTTGCAACTCAAAGTCGGCAGGCGTGGCCGACACATAAATCACCTGATTCAGCATAGACTGGAACTCTTCGAATGTGAGCGGACGGTTATCAAAGGCGGCTGGCAGACGGAAACCATATTCCACAAGATTCTTCTTCCTCGCACGGTCACCACCATACATCCCACCTATCTGAGGCACAGACACATGGCTCTCGTCAATCACCATCAGGAAATCCTCGGGAAAGAAGTCCAGCAAGCAATAAGGACGCTCACCAGGCTCACGACCGTCGAAATAACGGCTGTAGTTCTCAATACCCGAACAATGACCCAGTTCCTTGATCATCTCCATGTCGTACTCCACCCTCTCCTTGATGCGCTGTGCACGCATCGGGTCACCCAATTCCTCGAAAAAGGCCACTTGCTCCACCAGATCGTCTTGTATCTGACGGATAGCCTTGTGCGTCTGGTCTTCCGATGTTGTGAAAAGGTTCGCAGGATAGAGCTTATACTGGTCAAACTTACCCAGTCGATGCATGGTCACACTGTCCAGTTCTTCAAGACTGTCAATGTCGTCATCCCAAAAAGTCACCCGAAGAACAACATCCGAATAAGCCATTGCCACATCCACCGTGTCACCCTTCACGCGGAAAGTGCCACGTCCCAAATCCAGGTCGTTCCTGACATAGAGAGCCGATACCAGTCTCCTGAGGAACATATTACGGTCCAGCTTCTGACCGACGTGAAGTTCTATGACATTCTCCTGGAGTGCCACGGGACTGCCCATACCATAGATACATGAAACCGATGATACAACAATCACATCCTTACGCCCTGACAATAAACTTGATACGGCCGACAGACGAAGGCGGTCAATCTCTTCGTTGATGTCCAAATCTTTTTCAATATAGGTATCAGTCGTAGGCAGGTAGGCCTCAGGCTGATAATAGTCATAATAGCTTACATAGTACTCCACGGCATTTTCCGGGAAAAAGCCCTTCATCTCGTCAAACAGCTGGGCTGCCAGCGTCTTGTTGTGGCTCAGAATCAGAGTGGGTTTATTCACGTTGGCAATGACATTTGCCACAGTGAATGTCTTTCCGGAACCTGTCACGCCCAACAGCACCTGCGAGTGGTCACCTCGCAACACACCATCCGTCAGTTGGCGGATAGCCTCTGGCTGGTCACCCGTTGGCTGATACTTTGATGTCAGTTTGAATTTACTCATTTTCAGAAGCGTTTTCTTTCTTCGCGGCAAAATTACAAATAAAAAATGAAACAACAAACAAATCGCACAAAAACTCTACGTCATCATCCTCTCGGTTAAACACCTTTTCCGTCTTATCCTGCTCCAGTTCCGCTCCAGTTCGGCTCCAATTCCGCTCCGGTTCGTGGCCTTGAAAAAGTGTTAAATGTTGAAGGTACTGCGACCGACTTCAGCAACAGGCCAACACGATTGTTGATAAGTCTCTGGTTATCAACTTAAAACACTCGTTTTAGCGTTATTTTATGGATCAGCACTAAAAAATCGCTAAAATCTTTTTGACTAAAACTCATCTATTTATTGCTTCATACTTCCTAAATTTGCAGTCGAAAACTGATTTTCACTTTCGAATTTACAACTAATAACAAAAAAGAAAAAAGATGAAAAGAACAAGATTTATCATTGCGACTATGTTAGCGTATTTCCTCTGTCTTGGAGGGGTACTTCCTGTTAATGCGCAGGAACCAGAGGAAGAAGAAATCGAATTCAGCGTCGATTAGGGGGATCCTACTCCAATTGACCCAGGTACTGGTAAAGGCCCCATCCTTATACCCCATCGATACAAAACGGATGTATTTATCAAAATAATTACTAATTGTATTTTTTAACTTAAAAACAAAAAATTATGAAAACAAAAGTACTAATTATGCTGATATTGCAATGCTTTATATCAGCAGAGATTTCGGCCCAAAGTTCCAATAATCTTATGGTTATTGAGGGAAAGACGTGGAAAGGCCATGAGTTCGATGATGATGGGAACCGCTATCAGTATGACTACTATCTTTCTGGAGATACTGTTATTGATGGTGAGGTTTTCATGAAATGCTACTGCTATTCAGAACGAGCAGTAAGAGAAGAGATGCCTGGTACGCGTTTCGTTGGCTCACTACGTGAAGAGAACGGAAAAGTTTATGGCCGTATCAATGGGAACACGGTTCTGCTCTATGATTTTAGTCTTAAACCAGGTGACTTTCTGTATTGCGACATGTCTAACCCTGATGAGTGTACCTTTGCACATTTGCATAAAGACAAGATTCCGGCTTTCGATATAAAAGGTACTAATTATTTCTGCGCCATTATACTTAAAGATATAGATACAGTTTATGGTATGGATAATGTACCGCGACGTCGTTTCAATTTTGTTGCACAACGAACGGAAATCTTAGAACATGATATTCATGTTATCGAAATTACAGACGCTGTCCACTGGATTGAAGGTGTTGGCGCAGAAAACTATAATCCTTTCCTCACATGGGACACGCAGTTTAATACTTCCTATAAATACCAGTTAGAGGAATGTTATTTTAACAAGACTAATCTTTTTTCGAGAACATATACCACAGGCATAGCTTTGTCCCCGGATACACAAAGCTCCACAGCCCCCGCTAATCTCTACGATCTCCAGGGTCGTCGCATTCAGGGCGAACCACAGGGCAAGGGCATCTATGTAAAGAATGGCAAGAAGTTCGTGATGAAGTGAAACTTCTGACACCATATCTCCTAAACGAGCCATCCCTCTCACCAGCAAATGGCGAGAGGGACGGCGTTTGGGGAATAAAGGGCATCATCTTGCCACTTTGGAGCAATACTTTTGAAACCGTGTAAAACCAAAAAGTCCGATTCCATCGACAAAAAGGCTTCTTGGTGAATAATGAGTGAATTATTTCTTTCCATTTTTCTTGTCTCTTCCACGGTTTCTTTGTATTTTTGTGCCGAATGTGTTCAATAAGTCGTAGCAGACTCGGTATGGTAGACCACCACATTATGAAGTAAGCTAAAAATGGCTGATATGAAGAAGTTTGTTTTATTTATCATCATGCTGGGTGCTTTATGCGCCTGCTCTGGAGGGGGAGAATATGAGGAGATGCGGCAGCGTCTCCAGGCGCTGAATATGTTGAACCGTGCCGACTCCGTGCTCACCGCCACGGAACGCGACGAGGCACAGGCACTCGTCGACTACTTTGATAGTCACGGCACTCCCAACGACCAGCTCCTGGCTCACTACCTCCTTGGCCGCTGCTACGCCGACATGCACGAGGCACTCATGGCTCTCCACTGTTACCAGGAGGCCATCAGCCGTGCTGACACCACTGCACAGGATTGTGACTTCGCCCAACTCAGCCGCATCTATGGGCAGAGTGCCATCATATTTTATAATCAGGGGTTGTACCGCAATTCTTTGGATTACTATGATTCTTCTGCAGAATATGGGTATCGTGGAAAGGATAAGCTGAATGCTTTAAGGAGTTATGCTATGAAGGCGACCTCTTACGACCAACTCCAGATGAAAGACTCTGCCATCTTGATATACACAGATGCCATCAAACAACTGAAGGCATATAAATATAATACGGAAGCAGCAGGCTTTTCTGGCGGATTGGCGGAAAAGCTGGTAAGTAGAGGAGACACATTGGAAGTAGCACGCTATTTCGAGGAATATGAGCGTCATTCAGGTTTCTTCGATTCCATCGGAAACATTGAGAAAGGTCGTGAGGTATATTATTACGCAAAAGGAAGGTATTTCTTGATTTCAGGGCAACTTGACTCTGCCGAATACTATTTCCGAAAGGAATTGCGAACAGGACAAGACTTTAATAATCAGAATTGTGGTTCAAGAGGTCTTGCCTGGCTATACCAACAAAAGCACATGTCGGATTCAGCCGCAAAATACTTCTCATATAGTTACGACATGAACGATTCGTGCTTTGTCCAAATGACAACGTATGAGGTCGAACAAGCCAAGGCCATGTACGACTATAGTCGCCACCAAAAGGTGGCCCAGCAGGAAGAGTTGCGAGCCCAAAAGAATGCACGTATTTCCTGGATAGCTGTAGCATTGGCACTGACATTCCTTTTATGTTCATCCGTTCTTTACTTGAAGTATCAGGAAAAAAAGAAAACGCAAAAGTATCAAGTTGAGAGATTAAGAGACCTTCAGTCTTACTACATAACAGCCCAAAATGAGTTGGAGAAACTGAAAAGCAGCGAAGACCAGACCAATCTTATTGCCGATAAGGAACGACAAGTTCAGCAGCTGGAGGAAAAGATTTCCCTTTATGAGCAACGTGAATACGGATTAAAATGCGATGAATTAGAAGCCATGATCAGAGAAGATAAGGCCTATAAAGTCTTTATGAGGCACGTGAATCGCGGCACACAGCCAACTGACAAGGAGTGGGAAGCCATTGAGCAATTATTGGCCCAAAATTTACCGTCTTTCTATCATTTGGTTTCAGTCAAAAGGCATGAGCTCAACGAAAAAGAATACCGTACTTGTTTTGCTCTTAGACTGAAAGTCTCTTCTTCACAAACAGCCAACTTGTTGGGCTTGTCACCATCGTCCTTAACGCTTATCAGGAAGGCACTCTTGAAAAAAGTGTTCAACGTGGAGGGGAATGCGACCGACTTCGACAACAGATTGATACGGTATTATTGACAGAACTTTCCCATCCTGTGTACCAACAACGTATTTAACGAGATTCATCGTAAACAACGAGAGCCTGCAGTAATATCTGAAGTATCGGAAGAGGGGTTTACTACGGGGTAAACATCGTTCGCCTATACCCGAACGATTGAACGCCTATACCCAAACGATTGAACGCCTATACCCAAACGTCAATAGTAATAATTTTAAGACACTCAAGGTTTGGAAGATGGGTTGAAAGAAATAAATCTGAGATATTATGCTTGAAAATGAATGTATATGTAACACGTGCAGGATTGGCTTGTCAATAGCTTTTGGAACAAGATAAAACCAGGAATTGCCAACAATACACTCCTTCCATGAAAATAATGTGAATAAATATTGGTATGATTAATTAAATTTCCCTAATTCTCTTTGTAGTTCGCACGAAAAGCAGTAATTTTGCAGGCTGAATGAAAAAGAACATGCTTATCATGGCTTTTGCTGCACTCATGGTGTGCAGTTGTGCCAGCGAGTTTAATGCCGTATACAAGTTGTCGGACAACGACTACAAATACGAATATGCAAAGCAATGCTTTGCCGAGGGAAGGTATGTACGCGCAGCAACCCTGCTACAGGAAATCGTCACTTTCATGAAAGGTGGAGACAACGCACAAGAGAGTCTCTATATGCTCGGCATGGCCCAGTACATGAGCCGTGACTTCGAAAGTGCCTCCGCCACCTTCAAGAAGTATGGTTCTTCCTACCCTAAGGGACTCTATGCCGAACATGCAGCGTTTTATGTGGGACAGTCACTCTATGAGAGTGCGCCGGAGCCCAGGCTTGACCAGACACCTACCATGGGAGCCATCACTGCCTATCAGGAATTCCTGGACCGTTACCCGGACTCTGAACTGCGCCCCGAAGCACAGCAACGTCTGTTTGAACTACAGGACAAGCTCATCATGAAGGAACTGCTCAATGCACAGCTCTATTACAACCTCGGAGGCTACTTCGGCAACCTCAATGCCAACGACGAGAGCAACTATGAGTCCTGCATCATCACTGCACAGAATGCCTTGAAGACATACCCGTTTTCCAAGCTGCGTGAAGATTTCTCTCTGCTCATCATGAAGAGTAAGTTCGAACTGGCAGAGAACTCCACCGAACAGCGCAAACTTGAACGCTATCGTGACGCCGAGGATGAATGCTACGGATTCCTCAACGAATTCCCTGAGTCCAAGGACAAGTCCTTAGCCGAGAGATATATTGCCAAGTGCAAGAAATACACCAAAGACTAAGTATAAGTTGAGAACAGAAACATTCCACATTGTATCATTTAAAAATTCAACATCATCATATATTTATGGATTACAAGAAGTCAAAAGCCCCCGTTAACACGGTAACCCGCAACATTATGGATCTATGCCGCGACACGCATAACATCTACCAAAGTGTTGCCATCATCTCCAAGCGTGCCAATCAGATCAGCATGCAGATCAAGGACGATCTTTCCAAGAAACTGGCAGAGTTTGCCAGCTATAACGATTCACTCGAAGAGGTCTTCGAGAACCGCGAGCAGATAGAGATTTCACGTTACTACGAGAAGCTTCCCAAGCCTTCTCTGCTGGCTACTCAGGAGTTTATTGAAGACAAGGTTTACTGGCGCGACCCGCAGCAGAAAGAGCAGTCTGAATCATGATACAGCGCATTCAGACCGTCTATCTGCTACTGGCAGCCATCTTGGCTGTTGTATGCTCGTGCATCAGGCTCACATGGCTTGACGTGCTGCAGCTGCTTAACGCTGCAGTATGCCTGGGCACCATATTCCTATACGCAAAAAGAGTGCTACAGGCCAAAATCTGCCTCGTAGCACTCCTGCTGGTTTTTGCCTGGTACATCGGACTGGCAGTCATTCAGGGCTATGTTAACACGGTCGACTGCCTGCCTATGATAGAGGCCATCCTGATCTTCCTCGCACGAAGGGGAATCATTCACGACGAGAAACTCGTCCGCGCTGCTGATCGCATACGCTGAACTATTTCCATCGTGCTCCTTCCCGGAGCACGATCTTCACTTTGGACTTTTTAGGAAGTTGGGGGCGATTCCACTCGCCTCCTAATATTTGTATCACCGTCTCTGCCTTTGAAGAGGACAGGGCTGCTGCCACAGCTGGTTCCAACTCCAGATAGTGTCCGCGGCCATTTCGGTCCACGGTGATATCGGCATCTGTGCGGTACTTGCTCAGAATGGGCACTTCCTCACAGATGGCATCAGCCAGAAGACGGGCCACGACATGGGCACCATAGACGGAATAGTGGGTGTTGTCCTGTTTACCCTTCGGTTCAGAGGGTTCCACTCCTGGCAGGAACCACATGTGAAGCTTTTTGGACTCCTCTACGCCAAGGCCCTGCTCCAGGTCATGGGTAAGTTTGTTGGCATCCACGAAGAAACAGTTCATCCTCTTAGCCACATCACGGGGAGCCACACGATAAAGTCCATGCGTATCAATAAGCGAGTCACCCTCCACCATCTTCACACCGTCCTTGAAGGTCTGGGTACGAAGCTTCTCATCATCATCGTTCTCCGGGGCATTGACAAAGAAATTGCGGCGCACCACACAGTTCATCAGAATGGGGATACCACCATGCTCACGGGTCTCTCGCACAAACTTTGCCAGGTTATAGTCAAACGTTGAACCAGGATCCGTATGGCGGTCTTCCTTGGGTTTCTCATCATTATGACCAAACTGGATGATGACATAATCACCGGGCTTCATCTTCTGAAGCACCTTGTCCCAACGGCCTTCGTTGATGAATGAGAGCGAGGAACGACCATTGACAGCATGATTGTCAATCACGATATGATCATCGAAATAGCTCTGCAGAGCCATCCCCCACCCTCGTTCCAGCTTTCCACCGGAAATACTTTTATTCGCCATAGTCGAATCACCTATCATGAAGATGGTGGTGGTCTTGTCCTTCGTGCCTGCAGTCAGCAGCAACAGGGCAATAGCAACAAATGAGATGACCCTTTTCATTTCACTTCACCTTTTCTGTCAGTTCCTCGGCAGTCACCAGTTCCTGCTCACCAGTGAGCATGTTCTTCAAAGTGAACTTGCCTTGTTCCATCTCGTTCTCACCAGCCAGCGCCACAAAGGGTATCTGTTTGGCATTGGCATACGACATCTGTTTCTTCATCTTCACAGCATCCGGGTAGATCTCCGTCCGTATGCCTGCAGCACGGGCACAGGCCACAGCAGGCAGGCAATAGGCAGACTCCTTTTCACCGAAGTTGATGAATAGCAACTGGGTGCCGCTGACAGCATCCTGCGGATACAGCTCAAGGGCGTTGAGCACGTCGAAGACACGGTCTACGCCAAAGGAGATACCAACTCCCGAAATACCCGGCATGCCGAAGATGCCGGTCAGGTTGTCATAGCGGCCACCACCAGTAATGGAACCTATCTGAACGTCCAGAGCCTTCACTTCGAAGATGGCTCCTGTATAGTAGTTCAGACCGCGTGCCAGGGTGAGGTCGAGCTGGAGCTCGTTCTTCAACTGGCAGCCGGAAAGGGTTCGGAGGATGAAACGGGTCTCCTCTACGCCCTTCTGTCCCGTCACACTGTCTTTCAGCACCTGAGAGATGGTATCGAGCTTCTCGTCGTTAGTGCCCTGAAGCAGGATGATGGGCTGGAGCTTCTGGATCTGTTCCTCGCTAAGTCCGTCTTCACGCAACTCGGCATTGACATTGTCTATACCAATTTTGTCGAGCTTGTCTATGGCCACGGTGATGTCCACGATCTTGTCAGCAGCACCGATAACCTCGGCAATGCCAGTAAGGATCTTGCGGTTGTTGATCTTGATCTGTACACGCACGCCAAAGCGACTGAACACAGTGTCTACTATCTGCATCAGCTCCACCTCATTGAGAAGGGAGTCGCTGCCTACGATGTCACCGTCAAACTGCCAGAACTCACGATAACGTCCTTTCTGCGGACGGTCAGCACGCCACACGGGCTGCATCTGATAGCGTTTGAAAGGCAGCTGAAGCTCATCACGGTGCATCACCACGTAGCGGGCAAAAGGCACGGTGAGGTCATAGCGCAAACCCTTTTCACACATCTTGGATGCCAGGTGCAAGGCATTGCGTTCCTGAAGCTCCTCGTCGCTCACCTTTGCCAGGCAGTCGCCAGAGTTGAGCACCTTGAAAAGCAGTTTGTCGCCCTCCTCGCCATATTTTCCCATCAGCGTCTGGAGGGTTTCCATGGCAGGAGTCTCAATCTGCTGGAAACCATACAGCTGGTACACCTGCCTAATGGTATCGAAGATATAATTGCGCTTGGCCATCTCCACAGGAGAGAAGTCGCGCGTTCCTTTTACAATTGTAGGTTTGTTTGCCATATTTCTATGTTTTTAGGCCAAAAGCACAATTACTTACGAACGATTGTCTGTGCACGGTCAGGACCGATGGAGATAATCTTGATGGGAGTCTCCAACTGCTCCTCAAGGAATGCGATATAGTCCTTGAACTGTGTGGGGAACTGTTCTTCGGAAGTGAACTGCGTCATGTCCGTCTTCCATCCTGGTAACTCACGGTAGACCGGCTCTATACCCTCTTCTATGTTATAAGGGAAATAGTCAATCTCCTGTCCGTTCTGCTTGTACGCCACACAGGCCTTGATGGTATCGAAACCGTCAAGCACATCACTCTTCATCATGATGAGTTGGGTGACGCCATTCACCATGATACTATAACGCAGGGCCACCAGGTCTATCCATCCACAACGGCGCTCACGGCCTGTGACAGCCCCGTATTCATGACCCAGATCACGGATTCTCTTGCCAGTCTCATCGAAGAGTTCAGTGGGGAACGGACCTGCACCCACACGGGTACAGTAGGCCTTCATGATGCCATAGACATCACCAATCTTGTTGGGACCGATACCTAGACCGGTACATGCACCCGCACAGATGGTGTTCGATGAAGTAACGAAGGGATAGGAACCGAAGTCTACATCGAGCATCGTACCCTGGGCACCCTCGCAGAGCACGCTCTTGCCGCTCTTCAGGAAAGCGTTGATCTCGTGCTCGGAATCGACGATGGGGAACTGACGCAGGTATTCCACACCCTCCAGCCATTTCTTCTCTACCTCGGCTATGTCGTAATCAAAGTCCAGTGACTTCAGGATAGCCTCATGGCGGGCCTTCGCTGCTGCATACTTCTCAGGGAAGTTCTCCAGGATATCACCCACACGCAGACCGTTACGGCTTACCTTGTCGGTATAGGTGGGACCGATTCCCTTGCCTGTCGTGCCCACCTTGTTCTTGCCCTTCTGAGCCTCATAGGCCGCATCGAGCACACGGTGTGTAGGCATGATCAAGTGAGCCTTCTTCGATATGTGTAGACGTGAGCGCAACTCATGTCCACTGGCTTCCAGTGCCTTGGCCTCATCCATAAACAGGTCGGGAGCCAGCACCACACCATTGCCGATGATGTTCACCTTCCCCCCTTGGAAAATGCCAGAGGGGATGGAACGCAACACATACTTCTGTCCTTCAAACTCCAGCGTATGACCGGCATTAGGACCGCCCTGGAAACGGGCTACTACATCATACTGTGGGGTCAGCACGTCGACCACCTTTCCTTTTCCTTCATCGCCCCACTGCAATCCCAGCAGAACGTCTACTTTACCATTGTTCATTTCTTATGATCGTTTTTTACTTCTTTCTTTACAAGATTCTTCTGACGCGTCAGCTTCGCCTGACAGATGCTACAGATACCATATATATATAAGGTAAAGCCATCCTTGCGGAACCGCTTCAGATGTAAATTGTCGATGACCTCGCTGATCTCGGGCGAATCAATCTCGGTCACCTTTCCACAGACGGTACAAATCTGATGACTATGGCTGTTATTGTCATAACAGGCCTCATACTTGGTAGAGCCGTGAAAACGGTGACGTATCACCAGACGCAACTCCATAAACAGGTTGAGCGTGTTGTACAACGTAGCCCTGCTGACAGGAAACTTATAGTCGGTTGCCAGCTTCTCACCTAATTCCTCCAGCGAGAAATGTCCTTTCGTACTATACACCGCATCAAGAATCGCATAACGCTCCTGCGTCTTACGATGATTGTTTATTTCCAAGTAGCTGTCTAGTATCCGCCTGACGGCGGCTTTCACACTTTCATTCATTGTAGAATACTTCATAAACCGCACAAAGGTACGACATTTTCTTCAGATTACGTGCAATACAAATTATAAAAAGTCTAAACTGCAAAAAAAACGTGCGACAGTTCAAAGAGTCAAACCAATTAACTGCCCAAAAACCGTGAGTTAACACGATTGATCGTTTGAGTTAACTCGATCGATGATTTGAGTTAACTCACGTTTTTAGGGCAGTCATTTCGTGATGACTATCACCTTGCTTGAATCGTGTCGCTCTCTTGCTTGAATCGTGTCGCTCTCTTGCTTGAATCTCAGGCTGAGATTGCTTGAAGAGAGACGTCGCGTCTGAGTGCAAGGCGAAGGCAACCGAGTTTGCTTGGATTGCTGAGCATGAGGGTTACCGTGGTGAACTGGGAAGTGACTTACTTTTCTGCGAAATGTTAAAATCCAGAATAACAGAAAAGAATTGGGAGAAACTATTGTTTTGCTTGGTTATTTTTTCGTACCTTTGCAGCAGTTCAAAAACATACCGACAATGAAAAGATTACTAACCATGGTTGCTACGGCACTGTTGATAATGCCCTGCAACATTCAAGCTCAACAGAACGAAGAAGTGAAAATAGGTAAGCAAAACATCCGTCTTCAAAGCAAGCTCATGACTCCAGAGGCGCTATGGGCCATGGGACGCATCGGCAGCTGCGAGGCCTCGCCAGACGGGAGGCTTATTGTCTATCAGGTAGGCTACTACAGCGTAAAAGCCAATAAAAGCCAGCAGAAGATTGCCATCGTCAATGCAGACGGTACTGGCAACACCACGCTTACCATAGGCTCGAAATCGGAGAGTGAACCCACCTGGATTGACAATGAAACCATCGCATTCATGACAGGCGGCGAAGTATGGAAGATGAAAGCCGACGGTTCCGGCCGCCAGCAACTGTCGAAGACTGACGGACAGGTAGAGGGATTCAAGTTCTCACCCGACCGTTCGAAGGTCATCCTGCTGAAGTCAATACCCTTCCATGAAGTCATCAAGAAGAACCCGGACGACCTGCCAAAGGCTACCGGCAGGTTGGTGACCGACCTGATGTATCGCCACTGGGACCACTATGTAGAAAGCATCCAACACCCATTCCTCTACACTGTAGGCGATGGTCTGACCATTTCAGCAACAGGTAACGACATCCTCGAGGGCGAGCCTTTCGAGTGCCCAATGGAACCCTTCGGTGGCATTGAGCAACTGGACTGGAGCCCTGACTCGAAAAGCATAGCCTATACCTGCCGCAAGAAGACGGGACTGGCCTACTCCATCTCCACGGACTCCGACATTTATCTATATATTATAGGTACGCGCGAAACGAAGAACCTCTGCAAGCCAACCGGCTATGTGGCTCCTGAGGTTGACCCCACCATCACATTGAGGGTGCAGGCAGTCAACAGTCCTGAGAACCTGAAGAACAATGTGGGCTACGACCAGAATCCGCAATTCTCGCCCGACGGACGTTACATTGCCTGGCAGTCAATGGAGCGCGACGGCTACGAGGCCGACCTCAACCGCCTCTGCATCTACAACCTGGCAACAGGCGAAAAAAGCTATGTAGACTGGAAGAGCGACGTGGAAGCCTTCTGCTGGGCTGCAAGCAAATCGAGAGCAGACAAGGAAGTAAAGGGGAAAAACGGCGGAGTTGCGAAAGTGTCCTCTCCCCGTCTCTACTTCCTCAGCGTCTGGGAAGGATGCTGCAACATGTACACCGTACTGAACAACGGAAACGTCTTCCAGCTGACGGAGACTTGGGACGACTGGACCTCCATCAAAATGGCTAACAACGGCAATTCCATCTTGGCCACCCGCCAAAGCCTGAGCCATCCGACAGACATCTACAGAGTGTTACCTAGAGAAAGGTTTGCCACACGATCAAAAGCTCCCAAAGGCCATGTGTTCAAGGCTGTAACAGGAACGGAAGTACAGCAGGTTACCCAGGAGAACGACCATATACTCTCACAACTGACACTCGGCAAGATGCAGCAGTACTGGGTGCCCACGACCGACGGCAAGAAGGAACTGGTATGGGTGATGCTGCCCGCCAACTACGAGGAAGGCAAGAAATACCCCACCCTACTCTTCTGCGAGGGCGGTCCTCAAAGTCCTGTTTCTCAGTTCTGGAGCTACCGTTGGAATTTCCAGATGATGGCAGCCAACGGTTATGTAGTAGTGGCTCCCAACCGTCACGGACTGCCGGGCTTCGGACAGGAGTGGAAGGAGCAGATTTCGGGTGACTGGACGGGCCAATGTATGCAGGACTACCTGAGCGCCATCGACTTCGCTGCCGACAGTCTGCCTTTTGTCGACCGCAATCGTCTGGGGGCCGTCGGTGCCAGTTTTGGCGGATTCAGCGTTTACTACCTTGCAGGCATCCACGAGAAACGTTTCAAGGCATTCATAGCCCACGACGGTGCTTTCAACCTCGCCGCTATGTATACAGAGACTGAGGAGAACTGGTTCAGCAACTGGGAATATGACGAGGCCTACTGGCACCGTCCGCAGATGCCCAACGCCAAGAAGACCTACCATGACTCCCCGCACAAGATGGTTGAGAAATGGGACACTCCCATTCTCTGCATTCATGGCGAACTGGACTACCGCATCAACTATACCCAAGGTATGTCAGCCTTTAATGCAGCCCGCATGAAGGGTATTCCTGCCGAGCTGCTCATCTTCCCTGACGAGAACCATTGGGTACTGAAGCCCCAGAACGGTGTGCTCTGGCAGCGCACATTCTTCAACTGGCTTGACCGCTGGCTGAAATAAAGTCTTACAGCTTTACGCTCTTCTTGACGGCCTTCGACTCGTTATGCAAACGGTTGAGGGCCGTTACTACGTAGGTGTAATTCGAAGTTCCGTCCTCGTAGGGCAGTTTCAGGAAAGTATCAGATGTAACTGCCACGATATGAGCTGCATCCAGGTTTTTAACATTCTCGTTTTCAGCAAAGCGATAGACCACATACTGACGAGCCTGGCGCTTCCATCCCTTTCCTCGTGGAGCCGTCCAGAACAGCACGTAGCCGTCGGATGTCCAGATGGGTTTCATCTTGCGGACCTTCCTGGGGGATGTTTTGTCAATAAAGGTCATCAGCGGCTGGAGGGCTGGTTTGCGCCAGTAGTTCTGACGGAGCATGGTGCCATAGTTGCCCACATTGTCGACGACAGCCTTAGCATACCACAGAACGGTGCCTTTCACGTTCTGCATCTGTTGGTGCAGACGGTGCTTGGCAGGCTGCTGGTGGCTGTTGGGATTCTGAGGGTCTGTATTTTTCACCGTACGTTCCACGTCCTCGCCGATGAATAGAGGACGCTTGGCTGCATATTGGTTCCACCAGCGGATCAGGGTGTCGTAATCGGCAGCTTTATGGCCTATCTCCCAGTAAATCTGGGGTACGCAATAGTCCAGCCATCCGTTGTTCACCCACAGCAGCACATCGGCATAGAGGTCATCATAGTTCTGCGTGCCATTCGTGTTGCTGCCGATGCTGTTCGTGCTCTTATTACGATAGATGCCGAAAGGCGAGATTCCTACTTTCACCCAAGGCTTGGCCTTATGGATGGTCTTGTAGAACTGCTCAATGAACAGGTTCACATTGTAACGGCGCCAGTCACCACGGTCGCGTATGCCATTGGAATGCTTTCTGTACTGCTCATCATCGGGAATCACCTGACCAGCAGCAGGATAGGGATAGAAATAGTCATCCATATGGATGCCATCCACATCGTAGCGGGTAACGATGTCCTTAGCCACTTGGCAGATATAGTCGCGGTTCTCGGCAATACCAGGGTTCAGGATGGTCAACCCATCGTACTTGAAACAGTTCTGCGGTTTGCGCACGGAGATGTGGCTTCTGTCAGGCTGGGTGGTGGTCTTCGTCAGTGCACGATAGGGATTGATCCAGGCATGCAGCTCCATGTTGCGGGCGTGACACTGATCAATCATCCACTGCAAGGGGTCCCAATAAGGACTGGGGGCCTTTCCCTGCTGACCGGTAAGGAAACGGCTCCAGGGTTCCAGTTTGCTCTCGTAGAGTGCGTCGCATTCTGGGCGCACCTGGAAGATGATGGCATTGACACCGTCCTTCTGCAACTCATCGAGCTGATAGGTCAGCGTCTGTTGCATCTTTTGGGTGGACATACCCACAAACTGACCGTTGACGCACTGGATCCATGCACCACGGAACTCTCGTTTCACCTGGGCATGAAGACCAAGGGTGAACAGGAATAATGGACAAAGAACAACAGCCAAAGCCATCATCCTTTCTATCTCTCTCTTCTGTATTGTCATATTAAACGTTATTGATTATTCAATTTGATTTCCTCATAAATCTGTTTCGTCCAGTCCTCCCCGTTTTCAGGGCAAAACGTGCGGATGCCCATCTGAGAGGCAGTAGCCACATTGCGTGCACCATCATCAACAAACAGGGTCTCGGAGGGAGCTATATGCTCGGCCATCAGCACACGGTGGAAGAATTCCGTTGAGGGTTTCATCACCTTCATCTCGTAACTCAGGTATACAGCATCGAAGTAATAGTCTATGCCATGGCCGTGTCCGTCAAACTCGTTCGAGCGTACCCATGACATCATGTACGGGTTGGTGTTCGAAAGCAGAACCAATCTGTAGCCCTCGCCTTTCAGCTTCATCAGCACGTCGAGATTACGCTGGGGCACATCCTGTGCATAGCCCAACCATGCATAGCGGCACTGTTCATAGCTCACCTCCTTGCCAGCCATGCGGCTGAATTCACTTCTGAAAGTCTCTGCATCAATCAGCCCTTCCTCCAACTGTCCGAAGATACCCCCTTGCGTATAGGCATCAAGCCATCGGTCAGCATCCTCTAGCCCAATCTCCTTGAATCGTCTCAAAGCTTCCTGTGGAGCCAATGTGATAACCACACCTCCCAGATCAAAAATAATAGTTTTTATCATGCATAACAAATTAATTATCAAACAAATGCGGTCGTCTTCTGCGGGCTTCCTCCAGCGACAGGATCTCTGCCTGCTCCTGTTGGTAGTCTTCACGCAGATGCTGGTATCGACAGTCAAGTTCACGTTCCAGTGACATCTCATCGTTCATTAGCCGTTGGGCAACGAGTGCATTCTGCGAAGCATCCTTCATCCACACCACCGGACCGCCATAGACGGGTGCAATTTTCAATGCCACATGCAGCTCACTGGTAGTCGCTCCACCAATCATAATCGGTATGTTCACACCCGCGCGTTTCAAACAAACAGCCACGTTGACCATTTCCTCCAGACTGGGGGTGATGAGCCCTGACAGGCCTATCATGTCCACCTTCTCCTCAATGGCTTTACGTACTATCTGCTCGGCTGGCACCATGACACCCATGTCTATCACCTCATAGCCGTTGCAGGCCATCACTACAGACACAATGTTCTTACCGATGTCGTGCACATCACCCTTGACTGTAGCCAGCAGTATCTTGCCCGCTGATACTGCCGAACCCTGCTTCTGAGACTCTATAGCAGGCTGCAGTATGCTCACTGCTTGTTTCATGGTGCGGGCTGTCTTCACTACTTGTGGCAGGAACATCTTTCCTTCGCCGAACAACTTTCCTACGCGGTTCATTCCTGCCATAAGCGGTCCTTCGATGATGTCTACAGCACGTGGGTATTGCTCCAATGCTTCCTGCAAGTCAGCAGCCAAGTTGTCACCTACCCCTTTCACCAGAGCCTGTTCGAGTCGTTCTTCTACAGATTGCTGTGAATTGTTTTTTTCCAGAGGATGATGGTCTGTGGAATGCGGAGTAACGTTTCCTTGGGCAGAATGGTCAGAAGAAGAACTGCCATCATTCCTCATTCTACATTCCACATCCCTTGCAAGCTCAACAAGAGCCTCGGCAGCATCGCTCTTACGGTTCAATATCACATCCTCTATCACCTCCAGCTGCTCATCGGGAATATCGGCATAGGTCACTTTGGTAGCTGGGTTAACAATGCCGAAGTCCATCCCTTGGCTGATAGCATGATAGAGGAACACGGCATGCATGGCCTCACGTATGTAGTTGTTACCACGGAACGAGAAGGACAGATTGCTCACCCCGCCACTTACATGGGCACCAGGCAGATGCTGTCGAATCCATGCTGTGGCACGTATAAAGTCCATGGCATAGGCATTGTGTTCCTCCATGCCTGTGGCAACAGCCAACACATTGGGATCGAAGATGATGTCAAGAGGATTCATGCCCGCCTGCCCAGTCAGCAGCCTATAGGCTCTCCGGGCTATTTCTATGCGGCGCTCATAGGTTGTGGCCTGTCCCTGTTCGTCAAAGCACATCACCACCACGGCAGCCCCATAACGCATACAGTCGCGTGCATGGCTGAGAAAAACGTTCTCACCTTCTTTCAGCGAGATACTGTTCACAATGGACTTGCCTTGCACACATTTCAGTCCAGCCACAATCACATCCCAGTCAGATGAGTCAATCATCACCGGAACACGGGCTATGTCAGGTTCTGAGGCAATCAGGTTCAGGAAATTCACCATTTCTGCCTTTGCATCGAGCAGTCCGTCGTCCATATTGATATCTATCACCAATGCTCCGTCCTGAACCTGCTTACGGGCTATGCACAAAGCTTCTTCATACTTCTTCTCCTTGATGAGTCTCAAGAACTTACGCGAGCCAGCGACATTGCAGCGTTCACCAACATTGGTAAAACCCACGGGTTCCAGCAAGTCCAGTCCGCTGAGCCAGATCTTCTGTGGCTGTACGACAGGCACATGAGGCTTCACTCCGGCAACCAACGGCACATAGCGGCGTATGAACTCATCGTCTGTGCCACAACAGCCTCCCACGATGTTCACAAGTCCTTCTTCCACCAGTTCGCCTATTTGCGGTGCCATGCTCTCTGCCGTTTCGTCGTATAGACCCATGGCATTAGGAAGTCCCGCATTGGGGTGACAGGTTATATAATAAGGTGCACGGGCTGCCAGTTCACGCAGGAAAGGCATCATCTGGCGTGCACCAAACGAGCAGTTCAGTCCTACTGAAAAGATCGGATATGATGACACTGAGGCCAGAAAGGCTTCCAACGTCTGACCGCTGAGTGTCCGTCCAGCCAGGTCGCTGATGGTCACGGAGAGCATAACGGGCAGCTCCACGCCATGTGCCTGCATGGCCTGCAACGAGGCGTCTATGGCACACTTCGCATTGAGAGAGTCGAAGATGGTCTCTATAAGGAGGGCATCCACCCCACCCTCTACCAGCGCATCAGCCTGTTCACGATAAGCGCGGAACAGTTCGTCGTAAGTAAGGTCACGTCGTGATGGGTCGCTCACATCAGGTGACATGGAGCAGGTCTTGTTCGTAGGACCTATACTGCCAGCCACAAACCGGGGATGGTCGTCTGTAGCCATCTCATCGGCACACTTCCTTGCTATACGTGCACCCTCGAGTGCCATGCGGCGTGCCTCATATTCCAGTCCGTAGTCAGCCTGTGAAACACGTTGGGAACTGAATGTGTTGGTGGTAATGATGTCGGCACCAGCCTTCAGATATCGGCGGTGTATGTCGGCTATCACGTCAGGACGTGTCAGACAAAGCACATCGTGGTTGCCTTTCAACAGCACGCTGCTGTCTCTGAAAGTCTCTCCCCGGTAGTCAGCCTCACTGAGCTGGTAACTCTGTATCAACGTACCCATGGCTCCGTCGAGCACCAGGACACGCTGTTTGATTCTCTCGTCTAGTTTATAAGAACTCATCGTTTTTCGCTTTCACTAGTCAACTAACGCTTTCTTCTCCTTTTTACTTATATACTTTCATTGCACGGTCCATTTCACGCCTGTCCTCTTTTTCCTTCAGTGTCTGACGCTTATCAAATGCTTTCTTACCCTTACACAGGGCTATGTCCACCTTGGCACGTCCATGCTCGTCGATAAACACCAACAGCGGCACAATGGTGTAACCAGTCTGTTTTGTGGCACTTTCCAATCGTGCTATCTCACGACGTGTGAGCAACAGTTTTCGGTCGCGCTTCATCTCATGATTGTTATACGACCCATAGAAGTAAGGTGACACATTCATGCCCTTCACCCACATCTCACCGTTCACGATCATACAGTATGCATCCACCAGACTCGCTCTGCCAGCACGGATGGACTTGATCTCAGTACCCGTCAGAACAATGCCTGCAGTAAAGGTCTCAATGAAGAAATATTCAAAGGCGGCCTTCTTGTTCTTGATGTTTACAGGACTTTTCTTCCTGATCTGCTCTTGTTCCTTATTCACTTTAAACTCTCGACTCTAAACACTAATCTTTCACTAACGCAAACTGCTCAATATGTTCATCCACATAGTGGGCTATCTCGCTGGTCCACTGCTCTTCGTTCTCTACGAAGGTGTCATCCAGGTCATCGAACTCTGGCAACTGTTCAAACAATGCCATGAACTCATCTTCAGACAGTTCACGTTCTATCTGTTCACGATGCTTCAGCCACAATGTGTGGCCCTCATAGATGAGCTTGGAAAGGTCTCTCAGTCCCCACAGCTTCAACACCTTGGCCAGCGGGTTTTTGAAGATGAAGGGGCCGTAACCGTTATAGATCAACTGGACAAACCCGCCATCCATCACCTCGTCGTGCAGGGTCTGCCACGCCAAGAGCGTTATCTGGTCTGCGTTCAGTTCTGTCATGGTCTCGGCAGTCAGTTCGCCCCCGATGGTCTCACGAATAGCCCTGATGAAAACCTGCAGGAAACTGTCCATTCCCTCCATTGCTGCCTGCTGCAGTTCTGCGTCTTTTACTATCACTTCTTTCATAATCCGTGCAAAGGTACGAATAAGCGAGCAAAATACCAAATTTATTTGAGTATTTTCAAGCGGGAGAACCTTCGAGCGTAGCTCAAAGGTACGAATAAGCGAGCAAAATACCAAATTTATTTGAGTATTTTCAAGCGGGAGTATCTTCGAGCGTAGCTCAGAGGTACGAATAAGCGAGCAAAATACCAAATTTATTTGGGTATTTTCATGCGGGAGTACCTAAGACCGAGGGGTCAAAGGTACGAATAAGCGATTTTGCGAAGAGAAAGCAACACTATTTTCTATAGAGCATCTTCCATCAATACGCCACAGCACCAGTTCAGATAGTCTCAACAAACCAAAAGCTTCGGCAATTGCTTTCTGGCATCTACGCTTCATTGAGATAGTCTTAACGAGTTGTCCAGATAATCCCTTGGGGGGTAAAGGGATTATCTGGACAACTCGTTAAGACTATCGGGACAGGTTGTTCGAACTATCGGAACGACCCAAAGGTGACAGGGTGGTACACTTTCACAACCTTGGGCTTTAGCCCGAGCTCGTTCATGCTCAGAATAGTTCAACAAGTGATTTATAGGCTAACTACTTCGTCACACAACTCACTGACAGTCTTTCGATGGGTGATGAAAAGCATGGTCTTTTGTGGGTATGTCGTAAAAAGCCGATGATATAGTTCGCGTTCAGTGGGTTCGTCGAGGGAACTGCTGATTTCGTCAAGCAGGAGGATGTCGCCACCGTGGAGCAGTCCACGGGCGATGGCGATGCGCTGGGCCTGACCCTCGCTGAGTCCGCTGCCTCGCTCTCCAAGTTCAGTGTTGATACCGTCGGATAGGTCAAAGACAAAATCAGCACAGGCGGTATGTAGTACCTCACGCATTTCGTCTTCGGTGGCATCGGGTTTAGCCAGTTGCAGGTTATAGCGGATGGTGCCGCTCATCAGAGTATTGCCCTGTGGCACGAAACACAGTTCACCGACAACTTCCACCTTGCCTTCTGTCGGTTCGATAAAACCGAGAATCAAGCGGAATAGCGTGGTCTTACCAATACCCGTCTCACCCATGATAGCGGTTTTCGATCCTGCCTTGAACTCATGCGTGAAGTGCGAAAGAATCTCCCGGTCGCCCTTGGCATAGCGGAAAGAGACATCCTCAAAGCGGATGGCAGAATCAAGGGGACAGGTCGTGTGATTCGCTCGTTTCAAGCCATCATGGACCTCTGATTCTGCGTCACCTTGTGATAATTCCTCGAGCCTGTCAATACTCGCTGTTGCATGTATCACCTCTGGCACCATATTTAATAATTGCAGAATGGGTCCCTGTATCATGCTTACAAGTTGCAGAAATGAGGTCATTACGCCGAAAGTAATGGTGCCGTTACGCAGTCCGATGCCTCCCCAGACGAAGGCCAGCAGATAACCGAGTCCGAAGGCACAACCCATGATGAGCCGTGTGATAACAGTAAAGCGCATGCGCCGCATCACATTCCCTCGAAGCCTTTGCTGCATCGAGTCGAGCCTATCGGTAATCCATTGCTCCGAGCCTAAGGAACGCAGCACGGCATTATGCTCCATGCCTTCCTGCACCTGCATCTGGATGCGACTTTCGTCTTGCCGGATGTCGAGCGTCATGTGGCGCAACCGACGGGCAATCAGTTTGCCGAAAACGATGGCCAACGGCGTTAGCAACAACAATGCCCATGCCAACCGTTCGTCGAACCAGCGCATCAGCAGGAAAGCACCGCAGAGTTTGATGCCAGTAATCAACATCTCGGGCAGGGTGTCTGTCGTAACTGTTGTCACCTGCTCAATGTCCTTGGCCAGTCGCGAGGACACGTCGCCTGAGTGCAGTTCGTCGCCCGAGAACAACTGCCTGTGAAACAACCTGCTGAAGATACGCAGGCGCAGGGCGTTCGACTGTCGGACATTTGCTGAGGTCTTCAGCCAGTAGCCTACTTGTCTCAACACCACACCGCCCACGACGGTCAGCACCAACGTTACAACTTTTTCCTGACATATCGCGCTGTTTAACGACAAATAGATAAACACGAGAGGAAGATCATAGGTTCTCCTAATCACATGTCAATATAAATGAAATGAGAATCACAGGGGGAAAGTCCCCTCTATGTTGCAAAGGGGACTGGCACCTCTGTATCCTAATTTCTAATTATCAGGCAAATTTCAACGCTTTTCCCTGCAAATAGTTTGGCGTTCTCGATTATTTGTTGTATCTTTGCCAGCAATAATAACCAAATAGAAAGACAATGGAAAAGAGACTATTTGTAGTGGCTGTGGTCGCCATGTTGGCTGCAGCGAGTGTGAATGCACAGGAGGAGACGGCCGTTGATGCCTATTTCACCGCAGATGAAATGCCCGACATGAGACTGTTCATGCCAGGTCCTCCTGATAGCACTTCGGTGGCTTTCGCCAATGACGTAAGCCGCTATTTCTGGGGTAAGGAGATGCGTATGGACCCTGAACGGGCTGCCCAGGCCAGACGCGATGCAGTCTATGGTCTGCCCACTATCCTGGAGGAGTTTGAAGAGGCCTTCGGCATGAAGATCAGCCAGGAGGAGACGCCTGAGATTTATAAGGTGTTGCTTGAAGGTACCGCCACCTGTGACAGCATCTGTAAGAATCCCAAAACACACTATGGTCGCACACGACCATTTGTCCGCTTCAATGAGCACACATTGGCACCTGAACTTGAAGAAGAGCTCAATCCCCACAAATCGTTCCCCTCTGGTCACACCCTGTTAGGCTGGAGTTCGGCTCTTCTTATGATGGAGATCAATCCTGCCCGCGCTAACGAGATACTTGCCCGTGGATACCGCTATGGGGAGAACCGCCTGGTGGTGGGGGCTCACTGGCAGAGTGATACAGATGCAGCCCGGATGGCAGCGGGAGTGGCCTATGCCAAGCTGCATACCAGCGAGCGTTTCCTAGAGCAGATGAAGAAAGCGCGTGATGAGTTCAAGCGGCTCACCTCCAGTCCTGCTGCTGTAAGACAGATTGAGGCAGCCCGACAGACGAGAGATGCTGAGATGTATGACCTCTCTGGTCAGAGAATCAGTTACCCCAATCAGGGTGTATATATCCAGGGCGGGCAGAAACGGATGACCAACAGATAGGCGGAGGTGAGGGCTTGCCCGCAAAACGTCATTAGCACAGATGGGAAAGATTACACATGAACACGGAAAAAAGTCGTTTATTTTTGCGTTAAGGCGAGGAAATTTCGCGATAAGGCGCAAGGTGTTTTGCGTTAAGGCGTAAGGTGTTTTGCGTATACGCAAAAGCGTTTTACCCACCACCTTTCTCCCGCTTTCATTGGTCCTTGCACCAACGAAGCCCCATCCTCTCACCTCTGAAGCCCGGATGAAGCGGGCTATTGAACCCCAAACGCGACTCTGCCATCAAGCGGGCTTGAATGGCAGAGTCGCGTTTAAGGTTGACGTCAGTCAAGCGGGAGTACCTAAGACCGGAGGCCAACGCGCTGTCAGGAACGCTTTGTAATGTGAAACTTTGTAACGCTTATTCCTATAAGTATTTCTGGAAAAACTGGAGCACACACTCTTGTGAACGTATGCCGCAGCTATGAGGCATATCCCACAGTTCTGTCTTGATCCTGTCTCCTGCACCCTGGCTCTCCCATGTTTCATGCATGATTGTGAATGCCTTTTCAACTCCTGCCACCGGAAACAGTTTATCTTGTGTTCCATTGATGAAGAGCATGGGTTTCGGACAGGCTATACTTGCTATATGAGGATAATCGAGCCAACGGCGCAATCCGGGGAAACAATTGGCAAAGCCACCGTTTTCCGTACGGCTGTACTTAAAACCCATCTGCTCGTCGGTAGTGACCATCCAGCAGACTGCTGCCCCAACCTTTATTCGGTCGCTGAGTGCAGATAGCATCCAGGCACGATAGGCCCCCATTGACCATCCGGTGCAGCCTATACGTGAGGCATCCACCTCGGGCATCGTGGCAAGATACTCCGTGCCAGCAATATCATCGTAAGTCATATAGGCGCTGAGGTCGATGCCGTACATCATCATGTTGCCGGCAATCATGTCATATCTGTCTCTTCTTGCTCCTTCTTTCTGTCCCCGCTCGCCCCACATCGGCGCATCAGCAGAGAACACCACATAGCCGTGCTGAGCCAGATAATCGCCGAAGAACTGCCCTTCATAGCCCTTCAGCCATTCCTCGGCATCGCTGATAACGGTGGAATCCTCACAGGCCAGAGGACGTATCATTTTCTCCTTACCAATGAACAGGTGGGCACCATGGTCGTGCAGACAATTCACGGCCGGGAACGGACCTTTTCCGTCAGGAATGAGCACATAGGCAGGTACTGTATAGTAGCGTGAAAGTCGGATTTCAATCTTTCTGGCCTTGTATCCGTTGCGCTGTTCCTCGAAAAGTATCTTGGCCTCATAGCCATCGGCAGGAGCAGGCGGTGGAGTAAGCATGCAATCGAACACCTTCTGGCGGGCAGCCTGCTTCCAGGCATCGAAGTCCTTGATGCTGCTGTTTCCCCAAGCCAGTGGGTAGGTAAGATCAGCAATCAGCGAGTCGGCATAGGCCGGCAGATTGCGGACGAACTCGTACTTCTCTCGCTGTTGTGCACACAACGAGAATGAGTAACATAGACCAATAATCAGAAGGACATAATGACGCATACCCGATGACAGCTGATGATTATTTTGACACTTGTCACTTCAACTTCCCTTTAATCCAGAGCATTTGCCCGTAATTGGTATCTGTTGAAGTCCAGTGCTCGTTAATTGGCGTAATGAGTGACTCCTTGGATGCTGTGATAAGATTCCACACAATATAGCTGGTAGAAGGAGGACACACATCGTCGTTATATCCCCAGGTCATGTATACCGGGCATTTGATGCGGCGGGCAAAATTCACCACATCGTAATACTGCAGTGTCTCCACCTTCTGAGGGGTAAGCATATTGTTCAGGCGATTCATGTGCGGCCATCCACCAGCCCGTCCATCCAGATAGCCAGCCACATCGCTGAGTGCAGGATGGTTGGCCACGCAAGCTGTCACTCTAGGATCGAGGGCAGCTGTAATCAATGAGAGCGCACCACCTTGGCTTCCACCTTGTACTGCCACATTCCTGCCATCCCAGTCAGGAAGGGAGCACAGGTAGTCGAGTGCACGTACGCATCCTGTATAGACATGCTTCATATAGTAGTTGTCACGGTCGTCGAGGGCATTCTCCACATAGCCGTTTTCGGATGAGAAAGCCGCAGAGATTTCCTGGAACTGTTCATCGGTCATCTCGGGATTCAGTCCGTGTATCTCCATCTCCAGACGGATAAAACCGTTCTTGGCATAGTAGGTCTGCCGCATCGGCTCCTTGATGGTCTTGATGCCGGCACCTGGCGGACAGAGCACAACGGGGTATTTTCCTTCTGCCTTCGGCCGTGTAAGATAACCGTATACATAATGACGGCGGTCTGTACGGATCTTCAGCAGATAGCATTCGAAGTCGTCAGTAGTATATCTGGCAACCTTTTCACAGCTTACTGAGACGGGCGTTTTTCTCGCTTCCTCCAAGTTTTTCTGCCAGAATGCATCAAAATCGGAAGGATTCTTGGTGTACGGTCTCAGCAGTTCAGGCGAAAAGCCCACCTTCACATGGTGCTGGTATTTTGTGTCACCTATTGTCGCCGTCAGTCTCAGGTCAAGAAATCCTGGCTGCTTCATCGTACCCATGTTGATGGTGGCACGGCCTTTCTTCAACATCACGCTGCCGTTCCTGACGGCGGGCATCTCATCAGGCCCAATCTCGTAAGCAACCTCAACATCCTGGGGAACACCATACTTGCAGAAAGTGACCTCGACCTTCGCATTCTCACCCACCTTATAGAGCCAGTCTGCATGATCGGGCACTGTAAGCCATAAGTAATCACTGCGATAGGGATAATTTTCCACGGCCTGAGCAAATAATGCGACACAGGCAAAACAGAGTAAAAATAAGTATTTCTTCATCATTGTAGTTTGTTTCTGCAAAGGTACTACTTTTCGGTCAATCCACCAAATTTTCTTTGAGTTTAATGGTCATTTTGTTTTGAAATCGCCGTCTTTCCGAGGTTGCACGCACCCACGGATACCAAGGGGAGACGCTTAGCGTCTTATGACCAAGGCTGTAATAAGGGCGGGAAACAATGCAAGATGAAGGTGAAGATCACTTGCTTCGACTTCTATGTTGTTGCCAATAAAAAAACTTAATTCCTTTGTTGATTTCAAGAAAATGTGTAACTTTGTAGCCTACTTGGAAATAAAACCAGATTTAATGATGAAACGAAATCTATTATTTGTTATCCTGATACTATCAGCAGCAACGCTGGCCATTGCCCGGCAAGTCAAGGAAAAGGACATGGGAGCCTATCTGTTCACTTTCTTCAGTGACCCCACACACGGGCTGTACATGGCTGTCAGCTACGACGGATACACGTTCACACCTGTTAACAACGGCGAACCTATCATCTCGGGCGACAGCATTGCCGAGCAGCACGGTATACGCGACCCCCACATCTATCGTGCGCCCAGCGGAAAGTTCTATATCGCCATGACCGACCTGCACGTATTCGGGCGTCAGAAGGGCATCAGGACAACACAATGGGAGCGTCCGGAAGCATTCGGATGGGGCAACAACCGCGGACTGGTGCTCATGGCGAGCGACGATCTCATCCACTGGACCCATCATGTGGCACGCATCGACAAATTGTTTCCAGAGCACTTTGGAGAGGTGTCTTGTGCCTGGGCCCCACAAACCATCTGGGACCCAGAGGCGGGCAAGCCAATGGTCTACTTCACCATCAGACAGCATCCAGGGGGCAAGACTAGGGTCTACTACAGTTATGCCGATGAAGCTTTCACAACGTTGGAAACAGAACCCAAGCTGCTTTTCCAATGTCCCGACACAACCATTCAAGTGCTCGATGCAGACATCTGTCCGATGCCTGATGGACGCTACTTCATGACCTATGTGTATCAGGAGAATCCCGGCGGCATCAAATACATGGTCTCAGACCGCATCAACCACTTCGATGACTACCATGCAGAACAGATTGACATGGAAAACGGTGCATGTGAAGCGCCCAATATGTGGAAACGTATTGGTGAGAAGAAATGGGTGTTGATGTACGATGTGTTCAGTATCCGTCCCAACAATTTCGGTTTTGTTGAGACAACAGACTTCAAGACCTTCACACCACTCGGCAGGTTTGGTGAGGGAAAGATGAAAATCAACAACTTTACATCACCCAAGCATGGCAGCGTCATCCATATCACAAAGGCAGAGGCCAAGCGACTCGAGAGTTACTGGGAGTCACAACAGCAAAAGAAATCGAAGGTCATACGCAGTGGTGAGCTATGGCCCGATGAGGACGGACGACATATCAACGCCCATGGAGGAGGCATCCTGAAATACGGAGATACCTACTACTGGTTTGGCGAGCACAAGGACGACCGTACCAGCGATGCACTGTTCGGTGTGATGTGCTACTCATCGAAAGACCTTGTCCGCTGGCACAACTGCGGCGTGGCACTGAGTGTGACTGAACCTGCTGCAGGCCAAGGCAACAGAAATGCCATGCGGGGACGTGGCACGACAGGTTCTGACATTGAGCGAGGGTGTATTCTGGAACGTCCGAAAGTTATATATAACAAGGTAACCAAGAAGTTCTGCATGTGGTTCCACCTGGAGCTGAAAGGACAGGGCTACAATGCTGCACGCTATGGTGTAGCCGTTGCCGACCGTCCCGAGGGGCCTTACCGTTTCCTTTACTCACAAAGGGCCAATGCAGGAACATGGCCTGTAGAATTCGGCAAACAGGAGCTGGCTGTCATCGACACATTGAACGCCGACAACTACAAGACATCCTGGACCCCGGCATGGCAGAAAGCCGTCACTGAAGGGCTTTTCCTGAAACGTGACTTCGGCAGCGGCCAGATGGCACGCGACATGACGCTCTATGTAGACGATGACGGGAAGGCATACCATATCTTCTCGTCAGAAGAAAACATGACCCTGCACATAGCCGAGCTGACAGGTGACTACCTGCACCACACGGGACGTTACACTCGAGTGGCCCCTGGCGGCCAGAACGAGGCTCCCGCCATCTTCAAGCACAACGGCACTTACTGGATGATCACCTCTGGTTGCACCGGCTGGGCACCCAACGAGGCACGCATGTTCTCTGCTCCAAGCATCTGGGGACCATGGAAGCAGCACCCCAATCCATGTACAGGACCCAATGCCGAAAAAACCTTCAACGGTCAGAGTACCTATATCCTCGAAGTAAAAGAAGAAGGACAGGACGTGAAATACATCTTCATGGCAGACATCTGGCGTCCGCGCCATCCTCGCGATGCACGCTACATCTGGCTGCCCATTGAGTTTGAAAACGGAATGCCTGTTATCCGTTGGCGTGACGAATGGAGATTGTAAACCGACAAATCGACCGTTAATATCTACAAATTGGCGTTATTTTTGTTCTTTTTGTTTCCATATTACATAATTTGTTCGTACTTTTGCAGCACAAAAACAAATACAAACAGCAAAACAGATGAAGAGTCTTTTTTTGAAAAAACAATGGCGGGAGGCAGGATTGGCACTGCCTTTCTGCCTTTTCTGCTTCCTACCCGTTCATGCACAGAAACAGTGGACTTTGGAGGACTGTATCAGCTATGCCATGCAGAACAACATCTCGCTGAAGAAGCAGCAGATACAGAAGAAATCTGCTGCCGAGGACGTGAAACAGTCGAAGGCAGCCCTACTACCTTCGCTGAGCGGCAGTACAAACCAAAGTGTAGGCTATCGTCCATGGCAGGATGCCGGTATCACCACCGTAACCAACGGACAGGTAAATGCCAAGGTAGATAAGATCTACTATAACGGATCGTACGGTCTGAATGCATCATGGACCGTCTGGAACGGCAACCGCAACACAAACACCATCAGGCTGAACGAACTCACCGAGCAGCAGGCAGAACTGAGTACAGAGGAAACGGCCAACTCTATCCAGGAGAAGATCGCACAACTCTACGTACAGATACTCTACATGACAGAAGCCATCAAGGTGAACGAACAGTCACTGGAGACCAGTCAGAAGAATGAAGCAAGAGGCAAGGAAATGGTGGAAGTTGGCAAGATGTCAAAAGCAGACCTTGCCCAGCTTAGTGCCCAACGTGCATCTGACGAATACAGCGTAGTAGAGTCCAAGAGCCAGCTTGCCACTTATAAGCTACAGTTGAAACAGCTTTTGGAATTGACTGGAGAAGAAGAATTTATGGTTTCCATTCCCTCAACTACAGATGAGATGGCACTACGGGAGATTCCTTCCCTACAGAACGTTTACGAACAGGCTTTGATCTCACGTCCGGAGATAGAGAACTCACGGTTAGCCATCAAAAGCAGCGAACTCAACATCGCCATTGCCAAGGCTGGCAGGCTGCCAAGTCTGAATATGACCAGTGGCATAGGAACAAACACCAACTCGCTGTCAAGTCTGGGATGGGGCACACAGATGAAGTCCAACTTCGATGCCTCTGCAGGAGTTTCAATGAGTATACCGCTGTTTGACAATAGGCAGGCAAAGACCAACATAGCCAAAGCAAGGCTGCAGCAGGAGCAGGCCATGCTCGACCTGCAGGACAAACAGAAGCAATTGTACCAGACAATAGAGGGATACTGGCTTGACGCACAGACCAATCAGCAGAAGTTCCGTACGGCATTGACCACCATAGAGAGTGAACAGCAGAGCTACAACCTGCTGCAAGAGCAATTCCAGCTGGGACTGAAGAACATCGTAGAGCTGATGACGGGCAAAGACCGCCTGCTTTCGGCTCAGCAGAACGGCCTTCAGTCGAAATACATGGCCATCCTGAACATACAGATGCTTCGATTCTATGCCGGAGCTTTACTAAGTAAGAAATGAGAAACAGAAAAACAAGAAAGATATGAAGAACAAGAAAATTTGGATTGCCATTGGCATCGTGGCCTTGGCCATCATTGTCTATCTGCTGTTGTCAGGCGGAAAGAAAGAAGAGAAAGTGGAGTTCGAGACAACCAAGGTGGAGACGACGGACATCCATACCACCATTACCGCAACGGGAACCATTGAACCTGTAACCAGCGTCACCGTAGGTACACAGGTCAGCGGCATCGTATCAAAGCTCTACGTGGACTATAACTCCGTAGTAAAGAAAGGCCAGGTCATTGCCGAGCTGGACAAGACCAACCTCATCAGCGAACTGAATACAGCACGCGCCAACCTGACAAGTGCACAGAGTTCTGCCACTTACGAGCAAAACAACTATAGCAGGTACAAGACACTGTACGACAAGGGACTGGTGAGTGCCGATGAATACGAGAGCGCCCTCCTGTCATGGCAGAAAGCCAAGGAACAGGTGAACACCTCGCGTGAGAGTGTAAGGAAGGCAGAGACCAACTTAGGATATGCCACCATCACCAGCCCCATTGATGGCGTGGTGCTGTCGAAGAGTGTGGAGGAAGGTCAGACCGTGGCTGCCTCGTTCAACACACCTGAGCTGTTCACCATTGCCCAGGACCTGACAAACATGCGCGTCATTGCCGACATTGACGAGGCTGACATCGGCGGAGTAGTGGAAGGCCAGCGTGTAATGTTTACAGTAGATGCATTCCCTGATGACCAGTTCGAGGGACGTGTCACACAGGTGCGCCAGCAGGCTACGACAGAGAGCAATGTAGTGACCTATGAGGTGGTCATCTCCGCTCCGAACAACGACCTGAAGCTGAAACCAGGCCTGACTGCCAACGTCACGATCTTCACGCTGGAGAAGAACGGCGTCCTGGCAGTACCCTCCAAGGCACTACGATTCATGCCCAACGAGGCCCTGCTACAGAAAGGACAGACCATCAGCGACATAGAGGCTCCTCACAAGCTGTGGACGCTGGAAGGCCAGACATTCAAAGCCCACAAGGTAGAAATAGGTACAACCAACGGCGTGCTGACCGAAATTGTAAGTGGTATAGGCGCAGGAACCGAGGTTCTGTCAGATTTCAGCATCAGCAGCCCCGAGGCTCCGGCACAAGAGCAGGCCACCAACCCCTTCATGCCTCGTCCACGTGGAAACAACAGAGGACAGAGCCAAAACACTAATGGCGGGCAAGCCCCAAGAAGATAATAAGGTATGGCTGAAGACAACAGAAAAGTAGTCATAGAGCTACAGAATGTGAAACGATACTTCCAAGTAGGCAACGAGACAGTAAAGGCTCTACGTGGCGTGTCGTTCAAGATCTACGAGGGCGAGTTTGTCACTATTCAAGGCACCTCAGGCTCTGGCAAGTCAACACTGCTCAATCAGTTGGGCTGCCTTGACACACCAACCAGCGGAGAATATTTCTTGGACGGCATAGCCGTGCGAACCATGTCAAAGACGCAACGTGCCCATCTGCGCAACCGCAAGATAGGGTTCGTCTTCCAGACATACAACCTCCTGCCGAAGACTACAGCCATTGAGAATGTGGAACTACCTCTCATGTACAATTCGAATTACAGTGCTGCAGAACGACGTGAGAAAGCCATTAATGCACTGAAGGCTGTGGGACTGGGTGACCGTCTGGAGCATAAGTCCAACCAGATGTCGGGTGGACAGATGCAACGAGTGGCTATCGCTAGGGCATTGGTGAACGACCCAGCCGTGCTATTGGCCGACGAGGCTACAGGTAACCTGGACACACGCACATCGTTCGAGATGCTGGTACTATTCCAGGAACTCTACAGGCAAGGACACACCATCATCTTCGTGACCCACAATCCAGAAATTGCCGAATACTCCAGCCGCAATATCAACCTGCGTGACGGAAAGATACGAGAAGACACCATCAACACCAACATCAAGTCAGCAGCCGAGGCCCTGGCCAAATTGCCGGTAGTGCAGGATGACTGATTGATTATACCATTGACAAGATGAATATACTGAACCTTTTCAAAGTAAGCATAAAGGCCGTAGCCAACAACAAGATGCGCTCATTCCTCTCCATGCTGGGCATCATCATCGGTGTGGCGGCGGTGATTATCATGATGGCCATCGGACAAGGCTCCAAGGAGAGCATCCGAGCCGAGTTGTCCACCATGGGTACCAACCTGCTGACCATCCGTCCGGGAGCCGACATGCGAGGAGGCGTCAGACAGGACCCCTCTGCCATGCAAACCCTGAAGATGGCTGACTACGAGCGCATCATGCGTGAAAAAAAATTCGTGACAAAGGTATCGCCAGAAGTTACTGCCAGCGGACAGGCCATCTACGGGAACAATAACACCACCTCCTCTATGTATGGTGAATCCACCGACTATTTGGACATCAAACAATGGCCTGTTGAGGAAGGGGAGTGTTTCACCGAGGAGGACATCAGAAAGGCTGCCAAGGTTTGTGTTGTGGGAGCCACGGTTGTCAAGGAACTCTTTGGCGAGAATACAGATCCCATCGGCAAGACCATCCGTTTCAAGTCTATCCCCATGCGCATCATTGGCGTGCTGAAGTCAAAAGGATACAATTCGTGGGGTATGGATCAGGACAATGTCATCATTGCCCCCTACTCTACCGTGATGAAGCGTATTGCCGCACAGACATACTTCTCGAGCATCGTCTGCTCCGCCATCACAGAAGAGCTCTCCGATGCTGCCATTGAGGAACTGACACAGATGCTTCGCAGCAACCACAAACTGAAGGATGATGCCGTTGACGACTTTACAATCCGTTCGCAGGCAGAGATGATGGAAACCATGTCGTCGACCATGGATACCGTAACCATCATCCTCGTGGTGGCTGCAGCATTCTCCTTGCTCGTTGCAGGAATCGGCATCATGAACATCATGCTCGTATCCGTCACGGAGCGCACCAAGGAGATTGGCCTCCGTATGGCAGTAGGAGCCACGGGACCTGTCATCTCCCTCCAGTTCCTCATCGAGTCGGTGCTCATATCGGTAACGGGAGGACTCATTGGCGTTCTCGTAGGAATAGGAGCCAGCACCTTTGTTTCGAATTTCGGTATGCCATCAAGCGTACCAGCTTGGAGCATCTACGTGTCGTTCCTCGTCTGCGTATGCATCGGCGTACTCTTTGGATATATCCCTGCACAGAAAGCTGCCAACATGGACCCCATAGAAGCCATCAGGCATGAATAACCAAAGCTCAGGAAGCTGAATGAGCAAGAAGACTCCAATACTGCTGTACGTCGCCATCTGGACGGTACTGTTCTTGTCGCCGCTGACCTATTTCAATCGCGGCAACAGTGTCATTCCCATGCAGTATCTCATGCTGTGCGCATCGCCGTTGCTTCTCATGACAGTGTTCTATATTAACTATCTCTGGCTCGCGCCTCACTACTACATGAAAGGGCGCAAGCAACTGTTCTGGGGGGTGAACATTATGATGGTTGTTTCGCTGGGTATTGCCTTGCACTATTGGAATGCCTTCACCCATGATCTTTTCGAAAACAGCGGCATTCCACGTGAGCGTTTGCTGGTCCAGCGCCTTCTCTTTATCCTCCGCAACACCTTCAACCTCTCCGTTGCCGCCACCGTTGCAACAGCCATGCGACTGGCAGCACGCTGGCAGCACGCCGAGGAGGCAAGGTTAACTGCTGAGGCAGCACAGGCAGAAGCAGAACTGAAGAACCTTCGTTCACAAATCAATCCGCACTTCCTGCTCAACACGCTCAACAACATCTACGCCCTGACTGCTATTGACAGCCAAAGGGCTCAAGAAGCCATCCAGCAACTGTCACACCTCCTACGTCATGCGCTTTACGATTATCAGCAGCCTTCAGTACCCTTGGCAGAAGAAGTGGAATTCTTGGAGAACTACGTCAAGCTGATGAAAATCCGACTATCCCCGAACGTTGACGTGAAATTCGAGACCCATTACCTGAAGTCGGATACGGCGGCATTCGAAGACGTCTCACTGGGAAAAAACATCCAGATAGCTCCCCTCATTTTCATCTCTCTGGTTGAAAATGCATTCAAACATGGTGTCAGCCCAACAGAGCCCAGCTTCATCCACATTACCATTCTGGCAGACAATCAACAGATATGCTGCGATATAGAGAACTCCAACCATCCTAAAACCTCTGAAGACAATAGCGGACACGGCATCGGCCTCAGCCAGGTACAACGAAGGCTGGACCTGGCCTATCCTGAACGCTACACATGGACAAAAGGCGTTAGTGAAAACGGACAAACATACAGATCCGTCATCACCATCGCCTCATCTACTGCCAACTGACAACCAACACCCAAACATCAACACCCATGACCATTACCTGTGCTATCATCGACGACGAACCCCTTGCCGCCGGACTGTTAGAAAGCTATGCAAGAAAAACGCCCTTCCTGGAACTAAGGGGTACCTACCATAATGCCATCACGGCCATGAAGGATTTGAGGGAGGAACCAGTCCAACTGCTCTTCCTTGACATACAGATGCCCGAACTCTCTGGTATTGAGCTTGCCAAGATACTGCCGAAGTATACCAAGATTATCTTTACAACAGCCTTCTCTCAATATGCCATTGAGGGTTATAAGGTCAATGCGATTGACTACCTGCTCAAACCTATCAGCTATCAAGACTTCGTAAGCTCAACAAACAAGGTTCTGGAATATTACGAATCCCTGTCACGTCAGGAAACTTATGCCCGCGACCGCTTCATGTATGTCAAAAGCGAATACAAACTTGTCCGCATTATGCTTGACGACATACTCTATGTGGAGGGGCTGAAGGACTATATCCGTATCTTCCTGAAGAGCGGCGAGCGCATCATGTCACTTCTGAGCATGAAAAAACTGGAGGAGACTCTCCCCCAGCCAGAGTTTCTGCGAATTCACCGCAGTTATATCGTTCACATGACAGAAGTGCGTAGCATAGACCGTTTCCGGATTGTCTTTGGAGATGAATTCCTGCCTATTTCCGATAACTATAAGCAGTCAGTACAGCAATACCTCGATGCCCATACATTGGTATAAGGTTTTCCTGTATCGCTATTTCTTCAGGGGAACAAGTACGCTGAAGGTGGAACCCTCACCTTCCACGGACTCCACCATGACATCACCTCCGTTCTTGATGGCAAAGTCCTGACAGAGCTGGAGCCCGAGACCTGAGCCCTCCTCTCCGCCTGTACCCCATGTGGTCTCTCCTTTATGGAAGATACTGCCAATACGGTCGGAAGCAATACCCACACCATGGTCACGAACAGAAATCTTGGCAAAGTCACCCTCGGGCTTCATGAAAATATCAATGCTGGAGTTCTCGGGTGAGAACTTGATAGCATTCGACATGAAGTTCCTCACCACAGTTTTCAGCATGTCATTGTCGGCCCTGACAATCAAGGGTGTTTCGCTCGCATGCATTTCAAGCTTGATGTTCTTCGTGGCAGCAATCATCTCGAAGATATCCACCACACCGGGTATGATGTCGTTCAGGTCAAGATCCTGCGTCACCACGTTCAGTCGGCCGGTCTGGCTCTTCGTCCATTTCAGGAGGTTGTCCAGCAGGTCGTGTACATCCTCTGACTCACGGTTGGCCTTGTCAAGCAATTCGAACAACTCCGGTCCTATAGTTTCAGGAGAGCAGGAAGAAACCACCAGGTTCAACACCATACGGATGCTTGCCATTGGCGAACGCAGGTCGTGAGCAATCACGGAGTACATCTTGTCTCGGTTTCCTATGGTGGCTATCAGCTCCTTGTTCTGCTTTTCAATCGTACGCTTGGCAGCCACAAGGGCTATCTGGTGCATCACACGTACCACAAGTTCCTCCTTGTTGAATGGCTTGGTCAGGAAGTCATTGGCTCCAACCTGGAAACCCTTCACCAGGTCGCTCGGATTGTTGAGGGCAGTCAGGAAAATGATAGGAATTTCTTTCAGTTCCGGATCCTTCTTCATGATGACTGCCGTATCAAAGCCGCTGATATCCGGCATCATGACATCCAACAATATCAAGTCTGGTTTCTCGGCACGGGCTTGCTCTATGCACATATTGCCACAATTTGCCGTACAGACCTGGAACTTCTCATTTGTCAGGAGAATTTTCAGGAGAAGCACATTACTAACTACATCATCTACAATCAGAATCTTGTAGTCACTGCGGTTAATTTGTGACTCTAAACTATTATTATCAGCATCCATTCAAGTTGACAGCTTTTAGTTTCAAGGTGCAAATATACCACATTCCTTTCAAATATCCAAATATTTCTTAAGAAAAAAGCAACAATGTGGGTTTTCTGCCCCTGTTTTACTCCCTAATTGTCTTATTCTCTTTAACAATTCGATATATCCTTTCTTCCCTGAGAGCGTTGCTCTATTCCACGGTGACGCTCTTGGCAAGGTTTCTCGGCTGGTCAACGTTCTTTCCTTTACAGACTGCCACATGATAGGCCAGCAGCTGCAACGGTATGGTTGCCACCAGCGGTTCAAGGCACTCCTGAACGTCGGGCAGTTCTATCACCTCGTCGGCTATCTTGGCTATGGTGTCATCGCCTTTCGATACAAGTGCTATCACCCTACCCTGACGAGCCTTGATCTCTTGGATGTTCGAGAGCACTTTCTCGTACATGGCATTATGCGTGGCTATCACCACCACTGGCATGTCTGAGTCGATCAAGGCGATGGGACCATGTTTCATCTCGGCTGCAGGATAACCTTCCGCATGGATATAGGAAATCTCCTTCAGCTTCAAAGCCCCTTCCAAAGCCACCGGATAGGAATAGCCACGGCCCAGGTAAAGGAAGTTATGTGCATAAGTAAAGGTACGCGCGAGGTCTTTTACCTTCTCGTTAGTCTGTAACACCTCACGTATCTTCACGGGTATCTCGCTCAGCCCTTTTACAATCTTCAGGTATTCATTGCGATCAATAGTTCCCTTTGCCTCGCCCATAGCCAGGGCTATCATGGTGAGCACGGTCACCTGTCCGGTAAATGCCTTTGTCGAGGCCACGCCAATCTCCGGCCCCACATGGATATAGGTACCCGTATCTGTGGCACGTGCTATGCTGCTGCCTATGGCATTACAGACACCATAGATGAAAGCGCCCTTCTCCTTGGCAAGCTGTACAGCAGCCAGGGTGTCGGCAGTCTCTCCACTCTGACTGATGGCAATCACCACGTCACCTTTGCCCACAACGGGGTTTCTGTAACGGAACTCTGAGGCGTATTCCACCTCCACGGGTATCCTACAAAGATTCTCGATGATCTGCTTGCCGATGAGTCCGGCATGCCAACTTGTTCCGCAGGCCACAATCACCACGCGCTTTGCATCCATCAGCTGCCGGCGATAGTCTATCAACGCCGAGAGCGTCACGTGGTCTGCCTCGACGTTCACCCTGCCTCTCATGCAGTTTGTCAGGCACTCAGGCTGTTCGAATATCTCCTTCAGCATAAAATGGGGATAGCCGCCTTTCTCTATCTGACCCAAATCTATGTCTACCGTCTTTACTGTCAGTTCCTGCTCCTCGCCGAGGATACTCACCACGTGAAGGTCCTGTCCACGACGGATCACGGCAATGTTGCCATCGTCCAGGTATACCACTTTGTCCGTATACTCCACGATGGGACTGGCATCACTACCCAGGAAGAACTCATCCTTGCCTATGCCCACCACCAACGGGCTCTGCTTGCGGGCAGCAATAATCTGGTTGGGGTTGTTTTTGTCCAGCACGGCAATGGCGTAGGCACCAATCACCTGATAGAGTGCCACCTGAACAGCCGTCAGCAGATCAAGCTGCTTCTTGACCATCACATATTCTATCAGCTGCACCAGCACTTCCGTGTCTGTGTCGCTCACAAAGTTCACACCTTTCTCCTTCAGTTTCTCCTTCAGGTCGGCATAGTTCTCAATAATACCGTTATGGATGATGGCAAGATTGCGACTCTCTGAGTAGTGGGGATGGGCATTCCTCGACGAGGGCTCGCCATGCGTGGCCCACCGGGTGTGGGCTATACCCACCGTTCCACTCACGTTCTTGTCGCTGCAATACTCGCAAAGGTTGTCCACCTTACCTTTCGACTTGTACACATTCAAGTCTCCGTCACCATTGATAAGTGCCACGCCAGCACTATCGTAGCCACGATATTCCAGCCGACGCAGGCCTTTAATCAGAATTGGATAGGCCTCTTTCGTGCCTATATACCCTACTATTCCGCACATAGTTGTAATTTGATGTTTGTGTTTGTATGATGTTGTTGATGTTACTGTTCATTCAGAAACTTCCGGTGATGTTGCTCTCACGGGGCAGCTTGTAGGCATCACCGTTACGCAGGCTCGTCACGTAGCTGCTAAGGTTGTCAGCACTTAGCAGTTTGTTTTGTTTCCGTTCTCGTTCGTGATGGTTTACTAACGCACGTTGCGCGTATTATTATTCGCGCGCAAAGGTACATAATATTTGCGAAAAAAACGAAAACTTTCTTCTTTTTAACCTCTCTACCCACACTTTCTTGACCTATTTAAGAGAATAATGACTCAATCATCAAGTGTTATGAGTTAAGAGCCGCCATCCTCTACCGTGAGGACTGCGGCTCTTTTCAGTTGCCCTTTCGGTGGCCTTTGCTGTTGCATTTCCAGTTTGCTCCAAGATTTTCTGCTTCATTGCTCTTTTGCCTTTTCTCCACGGTTTGCTGCGACTTAGGCGCAGCTTACCCTCAACAGCAGCCTGGCCACCTGCTGCCTGTTCACTTGGAGGAAGGAAGGGAGGAGGGGAGATTAGTCACCATCCGTGCTCTGGTTGTCGGGGCCACCGTCAGGGGGAGTGTCACTGCCACCATTGCCGTTGGTGCCTGCAAGAGACAGGATGAAACTGATGGGCGTCTTGTTCTGGAAACGCTTCTCCTTGCCGTCCACAACGCTCTTCACGCTCTCCACCACGTAGCCAGCATCGAACACGCACTCCTCTTTCAGAGCCCTGGAGGTAAGACGCTCGACCTTGGTGTTCTCGGGGGTGAATATGATGTGCACACCCTCCACCAGCTTGTCCAGCCCCGTCTCCATGGCTGCCTCCACACTCGGGGCACCGTTCTTCACACTCTCAAGGGAAGGTCCAAACGTGCCAAGCCCGTCCAGCTTCACTGGCTGACCCTGCAACACCAGTTCCTTCATGCACTCCACCACCTGCTGCACCACCAGCACCACCACCTGATAGTCGGCCAGCTTGCCGTGCTCGGTCATGTGTGCACAGAACCCCTTCAGATCCAGAGGCGATATTTTTGGGGATTTCACGCACTTTTCTTGCCGGAAAATTTGGTGGTCTCGATTATTTTTTGTACCTTTGCATAGTCATTCAGAGGAATGCACAACGTCATGAACCACAGCCGATTACCCATCATTCATTCACCATTTAAAACACAGAACAGTATGAACAAAACAGTTAAGATGATACTACAGGCCATCAGCTACGTCATCACCCTCATCCTGGGAGCAGCCGGCGGAGCAACAGTGCTGTAAAACAACAAAGAAAGGACCATGGAGCACAAAGGCCTTCTGTAGTTTCTTCCGTGTTTTCTCATCTCCCTTTTTGCTCCGTAGGCATACAGTTCCAGCTGTCCTACATCAAGGGTGGCGCGGGTCTGTCCACCGGAATGGACAATCTGTCCCACCTTCCGGCGTCCGGGTATCTCCACCCGCCATAGATTAGGACCTGCGTTGACGAAAGATGTGTGATATCGCGCCTGCAGCTTCTTATCCTTCATCCATACCTCAATCCTTTGAAAATTGTCGTTCTGCAGTAATTCCCTCACCCTCACTTTACCTACTGAGCCATGCCAGCGTGAGGCTTTGTTAGCAATGGTGCCATAAGAGAACAAATTGCGGGTCTTGGGTTTGTAGTTATTCCTGATGTCATAGACCACGGGATAGATGCCTGCACTGTAGGCACGAAGCGAGTCGCCGATATAGCGGAAGAAACGGTAGTAGTACTCCTTGTAGACGTAAGGCTTGGGCTTGACAACTATTTCATCAATATCATAGCCCAGATCTTCCATCGTCACGCGACCCTCCTTCAGCGTGGCAACGGTGACCAGCTGTGACTTGTATGCCAGATGAGACAAGGCTACTTTCTTGGCTCCCTTTACATCGGCCAGTATGCCGTTCAGGTCGGTGGTGCCAATGAGATTGCCGTCTTCGGTCAGCACGCTTACCAAGGGAATGCCATAACCATCGGCATCCACCACTTCTATCTTCTGCGCAAAAGCGTTCGTTGCAGCCATCATGGCGACTGCGGCCATCAGTAAATACTTCTTCATCGTTATTTAGTCATTGGGGATTCTTTCTCCCGTACATATTCCGTCTTCAAAGTTAATACAAAATGGTTAGCCCGCCAAACATTCAGTCCTTAATTGCTGTCAAATAGCATTAATTGACTGAAAACTTGGCTGTCCCTAAGGGCCTGCTGCTAACAAGTCGATGCTGGCAACGGAGCAGTCGTGCTTACCTTGCCAGTAAGCTGCGACTCAGTTGCAGCCTAAGGTGGAGCAGCCGGGCTTAACTTGCCAGTAAGCCTACGGTGGAGCAGCAGGGCTTACCTTAACGGTAAGCTACGACACAGTCGCAGCAGGCAGCAGAACAGCAGCCCCCGGACATCACGAGAGGGCGTAATATTATATAATAGGTAAAGAACGAATGAACAGTTAAAAAAAACAAACAGGACGCAAAAAGTCACGCCACAGAGGGCTGATGTGCTATCTTTTTTGTAATTTTGCACCGTTTTAAAGCATGCTCTTCAAAAGCAGCAGCCGAAAAAGGGTGTTTCCGTCCGTGAAACACTTTCATCCAAATTACTTTTCAATGTTTGAACTTTTCCCTATGGGGAAATTACCCACAAGACATATACATTATGTATACAAAAGAAGAACTTGAATCAATGGAAATACCCCAATTGATGGGTATTGCATCAGAACTTGGTGTCAAAGTGACACCAAACGACTCGCAGGAACAAGTGATATACGCCATCCTTGACAAAGCAGCCGAGCAAGTAGCCACGGGCACAGACCCCAAGCGAAAACGCAGCCGTATTCTCAAGAAAGATACTGACCGTGTCTATTCCGTAAACGGCAAGGACGGTGAGAACTTCGACGTGAAAAACCGTGGCAAGAAGACTAATGAGCCGCCACAGCTGTTCAGCGACCTGCCTCCCGCCCAGCCTGCTGAGGCAGAAACGGCTGAGACGCCACAGGAAGAGCCTGCTGCTCCCGTGGCCAAGCGCCGTGGACGCAAGCCCAAAGCCGCGCAAGAAGCTGCTGCCCAGCCAGAAGCAGCAACAGCCGAGAGCGAGAAGAAGAAGACGACAAGGCGCAAAAAGGCAGCCAAGGAAGAAGAACTCCCTGTAGAAGAGACACCGGCAGAAGCACCTGAGTGGATGGAACCCACGGCCGAAGCTGATGCCCAGGCAGAGCCCCCTGTTCCCGAGAGTGACTTTGTGCCAGAAGAACAGACATCCTTGGCCACAGAGGCCGAAGTGGCTGACAGCGAGATGCTGGAACAGCTACAGCAGAAGATGGCCCTTCACAATAAAGAAATACAGTCGCAGGAGGCCATCGACGGCGTATGGGAGGGTGACCCGGGCGACGGTACCGACTTCATACCCATCGTCGACCTGCCAATTGAGGACATGGCAGCCATGCCCACACTCGACATCTTCGACCGTCCCGTCCAGCCCGACTTACAGCAGGTCCAGCCCGTTGCACCCGTTGGAAAGGCACCCAGGGGAGTACAGGCTCCCGCCTACGACTTTGCCGACCTCATCACAGGCAACGGTGTGCTCGAAGTGATACAGGACGGCTATGGATTCCTCCGTTCCTCAGACTACAACTATCTGTCATCGCCGGACGACATCTACGTCTCGCCTCAGCAGATCAAGAAATACTCGCTGAAGACCGGCGACGTGGTTGACTGCACCGTACGGCCCCCCCATGAGAACGAGAAGTATTTTGCACTCTCATCGGTGAATCTGATCAACGGACGCAACCCGGCAGAGGTACGCGACCGTGTGTCCTTCGAACACCTCACTCCCCTCTTCCCCGAGGAGAAGTTCACCCTCTGCGGCGACCAGCAGACCACCAATCCCTCCGTGCGTATTGTCGACCTGTTCTCGCCTATCGGTAAGGGACAGCGTGCACTCATCGTCGCACAGCCCAAGACCGGTAAGACCATCCTGATGAAGGATATTGCCAACGCCATCGCAGCCAATCACCCCGAGGCTTACATCATGATGCTCCTGATAGACGAGCGTCCTGAAGAAGTGACCGACATGGCCCGTACCGTCGATGCAGAGGTGATTGCCTCGACTTTCGACGAACCAGCCGACCGTCATGTGAAGATTGCCGGAATCGTGCTGGAGAAAGCCAAGCGAATGGTGGAATGCGGTCACGACGTGGTGATTTTCCTGGACTCCATCACCCGACTGGCACGGGCATACAACACGGTAGCACCTACTTCAGGAAAGGTACTCACGGGTGGTGTGGATGCCAACGCGCTCCAGAAGCCCAAGCGGTTCTTCGGTGCTGCCCGCAATATTGAAGGAGGCGGCTCGCTCACCATCATAGCAACGGCACTTGTCGACACAGGCAGCAAGATGGACGAGGTAATCTTTGAGGAATTCAAAGGTACCGGCAACTCAGAAATCCAGCTCAACCGTGCACTCAGCAACAAGCGTATCTTCCCCGCCATCGACCTGGTACAGTCGTCGACGCGGCGTGATGACCTGCTGCAGGATCAGACCACGCTCAACCGCATGTGGATCATACGTAAGTTCATAGCAGAGATGAATCCCATAGAAGCCATGAACACCATCCGCGACCGGCTGGTGAAATGCATTAACAACGAAGAGTTCCTGATGTCTATGAACGGATAGAGCTCTCCACGATGTTCAGCATCTTAAACGTGGCCTTGATGGCGGCTTCAGTCTGGTCGGCATCAAGGCCACGAGTACGTAGCTGCCTGCCGTTGTCGTTCCAGGTGATGACCGTCTGTACCAAGGCATCCGTACGTCCGCCCGGCGGGATGGACACCTGATAGTTGGCCAGGATGGGGAAAGTGCGGTTCAGGTATTTACGATAGATGAAGCGCAATGCCTTGACGAAGGCATCATACTGACCATCGCCCGTGGCACCAGCCTCGTACTGCTGTCCGTTGATTTCAACCTTCACATTCGCACCGGGCTTCAGACCATAGGCCGTAGACACGACATAGCTCACCAGCTTGACTTTGTCCTCAGGAGCATCATGCTTCAGCACATCACTCACAATGAAAGGAAGGTCCTCCTGCGTCACTATCTCCTTCTTGTCGCCCAGTTCGGTAATACGCTGGGTAACACGGCGCTGCTGCTCAGGCGTAAGCTCCAGTCCCAGTTCCTCAAGGTTCCTGGCAATGTTGGCCTTGCCGCTGGTCTTTCCCAAGGCATATTCCCGCTTGCGTCCGAAGCGCTCGGGAACGAGGTCGTTCTGATAGAGCCTGTCCTTGTTGTCGCCATCGGCATGCACACCGGCAACCTGAGTGAACACATTGTCGCCGATGATGGGTTGGTTGGGGGCAATGGCTATGCCGCTGTAGCTCTCCACCATGCGCGAGATGTCGTTCAGACGGTCTTCGCGGATGCTGGTCGTGGCCTGGAACTGGTCTTTCAGAATCACCTGGACACTACTCAGCGGCGCATTACCACAACGCTCACCCAGCCCGTTGACCGTCACATGCAGGCCACTGGCACCACTCAGAACGGCAGCCAGTGAATTGCTGACCGCCAGGTCGTAATCGTTATGAGCATGATAATCGAAATGAGCCTCCGGATAGCGCTTCAGCATCTTACGGAAATACTCAATCACCTGAAGGGGATTCATGATACCCAGCGTGTCGGGCAGCATAAAACGACGGATGGCATTCCCTTGCGTCAGCGCATCCATCACCTTATAGACATATTCAGGTGAATCCTTCATGCCATTCGACCAGTCTTCCAGATACAGATTGACGGTCATTCCGTGGTTCTGCGCACAAGCCACCGTGTCAAGGATATCTGCAATATGCTCCTCAGGTGTCTTGCCAAGCTGTTGACGGCAATGCTTCAGCGAGCCCTTGGCCAGCAGGTTAATGACCCGCCCGCCACAGTCAGCTATCCACTCCACACTCTTTCCGCCATCGACGAATCCCAACACCTCCACACGGCCCAGACAGTTTATCTGCTGGGCATAGCGGCAAATCATCTTGACCGCATCCTTCTCGCCATCGCTCACACGGGCAGATCCAACCTCAATCCGGTCGACATTGATGTCGCTCAGCAGCATACGCGCTATCATGAGCTTCTCGTGAGGCAGGAACGACACGCCATTGGTCTGCTCGCCGTCACGGAGCGTAGAGTCCATGATTTCTACAAACCTTGTTCCCATGCAATAGTCTTCTGTTGGTTCTGTACAAGGAAGTCTATATCGTCAAGCCCATGAAGCAGACAATGTTTCTTGTAGCTGTTGATGTCGAAATGCTCTTGGCGACCCGTAGCCTTGTTGGTCACCGTCTGGTTAGGCAGGTCTACCTCTACCAGCATCTTCGGGTCGGACTTGATGCTGGCAAAGAGCTCCTGCAGGAAGTCCTCGCTAACCACTACAGGCAGCACGAAATTATTCAGTTCGTTGTTCTTGTGGATATCGGCAAAAAACGAGCTGATGACCACCCGGAAACCATATCCGGCAATGGCCCACGCTGCATGTTCGCGGCTACTGCCCGAACCGAAGTTCTTGCCTGCCACGAGGATGCATCCGCTATAGGTCGGATCGTTCAACACAAAACCATGGTTCGGTGTCCCGTCGGACTGGTAACGCCAGTCACGAAAGAGGTTGTCGCCGAAGAACTTCTCCTCGCGGGTAGTTGCCTTGAGGAAGCGTGCAGGTATAATCTGATCAGTATCCACATTCTCCAATGGGAGCGGCACGCAAGTGGATGTTATCACGTTGAATTTCTGTTTCATAATAATTCTCTTGGATCGGTGATGACTCCTGTTACAGCAGCAGCTGCTGCCACAAGGGGTGAAGCAAGTATGGTGCGGCTGCCAGGTCCCTGACGGCCTTCGAAGTTACGGTTAGAGGTAGAGACAGCCAATTTGCCTGCCGGTACTTTGTCGTCGTTCATGGCCAGACAAGCCGAGCAGCCTGGCTGACGGATGGCAAAGCCTGCCGATTCCAGCACCTGGTCAAGTTTCTCCTCACGTATCTGGCGGTCTACAGCCCAAGAACCAGGTACCAGCCATGCGGTAACCCCATCGGCTTTGTGACGTCCCTTGACAATGCTGGCGAAGGCACGGAAATCCTCAATACGACCATTGGTGCATGCTCCTAAGAACACGTAGTCAACCTTTGTACCCAGCAGTTTCTGACCAGGCTCAAAACCCATGTACTTCAAAGCTTTCTCATAGCTTTCCCTCTCCTTATCGGGAGCTGGGGGAATAGACTTCGTTATGCCAATTCCCATTCCAGGATTCGTTCCATAAGTAATTCGGGGTTCTATGTCTTCTGCCCTGAATGTCAGTTCCTTATCAAACACGGCATTATCATCGCTCTTCAGCGTACGCCAATAACCGACTGCCTGCTCCCAAGCCTCGCCCTGAGGAGCGAACTCGCGGCCTTTCAGGTATTCAAACGTGGTCTCGTCGGGAGCGACAAAACCACCTCGTGCACCCATCTCGATAGAAAGGTTACAAAGCGTCAGGCGACCTTCCATCGACAGGTTCCTGACCACATCTCCAGCATACTCAACAAAGTAGCCCGTGGCTCCGCTGGTCGTCAGCTGGCTCATCAGATAAAGGGCCACATCCTTGGCGGTCACTCCCCTACCCAACTGGCCGTTAATGCTGATGCGCATGGACTTAGGCTTCTGCTGCAGGATACATTGCGATGCCAGCACCATCTCCACCTCGCTGGTGCCAATACCGAAGGCAATAGCTCCCATAGCACCATGCGTGGAAGTGTGACTGTCACCACAGACAATGGTCATGCCAGGCAAAGAAAGCCCCTTCTCGGGACCTACAACATGAATAATGCCGTTCGAGGGATTCATCATGCCATAATAGGTAAGACCGAACTCCTTTGCATTCTTCTCCAGCATGTCCACCTGCTTCTTGGAAACAGGGTCGCTAATGGGTTTGTCCTGGTCATGAGTCGGTGTGTTATGATCAGGCATGCAATATATCTTCTCTGGTCTGAAACACTTCAGTCCACGCTGCCTCATTCCGTCGAACGCCTGCGGAGAAGTGACCTCGTGGCAGTACAAACGGTCGATATACAGCTGCGTAGGGCCGTCGGTTACTACCTGAACGACGTGTCTGTCCCAAATCTTGTCAAATAATGTATTCATAGATATCTTATTTCTTAAATTTATTGATACAATCGATATAAGCCTCCACACTGGCAGTCACAATATCGGTGTTCGCGCCAAAACCATAGTACAGCTGACCGTCATACTCCACTTGCATGTGGACTTTACCCACATCGTCCGACCCTTTCGAGATGGCCTGGATGGTAAATTCCTTCAGCGTCATCTGCTTCATGATAATGCGCTTTAGAGCCTTGATAGCTGCGTCCACGGGACCGTTGCCCGAGGCGGCAGCCTCAAACTTCTGCCCGCTGATGTCAAGACCTATCGATGCCACGCTCTTCACTCCCTTGCCAGTGGTCACCTGGAGGAACTCCAGCTTGACAGCATGGGCATCGGCAGTATCGGCACCTGCCAGCATCATCACATCGGCATCAGTAACCTCTTTCTTCTGGTCAGCCAATTGCAGGAACTTCTCGTAGATCTTGTCCAGGCGCTGCTCATCAACATCCACACCATTCACATGCAGGCGATGTTTCAAGGCAGCACGTCCGCTCCGGGCAGTAAGCACGATGCTGTTGTCGTCGATACCCACGTCCTTTGGATCTATAATCTCGTATGTGTGGACATTCTTCAGCACGCCATCCTGATGAATACCGCTTGAATGGGCAAAAGCATTACGTCCCACGATAGCCTTGTTAGGCTGCACAGGCATGTTCATGAGGCTGGACACCATACGGCTGATGGGATAAATCTTCGTGGTGTTGATGTTGGTCTCAATACCCAGGCCCTTATGGCATTTCAATATCATGGCAATCTCTTCAAGACTGGTGTTGCCTGCACGTTCACCTATGCCGTTCACGGTCACCTCCACCTGCCGTGCTCCAGCCATTACACCGTTGAAGGTATTGGCAGTAGCCATGCCCAAGTCATTATGGCAATGGGTGGAGATAATGGCACGGTCTATTCCATCGACATGCTCTTTCAAATACTTGATCTTCTCGTAATACTCCTGAGGCAGACAGTAACCGGTCGTGTCAGGAATGTTAACCACCGTAGCCCCGGCCTTGATGACAGCTTCTACCACGCGGGCCAGGTATTCATTATCCGTACGTCCGGCATCTTCACAGTAGAACTCCACGTCGTCCACAAAGCGCTTGGCATACTTCACCGCAGCAACGCCCCGCTCCAGAATCTCCTCACGCGTGGAGTTGAATTTGTAAATGATGTGCTCATCGCTTGTGCCGATTCCTGTGTGAATACGCTTATGCTTGGCATACTTCAGCGCATCGAAAGCCACGTCGATGTCACGTTCTACGGCTCGTGTCAGCGCACAGATAGTGGGCCAAGTAACAGCCTTAGAGATTTCAATCACCGAATTAAAGTCACCAGGACTTGAAATGGGGAATCCTGCTTCAATCACATCCACTCCCAACTGCTCCAGCGACTTGGCCACCTGGATCTTCTCTACGGTGTTCAGCTGGCAGCCTGGTACCTGCTCACCGTCACGGAGGGTTGTGTCGAAAATAAACAATCTGTCATTCATTCTAATTACATTTTAATAAAAAAAGAAAATGCCTTTCACACTCGGAAGTGAGAAAGGCACCTTGAACTGTCACTATTGCTTGTTGACCTGCATATACACCTAATCACTTCCGCCCGCATTTTTGCAGTCGAATCGAAATCAGGATGTTAATCAGGTTCTGCTGTTGCATTCTTAAATTTGCTTTTTATTCATTGATTCTTGAATTCGGCTGCAAAATTATACATTATTTCCGAAACGCGCAAATAAATCGTCACTTTTTTTGCCCTTTTACTATATTTTTGACATTGCACATGAATCGGGAAGCATCAATTAGAAACACTTGTTTAACCGCTTTTAACGCTAATCATTCGGACAAGTCACAAAAAATAGTTACTTTTGCACTCAAATTAATAATAAGGTATAAGAACTAATACATTTGTTGATTATGAAACCAACTCTTTTTTTACTTGCAGCCGGCATGGGAAGCCGCTATGGCGGACTGAAGCAGCTGGACGGTCTGGGACCTAACGGTGAGACCATCATGGACTACAGTATTTACGATGCCATACAGGCAGGATTCGGTAAGATTGTATGGGTCATCCGTAAGGACTTCGAAGAACAGTTCCGTACGCAGATCCTGAGCAAATACGAATCGAAAGTTCCATGTGAACTTTGTTTCCAGGCACTCGATGCACTGCCTGAAGGGTTTAATGTACCGGAAGGCCGTGTGAAGCCGTGGGGCACAAACCACGCCGTACTCATGGGTAAGGACGTGATCAAGGAACCGTTCTGCGTCATCAACTGTGACGACTTCTACGGACGTGATGCTTTCATGCAGATAGGCAAGTTCCTGAGCGGACTGGAAGAGGGCGCCAAGAACCAATATGCCATGGTGGGCTTCCGCGTTTGCAACACATTGAGCGAAAACGGAACCGTGGCACGTGGTGTATGTGCCTATAACGAGCAGCGTCACCTGACCGACGTGGTGGAGCGCACAGAAATCATGAGAATAGACGGAGTCATCAAGTATAAGGACGAACAGGGTGAATGGCAGCCACTGGAGGAGAACGTGCCCGTATCAATGAACATGTGGGGCTTCACACCCGACTATTTTGACTATAGCGAGGCATACTTCAAGGAGTTCCTGTCTGACCCGAAGAACATGGAGAACCTGAAGGCAGAATTCTTCATTCCCTTGATGGTGAACAAGCTGATAACCGAGGGGACAGCCACCTGCGAGGTGCTCGACACCACGTCAAAGTGGTTTGGTGTGACCTATGCTGCCGACCGTCAGGATACCGTCGACCGTATTCAGCGGCTGGTGGACGAGGGCGTTTACCCCAATAAACTGTTTTAAATGGAGCTGAACATACTCAATGACAATCAGCTGGCCCAACTGAGTCAGCTGATTTCTGATGCTCAGACCATTCTTATTACCAGCCACACCAATGCCGATGGCGATGCCATCGGTTCCAGTCTGGGGTTGGCAGAATATCTGAGGTTCATCGGCAAGGAGGCAACGGTGATTGTGCCTGACCAGTTCCCCGACTTCCTGCTCTGGCTGCCGAATACCGAAAAAATCATACGCTACGACAAGCACAAGGAGAAGGCCGACATGCTGTTTGCCATAGCCGATCTGGTGTTCTGCCTGGACTATAATGTTCCAAACAGGGTTGACCAGATGAAAGATGCTCTATTATCGACCAAGGCGCCACGTGTGCTGATCGACCACCATCTGGGACCCGATGTCCCGTCCGTGATGACCATCAGCCGGCCAGAGGCTTGCAGCGCCAGCGAACTGGTGTTTCGTATCGTTTGGCAGATGGGAGCCTTCGAACAGTTGGGCAAGCATTTTGCCATACCCATCTACTGCGGCATGATGACTGATACGGGAGGATTCACATTCGGCTCCAGCAACCCTGAGATCTATTACATCATCTCGCTGCTACTCACAAAGGGAATCAACAAGGACAAGATCTATCGCAACGTCTACCACAACTACTCAGAGAACCGTTTGCGACTGACGGGTTACGTCATGCTCGAGAAACTGGTGGTCGACATGCAACGCCACGCCTCTTACTACGCCCTTTCCAGAAAGGACCTGAAGCGGTTCAACTTCATGAAAGGCGATGCTGAAGGACTTGTCAACATGCCCCTTCAAATCAAGGGTCACAGGTTAAGCATCTCCTTGCGAGAGGACACGGAAAAGGACAACTTGATCTGGGTGTCTCTGCGCAGCGTAGACCAGTTCCCATGCAACAAGATGGCTGAGGAGTTCTTCAATGGTGGCGGACACCTGAATGCCTCCGGCGGCAGATTGAACTGCAGCTTGGAAGAAGCCATCAGGATTACCCAGCAGGCCATACTTAAATACGAAGCAATGTTGAGAAACTAAGAATTGAAGAGGATGAAGACAATCATGACTTATTCGCTGTCCGTCGTGGCTGCCTTGCTGCTTATATCAGCATGCACCGATTACGAGACTTACGGCGACAAGAAGAAAAAGGAACGCAAAAGCATCAGCGAGTTTATCAGCGACTCGGCCTTTAATATCATTACAGAGACACAGTTCAACGCCCAGGGCAATACCACGGACGTGAGCAAACGTGAATTCGTATTACTGGATAAGAGCAAAGTCTACATGCAGATAGTACGCAAGGGCTGCGGTACCCCCATTGCCGACGGGGAAAATGTCAACCTGCTTTGCCGTTTCTACGAGATGAACATTCAGGATACTACCCACGTGTTGTACAATTCCATTGCCTACGTCTTCTATGTAGACAAAATGAACGTACGCAGAGCAGGCAGCACATACACTGCCTCGTTTACTGAAGGGAAAATGATGGACAGCTATGGCTCTACGGTTCCCGAGGGATGGCTGGTGCCCCTACCCTATATCAATGTGGGACGTCCCACAAAGGAAGGCGACGAGATAGCCAAGGTACGTCTGATTGTGCCACACTCACAAGGTACTGTCCAAAACGCCAAGGCATACGTCTATCCTTATTATTATGAGATCACCTTCCAACGCGAACGGTAATCTCTATCACAAGACATCTATTCACTTAACAACCATTTCATGACACTTATCAAATCCATATCCGGCATTCGCGGTACCATTGGAGGCCACACCGGAAATACGCTCAATCCTTTAGACATTGTTAAATTCACCACAGCATACGCCACCTTTATCTCCCGGCAGAACACAGAAGGCTGTAGTGGTAAAATCGTTGTCGGACGCGACGGCCGTATCAGCGGTTCCATGGTTCGTGATGTTGTCTGCGGAACCCTTGTTGGCATGGGCTATGATGTCATTGACATCGGCTATGCAACCACCCCTACCACAGAACTGGCAGTACGTTGGCACAAGGCTGACGGTGGCATCATTATCACCGCATCTCACAATCCCCGCCAATGGAACGCCCTGAAACTGCTTAATAAGGAAGGAGAGTTCCTTACATCCACCGACGGAGCCGAGGTACTGCGAATAGCCGAGGACGAAGACTTCAACTATGCCGAAGTAGACCAGATGGGCAAGGTCATCACCGACAGCACCTGCGACCAACGCCATGTAGACTCCGTGCTCCAGCTTCAGCTGGCCGACGTAGAGGCCATCCGCAAACGCAAGTTCCGCGTCTGTGCCGACACCATCAACAGCGTAGGAGGAATCATCCTACCCCGACTCTTCGAGGCACTTGGTGTAAGCTATGAGATACTCAATGGAGAATGTACTGGCGACTTCGCCCACAACCCAGAACCATTGGAGAAGAATCTTAGCGGAATCATGGACAAAATGCGTCAGGGCGGATTCGACCTGGGCATCGTAGTTGATCCCGATGTAGACCGACTCGCCTTCATCTGCGAGGATGGTAAGATGTTTGGCGAAGAGTACACCCTGGTCAGCGTGGCTGACTATGTTCTAAGTAACCTGCGTGCCCAAGGAACCACGAAGGCGCTGAATACTGTCAGCAACCTGTCCTCCACCCGAGCATTAAGAGACGTTACCGAGAAACACGGTGGGAAGTATACGGCTGCAGCAGTGGGAGAGGTCAATGTCACCACCAAGATGAAAGAAACAGGTGCTGTCATTGGCGGAGAAGGCAACGGAGGAGTCATCTATCCTGAAAGCCATTATGGCCGCGATGCCTTGGTTGGCATTACGCTTTTCCTGTCATCGCTGGCACAGAAAGGCTGCACTGCATCGGAATTGCGTAAGACATTCCCTGACTACCAGATAGCCAAGAACCGCATAGACCTCACTCCCGAGACCGATGTGGACGCCATCTTGGTGAAGGTCAAGGAAATGTTTGCATCCGACCCCACAGCCACCGTCAACGACATAGACGGAGTAAAGATAGACTTCCCCAAATCTTGGGTGCATCTCCGTAAGTCTAACACCGAACCCATCATCCGTGTCTATAGTGAAGCCCTCACCATGGACGAGGCCGATGAACTGGGCAAGCGGCTCATGCAAGTGGTTTATTCTATGCAGAATGCATAAAGCTTCATGAATTGAACATCTTTTTTGGCACACTTTTTGCATAGTCTTTGTCGGAATTAAAATATAAACAACGATAAAGACTATGCAAAAAGGTAACATCGGGGTTACAACAGAGAACATCTTCCCCGTCATCAAAAAGTTTCTCTACTCAGACCACGAGATTTTCCTCCGCGAAATGGTGTCTAATGCAGTAGACGCCACACAGAAGATGAAAACCCTGGCTGCCAGTGGTGAGTTCAAGGACGAATTGGGTGACCTGACCGTCCGTGTGAACTTCGATGCAGACAAGGGGACCATCACTATTAGTGACCATGGCATCGGAATGACCGAGGAGGAAATTGACAAGTACATCAACCAGATAGCTTTCTCTGGCGTTACCGATTTCCTGGAGAAGTATAAGGACAGCGCCAACAGCATCATCGGCCACTTCGGACTTGGATTCTATTCCTCATTCATGGTATCGAAGAAGGTGGAGATTGTGACCAAGAGCTATCGCGAGAATGCCAAGGCTGTGAAGTGGAGCTGCGATGGCAGTCCTGCATACGAGATCGATGATGCAGAACGTGCTGAACATGGTAGCGACATCATCCTCTATATCGATGATGATTCCAAGGAATTCCTTGACAAGTACAAACTGGAGGGACTGCTCAATAAGTATTGCAAGTTCATGGCTGTGCCAATCGCTTTCGGAAAGAAGACGGAATGGAAGGATGGCAAGCAGGTGGATACTGAAGAGGATAATATTATAAATAATGTAGAACCTCTGTGGACCAAGACACCTTCCACGCTGAAGGACGAGGACTACAAACAGTTCTATCGCACGCTCTACCCCATGAGTGATGAGCCTCTGTTCTGGATTCACCTGAATGTGGACTATCCCTTCAACCTCACGGGTATCCTTTACTTCCCGAAGATCAAGTCGAACATCGAGTTACAGAAGAACAAGATTCAGCTCTACTGCAACCAGGTGTTTGTAACCGACCAGGTGGAAGGCATTGTGCCTGAGTTCCTTACGCTGCTGCATGGTGTCATCGACTCACCCGACATTCCGTTGAACGTGAGCCGTAGCTATCTGCAAAGCGACCGCGAAGTAAAGAAAATATCAACTTATATCACCAAAAAGGTGGCCGACCGTCTGAAGGCCATCTTCAGCGAGAACCGCAAGGAGTACGAGGAGAAGTGGGATGACCTGAAGCTTTTCATCAACTATGGTATCCTGACAGAGGACGGTTTCTACGACCGTGCCAAGGACTTTGCCCTGATGAAAGATACAGAGGGTAAGTACTTCACCTTCGACGAATATCAGAAACTGATCGAGGTCAGCCAGAAGGACAAGAACGACCAGCTGGTATACCTCTACGCCACCGACAAGGAAGAGCAGTACAGCTACATCAAGGCAGCACAGGACAAGGGTTATTCAGTACTTTTACTCGACGGACAGCTCGACGTACCCACTATCCAGACGCTGGAACAGAAATTTGAGAAGAGCCACTTCACCCGTGTCGATGCCGATATCATTGACCGTCTGATTGTCAAGGAGGATGCTCCCAAGACGGAACTGACTGAGGAGCAGTCTGACAATTTGTCAGCCGTTTTCCGCACACAGATGCCAAAGATTGACAAGACGGAGTTCATGGTCCAGGTTGATGCACTCGGCGAACAGGCACGTCCCGTTATCATCACCCAGAACGAATACATGCGCCGTATGAAGGAGATGAGCCGCTTCCAACAGGGAATGAGTTTCTACGGCCAGATGCCCGACAGCTACAACATCGTTCTCAATGCCGACCACCCGCTGGTGAAGAAAGTGATGGCCGACAGTGAAGCTGCCACAGCAGAAGCCCTGAAGCCCATTAACGCAGAACTGAAAGGACTGGAAGCCCGCCTTGCTGTCATTAAGCAGCAGCAAGATAAGAAGAAATGGGACGAGATAACTCAGGAAGAGAAAGACCAGAAAGCAGAGGCCGAGAATGCCGTACAGGCAGAGAAAGACAAGAAGCAGCAGGTAATAGGCGACTATGCCAAGGGCAACGACATTGTCCACCAGCTCATTGACCTCGCCCTGCTTCAGAACGGAATGCTTCGTGGTGAAGCCCTCGACCGTTTCCTCAAACGGAGCGTCGACCTGATCAAATAGGAATCTTACATCATCTCCCTGAGACGATGACGATAGGCCTTGCGCAACCGGCGCAGGGCCTTTTTGCGTAGCTGCCTTACACGTTCACGCTTTACACCCAGATCCTCAGCGATTTCTGCCATTGTCTCATGTTCCTGACCAATGCCATAAAAGCTGTTGACTATCTGACGTTCACGCTCAGAAAGGCAATCAAGGGCAAAAATAACAGCCTCCTCAATTGCAGCAGAGTGAACACGGGCATCGGAATCTGGCAAATCTTTATTGACAAGGACAGACAGCAGACTCACTCCTGCACGATGCCCCAAAGGAGCATCAAGCGAAGCCTCGTGTACATCACTCTTTCGGCTGACCAGCACAGCGGAATCCTCCGAAGATGCTGGCAACACCTTCTCTATCTGCTGACGGATATACACCACGGCAAAGTTGACAAAGCGCACGCCACGGGTGGCATCAAACTTCGCGGCAGCCTTCATCAGCCCGATGTTACCCTCGCTTACCAAATCATCAAGTTCTACCCCTCGTCCACGATACTGCTGAGCTATCTTCACCACAAAACGCAGGTTGGCCTCTACCAACTTGTTCAGCGCCTTTTGATCACCCTGCCTGATACGTTCTGATAGTTCACGCTCCTGCTCATTGGTCAACAGTTCGCTGCGACCTATCTCGTCAAGATACTTATTTAAACTGCTGTCTTCCATCTTAAAAAATGTTTTAGGTTGCAAAGATAAAAAATAATTATGAACCACAGGAGGAGAACACTATTAAAAAATGAAAATTGTGAGCAATTATCAAAGAAGTATTATAATCTTTTTTATATCTTTGCACCCGTTATGAAAAAAATGACAGTTATTTTCCTACTGCTTGCCACCATAGCAAGCTATGGAGCCCGACCCAAGATAGCAGTGGTGTTCGGTGGAGGAGGTGCCAAGGGTGCTGCCGAGGTGGGAGCGCTGAAAGTCATCGAGCGTGCGGGTATTCCCGTAGACCTAGTGGTGGGAACAAGCATCGGCTCTATTGTTGGAGGGCTATACGCCTGTGGCTATACATCAGCACAGCTCGACACGATGTTCCGCAACCAAGAGTGGCTTTCCCTGCTTACTGACCGCAACCAGGAGTATGCCACTCAGCCCTATACCGTGAAGAACGGAGTAACTTATATCTTCGGTTTTCCCGTCTTGGACAAGGACAGCAAGGGCTTTGGAGTGATGAAGGGAGAACGCATCGAACAGATGCTCGATTCCATGTCAGGGTTTCGGGGGAACATCAGTTTCGACAAGCTGAAGATTCCCTTCCGATGCGTAGCCGTAGACTTTATGACCACCTCGGAATGTATCTTGGCAAAGGGCAGTCTGGCGAAAGCCATACGGGCCTCCATGGCTATACCCGGCATTTTCAAACCCGTGGACTGGGATGGCGCCAAACTTGTGGATGGCGGTATGATGAACAACCTGCCCACCGACGTTGCCAAGAACCTTGGAGCAGAATACATCATCGCCATAGACCTGCAACAGAGCGAGGCTAATGAACGAAACTACTCGCTCAAGGAACAATGGGGCATCGGTGGTCTGCTCGACTGGGTGGTGTCACGACCCGATGTCAAGAAATACAAACAAAACGTCAATCTAGCCACCGTCTACATTCACCCTCCCCTGCCCGATTACGATGCCTCCAGTTTCGGCAACAAAAATAGTGAACGCATGATGCTCATTGGAGAACAAGAGGCCATGAAACATTGGCAAGAGCTCATGGCGTTAAAAGAGAAGCTTCTGAATCAATAGTAAACAGGTACTGATGTCAAAAAGAATCCCCACCATTACTGATGGGGATTCTTTTCATCCATTCCTATGGTCTAAGTGAACCGGAACTTGACCTTCAGTCGAGATTCCTCTCGTTCGGAAATGTAAACAAGCTTACATTTCGCTCAACTTAACCGGAACTTGACCTTCGGTCGAGAATCCTCTCGTTCGGAAATCTAAACAAGCTTACATTTCGCTCACTTAACCGGAACTTGACCTTCGGTCGAGATTCCTCTCGTTCGGAAATCTAAACAAGCTTACATTTCGCTCACTGAACCGGAATCTTGTCTATACGCTTCTGGTGGCGACCACCCTCGAACTCAGTGGAGAAGTACTCATCCATGATCTTGCGGGCCATATCCTCATCGATGAAACGGCCAGGCATCACCAGCACGTTAGCATTATTGTGCTGGCGGATGAGATGGGCAATCTCAGGAATCCAGCAGAGACCGGCTCGGATCGACTGATGCTTGTTGAGCGTCATGTTGATACCTTCGCCCGATCCGCAGATGGCTATGCCAGGGAAAACTTCGCCAGCCTCAATACCACGGGCCAATGCATGGCCGAAGTCGCTATAGTCGCATGAGTCCTCGGTATAAGTACCATAGTCTTTATAGGAGTAACCTTTTTCATCGAGGTACTTCTTCACGAACTGTTTCAAAGCAAAGCCAGCGTGGTCGCTGGCTATGCCTACTGTCTTGACTTCCATAATGATCAATTATCTATTAAGCCAACAGCTTCTTCACCTGCTCGTAGACGTTCTGACCGGTGAAGCCGAGTTTTTCGTCAAGCACCTTGTAAGGAGCAGAGAAACCGAAGCTCTCCAGACCCCATACGCAACCGTCTGCACCTACCAGGCCTTCAAGGTTCACGGGAAGACCAGCGGTCAGACCGAACTTCTTCTTGCCTGCGGGCAGCACACTCTGCTGATACTCCTTCGGCTGGCTGCGGAACAGTCCCTCGGAAGGAACGCTGACAACACGCAGTTTCACGCCATCCTCGCGGAGCAGCTTGGCACCGGCCTCAAGGGTAGATACCTCTGAGCCAGAAGCAAGTAAGATAACATCATAGTCCTCATCACTACCGGCAACCACATAAGCGCCCTTGGTAGCCTGAGTATAGTCATTGCCCTCGGGCAGCATCTCAATGTTCTGACGAGAGAAGATGAGAGCGGTCGGGGTATCGACATTCTCCATAGCCATGCGCCAGCAGACAGTGGTCTCCTCAGCATCGGCAGGACGGACAACGAGAACAGAGTTCTTGCCGTGGTGGTTCTTCAGTTTCTCCATCAGGCGGATCTGTGCCTCCTGCTCTACAGGCTCATGGGTAGGACCATCCTCACCAACACGGAAGGCATCATGGGTCCAGATGAACTTCACGGGCAGCTCCATCAGGGCGGCCATACGTACGGCAGGCTTCATATAGTCTGAGAATACAAAGAAGGTACCGCAGGCGGGGATGACACCACCGTGCAGAGCCATACCAATACAACAGCAAGCCATGGTGAGCTCAGCCACACCAGCCTCGAAGAAGGCACCAGAGAAATCACCCTTCACAATATCGTGGGTCTTCTTCAGGAAGCCGTTGGTATTATCAGAGTTAGACAGGTCGGCAGAAGCACAGATCATATTGGGCACCTGCTCGGCGAGCTGACCTAGAACGGCAGCAGAGGCGCTACGGGTAGCGCTGCCAGCCTTCTGCTCCACCTTGCTCCAGTCAATCACAGGAGCCTTGCCGCTGAACCACTCTTCCAGCTGCTTAGCCTTCTCAGGATTGGCCTTGGCCCATTCTGCCTTGGCAGCATAACGCTCTGCGCAGATCTTCTTCAGCTCCTCTGCACGCTTGGCATAGAGTTCCTGCACTTCGGGGAAGATCTGGAATGGATTCTCAGGATCAGCACCCAGGTTCTTCATGGTGTTGATATAAGCATCGCCACCGAGAGGAGCACCATGAGTAGCACAGTTGCTCTCGTAAGAAGAACCATCAGCCTTACGGGCACCCTTACCCATCACACAGTGGCCGATAATCAGACTCGGGCGTTCCTTCTCGGCCTGAGCCTTCTTGATGGCCTCACGGATCTGGTCCACGTCGTTACCATCAATCTTCTGGACATACCATCCCCAAGACTCATATTTCTTGGCGGTGTCCTCACAAGTCACCACCTCTGTCTTGGTGGAAAGCTGTATATCATTGGCATCGTAGAACATGATGAGGTTGTCAAGTCCGAGGTTACCTGCAATACGGCCAGCACCCTGAGAAATCTCCTCCTGCACACCACCGTCAGAGATATAGGCATAGATGGTCTGATTCATCACATCGCCCAGACGAGCTTTCAGGAACTTGGCTGCAATGGCAGCACCGACAGCAAAGGTGTGACCCTGTCCGAGAGGACCAGAAGTATTCTCGATGCCACGCTCTATCTCACGCTCGGGGTGGCCGGGAGTGACAGAGCCCCATTGGCGCAGGTTCTTCAAATCCTCTAAGGTATACTTACCGATAAGGGCAAGCTGGCTGTAGAGCATCGGAGCCATGTGGCCAGGATCGAGGAAGAAACGGTCACGACCCTCCCATGCGGGATTTTCGGGATCATAGACCAAGAACTCTGAGTACAAGGTGTTGATAAAATCTGCACCCCCCATGGCGCCACCGGGGTGTCCCGACTTTGCCTTTTCAACCATTGAAGCAGCAAGGATACGGATGTTGTCCGCTGCCATGTTCATAACTTTGTTGTCGTTCATAATAAGTTTTGATTTGATAATTAAATGCAATTTGTTTGCAAAGATACGAAATTATTTTGATAATCGCAAAAAAAACCGTAATTTTGCAGACAAAACAAGTTAAACACTACTAAAACGACTACAATGAAAAGACTGATTACCCTGTTTATCGCATCCGTGACGCTCCTTGGAGCCAACGCTCAGACCACTGCTGACGATGTACTCAGCACCACCCGTAAAGTCAACGACTACTTCATGGCCAAGTACGCTGACCCCACCATTCCCACCAACGTAAAACGTATTCGGCCCAGTTCTCTTTGGACACGCGCCGTATATTACGAGGGGCTTATGGCCCTGCAGCAGACTGACCCTCAGCAGCGCTATGTGGACTACGCCATGAAGTGGGCAGACTTCCACCAATGGACACCCCGGAACGGTATTGCCACTTGCGATGCTGACGACCAATGTTGCGAACAGACCTATATAGAACTGATCCCCTACGCCACAAAAAGTAAGGACGAACTGCTGAAGCCTACTATCCAGAATCTGGCCCACCAGATGAAAACGCCTAACGACAAGAAGGCAGACGGTGCCCTCTATGGATGGTGGACATGGATTGATGCCATTCAGATGGCCATGCCCGTCTATTTCCAGATGGCCCAGCTCACAGGCGAGCGCAGCTACATCGACCATGCCATGAAGATGTACACATGGAGCCGTGACACCCTTGCCGGAGGACTCTTCAACACCAAGGAAGGCCTTTGGTGGCGTGATGCAGACTACGTGGCCCCCTACAAGGAGCCTGACGGTCAGAACTGCTACTGGAGCCGTGGCAATGGTTGGGTGTATGCTGCTTTGGTACGCTGCATGAACACCTTGCCCAAGAACGACAAGGTATATAAGAAACTCAAGAAAGACTTCCTTCTGATGAGCAATGCACTACTCAAGTGTCAGCGCAGCGACGGTTTTTGGAATCCCAGCCTCACCAGCACCAACTACGCCATGAAAGAGACATCGGGCACAGCGCTCTTTCTATATGGTATGGCTTGGGGCATACAGCAGGGTTACCTGAAATCCAAAGTCTTCCGTCCTGCTTGCGACCGTGCCTGGGATGCCATGGTCAGGGATGCTGTTCATCGCGACGGATTCCTCGGTTGGATGCAGGGTACGGGCAAAGACCCCTGTGCCGGACAGCCCCTCAGCTATGACAAAGTACCTGACTTCGAGGACTATGGCACCGGCTGTTTCCTGCTTGGGGCTACCGAATACTATAAGCTCTTGAAAAATTAAAAAAACATAAAAAACAGCACCAATAATATGATATCCGTGCTAAATTGATTATTTTTGCCGCAAAGTAACAAATGATTAAACAAGAAATGAAGAAAATTCTATTAATGACCCTGCTGCTCATTTGCGGCATGACCATGGCCTCAGCTCAGAAAGAGGCAGAAATCAAGTTTGACAAGTTGACCCACGACTTTGGAACTTTCTCAGACAAAGAACCCGTGGTGAATTGTACCTTTACTTATACGAATGTAGGCGAGAAGCCGCTGGTAATTAACCAGGCTGTTGCTTCCTGCGGATGCACTGTTCCAGAATATACCAAGGCTCCCGTTCAGCCAGGCGAGAAGGGCACCATCAAGGTAACCTACAATGGGACAGGCAAATTCCCCGGCCACTTCAAGAAGTCCATCACCATCCGCACGAACGGCGCAGTTGAAATGACCCGCCTTTATATAGAAGGTACAATGGAAGAGACAAAACAATAATACAAATTGTTAAGTAAAATGACCCCCGGAAGTTATCTTGTTAAACTTCCGGGGGTTATTATAGACGTATATTTCTTTAATCGGCTACTGTATATCCTTGCATTCCTTACCTTTAAAATAAACACAAAAATACAAAAAAACTGAGAATACGTTCTTGTTTGTTTTTTTTTTATTAACTTTGTGGCCAAGATGAAGATAAAAAGATGCTTTCACAGAACGAGATCACGTATTTACAGATAATTAATCCTTATTTATGAAGCAAAAAGTCAAAATCGTATATTGTACCCCGTCGATCTATATTGCCGGTGGTATTGAGCGTGTTTTAACCACCAAGGTCAATTACCTTGCGAATCAGACAGACAAATACGAGATTACCATCATTCTGACTGATGGCTATGGCAATGAGCCGTTCTATCCACTATCGGATAAGGTCAACATCATTAATCTTAATATCGGTTTTGAAGAACTCTGGGGAATGTCGTTTGCAAAGAAGGTCTTTGCTTACCTCAAAAAACAACGACGGTTCAAGCGAATGCTTAAACAGGAGCTGATGAGCCTAAGGCCAGACATCTGCGTAAGTACTCTACGAAGGGAGATCAATTTCATCTGTGATATTCCCGATGGAAGTAAAAAAATTGGTGAACTCCATGTCAATAGGCAAAACTATCGTAATTTTGAGAGTAACGACACCAACATCGCAAAACATATCTTTTCAAAATGGTGGATGCACAGGCTTGTCCGTCAGCTTAAGCGGCTCGACAAGTTTGTTGTCCTAACAGAACAGGATAAACAGTCATGGACTGAACTACGCAATGTCTGTGTCATTCCCAACCCACTTCCATCAATACCGCAGACTACAAGCCAGCTTAACAACAAAAGAGTTATCGCTGTTGGAAGATACACTTATCAAAAAGGCTTTGACTTGCTACTTCAAGCGTGGAATATAGTAGAAAAGGAATGCCCAGACTGGCAACTAGCAATATTCGGCCCTGGTGACAAGACATCCTATATCAAACAGATGCATGACATGAAGATCGACGAAGCGCGCTGTGTGTTGCACGATGCCGTTGAAAACATTGGAACAGAATATAACGATAGTTCAATATTTGTTTTCAGTTCACGGTTTGAAGGTTTCGGCATGGTGCTTTTAGAAGCCATGTCTCATGGTCTTGCCTCTATTTCCTTCGACTGCCCCTGCGGACCAAAAGACATTGTTGACAACGGCAAAGATGGAATTCTGGTCGAGAACGGCAATGTTCAACAACTGGCAGAAGGCATCATCCACCTGATACAAGACAAGGAGAAATGTGTCTCTTTGGCTCACGCTGCCATAGAAAAAGCCCGCCAATACGACATCAGCATCATTGGTATGCAGTGGGAACGGTTGTTTACGAGCGTTCTTTCCGTTCAAAAATAATACAAGCAATTTATGCAATTATTATTTAGATATAATGTTATAGATATTGCGAAATTATTCATGGCATTCCTTGTCATTGGAATACATGTAGGGACACTATTTGGAACAGAGTATCCACAAGTAATAGAATTTGTTTTAGAGTCTGCAGTTCCCTTCTTTTTTATTTGCTCAGGCTTCTTCATCCATAATAAAATAATTAATAAAGGAAACAAATATACTATTCTGAAAAATAGTTGCAGAAGATATCTTAAACTTTACATTCTATGGCAAATTGTGTACTTTCCGCTTGCATTAAAATATCTATGGGTTAACGGGCATTCTTTTGAAGAAAATCTGTTGTATTGCCTACGAATGTTTCTGTTTGTTGGAGAGATTATCTTTTCATGGCCTCTTTGGTATCTTCATGCTTTGATTGTGTCCATTATCTTCATCTTCATTCTACAGAAATGCAGAATACCCTTAATCTATATTTGGGTTCTTAGTGTTATCATGATGCTGATTGGCTATTTCATTAATTATTTCTATTCATCAACAAATTGTAACAATACATTATCAGCTATCTGTCAAAATGTTGTATATGTTCTAGGATCAACAGACAGGAACGGTCCCTTTCGAGGATTTGCATTAGTCACGACAGGAATGATCATTAGACAATACAATCAATATCTCAAGCACGAATATGCTTTAGGGGTAATATGTATTGCAATTTCATGGTTATTATTCTACTATTCTCTCCCCTTTCATCTGCTTTTCTGTGGTGGTGGTATTTTTGTCATAGCCGTCTCAATCAAGATTAATGATCATCCTTTCTTTACTTCATCTCGCGTACACAGTACATTTATCTATTTTATTCATATGTATTTTGTGGTTGCTACTCACGCACTTTTTAAATCTTTCGTGACTAACTACACTTATGTATATATCATTTGGCTGTTCATATTCATTTGTTGCTGGATTACATCAGGGCTGTTCAACTGGCTAAGAAGAAAGAAGAATTGCTATTGGCTCAATCATTTGGTCAGCTAATGGTATGTGACATTGGGGGGGGGTGATAAAAAGTAGACCCTGTGAAGTTTTGTTCAAAATATAACAACATCCTGATTGTCGGGATCTCATTCATCAAGAAATTTACATTGAACGCCTTCCAAGAGGTAACCCAGATTACATTCTACATCAAGTTGCACGAGCAGAAATGGGTACATCATATAGAACACCTATTTCCTATACTCAACAATTACACTCATATTTAGGGCGTGTAATAATAACAGTCATCGTTTCATTGAAAGCCTGACAAGAATAAAATTAATAGGGACACAAACCATAAAAACAGGAACAATGGCCCATCTTCTATCCATCCCTAACCCAATAAAGAAATTCAAGAACAGAAATTGCAAAGTGAAATTCACACAGTGACTGACAATAAATCCGACACCATTTTTTGTATTACTAGAAACCTTGAAAGTAAAGCGCAGTGTTAACAAATAATTAAAAGACAAACTTACCAAATAGCTAACAGGTAGGGCTATGTTATGACCGCAAAAATCAATAAGGAGATAATAACAAGCAAATTGAATTGCTACTGCAACTACTCCAACCATACAAAATCTCATGACCTCTTGAACCTTAGTATTCATTGTATTGCTCTTTAGGTTATAAGATGTCCCTCATCGGCGAAACTTAACATTTCCCGATCGCCTTTACTGTCTCCATAAGCAATGAGCCAATAAGAATGCCTGTCTGATTCTATTTCAAGAAGGCGGTTGACTTTCTCTTGCCCATAGCAGTTTTTCGTGCGGAATCGACCTGTTAGCTTCAGACTGTCAGTCACCTCTACATCTGTGCATAAGACATGAGTTATTCCCTGAGCAAAACACCAAGGACTTACCCACTCAGTTATACTGGCACTGATGACATATACTTTATCTCCATCCTGTAAATGTTTTTTTAGGAGTAATAATTGTGGATGGTTTACGAACAGGTCAATTTCCTTTGAGAAGTTTCTTCCTATAAGCCTGAATTCATCATAAGACATACCCTTGAAGAAATAGCTGAATAACCTTTGCTTGGCTTTATAGTTAGGATAGAATTTCAACAAATAGGCAATAATAAATGGAGAGTTTCGTATGATTCCACACAACAATGCGTATTTCCCTTTGGCAAATCTGATGAATTCAAAGAGGGTGTCTTTTCTGGTCAGTGTGCCATCAAAGTCAAAGACAACCACTCGTTCTTTTTCTTGACCTCTATACATAGATGATAATGATAAAAGATACTATCCACCCAAGAATGCAAAGATGTAGGAAAGAGTCTTTGATGAGCAGATTGGTAGGACTTTTACTCCGTTTATAAACAATCATATTCTGAACATATCGAAGCAAACCAGCCAATACCCAAACAGATGTTAGGTACAAATACTGACTCCCTGTGCGTTCTATTACTGTTTCAGAAAGTGTATACATAATATAGCAAACAGATGTAATAGCTGCAATGATGGAGGTGGATGTCGTAATAAATTCCTTGTTATATGTGGTAATGCTCTTACGTGGTCTATTGCCTGTTGCTTCGAATATACTACAGTCATCATATCTTTTTGTAAGAGCAAGAAATAAAGCAAGAAGAAATGTCAGAAGTACTATCCATTGGGAAATCCATATTCCAGTCACTTGCCCTCCAATTAAGACTCTTAATACAAACCCTATGGCAATACAGAAGATATCAATAATACCATATTGCTTCAGTTTGAAACTATAGGCTATGTTCATCAACCAATATACAAGCAGAATGCTAATCAAAGGAAGTGCATTTGTGCCGGGAACAATAAAAACAAGAGCAACAGCCATTATTGCTAAAAGTATAGCAAAAAAAGATGCTTGCATGCGGGAAATGTTACCGGATGCTATCGGCCGTTTACGTTTCTCCGGATGCAATCTGTCTGCCTCAGCATCATGTATGTCATTGATGCAATAAATACTGCTAGAGATGAAACAGAAAGCCAGAAACACAAAACATGTCGGGATAAGATAATCTATCTTTAGAATATTGTTGCTGAAAAATAATGGTGCAAAGACAAAAAGATTCTTGAGCCATTGGTGTGGACGGAGTAGTTGTATGTAGTATCTCATATGAGTGTTGTTTAATGGCTACAAAATTACTATTTTTTTTTAGAATACGATTGTTTTTCATTATTTATTCTCTTAATTCTGATATTTTTTGCTTTTTTTCGAAATAATGACTACCTTTGCAAAAAAAATAGAAGGCATTAAAATGAAAGGTTTCGTTTTCAATTTACGGAAGAATTATCTGTTCTTAATTCTCTTTATGTTTCCTTTACTGAATATGCTTTATATGCATTATCAGTTCTTTTTCTCTATTGGGATTGATTTCTATTTTTCCAAGACATCAATTTTAGACAATTTCTTTGCTGTTCTTTTAGATGTTACGGCAGTATTTCTCTTATCTCTTCTTTTATCCTGGGGTCGAGTAAAGACAAGTCTTACAGTTACTTTCTTCATTACCCTAATTCTTTCTTTTTCAAATATTATTTATTCTCGCTTTTTTGGTCAATATCTTTCTTTTTCTGCCATTGGACAAGCCGGAAATATAAATGATAATGTTGTAATACAAAGCATATTATCAGAAATTAAAGCATATGACCTAGTTCATGTTCTATTACTAATACTCTTTGTTTTAATTCTTATCCTTTACAGAAATAAAAGAATACATACCAATGTATCTTTATACATTTTGGGTGTAATTTGGACTCTTGTTTTGACATTATTGGTGGTTAGTCATTCAATTTATTTAGTGAGTGGATCATATGAAAGGGCAATACAAACAATTATCCCTTCTTACTCTGGAAATTCGGAGCATCCTAATTGGAAAAGTGTATATCCAAATTGGGCTACTTTTCATGAAGGATTATTGAGATCGATTGTGCTTGATCACATCTTTAGTGGTGGAAAAGTAACTGAATTGGGTACAACAGAAATGAAGGCAATTGAAGAAGAGTATATGAACCATGAAAAGAGAGTAACTGGAAAGACTCTTGATAACGGTATTCAAAATGTCATTTTTATCATCGTTGAGTCCTATTTGTCTGTATTAACCGATTTGAAAATTGATGGGAAGGAGATAACCCCTTATTTAAATCAATTAAAGCGAGACTCGAATGTGTATTATAATGGTCATGTTCGGCCTAATGCGACTATTGGAAGATCATCTGATGGACAATTAATTTACATGACGGGATTACTTCCTCTACGTACTGAAGTAACTGTAGGTATAGCCAAAAATGACCGTTTTGTAGGCCTTCCTTATCTTTTACACAAACATGGATTGGTAAACTATTCTCAGATATTAATTCCAACAAATGCCTCGCTGTGGGAACAGAACGCAATGAATGAAGTATACCATATTAGAACTATGTATTCGAGAAATGATTATAGCAAGAATCTAACAGGAGATGATCTTACAGATGAAGAGATTTTTGATTTTGCAAAAATACTGGATGCTAGGATGCCGTCAAACAGCTTTAGCCTTATATTGACATTGTCAATGCATGAGCCTTTCGACGAATGCGTGGAACATGGTTTTCACCTTAATAACTGTTCTTTGCCAAATCGTTATAGAAACTATTTAATTACAAGTCACTATTTTGATGAGCAAATTGGCAAGTATATTGAGCATTTAAAGGCAGATGGCTTATATGAAAAGAGTTTGATAGTGATAGCAGCAGACCATGAGCCTCATTTGAAAAATATGGATATAGAAGGAGAAGTTAGTGATGAATTACCCTTATTTATTGTTAACGGTGGATTTGACAAGAATCGAGCGTGGTCGGGTGATTGTAACCAATTAGATGTTTACACGACATTATTAGATATTATCGGTGTTGAAAGTGAATGGCGTGGTCTAGGTCACACCTTATTAAATCCTAATTATTCGAACTCTGTTTCAGATAAAACCTGGCAATTGTCCGAATGGATTATAAACGGTGATTACTTTCGAAAGAAAAAACAGTAAACTAAATATTAATGGTACGTAAAACTATCAAAGAGAGTACAAAAGGATTAGGCTTAGCAGTCAAATCACTTTATGCAGATATGATTCCAAGTAATCGCTTGGAGTCTACAATATTTTTTTCAACACTTATTTGGTTCCTCCTATTTTCACTCCTTTTTTCCTTTTATGTTGACTTGAGTGAGGATCAAGTAGAGTTAATGGGTTATGACACTTTTTTTTATATCGGAGGAGACTATCCCAAACTACATCTATCCAAACTATTGTCTTGGAATCTCCGTCATCCTTGTTTCGTAATTTTTAATCTTCCAAGTTTAATTATTGATGCATTATTGTTTTATAAATTGCATGTCTTTGTGTTTTCATTCATATCGTGTATCATTTCATCACTTAGCAATCTTATGATTTTCAAGATATGCCGTGAAATCGGGGCAGACAAATGGGCTACTATAACTGCAATAATCTTGTTCCCGACATTTGCCCATGTTATACTGTTATCAGGGCAACCAGAGACCTTTGTATTTACAATGTTTTTTATGGTACTGTTGATTCTTTCAGCAGTTCTTAGACACTCGAATTATTATACCGATAGCATCCTTTTCCTATTCCTAACAGGTACAACTCTTACAAATTGTGTAAAATTTCTATTTGTAAAGATTTGGGAGGAAAACGGTAATATTTACAATGCTATAAAACGGACTACACGTTCATCTTGGTTATTTTGTATAATGTTTTTGTTGACTGCTGCAGGATTAGTTTATCGGATTGTTTATAAGCACATTCCCCTCAATGATGCTATATTCAATGATACCTTGAAGTTTGTTCACGAATTACCAAACAAATTTTACTTGGCTTGGTGCCATTTCCTTTCCGAGCCAATACTCTTCCACTCAACCAACTTGATTGTCTACACCAAAGATGCAACTGTTCTCCCTCCATATCCATCAATTTTGATGGATATGGTCATTGCCTTTATTTACATATTATCCATATATGGATTAGTACGCAATATCCGTTCTTTAGTTGGGAAGATATGTTTGAGCTGTATGTTATTTGACCTTTTTATGCATTTTGTTGTCGGTTATGGCCTAAATGAATTACAACTCTTTTGTGAGCATTGGATTTTCTTTGTTCCTATTACTCTTTCTCTCGCTGTCAGCAGTCTGAAAAACAGCCTGTTACGTGGGTCTGTTATTGGATTCCTCCTTCTTGTTGCAGTCTTTTTTTCCTTATACAATGGTTATTGCTATATTCACAGCATGTAGTAGAAATAGAAATTACAAATCAGGATTCTGGACAATTTTTTGGACAATATGAAGGACCTGGATTCTGTACTTTATTACAGATGCGATTACTAAGGTTATAGCTATATACGACAACAGACCTATGAATGGCGATGCAGGTTTAATACCATACTCTCCCAAATATAATTCCCTGATTATAGGATGAACAACAAAAATAATATTGGAAACGCCACCAATCCAACCTACAGCTTTTCCCACAACCCCTTTTGACAACCTTGACAAGCTGATTCCAAATACTAATACAGCGATAGACGTAAAAAGCCATGTATAGAAATGTAATTCTGAGACAATAAGTATGGGTAATGATACAAGCATTAGAAGGCCATATGTGCCTGTACGAGAAGAAGACTCGTAACTCTTTGCTTTCAGATTTGATCTGCCCGCAAGTATACCAAGAGAAAATGGTATACTTGCACCAAACAGATTGAGTTTCATCCACAATATCATTTTTCCCTGTCCTTCAAATACTCCAAATGCCATAATGCTTATGAAACATAATAGAAAAAGAGGAAGATTCCCCTTTTTGTGAAGAAGGAATATATATATAACATATAGTTCCATTGTCAACATGAAATACCAATAAGGACCAGGTTCTACGGGGAAATAACCAAATGGAATCAGATTGATGGTATATGTGAGCATTGCAGCTAGTCGAAGCCCAAAATAGTCATTCATCGTGAATGTATCAGAAATCGCCCAACAATACAGGTAATATGCCATTAGTCCCAAAAGCATCATAGTGGTCAACTTCTTATAATGGCTGAGAATGAATCTTTTGATGTTGATTTTCCCCCTATTACATATTTCATATTTCATCGCTAGTCCATAACCACTAAGAAACACGAAGATGGGAACACCATAATGCCCCCAGAAAGAGAAGATATTGATAAATAGAGAATCTGCAAAATGATGAAAGAAATATTGAGTATGGTCGAATACCCATACAAATTCATTTTCTGTTGAAGCAAGAGGAAGCTTGTGGCAATAGTTATGAAGGACGATGGCAATGATGGCCCATCCTCTCATGATACGACATTCTTCTTTTGTTAAGTTATTGAAATAACCAAAAAAGCATCTGGACATTTCTATCATTTTTTTGAGGTTCTTAGTCTGATATATGGCAAAATAGCAAAAAAGACTAGATGTCAAGAGAATGATTGGAATAGGTCTATCCACTTTTTCATAATCTTGTCTTGCGAGAACTGTTTTGCTTTAGCAATTGCATTCTGACCATACTCCTTCCTTATAGAAGGGTTCTCTATCAAATAGCAGAATGCTTCGGCAAACTTTTCAACATTTTCTTTCTCAACAAGTATACCATCCTCCTTATCTGAGATGATGGCTAAAGGACCACACGGGCTGGCAAAAGAAACTGCAGGAACGCCTGTAGACATAGCTTCAGCTAGTACCAAGCCAAATCCTTCAAAACGAGAACTAAAAGCGAAAATAGAGCTTTCACGGTATTTCTCATAAATATTGCTGGTTGCAGGGTTACAATTTACCACCTCTGCAATGCCAAGTTCTTGTGCCTGACGTACGTAATTATCTCGTTCACCACTGCCAAAGATATTGAGAGTCCAGTCTGGATGTTTGTCATACACCTTCTTCCATGCCTGCAGCAATAAGTCGAAGCCCTTCACCCATGTATAACGCCCCACAGCAATCACCTGTTTGTTTTCACAAGTAGAGTGGAAGTCGGGAAAATAAGAAAGGAAATTAGGAATCACGATCTTGTTTGTCAACTCTGGCCAGTTTTGGAAATCCTCATCAGACAGAACCACAAACTTGTCTAAACGTTTGAGCTGTTTAATCAGGCTATCCATCCATTTCCTTGCAATAAAACAATTCACAGAATCTGGAAGCCATTTTTTGCTGAAATCACGATAGTTAAAGCGATTGAAGTGAATCTCACCAATCTTCTTGCTCCCATCTTGGATATCATTGATGAAATTGATTTCTCTCCTTACTGTGGACACTGTAATATCTGGACGTACCTCCATCAGATAGTCTGTAAACATCTTCCTGTATTTACGCAATTTTATCCTATAGAAGAATACCTTCTTATATAGAGGCATGATATCTAGCTCATCGAAGTTGATGTCAAAGTTTACCCATTTCACCTTGGGATTCACCTTGTAAAACCATTCTTGCCCTGCCTTTTCTGTGAGGATCATATAGAGTTCATAATCAGTATGCTCAGCCAAGTAGTTGATCTTACTACTCAACACAGAACTCATCCCATTTGGAGTAAGAAGTCCTCCGACAACATAGACAATTCTCATGATCGCTTACTTACGTTTTATCAGATTAAACCACATGCCACATTTTGCGCAGGAAATGACAAAGTTTAGGCTTCCTAAACCCTAAGGCATCAACGACAATCACATCCTTATACATATTAAAGGTATGGAAACCTAAATCATAGTCAGGGTGTGGTGAATAAATTCGCTTAATTTCCTGAACATCCCATTTTCCATTCTCAAAAGAAACTTCCTGAATAGATACTGCATCACCGTATGATTGAATGCAAACTTGAGCGGGTCGATAAATCTTATCTTGATATTTGAAGAAATCCCCTGCCATACGTGACAGATTCTCTCCAAAATGGTAATACTCCTTGGCTGTATATTCTTGTTTAGTTTCATCCCAAGCATAAATCCCCAATTCTTTTCCATTGGCATCAGGAAGACTCGTTGAGAACATCAACGGTTCATTGAAATAGTCACAAATCACGCTGTCTGTCAGCGGCAGATGTGCCATTATCCGCTGCGCAATCAACCCTTCTGTTTCAGAATTGTATCTATACTCTATCCACTTGCCCGTCGCACTATTCTCGGGATAGACATAGATACCATTGTCTTTACGGACTATCATGGGAAAACTCAGATGCGTTTCTGATTCCAATAACACTTTGATGTCTTTTAGTTCATAAGTCTTTTTATCGACAGTCAGTTTGGAGATTCGTCCACGCTGTATGGGGTCATACCATTCTTCCACAAGTACCAGTATTTCATTCTCAGTGACATCCAGAATAAAAGGGTCAGCAAACCATCGGTCTTTGTAGTTATGCTTGACCCAATTTACACGAATGGCATTACCTTCCATTACCGATTGTAAATCACCATCGATAAAGCCAATATTATATCTTTGTAAGAGAACGTAGTCTCTGATTTTACTTGTTAATTTCATTTCATTTGAACTAAAGCGATACAAAAATAAGAAATATTTAGTTGACATGCAAATTTTTTATTTAAAAACTTCGATAATTGAATATTTTCTGCTATTTTTGCAATCAAATTTCGAGTGAAGACTATGAAAGTATTCTATCTATATACCGCATTACTAACCAAAGGAGGTGCAGATCGTGTGTTGACCGAAAAGGCTAATTGGTTGGCAGAGCATGGTTACGAGGTAGGCATCATTACTGATACACAAATGGGGCGTCCCCCCGTATTCCCCCTATCCCCCAAGGTTAAATTGATTAACCTGGATATTGATTTCTCCAAAGAGTATGGACACAACCTTTTGATGAGAACCTACCTGTATTATCAGCTGATGAGTGAATACAAACGTAAGATGAAGGCAGTACTGAATACAGAGAAGCCCGATATTGTCATCACTACAATGGGGCGAGACTTGGACTTTCTGACAGACCTTTACAAAGATGGTATTATCATCGGCGAAGCGCATACCACCAAACACTTTCTCCGCAATTTCCACCTGCTTGAGCAACGAGGCTTCCCCTACAAGCAGATAGCATGGTATTGGCGAAGGAAAATGGACAGAAGCGTTCGAAAGTTAAAAGCAGTAGTACTCCTTACAAAGGAAGATGCCCAAAGTTGGGAGGGAATAACCCGAACCTATGTAATCCCTAATTCCCTACCATTCGAACCAACAGAAACCAGCAGTCTCCTGAACAAGCAAGCCATTGCTGTGGGGAGATACAACAATGCCAAAGGCTATGAATACTTAGTGGAAGCTTGGCAGATTGTTCATCAAAAATATCCTGACTGGACGATTCATATCTATGGTTCAGGAGAATTGAAGGAACAGGTAAAGTCACTGATTGAAAGCAACCATCTGCAGGATACCATGCTGATGCATGAACCAACTGACAATATTCGAGATAAATATTTAGAGAGTAGCATTTGTGTAGTCAGTTCAAGATATGAAGGATTCTCTATGGTCATCTTAGAATCGATGGCTTGTGGTGTTCCCGTTGTATCTTTCGACTGTCCTCATGGTCCAAGGAACATTATCCACAATGGCGAGGACAGTATTCTGGTGGAACACCTCAACACACAGGCTATGGCAGATAGCATCTGCGAACTAATAGAACAACCCGAGTTGCGGAAAGCGTTAGGAGTCAAAGCCCAAGAGAACATTAAACGTTTCTCCAGAGACCATGTCATGAAACAATGGACCACCCTGTTCAAAGAACTAAATCGCACACAATAGCAAGATGAACAGCTCTTCTTTTCAAAGATTGTCACAGTCGATAGAAGCCTTGAGGTTTCCGCTCATTCTGTTTATCATTTTCCTTCACTGCTATACCTCAACAAGTTATGTCGTAAGAGGACATGATTTGTATTTCCGTATCATCTATCCTCTTTCACTTTGGATTGGAGAGACGGGCGTTCCTGCCTACTTTTTTATATCGGGCCTTCTTTTGTTTTATAGCAGAAAGACATACGGACAGAAACTGAAAAGCAGAATAAAGACGCTGTTAATTCCATATTTATTCTTTAATAGTCTAATATTGTGTGCATATCTTGGGCTAATGATTTTGGGAAAACCTGCAGACATCCTCGGTAAAGATCTGGCAGATTATTCGTATTTAGACTATTTAAGAGCCTTTTGGGACAGGGGAGATTGGAACCAAGGCAACGGAGCTCCCTTACTCTGCCCATTTTGGTATATTCGTAACTTGATGGTTCTGGCTGTACTCTCTCCTATTCTTTATTATATTATAAGGTATACCAAATTGCTACTCCCCCTGATAGTTGGCATATTCTGGATTAATGCCCACCATAGTGCATATTTACTTCAAAGCCTGACCATGTTCTCCTTAGGAGCCTATTTCCCAATATGTGACAAAAGCCCAATTGAATTGTTTGAAAAGCACAAGGCATTCTTTATCTGTGCATTCTTTTTTTTAGCAACAATGGATTATCTTCATTTGTTTGTGGCAGTTCCATTTGCCTTATCTTTCCACAGATTATCATTAGTAGCCAACACACTATTTATGATTGGCTTTTTAGGTGGTTATTTGTATCGTCACAAAATATACTCTTCTTTTCTATCCAAATCTGCATTCTTTGTATTCTGCATTCACTATCCAATGACAACGGTTTTAAGACCCCTCTTCCAGAAACTCAGCAGCTCATCAGACATCATACTTACTATGCTCTATTTGGCATCAGTTATCTGTATCGCTTTGATTTGTATACTTGTTTACAAAGTGTTAAATAACATCATTCCTAAATTTGTAAATTTCGTTACTGGAAGCCGCGGATAGACTGGACATCATCGATGATATGTGAAGCGACACATGAGTCAAGAAGGGCATACCCTCTCTCATTCAAATGAATATGATCATCCAAGTACATATTTCTAGGATCTATGAATCCCTTGGGATTCCATTCAGAATCAGAGACAATCAGTACTTTGCCATCAAGACTTTCTTCACGAATCATTGATTGCAGATCTTGCTTGTACTTTTCAAAATCCCACATAGGAGCATCAGTCAACCAACTTGATATTTGGTGCCGCAAGTTAGCAATTGCTGTTTCTCGATGGTAGACAGCTTTATAGTCTACTAAAGGCATTTCTAAAACAATCGGTCTAATACCTGCAGACAGTAGGTTCCTGATAATAAGCCTATAATGATGACAGTAATTCTTTGTACCCATCTTTGCCACAGCATCATTTATACCAGCTGATATGATAGCATAGTCTGGCAACATATCTATGAGACTCTTTGTACCTGACGAGGATACAGAATCATACATATATGCATAAATAGCACTTGTCTTAGCTCCGACAGATCCATTTGACAGAACTTTCACAGGGCTGTTCAAACTATCCTCTAGAATAGTTTCCAGCTGATGGTCATACTTCGAATGGTATGCAGCCCAGCTGTCCCCTATAAAGATAACTCGTAGTGTATCATCGTTATGTTTCTTCGCATTATGCCTAATTACCACTTCCTCAGCAAAAGCATAATAATCAGCACATTCATAGCCAACAAACAACAAACACGCTCCTATGAATAGAGCAATGGAAAAGCTTATTATCTTTTTTCTTATTTTCATCTTCAATTCAATTGTAATACAAAAATAGCCTCGCTGTATGCTGTGTTCTTAAATAGGCAAGGCACATGCCATGTTAAGTTACAATATGCAAAAATAAGAAAAATGTAAATTATAAGATAGGTTTAGAAAAGATAATTATTATTGTTTAACTGTTTCCTGTACTTGCTCCATATTTTACATGGTTATTAGTTCTTGAAGGAGTAAATGCCTATAACATAGACACGGAGAAGACGAATTGTATGTTTTAGAATGGAACGTCTGACACATCCATGTATCCCAAAAAGCCTCTGAGACCCAGAGGAGTTGAAAGAATCACTACCCGCCGTGTTCTGTTCCAGCCTGAGCCCCCCATGCCATCGGTGTCTGCTACATAGGTGGCCTGAATGCTATTGAGACTCAATAAGGCATCAGATGTTAATCCTTGTTGTAATGGAATGGCTTTAGCTGATTTCGATGGTTCTAATTTAGATGGGATTCTGAATTCTTGACAGCCGGAAGCTGTCTCTAATTTGCGAGTTAACTCGATTGATTAATCGAGTTAACTCAAACGATCGATTGAGTTAACTCAGACGACTGATCGAGTTAACTCAAGTTTTTGGGGCTGTTATACCATTGAATTCTTACTCCGTAAAAGAAATTGACAAAAACTGTCTTCTGGCTTTTACTGATTTGACTAGACACTTCTTCTTTTCATAAGCTAAATCAATAGACAGATGTTTCTGAGTCGTACTGATTAGACAGACACAAAAAAAGCCGTGCTGGTTTTGTTAACACCCTTCAATTCTGGACACGCAGAACCAGGGCTAGCTCGTTCGGCTGGGCAAAGATACGACATAATTTTCATCTGTGCTGTCTTTTTTCGGATAAATTTTGTTTTTCCACATTTTTTCTGCTCGCCCTGCTCTAGATGTGCCACTGCAGGTATCTTATAACCGATGCTTTTGTGCGGGTGATTGTCACCTGGCGACTCCTAAAATCACTTAGTCCGTCTTTAGGGAACAGCCACCTTATGGCGGTGGCATAATTTCCTTTCTGAGGGCGGTCATGAGGTTGTGGAATTCTTGTTCTTGACGTTCCGGACAGCCATCATTACGGCTGATGATGGCGCGATAGATGGCTATCAACTGGGAAGATCTCAACTCGAAGCCCTCGGATAGTTTCCCGTTTTAGCTCCAGAAAAAGTACCATGAGGCATGCCGAACGTATCCTCCATGGTGCGACGCTGACGGTAGAGTGCTCGGTCGGCCTTCTTCAGCACGGCTATTGTCAGCGCATGGGCTGCTAACAGCGGGTATAAAAAACAAACTGTTTCTTCATCTTTGATGGTTCTTGACTATGAATGGTTAATAAAAACGTATTGTCCGCACTGTGGACAGAGTTTAGGCGTACTCTTGGAATCTTCGTTGTCGTTGAGATTCCCTACAATCAGCAACAAATGTATATCACTTTAGACGAAGAATTCAAAACAAATGAATCAAAAAAATCGCAACCATCTGATTCCAAACAACTTAAACCACCTTTCTGAACTAAGAAAGTGATAGGGTGATAGCAATATGTGCAAACTTTCCTATAAGAGATTATATTATTCTCAAGAATAACCCTCGCGCGTATAGACAAGTTTACTCCACAACCTCTCACTCTCTCACTCTGACTGCCATAACATACTAAATATCAATCAATTACAAAGAAATTTTAAAAACTCGTTATTGATGATGATTATTTCGCTTTCACACAGATTCCACAGTTAGCACGGATCTTTCGCCGAAAACTGGCCGCTCCGCTCAAAAGAGCCCATCCGTTCTATCAGTTGCCTCATCATCCAGTTCTTTACTAGTAATTAGTGAAAATAGCGTAATCAGTAGTCAGAAATTACAAATAGTGCCACTATTCAAGGTGGAAAGTGCCACTATTCAAGGTGGAAAGTGCCACTATTCTCTTCAAAGCGAAAGGAAGTGACTTCCTTTTTTTATACATGCCCATGATTAATACTAAAATATTCTTAATTTATTCATGACACAACAATTTATTACGATAATTATTATTATGTTTGCAAAACAAAAGTAATTATCTATCAATAATAGGAAGGTGAAAGAGGCTCATGCAGAAATCTTATACCGTCATGATCTAGACCTATTGAAAGGGCTGGCCATCATTGCCGTAGTCCTCTATCATGCAGGATGGTGCAAGAGTGGCTATCTGGGAGTAGACGTGTTTTTTGTGCTCAATGGGTATTTCGTTGTACCTCAAGTGATGAGGCAGATTGAGGCAAGTCAGTTCCATTATTTCAGGTTCCTTGAAAAGAAACTGTTCAGGCTACTTCCATTAGTCCTTCTCATTTGTGGTTTATCCTTGGCTGTCGGCTATTGTTGGATGTTGCCAGGTGATCTACGTTATCTCAGTGAAGAAGCGATGGCATCCTCTGTCTTTGCAGAGAACATCCTCCAGTCCATCACCACTCAGAACTACTGGGCCGCCATCTATCACAAGGTGTTGATGCATACATGGTTCTTGGGTGTGCTCTTACAGTTCTATGTGGTTTTTCCTCTGGTCATGATGCTTTTTCGACAACGAATGAAGACCATACTCTTCGTCCTCACTCTACTGTCTCTCATGCTCTATCTTCTACCCATCGACTCCATTGGCGATAAGTATTACCTCTTACAATACCGTTTTTTTGAAATTGCTGCAGGTGGAATCATTGCCATGAGAGCACATAAGGCTTCTTCCACTTTTTCCTATCTGTCGTTTATTCTCGTACTGCTGATGATTTTCTTTGGTGCTTTCACCATCGGAGAACGCGCTATGCCCTATAATCTGGTGGGAGGAACCAACACCATCCGCGAGAGTTTCCTGCCTCGTGAGCTGTTGGTGATACTGACGGTGTCCTTTACCTTATTATATATATATGCGAATAGCGGTGTGAGCCGTCTGTCAGTTTTCTCCCAACAATCAAAGATATTCGCTCCGTTGGGAAGGATGAGCCTAAGTCTGTTCCTCTGGCATCAACCGATGCTGGCTTTCTATCGTTATTTCTATGCAGACGTATTGTCTGCACAGGCGCTGCTGGCTGTGATTGTTCTCACCATCCTACTTTCACTGATTACCTATTCGCTGATAGAAAAGGGCATCCGTATCAACTGGAGGGCACGTCTCTGCTTATGCCTGTCATTTATTGCCGTCAACACTTTTGCCTTATGGATCTACCAGCAAGGTGGAGCAGTGAGAGATGTCCCAGAGCTCGACATCTGCAAAGGACACTCTGATCCGAAAGCCTTCGAACAATACACAGACCGCATCTATCAGTACGACCATGAGTTTTCATCTGACACCACAAAGCAAAAGGTTCTCGTCATAGGCAATAGTTTTGCACGTGATTTTGCCAACATCCTGCTTGAGACATCACAGAAAGACAGCATCCAGCTCTCCTATCACTATGGTATCGAAGACTGCCCGTCAAGTCGTATCCGCCAGTGCGATCGTATCTACTTCTTCGGATGGAAACACGAAGTGCCTACTTCGGTCTGGCAAAACCTCAAACAAGGTGCAGAGGTCTGGGGTATCGGAACGAAGAACCACGGCACCAGCAATGGCATCTTCTATAAGAATCGCCATCGTAATGACTATTTCGCCCAGCGAGTTAACATCCATAAGGATTATCACAAGGTCAATCGCCTACTCAAAAAAGAATGGCAAGATCAATATATTGACTTACTAAGTTTGACATTACAACCTGACAGCACCGTTCCCGTCTTTACGCCTGATCATCATTTCATCACCTACGACGGGATGCACCTCACCCCTGCTGGAACGCGCTATTATGCAAGACAGCTTCAGAAGATTTATAGAAATCATGCTCATTGACACTTTTTTAGTTAGACATTTTGTAGAACCAAAATAAAATGGTATTTTTGCAGAAAAATAGCAGATTATATGAAATACCCCATCGGCATACAGGATTTCAAGACCATCCGCACAGACGGCTATTTCTATGCAGACAAGACAGCTCTGATGTACAAGCTCGTCAAGGGCGGGCAATACTATTTCCTCAGCCGTCCACGCAGGTTCGGAAAGAGTCTTCTCGTCTCGATGTTGGAGTACTATTTCAAAGGCGAGAAAGACTTATTCAGAGGATTAGCCATTGATGAGTTGGAGAAAGACTGGAAAAGCCATCCCGTTCTCCATCTGGACTTGAATGCAGAGAAATATACTTCACCAGAAGCGCTGGTGTCAATACTTAGTTCGCAACTGAACAGATGGGAAAATGTATATGGTGCAATGCAGACAGAAACAACTCTGTCAGAGAGATTTAAAGGCGTCATCCAACGGGCCTACGAGAAAACGGGCAGTAAGGTTGTCATCCTTGTTGACGAATACGACAAGCCACTGCTTCAAGCTTTCGGAAACAGTGAATTGATGGAAGACTTCCGCACCACTCTGAAGGCGTTCTACGGCGTGGAAAAGTCGATGGGAGCATATATCCAGTTGGCTTTCTTTACTGGTGTCACCAAGTTTTCGAAGGTCAGCGTATTCAGTGACCTGAATAATCTTGCCGACATTTCGATGGACAAGCGCTATAGTGAAATCTGCGGAATTACTGAGCAAGAAATTCGTGACAACCTTGATGAAGAAATAGGCATATTGGCTCAAGCATGCGAACTTACGAAAAAGGAGTGCTATGACAAGCTTAAGCTAAACTATGACGGCTATCATTTCGAGGCAGGAACAGTTGGAATGTATAATCCATTCAGTCTGCTGCGTACCCTTGACAGCCAAGCCTTTAAGGACTATTGGTTTGAGACTGATACCCCCACTATTCTCGTGGAAGCCCTCAAACAGAGCAACTATAACTTGGAGGATTTGACGACGGAAGAGGTCACGGCAGATTTGTTGGGCAGTATTGACAGCATTGCCACCAATCCTCTGCCTATCATTTCATAGTGGCTACCTGACTGTTAAGGACTATGACCCAGAAGTTCCAAACCTACCGCTTGGACTTTCCCAATCAGGAGGTCGAGCGTGGCCAATGCAATGCGGGTTAAAAATCAATAAGTTACAGCGGCTCCTGATTAGGCATTGGGGAACATCAAATTGGACGCCAAAATTCAGAATAAACTATATTATTATGGCGTGACGCACTAAATATTTTATCTATTTGTTTAGCACATTCTTTGATATTATACTTCCTCTCAGCCAATTGACGAGCCCTAACACCCATTTGCTTAGCCTCATCAGGATGACTGACAAGATAATTAATTGCTGTTACCCAAGATTCCTCATCGTCTGCTATAATTCCGATACCCTCCTTCTCTATATCTATTGGATAATACGGGTTTCTACTTGATATTACAGGTTTCCCCAACGCCATAGCTTCTATCAAAGAAGTTAATCCCAAACAATTAGTAACTTTCTTCTGTATCAAAGGTATCACTATACAGAAACATTCTGAAGCTCGCTTTGTTAAGACATGAGTCGTTCCTAAACTCTTTTCAACGAAATTAACATGTATATTTGGATATGTTCCCAAATATGATTCCAAGTATTCATAATTATTATTGTAATTAATTTTGTTAGTATAAATTTCCAATACAACCTGGGTTTTAGAAAAAACCGAAATCAATTTTGAGAAATCACGGTTTTCGCAACCTGTTGAGAGGAAGAAATTATGCTGAATAGGTGTGAAATGTCTATCAATATAATCTAAATCATCCCCCCAATACAAAAACTCTCCACGCCTTTTACTAATCAAGCCTTTCTCAACACTTTCATCAAGATTTTTTGAAGAATGAAAGAGAAACACATCAATGGAACTATATATACAACGGAGTAAAAACTTCTCAACAACACTTTTCCCTTTTGCTAATGAGACATGAGATATTACAACAATCTTTCTTTTTCGAAATAGGCCAATAAGGCGCAAAAAAGATAGCAAAACCAATGGCTGACGATAGAAAAACGTCATAAACAACACGTCACACGACTCTAAACATTTAAAATTGTTAATTATTATTCCAATAATGTTAGGACTATCTAAAGATATTGGTTTTATCGTATACTTATCCTCCAGTTGTGCCAAGCCATATTGCCCCCTGCTTGAGACTTCTATTGTCTTTTGCAAATCGTACATTTTACGTTTTACAAATCCCACATCTAATATCTTCTTTTTTCCCATGTCTTTACTCAATCTGCGTTATCAAGAAAAATGTGAGTAGCAAGATTCTTAACAATTCCCGTATTTTCTGTGCAAATTTAATACTATTAGTTAGAAAAAGAGAAACAATCCTCTCCTTTTTTATAGTATTTAACAATAACGCCATCATTATTGTCCTATAAATTCGTTAAATTATGACAAAAAAAAAGAGAAACTACTTGTATTAGAATCTTATTTGATATTTTTGCATTAAAATATTTATGTATAATGAAAATTGCTGTTATAACATCAGGTATTTTACCCATCCCCGCGGTTCTTGGAGGAGCTGTCGAAAATCTGATTGACTATTATCTTGAATTTAACGAACAACACAAGTTGCACGATATTACGGTGTTCTCAGTATGGCATCCGAATGTAAAAAAACAAAAGACGATTACATCCAAAGTAAACCACTACGACTATATAAAAACTCACAGGCTTTGGTTTAGGTTGTGTGCAAAGATATATGGTATAATTAATCCTGACTGTTACTACTTTTACCAGTTGGAGTATTTCTTTAAATGCGTCATTCAAAAAATAAGTCAAAACCATTACGACCTTATTATTCTAGAAAACAGACCTGGAGTGGCTATCAAACTATCAAAAAGATGCAAGACACCCGTCGTCTGTCACATTCATACCAATCTTCTTAATAAGGACACAGCAAAAAAAGATGAGATCATCCATTCTACCAGCAAATTCTTAGTGGTGTCAAACTATATAAGACAGGAAATTGAAAGCATTGGGTTACCAACTAATATACAGGTGATATATAATGGTTTAGATTCCAAACTCTTCAACAAAAAAAATAGTTCCCCAATCTCACGTAGGGAGTTTGGATTCGGGCAAAAAGACTTTGTGGCAATATATACAGGACGCATCGTCCCCCAAAAAGGTGTCAAAGAACTCCTGCAAGCATTCCAAACACTCATTGACTATAAAGACATTAAATTGCTCGTGGTGGGAGGTGATAATTTTGGTGACAGCGTCAAGACTAATTCATTTCTTGAAGAACTGCATAAGATGGCAGACGGCATGGATGGCAAAGTGATGTTTACGGGGTTTATCCCTTACGATCAATTGCCTAATTATCTCTGTTTAGGCAATGTAGCTATCGTCCCATCACTCATCAATGAAGCACTGGGCATGACATGCATCGAAGCCACAGCAATGGGAATTCCAGTCATCGCTACCAACGATGGAGGTATAGCTGAAACTTTACAGGGTCAAAAACACATACTGTTGGAGAAAGGGCACGACCTGCCTCAACGAATTGCTGAAGCAGTTTTGAAGATCAAAAATGATACAATTGCATATCAAGGTAATCTGCTGAACCCAGTTTTTACAAAAGAGAGGTATGCAGAATCATTCTTTAACGCGATAGAATCATATGGCAGCTGATAGAGTACATAAGACACTCATGAATGCAAAAGTAGGTTTTGTCTTCTACTTCGTGTCCATTTTCTTAACATTCTTTTCGAGAAGAATATTCCTGGAGTGTTTCGGAGATGAATTCATGGGACTGGCAGGAACCCTTTGGAGCATCTTAGAGTTTCTTAATATCAGTGAGATTGGTATAGGCACATGCATAGCTTATTTCCTCTATAAGCCACTTGCCAAACATGATGAATCGAAGATATGTGAAATCATATCACTTATTGGCTATCTCTATCGTATCATCGGCTGCATCATTTTGGGAGGTGCCATCATCATTAGTGTCACATTTCCCTTTCTTTTTGTCAATAAGAACCTATCGCTTGTTCTCGTCTATTTTGCCTTCTTTACATTTACCGGATCACAACTTGTCGCCTATTTCATTAACTATCGCCAAATATTATTGGACAGCGACCAAAAAACCTACAAAATATCTATATGGACTCAAACGGGTGGGGCTATTACCGCCCTCATTCAGATTGCTCTCGCCTATCATACGCATAATCCTTATATATGGGTTACCATTCAGTTCATGTTCAGTTTCTTCACTTGTTGGGTACTCAACTATGTAATTAGCCGTGACTATCCCTGGTTAAAAACTGACAAGAGCCGTGGACGCGAAATTTTAAAAAAATACCCTGAGATATTAATAAAAGCTAAACAAATTTTCATTCATCGACTGAAGAATTTTTTCCTTTCAAAAAGTGATGAGATTTTGATTTTTGCGTTTGAGTCATTACAGATGGTTGCTTACTACGGCAATTATATGATGATTGTGGGTAAATTAACAGCATTATTCAACAGTGTATTGGTGGGCATGAATGCAAGCATTGGTAACCTTGTTGCAGAGGGCAATACATGGAACATCCGCAAGGTTTTTTGGGAATATCTTACTTTCAGATATTGGATAACTGGCATTTTTATAATTACACTAACATTCCTTATTAATCCTACTATAATATGGTGGCTTGGTCCCAAATACATTTTAGCGAACCATATTGTTTTCTTAATATTACTAAATATGTATATTATGCTCACTCGGCCATCAGTTGATTTATTTATCAACGCATACGGATTATATGACGATGTTTGGGCTGCCTATGCAGAAGGAATAATCAATTTAACCATAACTATTATAGTAGGTAGTTTTTATGGGCTTATAGGCATATTACTGGGTAAAACAGTCAGTTTGGTGTTTCTTGTTATGTTATGGAAACCATACTACCTCTACAAAAATGGCTTTCGAATGCCAGTTCATGCATATTGGATACCAGTATGTAAACATATCATCATTCTAACTTCATGCATCATTATTCAGTTCTTCGTTGTAAAAAACATGGGGAAAACTGCAAATGCAACAATTGTAGATATATTAGCATTTGGTTGCTGTTACACCCTACCCATTATACTATTATACACTATACTCATCTATCTTTTCACTCCAGGCATGAAAGACATACTTCGACGTATTCCATTACTAAAGAATAAAGATCTATGATCTCACACCCTAATCCATTCATTTGGCACAATCTCGTCCTTTTCAATATTTGCAAACCAGCGATGAGGCGCAACAACAATTTTTGTTTCATTAACATTTAGCCAAGCTCCCCACCAGCTAAAGGTACTATTTGCAATGATATTATGCTTGCATTGAGACATCAAATACATGTCCTGCCATGAGTCTGTTCCAACATTAAAGTCAACATATGTAGCATTTTTTATGTTCAAATTATCTGCGACATATTTAGGATCGTCAGAAAATACGAAAAAATGAGCATTCGTAACGTGAGTATTTATAACTTCAATTGCACGATTATAATAATCCAAATCACATATCTTACCTAATGTTTCAAAATAATAATTGTTAAGGTAATCACCGCGACGAACATGGATACTAACACTGTTACAACTATTAATTTCCTTGGCCATTTGTTTACTATTCTCCGACAAGCAGTCTGTCGAAAATCTAAATTCGTCTAATACTGAAGCTCTATAATCTTCAAAATATTTATAACTTTGAAAATGTCCAATTAAGAATTGGTTTTGCTCAATATCACAAAATACAGACGGAAGGAACTTTACAGGTTCTTGATCAGAATACAAGCCAATAAAGGGATAAAACAGTATCTTATGAGGCACTTTATATTTTTTATAATGTAAATCCCTGATTCTTTGAATCATTGCGTAATATAGTCTCTCAAAAGCATTCAAATTTCCCCAATAGGATATCGATGGGAATAATTTGTGTAATTCGTAGTTGTAGTGTTCTAAATTTGTTTTAGACATAAAAACAAAAGATTTAGCCCCCTTATGTCGTAAAGCATTTGCTAGGGCATAATAGAACATAACATTACCTAATCCTCCAAAAGCAACAACTATTTTCATGATTATTTTTTTTAAATTTGTATCTACTAAAACTCTGTTATATTTATTTGAAAATTACTTATAGATCATCATATCCTTATCCTTTATTTTTAAGCCAAAACACCAGAACAGAACCTATACCAATATACTTCATATATCCTGACTTAATTGCTCGCCAAAACACCGAAGGTTTTTCTCTTATAGGAATTTGGTAACCTGTATAAAACACTTTACTGAGCGTATAACGTAGATACTTGTGTATGATTGGTTTTTGACTATACCGCAACAATTCATCCGCTACCGTAAGATAACAATTGATGTTACGCATGGAATAGTGAATACCCATCGTTGATGCTGAACGGACCCGATGCATTACAAAACTTCGCCGCAAGCAATAGATATTATCTGAGCTAAGAGTCAAGATTGTGGTAAAAAGTTCATCCTCATGGATAATGCCTTCATAGAAACTTAATCCGATTCGATTAAGAAATGCTCGGCGAATAAACAATAGCCATACCACACAGTTGTGTTTCTCCTTATCAAGCATCAGGTTCAACAACTTTTCTCCTTCGTAACGTACACCTTCTTTTAAGAGATATGTACGCTTATAGTTCCATGTAATAGGGGGCGCGCCTTCTTCCTGCAAGATATCACCATCAAAGAAAATAAAATCTGCTTGTGTACGTTCTGCATATTCATAACATACACGAAGTGCATCTGTATCTATCAAGTCATCAGAGTCCATAAAGTAGACATACTCTCCAGTGGCATATTGCAAAGCATGATTACGTGCAGCCGACTGCCCTTTATTAGACTGATTATAATAGAAAACATTATCATATTTCTCCTTATAGCCACGAAGTATCTCTTCACTATTATCAGTTGAACCATCATTGACAGCAATGATCTCTATATCTTTCATTGTTTGTGAAATCAATGAGGACAGAGCTGCATCCAAATATGGACCTACATTATAAACAGGAAGAATAACACTAATTTTAGGCATAGCATCTTTATCTATTATCTAACAGACCTTTGCAAATCAATCACATTCATCCTATTCATGTTGAATGCTCAGTATGAATAAAATCGGTATTCTTATGATCAATGTGAAGAATGTTTTTCGACATTCGTAGCACAAGGCCAGGAAACGCAAACACTTTCATAAATGATTGAGTTCTCAGCTGTTTAGGAATTGCAATGAATAAGGCTAAAGCTAAGAGTGCAAATAATATCCACCATTTTTCACACCAGAAGGGAGTAAATAGTGTTGACAACAAGGAAATACCAAATAGTAGTACAATCAATATAGAACGAGGGATAAGAGCTTGCTGGAGGGTCTTATCAATGAAATTAATATTGCCATGAGCAATTGCACTTGGTATCTTGGGTAACTGACTGAAAAGACTCTGCACCTGAGCTGTCATCCAACGCATGCGCTGACGTTGGAAATTATCTTGATTGCTGACTTTCTCATCAAACACGTGAATATCCGGTGCATATTTGATAAAAACCTTCTGACGGAGCAGCAAAGCTTCCATCTCTCGATCTTCACCTGCCGTCTTTAACTCGAAGACATTTTGTTTGAACAGGTCATACCTAAAACACATGCCCGAACCAATCAATGCTGAAGAAAGACCGAGACGATTATGAGCTTTACGGAAAAGTGTGTTGTTGATTTCCTCACTGGCGCCATCGAGCACTGCAACGTCGTTATTTGCATTCTTAGCACAACGATGGCACTGAATCGCATCATAGACATGACAAAGAACATTCAGCTGAGACAAGAACTCTGGACGTACCACATTGTCAGCATCAAGCACCACCACATTGTCAAATTGACCTTCAACATGAGTGATGGCGTACTGCATGGCCTTTGCCTTGGAACTTTTTTCAAAAGTGGGGGTAAGGAGACGAATAGAAAGTTTGCCTAAAGCTTCATTAGTCTCTGGTTTCATGTGGTCAGAAATCACAGCTACCGTATATAGATTCTCCGGATAATCTTGCTCTAAGAACTTTTCTACGGCATTTAAAATCACACGGTCTTCGTTATATGCAGGATATAGCACAAGGAAACGATGACGTTTATTGGACAAGGCTGCTGCTTGAGCTGCCACATAGTCTTCTTTATCATAGAACAATGATATAATAGCAAAAAACACAACGTATACTACAGATCCTGCAATAAGGATCCATAAGGCAATGTCTATTATATGGAATATCGACCACATCATTTTTCCCTGCTTTTAAACTTCAACATCTTCTTCATAGAAAAAGAAGGAATATGGATCTTTTCTACTTTGTCTGAAAGATGGAAAAAACCTGCTACGGTTCGTAACGGTAGCAACAGGAAATCCTCATCCCAATGGTCGTCGACAAATTCATCAGGAGTAGCCAAAGCAAAAGACAGACCTGCAAAAAAAGCTACTATCCACCACTTGATACAAAGCGTGAAATAGATAAACGGCAATACGACACACATGATAACAATGATGGCCATCAACAGGACACGAGGAATCAACATCCATTGGATAATCTTGTCAACCAAATCATATTGACGATTAAACAAAGCAATAGGGAGGTAACGGATATTCTTAATTAGTGCCTTGAACTGCGTAATAATCCAACGGCCACGCTGCCTATTAAACTCTTCAACCTTACGTACTTTCTCATCATAGACACGTATGTCATCAAAATAGTCGACAAAAAGACGCTGACGCATCAACATGGCTTCCAGTTCCTTATCTTCCGCAGAAGTACGGGCTTCCATGATATTCTCTTTGAACCAAGTAAAATCGTAAGCTACACCAGACCCAGTCAAGGCTGCGGACAAGCCAACAACATTATGGCCACGGCGGAAGATGGATGTATTAATTTCCTCAAAAACGGATCCAACACGTGCAGAAGCTGTATCACGGTTCTTTGGCAGACGATGCGCCAAAATGGCCTTACTTCCTGCGCTTTCAAAGGCATCATTCATTTGTTCCAAGAAATCAGGCTCCACAATATTATCAGCATCGATGACGACAACAACATCATAAATCTTAAATGCAGGAAGATTGAGAATGGCATACTGTAAGGATTTTGCCTTTGTACTCTTTTCAAAATTGGGCGTCAGCAGCGTAATCGGAAACTGTGCCAAACGAAAATTAGTCATCTCGCTCTGATGGTCAGAGATGACCGTTACATCGAACGAACGTTGTGGATAGGTCTGTCCGAGAATTGAATTGACAGCATTCAAAACAACATTGTCCTGCTTATAGGCTGGTATCAGCACCACAAAACGATTCTGATGTCTTGCCTTTGGAACTCTTTTCTGATGAACAAACAAAGATGTAATAGAAAAGCAAAACAAATAGAATACCGTCAAACTAACTGCAATAAACAGTGACCAATCAACAATATATAAAAAATACCAAAAATTCATAGCATTCTCATTTATTTGTATGAATGTTTCAAAAAGTCACGAATACCACGAAAAATGGCACTAGCCTGTTTTCTTTCTCCTTTTAGCCAATATTTTAGAACATCTCTCATTCCAACTAACACTATCAGATAGCAATACGACAGATACTTTTGGGGAGATTCTATATTCCGCTGTGCAAAAAGGAGACGATTACGTGCAATATAATAAGTACGAAGAGGACTGTTCTGACCTGTCGACTGGCTTTCCTTGTGAAAAACCGTGCAACAGGGATCATACCAAAGCTGATAGCCTGCACGGCGAATCATCATGGACCAATCCAACTCTTCATAATAAAGGAAGAAACATTCCGGCATCATACCAGCCTTCTCTACGACTTCTCTCTTCACCATCATGGCAGCACCATGAGCATATGGTGTTGGTTGAGCCACATCATACTGACCGCGGTCTTCTTCATTAAAACCAATAGAACGATTTCGAAGTGTAATAGGAGTTAAAGGCGTATAGCCTGCATACTGAATTGGCTGATCACCCCAATAGAATCGTATCTTTGGACAAACAAGCCCAATCTTGGAATCAGATTCCAAACGAGCCACCAATTGATTCATAGCAGCACGTTTTTCAGCATCCGTGCCTATCAATACAGTATCATTATTGATAAAAAAAAGATATCTGCCATGGGCAGATTGAATCCCCAAATTATTGCCCCCAGCAAATCCAAGATTATGATTACTTCGAACAACACATACTTGAGGATAACGCTGTACAATCATCGAAGCCTCATCATTTCGTGATGCATTGTCTACTACTATCACCTCCACCCCATCGTTGAAAGGAATGGATTCTATCAACGCACAGGTATCTTCTAACCCGTTATAATTGATTGTGATGACAGAAATCTCGGCTTCCAAATTTTAATATCAATTCTATTAAACTCTTGACTGTTTCTTTTTCTCTTGTTTCAGGCGTTTTTTCTCTTCAATCTCTGCAATACGTTTTTCCTCCATCTCAACCCAGGCTGGTTCAATATAGGGAAGCACATAGACAATTGACAGGCCGCCATAAAAAAGTAAACCATTGGGAAACTGCATCAACACCTGATTGCCATAACCACCTAACTGAATAGCTATAAAAGCACCACATAATCCAGCTCCAACACCGACCAAAGAACGACTTTTCACTTTAAAGAATACAACCCAACAAGCCCCCAAAAACATAACAACAGTAAAGAACAGGAACACAGTAATACCAACAACACCAGTATGAATCCAAATATACACATATTCAGAATCTGGAGCCATTTTTGAAAGTTTATAGAACTTGTTGTTGGTAGGTACTCGATCCGTATTTGTACCTAAGCCTATGCCAAATGGAGCATCCTGAAGGTATTTTGCCATTGCAGCTTGATTAATGTCACGAACATTCGCAGAAGCGTCCTCGTTACTAAATGCAGATCTCATTCGGCGTATCTGCTGGTTTCCCTGTCCTATATTTGTAAACGCTAAAACAAATAGAAACAAACCTCCTACTATTGCACTTGGAACAATAATCTTAACAGATTTTGAAAGAACCAAAAAAACTGCGAATCCAGCAAACAAACAGAAAATTGCAGTTCGAGTTCCCGACTGAAACATACCCCAAACAACCAACGCACCAATAATTAAATAAAATAGACGTTCCCATTTAACACGCCCCATGATACCAATAACAAAAAAAGCTACAGCTGAAGCTGCTGCATTAGCACCATAACATGCTGCATCATGAAATGTAGAAAACCAACGAATCAACGTTCCTGCTTGTAATACATGAGTAGTTGCCCCAGGACCATAAAGCCATGCAGCTTCTTTGGGAGTCATTCCGATATATATCTGTTTGTATGTCCAAAAAACAGAAAAAAGAGACAACAAAGCCCAAATTCTTAAATATGTATTAAGTCGCTCTGGCGTAGTGATATATAATACAAAAACAATATACGCATATAATAACTGAAACGCTACCATCCTAAAACCTGTATACCAATTTGCCACATCCATTCCTATGTCACAACTATCATTAAACAATTCAAGTATACAAAAGCCACACCAGCAACACAAAGCCAGAAACATCAAACTTCCAACACGCTCAAAATGAGGAGATTGACGGGCATCAATAATAGCGATTACAATTAGTAGAATCTCCAACAACTCATTATACAAAGATGTAGGTACACCAACAGGTAACAAGTCATTTTTACTTAAAAAAAAGATAATATAATTTATAACCGTTAAAGCCCAAAAGAAAGACATTCGCCACGTAAAAGCCACATAGATAATAGGAACTAGGAGAGGCAACAGGCAGATAATAGCAAAGGCATTGAAGCCAGCATTAACAAATTGGTAGATAGCAAGTGAAAAGAGGAGAAAGAGCACCAAGACTCTTCCTCCATTTTCCGGATAATATTTGGAAATACTATTTGCCATTACTTCGCGTGACTATTTTCCACTGCAGTCAGACCCATCTGAGATATACGATAGACAAAATTATTGAACTTCGTATAAGGAGGCAACTGACCCACAAATTCCTCAACGGCATAACGCTGAGCCTCTGTCAGATACATATAGAGTGTATTCTGATCTTCCAGCTGAGACATTACTTCCTTCAATGCTTTCTGGTCAACATCCTTCCAAGTACGGTTAGCACGGGTCACCATCAAATTGACCGTTCCCATATTCAGTAATGCAGGTGATATGGAATTATCGTCCAAGTTTGGATATTCGATAATTACAATCTCATTGGGCATCACATCCGGACAAAGATCTTTTATATCTTTTGCCATGATATAGCGACTATCCTCAGCCAAGAAATCTTCATCGTAGGTGAGACGACGGACCTGAAGACCGATGGACACCCAATAATTCTCCAACTCCTGTGCCAGATAGCTTTTACCGTTAGCTGCATCGGTAGAAAGCAGATTCAGTACATTCTGCTGTCCTTCCTTAAAATGCGGGAGTAGCTCCTTACTAAGCTGTCGCAATGCCATATCAGCAATGGTCTTGTTGTAACGACGGTAACGCAAAGTGCTCTCTTTTGGGAAACAACCCATGACAGGAATCTTTGTGATACGCTCAGAACGCATACGGTCACGAAGGGTACGATCGAGCAACTCGATAATGAAGAAGTATAGAGCCGTTAACACAAAAGTCAACAGGAAGGCTCCCAACAAAATCATCATACGATTCGTGGGTTGTGCATTCATGGGGAACATCGGCGGATTAAGCACACGCAGGGTTGCTGTGGTCATCTGCAAGTTACGCTGACGCAGACGGGCTGCATTCAAAGCCTTCAACATCTCCATATAGTTACCCTCAATAAAACCGATGTGACGATCTTTACGGGAAATTGTAGCACCAATAGGAGCATAATAAAGGAACTGAGCATCTAGTTTACGTCGGAAGTCATCATTGGCAGACATCTCAGCCTTAGTTTTCTCCAACAAAAGCACCTGATCCAACCATTTGTTAATCATGTCACCGGATTTTACACCCGTTTCAGTACTAAAATTGGAAGCCTCAATATCTTTTGTCAGGTCCTTAACTTTCCCCGTTGCATCTTGTAACATTTTTTCAGCCTTAGCCAATTCCAATTGCGACTCAACCTCATTGCCACCCTCGCTGTTCATCAGCTTTAAATTTGCAATACGAGATTGGATTCGGGAGATATCAGTAACTTGATTCGTAAATTCTTTATTGGCACTAATAATCTTTTTGCGATCACCCAACTGACGCTCCAAATAATCCATCAAGGCCTTAGTAGTCGTGTAGTTCATCAACTGAGTATTGCTGGAAGTTTGATGACCTGCATCCATACCAGCCAAAGCTTTGGTCTGTTCACCATAGTTGATAATTTTCTTTTCAACGTTATAGCGAATCAGGTCATCCTCAGCACCTGTCAAGATACGATACAGTCGAGCGACTTCGCGTTCAAAGAACTTAATGACATTATTCGTCTCTCCGTAACGTAATTGTTGGTACTGACGAGCGAACACATCATTCAAAATATCCAATGTGTTATAACAAACACCTGCATCATTGGCAGAATACCCAATATCAATAATATCGCTCCCTTGCAATTGCATTACCTTTAATCTGCTGGTGATACTATTGATGCCAAAATAAGGATGATAGTTAAGAATACCAAAAATATAGTTGTCCTGCGAAGGTTTCTCGTATGCTTTCAGATTGGCATAGGTCTGTGCCTCACTATTCTTGTTGATCAAGGCTTTCACATCGGCTGGAACACTACTATTTAACTCACGGAAATGTTGGGCTGAAATGTAATTGTTATCCTTATTAGGATTACCATATATCATACAACGGGCAAAAAGACGAAGCGATACTTCGTGAATGGTAGCATCTGTTGTCACAATCAACATCAGGTTCTTCAAATTAGTTGTTGCATTACCACCAGCTATACCTGTACCACCTTCAATATTATAACCAGTAATCATACCCGTATAGATGGTAGTATTAGCATCGTAGACACGATCCATATTACGCGTCAAGAACCACGCTACCACAAGAGCGATTAACGGTAAAATGATAAGATACCAACGAATCTTATATAAAAAACGGACAATATACCTGAATAAATCCATAATACTATAATTTTTCTTAATTTAGTTATTTTGCCTTCTTAGCAGCTTTGACAGCCTCTTTCGCAGCCTTTGCTTCTGCTTTTTCAAGTGCATCGATTTTCTTCTGTTCTTCCTTCGCTGCCTTTTTCACTCGTTTTTCAACGGCTTTATTTTCCTTGGCAATCTGTTTTTCTGACTTATGAACTGCCTGATCTAAAGTCACTTCAGTAGTGGAATTAGTCAGAATAGGTGTATGAGTCAATATTTCCAACTGAAGAATATTTGTTGTCACTTGAGTTTGCATATTTTGATATCCTTCTACCACACCTATTTCATGCATTTTCGTCCAAGCATAGTCTTCAATCGTCATGTTACCATTATGGAAATCCTCCAAATTCAAAGCACCTGCACCCTGATAAGCTGCAGCACCTTCACTCATACTTTTCATAGTAACCAAATCATTAGTAATTTTGGCATACAAAGTTGCTATTTCTAATTTCAAATCATCAAAAGCTTTATCCTTCTCATAGGTAGCTCTTTCTGCCTCCAAACGCTTACGCTTTACGGCTGCGCCCAAATCCAGAATATCTTCAAGGGGTACAGCCAAATTGACACCCACATTCCAATATCGTTGCTCACTTCCCTGGAACTGCATGATACGCATATTATAGGAAGATGTATTGTTGCCCCACATATCGGAAATACCATAACTCAAGCTAGCATGACCCGTGATGTAGGAGAAGATATGCCGTTTCTGTTTCGCAATCTCTGCCTCCGCAAGTTCTTGGGTTTTCTGCAAAGTAAGAACCTGAGGAGTTGACTTGGCATTCTCAAAAAGAACAGCCAAAGGGGGAAGATGGAACTCCGAGAAATTAATACTCTTCTCACCACTGGAATCAAAGAATCCAGCACTGATACCACTCTCATTGAACTGAGCATAGGCAGAAGTTGCTACTCCTGCCATGGCCACTGTCAATATAAAATGTCTAATTCTATTCATTTTTAAATCGTGAAAATTCAATATATCTATTCAAAGTTTTAAACATTGTCTTTTTGTACAAACGCTGTCAGCGTCTTGAAGATAATCTTCATGTCGAGCATGAAATTATAAGTCTGGCCATAGGTGATGTCCAACTGCTTGCGTTCTTCAGCTGACATATTTCCACCCTTGCCTCGCTCTGTTACCTGCCAAAGACCAGTAAGACCTGCAGGAGCCATGAAACGATCAATGCTGGAGTCGACCGTCAACTTCTCTGCCTCATAAAGAGGAAGAGGACGATTGCCCACAATCGACATATCACCTTTCAAGATATTGAACAACTGAGGCAGTTCATCTATACTCCACTTGCGGATGAAACGTCCGACTTTCGTCACACGAGGATCATTCTCAATCTTCACAAAAGCATTGTTGTTCTCTTCCTCCTTTTCCTTGTTGAAATCACTCTCTGCAACCACAAAGTCATCACCGACAAGCATTACCTCATCGTCACTGATCATCATCATCGATTCCATGCCATTGTCGAGCATCATCATCTCAGCCTCATTACCGAGGGGCGCTGTGATGGTTGCATTGGATTCTTCCTGTTCCGTTTCTTTCTCAGCATACTGATTACCAGCAGCTTTACTCACTTCCTTCAAGCGTTTCTCTGCATCGCTATACATCGAGCGGAACTTCAGGAAATCAAACACTGTATAGTTCGTACCTACACGTTTTGACTTAAACAAAGCCGGTCCGGGACTCTCCAATTTAATGGCAATCCAAGTAATTAGGAAGACAGGAGACAAAACAATAATAGCCAAACTGGAAAAAACAATATCGAACAGACGTTTCCAGAGAGGTATCTTAAAGCGAAGAATATGCTTCTTAGAGACCTGATCATCAAACAAGATGCTCTCCCTGTCACTGATAAACTGAATCTTCTTGTTCAGTTCTGTGACAGAAGCAGACAAATTCAACGTATCATTGATACCACACTCCTGATAGATCTTCCTTTCTTCACTGGAAAGAGGATCAGTCAAAAGAATGATATAGACATTCTTACACTTCTTGCGAAGATAGGTAATGGCTGTAACATCCTCTGTACGGACATTTTTCTCGACAAACACGATAAAATGTTCGTTACGCACATGGGAAACACATGCGTCTGTAGCGTCTTTGTAATTCTTGGTCAGCTTAACAAGGCGGCCTGGTATATATTTCAGACGCTCCTCAGTCTGAGGATTTGTTCCTAAATATACTATACCTATCATATATATATGAATATAGTTTATCAGTTAGGAAGGATCTTCTTAACTCTGATTTTCAGCTCCATCGGATTGAAAGGCTTCACAATATAGTCCTCTGCACCTATTTCCAGCAGACGAATGCGCTCACTCGTCGAGTCCTCACTGGAAAGCATGATTACAGGGATATGTCGGAACAACTCGTTCTGCTTAATCCACTCCAAAAAGTCATCCCCACGCATCCCCGGCATACGAATGTCAGAAATGATAAGGTCTGGAGTGTTGCCAGCCTGCAACCATTTTACTCCCTGCAAACCATCGGGCAACCACTGTACATCATAGTCACTCATCAGGTAGATGGAGAGCACCTTTGCGATGGTCTCTTTGTCATCAAGTATTAGGATTTTCTTTTTCATATATGAATATTGTTTTTTATCTTCGTGACTTTCTATCGTGCAAAGGTAAAAAAAAAATTTTAATTGTGTTCAAAATATGGTAAAAAAATGTGATTTTCGAGTGAAAAAATTGTTTATTAGAAAATTTTTAGGGAAATTTGCAGTAAAAATCAGAAAAAACAGTATTATCAACACTCAATTTATGTCAAACAGATTTTTAGTTGGATTTGATGTCGGCAGTTCTTCTGTCAAGGCATCATTAGTTAATGCCGATAGCGGCAAATGTGTTTCATCAGCATTCTTTCCCGAGAAAGAAGCCCCCATTATGGCAGTCAAAACAGGATGGGCAGAACAGGATCCAGAATCCTGGTGGCAATATGCCAAGCAGGCCTTCCAGAAAATCATGGCTGATTCCGGTGCAAAAGCAGAGGAAGTGAAAGCAATCGGAATCTCCTATCAGATGCATGGCCTGGTATGCGTAGACAAGAGCATGAAAGCTCTGCGCCCTGCTATCATCTGGTGCGACTCACGTGCTGTCCCCTATGGAGAAAAAGCTTTCGCTGACCTCGGTGCTGACAAATGTCTGAGCCACCTGCTGAACTCACCAGGCAATTTCACTGCTGCCAAATTAGCATGGGTCAAGGAGAATGAACCAGAGCTCTATAACAACATCTACAAGATCATGCTTCCCGGTGACTATCTCGCCATGCGCCTCAGCGGTACCATCAACACAACAGTCAGCGGACTCAGTGAGGGAATGTTCTGGGATTTCAAGAATAACCAAGTGGCAGACTTCCTGATGGACTACTATGGATTTGACAAGGATCTGATTGCGGACATCGTTCCGACATTTGCCGAACAGAGCGTGGTGAGCGCCGAGGCTGCCGCAGAGCTTGGACTGAAAGCAGGTACTCCGATTACCTATCGTGGCGGCGACCAGCCTAACAATGCCCTTTCCCTGAATGTGCTCAACCCTGGTGAGATAGCAGCTACTGCAGGCACATCTGGTGTAGTCTATGGCGTCTTAGGGGAAGTGAACTATGACAAGCTGAGCCGTGTAAACACATTTGCCCATGTAAACCATACCGTTGACCAGACACGCCTTGGCGTTTTGCTCTGCATTAATGGCACTGGTATTCTCAATGCCTGGACACACCGGAACATCACTCCAGACGTTGGCTATGCAGAAATGAACGATCTGGCTGCCACTGTACCTATTGGCAGTGAAGGTGTAACAATTATCCCCTTCGGAAATGGAGCAGAGCGTGTGTTGGAGAACAAGGAAATCGGCTGTTCCATCAATGGCCTGAATTTCAACAAGCATAACAAGGCTCATCTTGTGCGTGCCGCTCAGGAAGGCATTGTATTCTCTTTCTGCTATGGCATGGAAATCATGCAGCAAATGGGCATGGACATCAAGAAAATCCATGCTGGCAAAGCCAACATGTTCCTATCTCCTCTCTTCCGTAACACTTTAGCAGGTGTCAGCGGTGCCACCATAGAACTGTTCGACACTGACGGTTCTGTTGGCGCAGCAAAGGGTGCTGGCATCGGTGCTGGCATCTACAAAGACAGCAATGAGGCTTTTTCAACGCTTGACAAGTTAGAAGTGATTGAGCCTGAAGAGAACCTCCGCAATGAGTATCTCAATGCCTACAATGCATGGAAGAATACCTTAAACAAGAATATATAAGTATCTAGAAAAAAGATAATAAAAACCAATTCAAATTAAATAACAACAGACTATATTATGGCAAAAGAGTTTTTTCCGTTTACCGGTAAGATTCCCTTTGAGGGAAAGGACAGTAAGAATGTAATGGCTTTCCACTACTATGAACCAGAGAAAGAGGTCATGGGCAAGAAGATGAAAGACTGGCTGAAGTTCGCAATGGCTTGGTGGCACACGCTAGGTGGTGCCAGTGCTGACCAGTTCGGTGGACAGACCCGCTCTTATGAGTGGGATAAGGCTGCCGATCCCGTTCAGCGTGCAAAGGACAAGATGGATGCCGGTTTTGAAATCATGGATAAGCTGGGCATCGAATACTTCTGCTTCCATGATGTGGATCTTGTAGAAGAGGCTCCCACCATCGCCGAGTACGAGGAGCGCATGAAGGCTATCACAGACTATGCCTTGGAGAAGATGAAGCAGTTCCCCAACATTAAATTGCTTTGGGGTACAGCCAATGTTTTCGGCAACAAGAGATATGCCAACGGTGCTTCTACCAACCCTGACTTCGACGTTGTGGCTCGCGCCATCGTTCAGATTAAGAACTCCATCGATGCAACCATCAAACTGGGGGGAACCAACTATGTATTCTGGGGTGGACGTGAGGGTTACATGAGCCTGCTGAACACCGACCAGAAGCGTGAGAAGGAACACATGGCCATGATGCTTGGTATGGCTCGTGACTATGCCCGCAGCAAAGGTTTCAAGGGCACATTCCTCATCGAGCCAAAGCCCATGGAACCTTCTAAGCATCAGTATGATGTAGATACAGAGACCGTCATCGGATTCCTGAAGGCACATGGCCTTGACAAGGACTTCAAGGTGAATATAGAGGTGAACCACGCTACATTGGCTGGACATACTTTCGAGCATGAATTGGCTTGTGCTGTTGATGCTGGTATGCTTGGCTCTATCGATGCCAACCGTGGAGATGCCCAGAACGGATGGGACACTGACCAGTTCCCCATCGACAACTTTGAGCTGACGCAGGCCATGATGGAAATCATCCGTAACGGTGGTTTAGGAAATGGCGGTACGAACTTCGATGCCAAGATCCGCCGTAACTCAACTGACCTCGAGGATCTGTTCATTGCTCACATCAGTGGTATGGATGCAATGGCACGTGCCCTGATGAACGCTGCAGACATTCTTGAGAATTCTGAGCTACCCGCCATGAAGAAAGTCCGTTACGCAAGCTTCGACAGTGGTATCGGCAAGGACTTCGAAGATGGCAAGTTGACCTTTGAACAGGTTTACGAATATGGTAAGAAGGTTGAGGAGCCCAAGCAGACTTCTGGCAAGCAGGAGAAATACGAAACCATCGTAGCACTCTATGCGAAATAAACGACACCATTAGGATTTACGACAGGAGGATGCTGATTATTTCACGTCCTCCTGTTTTTCCTCATACGCTGAAATGGATCAACTCTGGAACCGAAACTACTGTAAGGTCATGGCAGCGAATTTTTCGCTGTTTTTCGCATTCTATATTTTGACTCCTTTATTGCCCCTTTATCTCAACGAGCACTTTGGAGCCACGAAGGATGTCATTGGCCTGGTTCTTTCCGGCTATACCATAACAGCCTTGTTGTTCCGCCCTTTCAGTGGCTACGTCGTTGACTCCTTTCCACGCAAGACTGTGTTGATGGTATGCTTCACAGCCTTTGCTATATTCTTCGCAGGTTACCTGGCAGCCTCTACCCTACTCCTCTTTACCATTGTCCGTACACTTCATGGCGGTCCCTTCGGCGCACTGACCGTTGCCAACTCTACTGTGGCAGTTGATGTGCTACCTTCGTCTCGTCGCACAGAGGGCATCGGCTACTATGGACTGAGCAACAACCTCTCTATGGCTATCGCCCCTACCATCGGCATCTTCATCTACAGATATACGCATAGCTTTGAGTTGCTCTTCTGGATTGCCTTAGCCGTAGCCTTCGGAGGACTGCTGATCGATTCCACGATACATATACCAGCCAAGGAACTAGTACGCAACAAAGCCAAACTCTCACTTGACCGTTTCTTCTTAGTACGTGGATGGCTGTTGGGAGTGAACATGGTGGCTTTTGGATTCTGCTTCGGTGTTCTCAGCAATTATCTGGCCATTTATGGCAAAGAACAATTGGGCATCACCGGTGGCACAGGAACCTATTTCATGCTTTGCTCTATCGGCCTTATTCTCTCACGACTGCAAGGAGGAAAAGCGTTGCGCAAGGGACGTCTTACCCACAATGCTGCAGAAGGTATGGTCATCTCACTGATAGGATATACCTTATTTATATTGATGCCAACCCTCTTTGCCGACGACCGTACATTCATTATGACTGGCTATTATGGCTCCGCGCTGCTCATTGGACTTGGTAACGGCCACATGTGGCCGGCCTTTCAGAACATGACTATCTGCGTAGCCACAAACAGCCAACGCGGCACTGCCAACTCCACCATCCTTATTTCATGGGATATAGGAATGGGGCTGGGCATACTCGCCGGAGGCCTCATAGCCGAGACCTATGGATATTCCTCTGCATTCTGGACGGTGGCAGCAGTCAATGCCTTAGGCGTACTCTGTTTCTTCCTGTTTTCCAGGACCTTCTTTCTCAAACGCAATCAGAACCCCACCGTCTTTTAGCTACATTTCAATCATCGTAAACCGTTGTGTCTGTAATTCCGGCCTCAGACAGTGCTTCCCTACGCTCCACACATGTGCCACAACGTCCACAATGATGCTCCATTCCTTTATAACAAGACCACGTCTCACTATAATCAATGCCAAGCCTGAGGCCTATGGCTGCAATCTGTCCCTTCGTAAGATTCGTATACGGGCAGAGCAACGTAATACCCGGATATGTTCCTGTGCGGGCAGCCTCACTGAATGCCTTGACAAACTCTGGACGACAATCGGGGTAAATGGTGTGGTCGCCTCCGTGATTGGCCATCATGACATATTTCAGCCCATAACTCTCAGCCAAGCCTACAGCCACACTAAGCATAATGCCATTGCGAAAAGGTACTACCGTACTACGCATATTCACATCATCATAATTGCCTTCTGGAATAGCATCAGCACCCGACAACAGTGAACTCTCGAAATACTGTCCCATAAACGCCAATGGTATAATCATATGCCTGATGCCCAGTCGTTTGCAATGCAGTTGGGCAAAAGGTATCTCACGGGCATTGTGATTGGCACCATAGTCAAAAGTCACAGCCAATGCAATACGTTCCTTTTTGTCATACAGCAGCGTCACGGAATCCATTCCACCGCTTAATATCAATACCGAATCTTTCATTCTTTTCAGATTTTTGCGACAAAGATACGAATTAATTCAAAATAATGTACTACCTTTGCAATTGTTTTTTACAAACAAACCTGTTTTTAATAATTTTTATTCATGTACAAACCAACTTTCCAGAAGCACAAGCCCCTTGTCTTCCATCAATTTCAACGGAAGGGCTATTCGCTGTTTGCCTGTCTGGGACGTGAGGTCATCATTTCAGTACTGAGTATTGCAACATTGTCATCGGCCAAAGCTGAAGACTTGGGCAACAATGTGGTAAAAATGGACTCCGTCAATCAGGTAAACCGAGAGGTCTGGCTCAGTGGAGTCGACGTCACCGGCTCCCGTGCACCGCTTGCCCTAGGGCAAGCGGCGAGAATGGTCACTGTACTGAGCCGTGAGGATGTTCAGGCGGCTCCAGTACAAAGTATTAACGATTTGTTGAAGATGGCCGTAGGCGTAGATGTACGCCAGCGAGGCCCCATCGGTGCTCAGACAGACGTGAGCATCCGCGGAGGTACACAGGAACAGATAGTCATCTTGCTCAACGGCATCAACATCTGCGACCCTCAGACAGGTCACAACACATTTGACTTACCCGTAGACCTCAGCGATATAGAGCGCATTGAGGTACTGGAAGGACCTGCAGGCCGCGTATATGGTACCTCATCACTTGTGGGTGCCATCAATATCGTCACCAGACGGAGCAACGAAAGCTGTTCCATGCTCGACTTACATGCTGAGGGTGGCAGCTATGGTTATCTTTCTGCTGGCGGCAGATATGATCTGACCACACTCAGTTCTGTCCCTCATGCCCAGTCCAAGACTTTCTATCATTCGCTGTCAGCAGGCTATACACGCAGCGATGGCCACGTTCGCTCCAAGGCAGGCCATCTGAACGGTGACTACAAAGGAATTAAGTTCTTGGGGCAAGGAGGATATGAAGACCGCTTGTTCAGCATGCACTGGCATGCAGGACTAAGTGCCAAGGGATTTGGATCCAACACGTTCTACAGTGCAAAATACGACGAGCAATACGAGCATACCACCAAACTGTTCACCGCTCTGCAAGGCGAATCTAAGAAGGGTTTTGTGCGTATTCTGCCCAATATCTACTGGAACCGTTCCTACGACCGTTTTGAACTGATCAGGGGAGATGAGAACAAAGTGCCTTTCAACCATCACCGTACGGATGTGTTCGGGCTAAGCTTCAATAGCTACTTTGACTGGCTCTTCGGACGCACAGCCATTGGAGCCGAGTTCCGCAATGAGGATATTGTGAGCGGTAACCTGGGAGAGTCGCTCAACAAGCCCCACAGCCACTACAAATACGGGCTGAACCGTTCGAACCTGAATTTCCATGTAGAGCACAATGTACTGCTGCGGTATTTGACATTCTCAGCAGGTTTCATTGCTGTAAAGAATACTTGGAACCAAATGCCCTTCACACTCTATCCTGGTGCCGATGCAAGCTTGCGCATCACAGACAAATGGAAGTTATATGCTAGTTACAACTCGTCGCTCCGTATGCCATCGTTCACCGAGCTTTACTACAGTGTAGGCGGACATAAAGCAGACAAATACTTGAAACCAGAAGAAATGAGGGCTGTGGAGACCGGCATCAAATACCAGTCACGACCGTTAACAGCCTCAATAAGTGTATTCCGCCATTTCGGTCGAAACCTGATTGACTGGGTGATGGACACTACCGACCCAGAGGCCGTTTGGCAGAGTGTCAACCATACCAAGGTGAACACACAAGGCTTTGAAGCCTCTGTACGTTTTTTTCTGCCACGGTTCACCTCTCCCCTCTCGCCACATGCTTCCAACCTTTCTCTGTCCTACTGTTACCTAAATCAAGACAAGGATCTGGAACCTCATCTACAGTCACAGTATTCACTTGAATACCTGCGCCACAAGCTGACAGCCTCTCTGCAACTGCCGATTTCTCGACATCTTGGGCTGCTGCTCAACTACAGGTTCCAAGATCGAACGGGTAGTTATACCGACACTCAGGGACTCATTCAGGACTATGCCCCCTACCACATCATAGATGGACGCCTGTCATGGACAACGGACACATATTCCCTCTACCTGGAGGGTAACAATCTGACAGGCAGCCACTATGTAGACTATGGAAACGTTCCTCAGCCAGGCACGTGGCTCATTATGGGTGCCAAGCTCCATCTGTCCCTGTAATCCTTGTGAAGGATATGAAAAAATCCGGTCGTCATTTCCCTTGCTGGGATTGACGACCGGATTGCTATGAGTCTTACAAATAGAATTTTCATTACTTCATCTGCTTCATAACCTTGCTGTAATACCTGTTGGTCGACCTTACTGTGTACTTTGGGCCTCCGTTCCAGGACCGAATGGCTTTTTCAATACTGTTCTTCGGGTTATAAACCGATTGAAACAAGAGGAACATCTCTTTCGATTTGGCAACACTATAACGGTCCGCCATCGTGAATCGCTTCTTACTCTTCTGTGACCTAAGTATGTTATTACACTCTTTGACCAGTATCGGAGTAATCTGCATCGCACCTACTGAGTTCCCACTCACGGCACTTGGATTTCCCTCACTTTCTACTTGAATAATCGCATCCATTACTGGATTCCAGTTGAAACCTGTAGTCTTTGAGCTTTTTGCATCGGGTTTTCCTGCAGCTAATGCCGAGGCTCCCATCAGCAGGATGGCCACCAGGCTCACACTAACAATCTTACCTATTCTTTCCATATATCTATACTTTAGGCGTATTCTTAATCTTGAACAGCCGACCCACTGGTCGTTATTTTGTTCATTGAGCAATCGGCTTTCCAGTCGTTTTGCTCACTAAGAAACGCATTATCCTTTAGATCTTTTACCTTTATGCAGTAGACCGACTTCACGTCGAATCCTGCTTAATTTCTTAATTGCGGTGCAAAGTTACAATGTTTCAAGCAGTTAGCCAAATAATTTGAGGTTTTTTAAGTTTTTGTGTGCGCACACTTAACTTATGTCAAGAGCATAGATAGACCCTAAAAAGGCCATACTACAGACAAAATTGGACAAAAAAAACACTGAAAACGCCTCTGAATCGGCCTCCTAATAGTTTTATGCGTCAGTCTAAATCAACCACCGTAATGCCTGCTCCGCCAAACTGGACATGTTCGTCACGGAAGTGGGATACGTTAGGGACTGTAGCCAGATACTGACGTATCAACTGACGCAGAATACCGGTACCCGTACCATGGAGAATACGTACACGAGACATACCCACCAAGATGGCATCATCGATGAAATAGGTTACAGCATTGATAGCCTCATCACCTCTCATTCCTCTCACGTCAATGTCCTGGCGGAAGTTTAGCTTACGGGAATCTATCACCTCACGTGTCTCGCTCGATACCTGAGCATAAGAGCCTGCTATGGATGTGTTGCGCTCTTCGGTCTTCGACTGCTGTACGGCTGACACTTCAGCCCTCTCCAGGCGTTCCAGCCTCATCTTAGTCTTCATGTCGCCAAAAATAACCGTAGCCATCTTGCCATCAGTGCTCTCTATGGTTCCAATACTCTGCAGTCCTTTGATGCGCACCGTGTCGCCTACCTTCATCGGTTGGTTGTCAGATGTAGACTGTGAACTGCTCTCAGAGGCAGAACTGCGCTCCTTGCTCTTCTCTCCCCTCTCGTTTCTTGCAGCTTTCTCAGCCTTCCGTTTTTCCCTGCGCTCCTTCCGCTCCTGTATCTGACGTATCTTCCGGGCTATCATCTCATCGTTCTCCTTGGAGTCGATGCTTGACACCTCTTCCTTGAAGGCATTCAGCTCTTCCCTTACACGCCGTGCCTTTTCCTTTTCGGCCTGACTCTCACGGATCTCACGAATGGCATTCTCTATCTTCCTGTTGCTCTCACGCAGCAACTCCTCTGCCTGTTCTCTGGCTCTACGCAGTATCTCTTTGCGTTGCTGCTCTATCTCCGACAATTCATCCTCGTAGTGTGAAATCTTGCTTTCCAACGACTTCTCATGCTGATGGATGGTCTGACGCTTACCCTCCCAGTAGCGTTTGTCGCGTACGATGTCCTGCAAGTACTTATCGCTCTGAATGTAGTCACGTCCCACAATGTCCGTAGCATCGTTGATGACCTCGTCGGGCAGTCCTGTCTTACGGGCTATCTCGATGGCAAACGATGAGCCAGGCTGCCCTATAGACAGTTGGAAAAGTGCCTGCATCTGATTACGATCATAGAGCATTGCGCCATTAACAACCCCGGGATGCCCCTCTGCAAAATGTTTCAGGTTCTGGTAATGGGTAGTAATCACGCCAAAGGCCTTCTTCTGCCAGAACTGTTTCAGTACAGCCTCGGCAATGGCACCGCCGATAGCAGGCTCCGTACCACCACCGAACTCATCAATCAACAGCAGGGTGTGGCTATTAGCCTGACGCATCATCTGCTTCATGTTCATCAGATGGCTGGAATAGGTTGAGAGGTCGTCTTCTATGCTCTGCTCGTCACCTATATCTATCATGATGTCCTTAAACAGTCCGCAGGTGGAACGTTCGCCCAAAGGAACAGGAAGTCCGCACTGGAGCATATACTGCAACAGCCCAACAGTCTTCAGACATACCGATTTGCCACCCGCATTAGGACCGCTGATAATCAGTATACGTCCGATATTCCGGGACTCGGTACCTCCGGTATCCTGTGATTCCAGACGGATATCCAGTGGAACAACCTTTTTACCCTGCTTCTCAAGCGAGAGTGCCAGCAACGGGTGTTCTGCACGGATCCAGTCAAGATGGGGCACATCCTTCAACTCAGGTTCTATGGCCTTGGTCAGCTCTGCCAATTCCGACTTTGCTCTGATCAGATCTATCATCGCCAAGAATTGATAAGACTCCAGGATTTCAGGAACATGAGGACGCACCTCATCACTAAATACGGTAAGTATGCGCACTATCTCTCGTCTTTCCTCTGCCTCTAGCTGGCGCACCCGATTGTTGGCCTCCACCACCTCAGTAGGTTCAATGAACACGGTCTTGCCTGTTGCTGATTCATCATGCACTATGCCTCCAATACGTTTCTTCAGATTCGGAGCCACTGGTATCACAAGCCTACCGTCACGCAAAGTAGGTGCAGCATCCTTGTCCACCAGCCCATCTTTCTGGGCTGAATGGAGTATAGTATATAATGTACGCGAGATACTGCCCTCTGTCTTCGACAGTTCGTGGCGTATGCCAGCCAGGGTCATCGATGCCGAGTCCTTGATCTTGCCGAACTTGTCAAGGATAGAATCTATACGACGTATCATGGCAGGATAAGTAGCAACATCAGCAGCCAGCCTGTGAAGCGCAGGATAGGCGAAGACGGGATTGCCATTCCTGTCCGTAGTCTCACTTCTGTTGAGGAATCTTACAATGTTGCTGATGGTTTCCAGCGACCTTCTTAAGTCCCACACCTCATTTTCCTCCAGATGCGTGCCCTCCAACCTAAGGCGGCTCACACTCTCGCGCACATCGAAGAAAAACTGCATGGGGAAACTTTCCTGCTGCTGCAGCAGAAATCTGAACTCTCGCACCTGAAGAAGCCACTCAACCACTTCGGCTGCATCGGTGGAAAAAGTCAGTTTTTCCACCATTTCCTTGCCCAAAGTGCTCAGGCAACGCTCCTTCAACAGGCTGCGTATTTCGTCAAAACCTATCTTATGTTCAAAATTACTCGGGTAAATCACGCTGCAAAGGTAATGTTTTTAATTGATAATTGATAATCGAAAATTGATAATTGTGACGCAGAACTGCTAAAAAAAACTAAAATCAGAACAAAATATCAATTATCAATCATTAATTGTCAGCAAAAAGTTGTAACTTTGCACCCGCTTTTGAGACATGTATCTCACTGGAGAGATGGTAGAGTGGTCGATTACAGTAGTCTTGAAAACTACCGTACCGAGAGGTACCGGGGGTTCGAATCCCTCTCTCTCCGCCAAATAGCACAAATGGGAACCTTACGGGTTCCCATTTTTCATACCTGATTACCAGCACCTTATTAGTTTAACCCGCTGAAAGCGAGGCTAATAAGGGGATGGATACCTCTGAAAATGCATATGGTATCATGGTTGGTCTTACGACATCATAAAGCCTGAATGTATTACAGAATGTATTACAACCCCGACAGACGAACAGAAAGTGTAATACATTTAATATTTTTTTAAGATTAATAAGACACCATTAGTAGAATTTGTGTACAACAGACACAAGACGGCTTCGGCCACAAAAGAGGCAGCTGTAGAGCTGCGAGTTACTTTCGAAAGAAAGCAGAAGTATATGACTACGGGGGTTAGGCTTCTACCGAAGCAATGGCACCGTGGTACAGTAACTAACCGCGTTGATGCTATCCAGTTGAATCAAACGCTGGAGAAGCTGATGGTTGATGTCCGGCAAGTTGTCCTCAATATGATGAATGAGGGCAACATCGACATTTTCAGCATTCCAGATAAGTTGAAACGACTGAGGTCTGGCAATCTTACTTTTCTTGACTTCTGTGATAAACGCATGAAGATCCGCCAGTATGGCAAGGCTGTTGACAGCCAGGAACGTTATACCAGATTTATGAAGTTCTTCAGGTCTTGGGGAAAGATTGCGGAGTTCGAGGATATTACGGACTTGAACATCATCGCCCTTGATGAGCATCTTGCAGCAAGAGGTTTGAAGCCCTATTCGAAGTGGAACAATTACCATCGTTTCCTCAACTCCTTCATCCTTGATGCTATCGATGAGGGCTACGTAAAACGCAATCCTTACAAGTGGGTGCGCATAGAGAAGGAGAAATCGAAAGGCGGCATTGGCAAGTATCTTTCACCTCAGGAGTTCGCCAAGGTGAGAGACATGGATTTGCCAACGGAAAGCCTACAGAGAGTTCGAGACCTATTCGTGTTTCAGACCTACACTTGTCTCTCTTATGTAGATCTGAATTCGTTTGATGCGGAAAAGATAGAGAAGGTTAAGGGTATGAAAGTTTATATAGGTACGCGCGCAAAGACGAGCCAGACCTTTACCATCCCACTTTTGAAGCCTGCTCTTGCAATCCTGAAAAAGTACAATAACCACTTGCCTTTAATCAGTAATGTGAAGTACAATGAGTATCTGAAGGTGGTTGCACAGAATGCTGGTATCGACAAACCCGTGAGCAGTCACTGGGCTCGCCATACCGGAGCAACCTTGCTTCTTAATAGTGGCGACGTTCCCATGAATATCGTTCAGCATATCCTTGGACATGCATTTCAACGTATGACGGAACAAGTATATGCCAAACGCCTCGACGAGTCTATTGTAGATGCTATGGCTAAAATAGATGGTAAAATATAACTCCCGTTTCATCTCTGAATTAAGGTTTATAGTTAACATTCCTTTTTAATCCAAGAACGTCTCCATCTGGCGTTCTTGGATTATTTTTTGCTTATTTCTGGTCTTATATTTTTCGTGAAA